>FUWD013230597.1_pt1 | contig 10340 bp, 16 predicted proteins | sample 1063281 | NCBI WGS metagenome assembly FUWD01 (sample SAMEA79048168, study PRJEB19326) | metagenome | biome: marine
CCCGCCATACCATCGCCTCCCCACAGCCACCATAGCGAGGCTGCATGTGCCGCACAGGTCCGCCTAGCAGCGGGACGGGCAGGCGTCCGGCTTTGGCGCAATAACAACGGCGGATGCACTGACCATACAGGCCGGTTGATTAGGTTCGGACTCGGCAACGAATCTCCCGCGCTCAATAAAGTCTGGAAGTCGTCCGATTTGATCGGGATTCTGCCGGTGGTGGTGCAGCCGTCACATGTTGGCAAAACTCTTGGGGTTTTTATAGCTGTCGAGACTAAGAAGTCCGGATGGCGTCTCACGCCTGGCGACAAGCGCGGCCAAGCGCAGGCCGCCTTTTTGAAGTCCGTGAAGGCGTTCGGCGGCGTTGCGGGGTTCTGTTGCACGGCTGACGATTTTGCAAAATTAATTGTTGACAGGTAGGTTAATAGCGGGTAATAGTGGTGTAAGGAAACGGGCAGACGCCCACAACAGGAGATACCAAGATGAGCATGCAGATTTTGAAATACAGAGTATACGCAAACGGCCAATTCTGGGGTGAGTTTGAAGGCACGAGCGAACAAGACGCAATGGAAGTTGCAGCCACAATTCACGGCACGCCATACATTGACGATGACGGCGACGAGTGCCCCGACACCACCGGCATGACCGCCGTTGAAATTGACGACTAACCCCAAGCCCCGGCCACGCGCCGGGGAACACCACACACCAACGGGAGACACTGACATGAACGTTTCAGACATCGACAATACCGCAGGCCGCTTCGGCATCAGCAACGACGAGGCAGAGCGTATTGCGAGCACAGTCAAATCCGAAGCTGACTTCATCTCAACGTGGGAAAGCACTGACTGGTGGACCGATGTAAATGCAGACGGTGAAGCATGAGCCTCGGTGACGACGTGCGCGCAATGCATCAGCACAAAAACAACGGCACGCTGCGCGAGTTCATGGCGGGGACGCTGACACTCGCTGAAATGAACCCACCATATCCATGGCCTCACGACCGCAGCGCCACAATGGACGCCGGGAAAACACCACTTATAACATGGCTCAGCGCCAGAGGAGACTAACATGACCGACCACCACCGCCCAAAGCATCCGATTGACGGGTACGATGAAATGCCAGACCTAGACCGCCGCGCCTCAGACGCGCACTACAAAAGCAGGCAGAGCAGCCCGTGGGGCTGGATATTTCTCGCAGCGTTCTTGGTCGCAGCAGCCCTGATCGCAGGCAAAGCGTTTGTCAGCATTCAGCACACGTTGGCAGGGTTGGGGGCATGAGAAACATGTACGACGCACAGAAAGACACGCAGCGCGCTATGGCCGCAGGCCGAGAAATCCTTGACGGGCGGCACCCGATTGATGACCGCGCGACCGTGCTGATTACACTAGATCACCTGATCGCCACGGTGCTGATTGCATCAATGGGTGGCGACGCAAAGAAGGCCGTTGGCATGTTGCACGAGGGCACAATCCCGAGCGTAGAAGAACGCATCGCGCTCTACGCTTCTAAGCCATGACAGTTTAACCTTCGCGTTTGCGGGCGGATCATATCCACACCCCTCACCGTTAAACACAAAAAAGCCCCGCACCGGGACCAACCGGGCGGGGCAGTGTTACAAGATAGCAAGTGGTCGGTAACGCTCGACTAGGCGACCCCCAATGCGGGGAATTAGGTTTCTGACATTACCTGCGCGCTATGTCAGAAAATCGCGATTTCTTTACATTACCGGGCTGCATTGCAAAGAAATCGCGGTTTTCTTTACGTCATAGCACCGGGCGGATCGACCTCATCACAAGCCGCACGAACCGATGCGACCGGAATACCGTGGTCGCGCAGAACATTCACCGCCTCGACCATCCTGCCATGCGTGGCGGCGTCACACTCAGCCTCAGTCGCGTATCGCTCGACACTCACGGCAATCGCGCAGTCGCCCGACATAGAGCAGAGCGTGAAGAATATCGCCCACATCACTGCACCCCGAAAACAGCGTCAAACGTGGCAATCAGCGCGCGCCCGGTCGTGAGGCTGCGCGGGCCACCGTCCTCGGCCAGAGCGGCGGCATGGGCGGTCATACGCGGCCCCAGCACGTCGCGGGCTGCATCATTGCTCGCCACGGTCTCGCAGCCACTCACGATCAGCGCTAGCTGTCGCCATCGCCAATATCCGCTTCGTCTGCTCGCTTGCGTGTTTCACGATATTCCTCCATTCGTTTTGCGTTTTGACGAGCGCGCTCGGATCGGCCCCCGCCCGTCCAGATTGTCAGCACTGCCAACGCGGCCAGCCCGAGATAGGCGAGGCCGCGACCGATGCGCGAGGTTAGGAATGCGGTAATCATCGGTGCCCCGCTTCCCAATCGTCCCATCGCGCGTAGACTGCGAACCCGATGCCGCCTACGGTCAGAATAATGCCTATGATTTTCAGGACGGACAAGAAGCCCTCGTCTTCGGGCAGGTCAGAAACCAGCCCAGCAACGGCGTCTGCGCCTTCTTGCATCGCGGCACCTACGCCAGAAGCGGCAAGGCCCTGCATGGTGCGGGATTGGCCCAAGTGGCGAGGCTTGGATGCCATGCGCCGAACGGACAGAACCTTGGAGACAGGGTGGGCTGCGATGCTAACGGCATCGCGCTGGTTGCCTCCGAGTAGCTTCACCTTGTCACCGCTCAGACTGTCGAATAACGCAACGTGACCTTTCCAGCTTGACGGGTCTTCCCGCCACAGGACAACAACGTCGCCCGGCTCTGCGTCCTCTAGGTCCACCTCGTATCCCCACGTCATGTATGACCGCGCGTTGAGCTTCTTTGTGCTGGGCAAGCCGACAGCGACAAGCATCGCGCCAACAAATGCGGCGCACCACGCCGTCTCGTCGTCTTGCACCCACGAGTGGCCCACGTCAGCGAACCACTGCACAATTTGCGGGTTATGGGCCGCGCCGCGAATTTCCTTTAGGCCGTTGTGTTTTACTGCTTCGTCGTAAACATTTTGCATGGCTCAGTTCTCCTTATTGCCCCGTTGCAGTAAAGTGTCATTTATCCATTCCCCTTAGTAATGTCTTTATGTCCGACCCGATTTCGTCAAGGCGGCGGTCCATGCGGTCGCGGCTATCCTTGGCGGCCCCCATGTCCTCTTTGCGTTGAGACCACAGGCGCTTAATCTCGGCCCCGTTTGATATGCCGCGCGCTTCAAGGCGGATTAGCCAAGCAATCGCGGCAATGACTGAAACTGCAACAGGCCACCACGTCCTAATCATGTCAGTCATGCCGCCCCCGGTTGGGCGAGTAGGACGGCGGGATCAGGCTGTCTAATTTTGATAATCATGCGCCTGCCCCATCGGTCAATTCGACCAGCGGCATCGTAGCGGAAAAGGGCAACGCCGTGTTCTGATAAAGCCCGTCAAACAGGCGCGTGTCGGGCAGGCTGAGGGCAGGTGCAACCCCGCCGGTTGCACGGCCAAGCGATAGCCCGATCATGCCTTGATCTCCGTGATTGTTAGGGTGGCTGCCATAACGCCGCCAAATAAACGCGCGGAGGCGTTCCCGTTGATGTAAAGCGTGGCACTCGCAAGCGGGCCGGCCCTTATCTTGAATGTTGTTTCGCTGGTCGTTCCCGCCGCCATTTCGTGAAATAGCGCGAACTCTTGAATAATTCCGTTCTGCGGGTGGTAGTCTTGGTCAAACTTCAAAGCCCCAGCCGTCGAGTCTTGAAACAAGCCCAAACCCGCCCGCGTAGCGCCGCTGGCCGAGTGAAACACTCTTGCCTCAATCCGCAGTCGGTTCCCCGTGGCCTTGGGGGTAATTGCTGCGGTTAAAACCTCGAAGCCCTGGGTATTCAGGGGGATCGTGTCGTTTAACAGGAATTGTGTGGCTCCAGAGGAATAGCCCTTCTCCTCTGCATAAACCCGCTGCACGACGCCGTGGGCCGCAATGGCCGCTGCGCCAATGTCGCGCCGCAACGCGCCGTCGGGTGTGACGGTTAGGTCAGCGTCTGCACTGTCTTCGGCAACGCCGAGCGTGGTCCGCTGCGCCGCTGCGTTCGCATCATCCAGTAATGCCCAGCCCGCCGCCGTCACGTCCGCAAACTCAACGTCGTCAGCCGCTGCGTTTACCCGCACCGCGTCCAAAGCCCGCCCAGTCAACGACGGCAGGTTTGCGGCCACCAATGCCGCCGCCGTATCGCTGGCAAACGTCCCGAACGCCACAAGGTCCGGCGCAAATTGCAGCGCCTGCCAGTCGAGAAACGCATCAACATTGGTGTCAAATGCCGTTTGAGCCTGCCCTTTGTCCGGGATGGTTCCGACAAATTGTCTGATAACTGGTGCGGTCATTAGAGAGTCTCCACCTCAAGTTGAACTTTTGTTATTCCGCGAACGTCACTGACCGTCTGGCACGAACTGACAAAACCATACGCTACTAATTCAGGGTTGTCATCAGGTCCTGCAAATACTGCCGCCACCCCGTCCAAGTCGTCAATCGTGCGCCAGAACGCATCGGCGCGGTAGTCGTTCAGATGCACTCTATAACCGACGCGTGAAGCTGGTGTCCGGCGCAAGAGGGACGTAAGCGTGCCCTCGGTTTTCTTCACCGATCGACTGCGAAGGCCGCGCGTGGATTGCGTCTCTACGGTCCCGTATTGATCAGCAAGGCCCATGGCGATTGTGCCGACTGCTGCCGTGTTTCCGGTGTTTGTGATTGTCACCACCACCGTTGCGCCGATAGGAATGTTCAGGTCAAACGTCACATGTGACCGCTCAAGCGATTGCTGCGCAAAAAACCAGCGCCAGAACGATCCGAGGTAGGGCGTCGCGTCCTGTAAATTATACGTCACGTCCGCCACATCGCCCATCGTATCCAGCGTGCCGACGATTGTGATCTGAGTGGCACGCAGCCCAAAGAACGCCACAGCTGACAGCCGTGGCAGTCCGGTCAGCGTATATGTGATACTGCCCGCGCGGCTCGTAATGGTATCGATCACGCGATACTGGTCAGCCCCGAATTGCAGATCGAAGGCGGCGTAACGATTGGCCGGTCCAGCGTCAAACCATTCTGTGCTGGCGGCAAGCCCAGGCTCTTGCGTGGTGCTGGCCGCTGATACCTCGAACAACCGCTCATCAACCCGCCGCACGTCGCCAAGCGTATAGGTGCCCGCCGTCCACGCCGTTTCAAGCGCAACGTTGGTGCTGTCGATATTGGTCTCGGTTATGGCAAATGGTTCAATGATCCGCAGCGTCATAAGGTTTGCTCCACTGTAAATGCAAGCGTGTCATCCGCCGCGTCTGCCCCGCGCCCGGTGTTGCCTGCCGTAATCTCAGACGTGGACACAAGCCGTTCCATACTTACATTAAGCGCCCGCAACTCTGCACGCAACTCTGCGTCCGATTGCTGAGGCGTGAACAATTGGTTGTTGGTGGACCGCGACAAGGCGCGCGTATAATCCTGACCCGTTGTAAACAGGTCTTCATTCACCAAAGACCTCAAGCTGTCGCCCAACGCGTCTGCCCCTGCTGTAATCTCGGCAAAGGCCGGTGACAGCTGCATCAGGGACGCGACCAGCCCACTATCGCCCAAGGCGTCGGCTTCATCCACCAGCGCCCGGAATGCGGCCCGTGTGGACGGCAACGCGTCGATGCCGAGCGCCAGCATTTCAATGGAAAGCAACTCGGTGGCGCGCGCAAGGCGTTCCGCGTCGGTAAAGAAATTCTGATAATACGACCCGGCGACATTAACGAAAGCGTCAAGCGATCCGAACAGGTCTACAAAAGACGCCGCCGCTGCACCGCCTGCGAGCGACACGTCATAGGTGCGCAGTTGGAACGCGTCCATGAAACCATTAACAGTGGCAAGGCTTTGCGCCAGACGCTCTAGCGTTGCCGCCGCGCCTTCCCCGTCGCGCGCAAAAGCATCAAGCCCGCTTACCATTCCGGCCATAGCGTCAGCCATGCCCATCAGGGCGTCCTGGATTGCTTCGTTTGCGGCTTCCTCGCTCAAGCCTTTGGTGCTGATTCGCATCCTGTGGCTAAAGTCTTCAAAGGTATCGCCCGCCAGCCCTAGAGCGTCGGCAGATGCCATGACACTGCCCTGCAATGTCCCAACAATGTCTGTAATCGCGTCAGTGGTAGCTTGGCCCGCCGCGCCTATCGTAGTGCTAACGCTTTTAAATAGGCCAAAGAATCTGCTTTTCTCAACCGTTCTAAATGACTGGACAAGCGTATCCACGCCAGTGACCGTGGCGATTATGCCCGCGTCAAGCTCTTTTGTTTTGGTGCGGAAAAAGCTGAATATGCCCGCAACGGCAAGCAATGGTAGGGCGATAGCCCCCGCAGCCATTGCAAACCCACCAGGGCTTGCTGTTGCGCCGCCTAGTGCCGAACCGATAGCGCCAATACCGCCGGACAGCCCACCAGATGCCAGACCGCCTAGCACGTTGCCAACGCCGCCTAGGAAGCCCGCGCCGCCCGCTAGCCCTGCCATGCCCTTGCCTGTGCCAAAGCTGCCCATAAGGCCGCTCAACATGCCACCGCTAGCGCCGCCGCCGCCAGCCGCGCCTGCCACGGCTTGCCCCACGCCGCCGCCAGCCGTGCCGATAGACAGCATGATCCGATTGCGAACCGCCATGCTAATCATCTGCGAAATCATGCTTTTAAAGCTGCCGATAACGCTTTGCACAAAGCCCTGAAAGTCTTGAAACCCGCGCGACACAAAGTCACCAAAAGCATCCGCAACTCCCGAAATGCCGCTTTTAAGTCGGCCCTTCATTGCGTCGGCTAGGTCGTCTGCTGCCTGAGTAGCGTCGTCAAGCCCGTCTGCCGCCGTACCAGAACTACCGCCACCCGAACCACCGCCGAGGGCGTCAAGCTCAGAGTTAACCCCGCCAATAGCAAGGCTTGTGACTGTAGATTCTTGGCGCAATAGATCCATTGTCGCAGTGATGCGTTCTAAGCGCGCGGCCTGCTTTGCCGCGTCTGCATCAAATCGGGCTGAGCGCGGGTCAAACTCGACAGCTGTATTCGCCGCCTGTGAAGCCGCACCAAGCAGGCCCATCATTTGCATTGCCGCGTGAAGCGAAACACCGAGCTGCGCAGATAGTTCCTGCGCCCCCGCGATTGCGTTCGTCATGTCAATTGAGCCGAGGGCAATGCGCAGACTGTCCGCTGTAACAGCCGTTTCAGTGACCGCCTCGCCAAACGTGACCGTCTCGCCCGTCGCGTTTGCAAGCAAAGCATCTAGCGCATCAATAACGCCAAGTGTTGCCGTGAACTCTGCGGAAACCTCACCAGCGCCGCCCAACAGGTCTTGCTGAACCGCGACAGCCGCCTGCAGTCCGTCCACCATCGTTTGGAACCTTGCGGCCTCGAACGCGTTTTCAACTTCACCTTGTGCCACGCCTTCGTCACGCAATTTGTAATAGAGCGCGATCTGCTCGTTGAAGTCAGCCTGGCGCTGGACCTGCTTTTGAAATGCATCGCTTGCTTCAATGCTCGCTATCATTTCTTGCCTTGTTGCATCCGCTGCGATTAGGTGCGCGCGGGCCTGCGCCAGCTTCACGCCTGCGATGTCAACGCTCAGGGTTTTGCCATCTGTCAGCGGATCGAGCAACGCTCGGGCTTGGGTGACTTCGCTTGAGATAGCAGACGCCGCCGCGTCGGATGCGCGGGCAAGCTGGTCGGTCGCACTGGCAAGGCCAATCACGCCGCCGATCCGGTCAATTAGGTTTCCGAACGCATCCACGAGACCCGTGATAAACCGGATGGTGTCGGTCGCGACTGAGATTATCCCCCTCAAAACAGCGGTCAAACCCGCCTCACCCATTGCGATAATCAGGCCCTCGGCTGCGGACATAGCGCTTTGCATGTCGCCCTTGAGGTTGTCGCGCATTGTCGTTGCCATGCGCGCAGATTCGCCCTCCACATCAGAAAGGCTTTCCGTCAACTCGCGCAGGCTTCCGGCCTGAGAGGTCAGGGCCAAGATAGCAGGGCCACCCCGATCCCCGAAGATTGTCAAAGCATCGGCGGCGCTGATACCGGACGCGGCAAGCCGGTCAACAATTTCAACGATGCTGGTCGTGGCTGGGTTCACGTCCTCCAGCTTGACGCCAAGATCCGCAAGCGCAGCCGCAGCCGCGCCCGTGGGGTTTGCAAGAGACGAGAGAACACGACGAAGGCCCGTGCCCGCTGCGCTGCCCTGAATACCAGCATCAGATAGGACGCCAATCGCAGCCGCCGTATCGCTCATTTCAACGCCCATTGCCGAGGCAACCGGGCCAACAAACGCCATCGCGTTACCAAGCTGTGACACGCTTGTGTTCGCGCTGGTCGCTGCCGCTGCCAGAACGTCAGCAACGTCGCTCGCATCCGTCGCAGCAATGCCGAACGCGCTCATGATGTTTGACGCGGTGTCTGCGGCTTCAGCCAATCCCATCGAAGCGCTAGTTGCGAGGTCCAAAACCGCAGGCATTGCTGCGATACTTTCGGTGGCAGAAAAACCCGCCATGCCCAAGAACCGCAAGCCGCCCGCCGCCTGAGACGCGCTAAATTCGGTAGTCGATCCCATTTTCGCGGCGGTCGCTGTCAGCTTGACCATCTCTGTGGCCGTGGCGTTGGTGATCGCCTGCACCTGAGACATGGACGAGCCAAACTCAGCAAGCGTGCGAGTAGCCCCGGCTATCGCTGCAAAACCAGCTGCAGCGATAGCAAGACCTTTCCCCATGCCCGCAAACGCGCCTTTAGCCTTGCCTGCTGATCCACCAGCCCGATCACCGGCACCCGCAAAGCGATCCAGATCACCGCTGGCATTCCGAACCTGTCGGCTATCAACCCTGAGACCAACAGAGGCCATGTCATCCATACAGATTACCCCCTAAACGGCTGCGGCGTGTTTTTGCCATTCGACTCGAACAATTCACTGGCGTAAACCCCGCTCATTTTTTGCAGCCATTGCGCTTCGTCGCCTTCAAACATCAACCCCACATTTGCGGCCCACGCCTGAATTTCTAAATGGGACAGGGCCACCGACCCCATCCCGCCTTGCATTACAGGCCCTACATCCAGCAGCCATTCCGCAAGATAAGCACGAAATGGCAATTCGGGAAATTCAGGTTCTTCATTTACCCGCTCCAAAAAACTCCAACGCATCTGCTTTATGCCCTGCGGCTGTGCGCATAACCAAGCGTGTTGTCGCGCCCAGAGGCAAAGCGCCTCTAGGCTTGTGCGAAAAAATTGGCCCGGTCCTTCAAGAACTCAGTCACTTCGTCCAAGATTGACGGATATTTGCGATAGATCGCAAATGCCGCTTCTTCCGAAAACTCTACAGGCTTGCCGTCAAGGCTTAGGTTTTCCCAACCGATTGTTGCATCGACAGCATCGCTGATCCGACCATCCATCCCCTCGTCAATGACCGCCCCCAGTTGGGCTTCGGTCATTTTGCCAAAATCCATTTTACCGCCGCGACGTTTGAGGACCGACGTGGTGCGCTTGCGGGCTTTGACTTTAAAAGCGGGCGCGTCCATGCCGATCAAATTGATGCGCATGGGCTTGGTCGGATTGGGCGCGCCGTCCTTGCCTGTGACGTATGCCGGTGCGTCTGTTAGAAGGTTCGTCAGGTGCAGCCATGCGCCTGCCTCTGCCGCTGATACTGAGTCGAAACAATCCATGGTTTATATCCTTCGGTTTGGGTTAAAGTCGGGGGATGCGGTAAACCACGCCCCACCCCCCTAGCCTGCGGGAGGTGCAGGATTACGACGCGGCGACTTCCACATCGGCGCGCGTGAACTCGATGTTGCAGCTTGCCATGTTAACCGACCCGACCGACTGGCCGCGCGGGAACGACATGACTTTGCCCATGATATAACGGACTGTGCCATCGCTGCGCGTCTCGCGGAAGCTGATCGCGTCCTTGGATGCCAGCGCGGCAAGCAAGATGATCTGGCCAGCGTCGGCGGAGTCATAACCGAGCGGAATGGTGATCGAACCATAGTTCAGTTCGCCGTGGAATTTGTTCACGATGCCGGTTTTGAGCGGGGTAAACGTGACCGCAGAATAGGCCGCGCCAAACTCGGGAACTTCGGATGCTTCGCCCACTTCGGCCCACGTCAGCGCGACGTATCCGGCTGCGTCAAAGGTTGCGGGGGTGGCCGCCGAGACGGACAAAAACCCGCCGATGCCTTCAGTAAGTGCCATGATATTTTCCTTTCATGGGCGTGGATAGGCGGGATGCCTATTTCAGGACCGGGACAAGACCCGATATAAACTCGACCAGAACTTCGCCGTCCGCCTCAGTGGCGTCAGCCACCGTGCCGGAATAAGTGACGCCGTTGGACATTGCGAATTGCAACACGTCGCCAGCCTTTG
>FUWD013230690.1_pt1 | contig 10340 bp, 17 predicted proteins | sample 1063281 | NCBI WGS metagenome assembly FUWD01 (sample SAMEA79048168, study PRJEB19326) | metagenome | biome: marine
CTAAGTGAGTATCTCCATTGGTAGACTTAACTTCAAAAACACCATCTCCAACTTCTAGAATTGAAACATCAAATGTTCCTCCGCCTAAATCATAAACTGCGATTGTTCCTGATTGCTTTTTATCAAGTCCGTATGCTAGTGCTGCTGCTGTTGGCTCGTTAATTATTCTTAATACTTCAAGGCCGGCAATTTTTCCTGCATCTTTAGTTGCCTGTCTTTGTGCATCATTAAAATATGCCGGAACTGTAATTACCGCTTGTGTAATTGTTTCTCCTGTGTAAGCCTCTGCGGTTTCTTTCATTTTTTGCAATATGAAAGCAGAAACCTGGCTTGGACTATATTTTTCTCCACGGGATTCTACCCAAGCATCGTCGTTGTTGCCTTTAATAATCTTAAATGGAGATAATTTGACATCTCTTTGTACGATTTCGTCATTAAAATTTCTACCGATTAGTCTCTTAACAGCATAAAGAGTATTTTCTGGATTTGTTACTCCTTGTCTTTTTGCGGATTGCCCAATTAACTTTTCTGTTTCTGTAAACGCTACAATTGAAGGTGTTGTTCTTCCACCTTCGGAATTTTCAATAATTTTTGGGTTTTTTCCGTCCATAATAGCAACACAAGAGTTTGTTGTTCCTAGATCTATTCCAATTACTTTTGCCATTTTATTTGAGTCCTTTTCTTAATACTTTACTATCTTCATATGGGTTGTTTTACGCTCTATTCAAGTGATTTTTGATAATTTTCTTATAATAAAGCAATTTTATGATTGATTTTCATCAGTTTCTTCGTTTTTTTCAATTTTTTTCTTAGAAACTCCAACCATAGCAGGTCTAAGCAAACGGTCATGAAGCATGTAACCCGGAATTAGCTCTTGGACAACTGTCCCTGGCTCACAATCATCTCTTTCAATTTCAACCATCGCCTGATGAAAATTATGATCAAATTTCTGATCTATGGATTCAATCTTTTTAATTTCAAATCGATCTAAAACACTAATTATAGACTGATGAATTAGTTCTAAACCATCGATTACAGGTTTAATTTTTTCATCTGACTTTATTTCATCAAGAATGCTTGCGTTAGCTCTTTCAATATTATCTCTGATTGAAATGACCTCTTTTGCAAAGTTTGTAATACCGTATTTAAGAGCGTCTGACTGATCTTTTTCTGACCTTTTACGATAATTCTCTAATTCGGCTACGGATCTCAGTCTTTGATCTTTTAATTCTTCAATATCAACTTTTAATTTTTCAATGACTTCTTCATTTGAAAGTTTCGGTTCTTCTTTTGGTAAGTCTTCGCCTTTTATTTTTTCCTCTTCGATGTTTTTATCTTCTGGTCCATTATCTAAATTTATTTTGTTAGTCTCTTCTTCCATTTGACGCTCCTATTTTTTTGAAATCACTTCTGACATATAACTAATAATTGGAATAATTTTCTGATAATCAATTCTCTTAGGCCCAATAATACCAACGGCACCCGTAACTCCTTGTTTTGTTGTATAGTTAGATAATATCATTGACATGTTACTTTGTTTAAAAAGATTAGTATTGCTTCCAATAAATATTTGTACTCCGGTTGACTTTTTCAAGGCCTGGATAAGTTTTTTTGCAATTTTTCCTGTTTCAATATCATTTAAAAGCTCGTTAAGATTATCTATATCAACTTCTTGATTATTTTGCATTAAATTCCCTATACCCCTAATAAAAAAAGATTCTCCGTCTTGCGCGCCCTCTATCTCAAGCCCTTTTGATATTAAATATTTTGATTTGGAATCTATGCTATTTTTAGTATCTTTTAAGAAAGAGGAAACTTTTTTTTCAAGTTCTGAGGGCAAGAAACTTCCTTTAAATTTTAATAAAAAATTTGATACTAAATTTAAATCCTTATCTTCAATATTACTGTCTAACTCGACAAGTCTATTTGCAATTGCGCCATCATCATACTGAATGATAAAAATTAGTTTCTTTAAATCAATTTTATAAAAATCAATTTTTGTTATTTTTGTTATTTTTTCTTCATTCACTACTAGACTTGTTTGTTTAGAGAGAAAATTTAATACCTCTGTAATTTTTTTTTGCTCATGATGATACTCGTCTTGACTAGAACTCTCATCAATAATTTTTCTTTCTTTGTCATTAATTTGACCCAGCTCCAATAAGGCACTCGTATAGAACTGCAATCCAAAATCTGATGGTGTGCTTCCTGCAGAATGATGATCACGGCTTATAAGTCCATGAAAATTTATTTCAGAAAGTACATTTCGTATTGTTGCGCTTGATAAATTAAGTTTCATGTTGTCTCTAATGGACTTAGATCCCATTGGGTTACCATTTTTTAAGTAATCTTCGACTAGAAACTTGAATACTAGCCTTGCCCTATCGCTGATGTCTAAAATTTTTTTATTCATTGTTTTGCTTTAATCTTATAAGTTATTGAAAATGACTGGATATACAAGAATTGAACGAACCTTAGATCAAATTAGGAAACTAGAAATAGACACCAATATTCAACCTAATAATCCAAATTCCTGCTTGGTTAAATTAGGTAATACTCATGTGTTATGCTCAGCAGTAATAGAGGATAAAGTTCCGGGCTTTTTAAGAAATTCTGGAAAGGGTTGGCTTACTGCAGAATACGGAATGCTTCCTTCTTCTACCAACGAAAGGGTAGATAGAGAAGCGGCCAGAGGCAAACAATCAGGAAGAACACAAGAAATACAGAGATTAATTGGAAGAAGTTTGCGTTGTGCGGTCAACCTTGATGTATTAGGAGAAAAAACTATTAAAATTGACTGTGATGTTATTAGTGCAGACGGTGGCACTAGAACCGCTTCTATCATTGGTGGCTATGTAAGTCTTGCTAGAGCGGTTAATGCTTATAAAAAAAAATATAATATAAGTAATCAAATAATTGTTAATCAAATAGGGGCAATATCTATTGGCGTAGTCAAAGGAACTGTTTGTATTGATTTAGATTATCCTGAAGACTCCTCAGCTGAAGTTGATTGTAATGTTGTGATGTCTGGTGACGGTCAATTTATTGAATTTCAATCTACTGGCGAGGAAGCAAAATTCACCAAACAAACAATATTAGATTTTATAGATTTAGTAGAAAAAGCGATGCCAGAAATTAATAAGATTCAAGATTCAGCAATTTCAATTGCATAAGGAAAAAATTTTACTTGGAACGAGCAATCAAGGGAAAGTTACAGAATTTTTATTTTACTTAGAATTTTTTAAAATTTTTCAAGATTTCGAAATAATTACCCTGAATTCTTATCCTAATATGGGAGAGCCTGAGGAAAATGAAACAACTTTTGATGGTAATGCCTCCAGCAAATCTTCATTCTTTTATAATGGAAGCAATCTAACTTGCTTAAGCGATGATAGTGGTTTCATTATCAATGGAAGTAATAATTTTCCCGGAGTCAAAACGGCTAGACTTGCGAAAGAAAAAGGTGGAATTTCAGGTGCTATAAAAAGTATATTTAATGATTTTAAAGAATTAAAAGAAATTCCAATAATATTTTACTGTTCATTAAGCCTTAAAAGTAAAAATAAAACATTAGGTGTATCTGGAAGCATTAAAGGCATTCTTATTAGTGAAGCTCGTGGAGAAAATGGTTTTGGATATGACCCATACTTTATACCAGAAAACCATCAGGAAACATTTGCTGAAATGGGATCTAAAGAAAAAATGCTTGCATCGCATAGGTATATGGCTTTTAAAAATTTATCATTAAGACTTATTTAAAAATAATTGGGTAATTAATAGCGGAATCCTTGACTTCAAGATAGCCTAACTCATCAGTTAAAACTATATTAGTAAAATTATTTGTTTGTATTATTTCATGTGCTATTGCAATTGCCATATTTATTGATGCACGATAAAAAAATTCTCTGTGAGGAACGTTTTGTAAGGACAGATTAATATTTGAAAGATTTGCTCTTTGGACTTGATTATAAAAACTAGAAATAGAATTTCTTTGCTCAACAAAATTATCAATTAAATAGGTTTTATTATACTGATAAACCGAGTTTTGTGATGCTAGGTTTGTTAAAACATTTTTATAAGAAATACTGTCATCAATTAAAATAATATTATCATATTGGACTAAATTTCCTAAGTCTTGAATTGCAAAATTAATATCAATTGAATTTTCAGAATAAGGAGATGACTTAATATACTTTCCTTTATAAAATTCTTTTAAATAGTTTGTAAGCCTCACTCCATAATAATTTTGTTTATACAAAACTGCAATAGTCGTTGACTCTGATAAAATATTTTCAAGCTTATCTATATGAAAAAAAGGACTCATGCCAAGAAAAATAATTTGATCATTTGAAAACTGATTTTTAAGACTTAAGTCATTTGTAAGACTTAAAATTAAGTTATTGTTTCCTAAATGTTTTTTAATAAAATTAAGTCTTCAGAAGTTGTTGGGCCTATAATAACAGTATCATTAATTTTTTCTAAAGGTAGTTCCTCCATCGAATAATAAAAATTAATCTCTCTATCTATTTCTCCCACTAAGTCAGAGCTTGTAAATTCATCATAAAATATTTTTTTGATTTAGGGTTTTCATCTAAAAGAATAATGACCCTGTCGAGGTCTTTAATTCGTAACTTTTCTTTAGTTACAACATATTGATCCCCAATGGTTTTTTGGCTTTTTATTGTTGTTTGTTGAACCGTGGGCGAACAAGAATAAAATAAAAATAATGTGCAAATTATAAATAATTTCATTAGTCTAATCTTTAATGAAATTTGGTTTATATTTAGTAGCGACACCCATAGGTAATTTAGAAGATATCACATTAAGAGCTATTAGTGTTTTAAAAAATTCTGATGTTATTCTTTGTGAAAATACGAGCATAGTCTTAATTTACTAAGACATTTTAATATTAATGCCCCCATTATTGAAAAGTATACGGACCACGATTTGAAAAAAACACAAACACATAGAAAAACTTATTAATTCAGGAAAGATAATTTCTCTAATCTCAGATGCAGGATCTCCCATAGTTTCTGATCCCGGTTCAAGTCTCATTCATTATTTATTTAAAAAAAATTGTCATATTGAAAGCATTCCTGGGGCAAGTTCAATTATTGCAGCGATTCAACTAAGCGGTTTTTTTAATTCATATCCTTTAGTATTTTTTGGTTTTTTGCCCAAAAAAGCTGAACAAAAGAAAAATATTTTCTTGATATAAAGAATTCTAATGTGGTTTTTTTTACAACTGCCCCTCAATTAAATAAAGACTTAGAGATGATATTCGAACTAGACCCTAATTCTACAGTTACTATTTTAAACGAATTGACCAAGAAATTTGAAAAAAGGATTAGTCTAAATTTTGCTGAATATAATCAAATAAAGCCAATTGTACTTAAGGGTGAATTTGTAGTATGCGCGGAATACCATGGAGTGGTTGAGCATACTGAAATCAACGATAATCAAATCCTAGGAGATTTAAAGAAATATGGTAAAAAAAGATATATGAAATATACAGAACTAAATATAATATAAAAAGAAATGAACTTTATAAAAAAATTCTCTCTATTAAAGAGATTTAATATCATAATTTTACTAGCGTTGCCTCTAATCTATGGGTGCTCGGGAGCGCAATTAGTAACTAGTGGCGCCGGAGCTGTTGTAGCAACTTCAGAAGATGAAAAATCACTTGGCGATGCTTTTGATGATGTAGCAATTGGGCTAGGAATTAAAGATAGAATTTTTATGTACGAGGCTATCCTTTTAACAAAAATTAATGTCGATGTTGAAAGTGGAAAAGTTTTATTAACGGGTATTTTAGCAGACCAAAACCAGAGAGTGGAAGTTGTTCGCCTGACCTGGAAACAAGCAGGAGTAAAAGAAGTTATTAATGAAATTGAAATTGAAGAAACTTTTAATATCAAGTCCTACGCTGAGGATAAAATTATTAAAGTTCAACTAATTAGTAAAGTGCTCGCTGATAATAATATTAAAAAATTAAAATATAATTTTGAAGTTCAAAATAAAGTTATATTTATATTGGGCGTTACTTCTAATGAACAAGAGCTCGAAAGAGTTTTCGAACATGCCCGTAGTATTAAGGGCGTAAAAGATATTATCAGTTATGTTGATATTATTTCAACGGACGATGCCGGTAGTTGAGAAGAATATTTTTATTAATACTATTTATTTCATTTAATTCTTTTGCTGGAAAGTATGAAAGTGACCTTAAAAAAATATCTAAACTAAACTCATTTATTGATGATAGCGGCACCGCGTATCAAATCGATCGGATCAATAATCCTGAGAATACTATTTTAATTTTATACAGTCATGGCAGTGAGGGAGATAATAAATCAGATAAGTGCATGAAGTCATGGTCTAAAGTTCCTCCAGTATTAACGCAACTTCATAATACTAAAATTGATAATTTGGAAATTAAAATTTATATGCTTTGTTCTGGTGTTAGAGGCTGGTCTCAGGCTGAGGAAAATAAGATGGGTGATGATTTTGAAATAAATAAAAAACTATCTTTAAATTTTAAAGATAAAGATGGTTTACTATTGATAGACAAACAAAAGCAGATATTAAAACAAAAAGTTATTTTAGAAAAAATAAAAGAATTTGAAAGCCTAGGTTTTAAAAATATTGTATTAGCTGGACATTCAGCTGGTGGTTGGGCATCTATAGCTCTGTATTCTTATTATCCAGAAATAGTAAAAGGAGTGATAGCATTCAATCCTGCCTTTGCAGGAAGACTTGTAACAAACAAAAATGAATTTTGGTCTGCTATAAGAAAGCGAGAAATTGCAAAAATGAAGCTGTCAGATAGCTCAAATATTATTGTGTATAGCCACGATAGAGACGAATTTGAAAGCCCAAGCACTCTTACTTTTCTTTCCAAATTAAATAATATTGAGTTTATCGATCTAAGCTCATCATTATGTAAGGGCAAGACAATGACTGGCGGAGATCATGGAATACCTTTAAACAAATGCTTTGCTGTTCAAGAAAAAAAAGATGAAAATATTTTCAATTATCTTAAAAGAATATTTTAATTAATCATTTGATAAAATATGAACGTGGAAGTGAAAAACTTCTTGCCCGCCAGCCTCACCTTTATGAGCTTTTAACTGAAAACCCTTCTTTTCTATTTGTAATTTTTCAATTGTTTCATTTACACCATTCCAAAAACCAACAACCTCCTCTTTAGAAGCGTTTTTATTAAAGTCGTATATGTCAATATAAGGTCCTTTTGGTATTACCAATACATGCACTTTTGCTTTGGGAGAGATATCATTAAATGAAATCGTATAATTAGTTTCTAAAATTTTTTCGCAAGGAATTTCATCTCTCAGAATTTTAGCAAAAATATTTTGTTCATCATAAATCATTAAATTCTGACCGGAACTCCTTCTTTTTCTAGATACTTTTTAACTTGTTGGATAGAAAATTTAGAAGTATGAAAAACACTAGCCGCAAGAAGACCTGTGGCTTTTGTTTGGTAACCCTCTTTAAAGTGCTTGAGTTCTCCAACTCCTCCGCTTGCAATTACTGGAATGCTAACTTCCTTATTAATTGCCCTTAGCATTTCTTGATCGTATCCGGTTTGTATTCCATCTGTATCCATTGATGTTACCAGTAATTCTCCGGCTCCTAAATTTTGAACCATTTTTGCCCAAGAAACAACATTTTTATTAGTTTTTTCTCTTCCGCCTTTAATTGTAACTAACATTTGCTTTCCAAATCTTTTGCCGTCAATAGCAACAACTATGCACTGAGACCCGTGTTTAATTGATGCTACTTTGATTAAGTTTGGTTTTAAAACTGCAGTTGTATTTATTGATACCTTGTCTGCGCCTGCATTTAAAAGCGTCGTAATATCTTTTATATCTGATATTCCTCCACCGACTGTAAGAGGAATATCAATTACTTTTGCGATAGCCTCCACCGTTTTTAAAAAAGTTTTTCTTTTTTCATGTGAGGCAGTTATATCCAGCATACAGAGTTCATCTGCCCCGGTGTCAGAATATTTTTTGGCAAGCGTCACCGGATCTCCTAAAGTTCTTATATTTTTAAAATTAATGCCTTTGACAACTTTATTTTTTATAATATCTAAACAGGGAATAATTCTAACTTTTAACACTTTTTTTGATACTCAGAGAGGTCCTTTAAGTTTATAAAATTTTCATATATTGCCTTACCGACAACAACTCCACCATAATTATTATTATTGGCTTGCTTAATGTCTTCCATGTTTTTTACACCACCTCCGATTGTGACCGGCTTAGCAGATAGGGCTTTTATTTTTTTAAATGTTTCGAAATTAAGACCTGATAACATCCCGTCTTTTGAAATATCAGTTACAAAATATGAATGAATATTTTTTAAATTATAGATATTTGTGATTTCTTCTAAAGAATTAGGATTTGTTTGTTTCCAACCATGACTAGCCAGCAATCCATCTTTTAAGTCTAATGCTATGGATATCTTATAAATTTCTTCTTCATTAAATTTTTCTATAAAAGCAGGTTCTTTAATTGCAAGCGTCCCTATTACAAGTCTATCAAATCCATCGGTAATTTTTTGTTTAATTGATTTTTCATCTCTTATTCCGCCCGCTATTTGTAAATGTAGATCAATTTTTTTTCTTATTTCTTTGATAACTTCATAATTACTTCCTCTACTAAGAGTTGAATCGATATCTACTAAATGAATGTTTTCAAATCCTTCTTTTTTATATTCTTTAGCCATTTCGATAGGGCTTGAGGCATAAATAGATTTATTATCTATCAGTCCTTTTGTTAGTCTAATGCACTTCCCTTCACTAATGTCTATGGCTGGGAAAATCTTCATGCTTTAAAAATAAAATTCTTAATAATATTCATGCCCGCTAAATGGCTCTTTTCTGGATGAAATTGAACTCCATAGATATTGTCTTTATTCACTATAGAGGGAAAATTATGATGATATTTTGTTGTGGCGGTAATGAATTGTTTTTCAACGCTCTTGAAATAAAAACTATGAACAAAATAAACATTTTCTTGATCTAACGCATTATCAAAAACTTTATTTGGTTTTTTGATATGAATATTATTCCAGCCCATATGGGGAATGATGAGGTCTTTCTTTTTGAATTTAACAATATCTCCACCGATAATATCTAAGCCTTTTATTTTTTTATTTTCATGACCGTAAGTCGCAAGTATTTGCATTCCGACACATATACCGAGATAGGGAATAGAAAACTCTGAGATTAGTTTTAATAGTTCTTTGTATAAGTTTTTTTTATGTAAATTATTAATTAGAGTAGCAAAAGCACCTTGTCCTGGTAAAATTATTTTATTAACATCTTTAAAATCTTTTTTGGACTTAATAATTTTTAAAGTGAAGGGTTTATTTTTTACAGTTTTTAAAATTGCTTTTTTGATCGAGCCAATATTGCCTGATCCACTATCGATTAAGCCAATGACTATTTTTTTCAAAGCGCTCCCTTGGAGCTTGGAATAGTTTTTTTTCTTGGGTCAATATCTATAGCTTCTCTTAGGGCAAGAGCAAAAGACTTAAAGCAACTTTCGATAATATGGTGGTTATTATCTCCATAAAGATTTTCTATATGACAATTCATTTTTGCCTCATTAACTAATGACTTAAAAAATTCTGGAAATAATTCAGTATCGATTCCCCCGACTTGTTCTAATGTTGTATTTGCCTTCCAAATAAAAAAAGGTCTGTTGCATAAATCCATAACTGTCCTGGTACAAGTCTCATCAAATGCAACATAGGAACTAGCAAATCTCTTAATGCCCATCTTGTCTCCAAGTGCCTCTCTAATTCCTTGTCCAAGGGCAAGACCCACGTCCTCTATAGTATGATGGAAATCTACAGCTATATCGCCTCTACATTTAACAGACAAGTCTATGAGACTGTGTGTTGATATCTGATCAAGCATGTGGTCAAAAAAGGGTATCCTTGTATCAATTTTTCCTTTTCCAGAACCATCGAGGTCGATGTTTAAAGAAATTTCTGTTTCTTTTGTTTTTCTATCTATTGAAATTTTGCGCATAATTTGTAATTAAGTATTTAGTAACTATATTTATAAGATTAATGGAAAAAACAAAATAATAATAAGAGCAACAACGGTAGTTTGTGTCAGAGATGATAAATCTGTTGTAATAGCTTCAGACGGACAGGTAACGCTTGGTACGTCTATAATTAAGTCTAATGCTAATAAAATTAGGACTTTTAATGAAGATAAAATTATCGTTGGATTTGCAGGATCAACGGCCGATGCCTTTACGTTATTCGAGCGATTAGAAAAAAAGTGTGAGGAATTTTCATAT
>FUWD013024494.1_pt1 | contig 10339 bp, 8 predicted proteins | sample 1063281 | NCBI WGS metagenome assembly FUWD01 (sample SAMEA79048168, study PRJEB19326) | metagenome | biome: marine
CACGGTCCTCCGGTGGAATGATCGCCAGCGTCCCCGCCACCTGGGCGAACACGCCGCCCCGGTCGATATCGGCCACCAGGATCACTGAAGCCCCGGCCCTCCGGGCGCTCCTGAAATTGACGAAATCACGGTCGTACAGGTTCATCTCCGCACACGAACCGGCCCCCTCCAGTACCACCATGTCGTGACGCGACATCAGGCGGTCCAGGCTCTCGAACGCCGCCCCGGACCACCGTGACGTATCGCCGAAATAGTCCCGCGCCGAGCGGTCTGAACAGACCCGCCCCTGCAGTACCACCTGCGCCCCGGTATCGGTGTTCGGCTTCAGCAGCACCGGGTTCATGTCCACATGCGGAGCAACCCTGGCAGCCTGCGCCTGCACGATCTGCGCCCGCCCCATCTCTCCCCCTTCGGGTGTCACCCCCGAATTGTTCGACATGTTCTGCGCCTTGAACGGCACGACGTCGACCCCCGCATTGCTGAACAAGCGGCAGAGCGCCGCAGCAACGACGCTCTTGCCCACATCCGACGCCGTCCCGAAGACGGCAATGTTCCGGAGTTTACCGTTCATGCCATTCAGAACTTCACCCGCATGCCGATGGTGTATTGGGCCTCGGGCATGGGATAGAGCCCGAGAGTCCCATACGTTCCGCCAGCGCCGTACGCCGCATAGGAGCAGTACTGCTCATTGAAAATGTTCCTCGCATTCAGGTAAAGGTCCATATGACGCATTGCATAACTGAGAGCCAGATCGACCGTTCCGTAATCAGCCAGCCGGCTTTGCGTATTGGATGGGTCATTGATCTTGTACTGCTCTCCTACGTGGTTGTAGGTAACCCTTGAATGCAGGCCATTGCCGAAATCATACTCTGCCCCGAGATTGCCTTTCCAGGCAGGGACCATTGGCAGCTGTTTCCCATCATATTCACCGGCCGCATACTCTGCATCGGTGTAAGAAACCCCGCCAAACAGAACCATATCGTCAACCAGTGCATATCGGATATCAAGATCGGCTCCCATATGCCTCGTTTTTGGATAATTGATATTGGATCCGAAGCGGCCATCCAAAGCATCAAACAGGATCTCCTCTTTGACATCCATCAGGTATCCACGGATATTCACGGCGATATCAGATCCCGGCACATAGCTTGACCCGACTTCAAAGTTAACGGAACGAGAGGGCTGCAGGGTGGAAAAAGCCCCGGTGGAATAGGTATACATTTCGTCAGCGGCAGGAAATCTGTACGAACGTGAGACCTTGCCATAGATTTTGGAATTCGGAAGGTAATTGTAAACCAATCCGGCTTCACCAGCCCATTGCGTCGCCCCTGATACGGCTGGCGTTGAAGAACCGGCGTAATCCGAGGCCATATCTTCATATCGGTAACCGAGGCTCAGCAGAAGCTTTTCCGTAATGCCGAACTCATCCTGCAGGTAGGCTGCAAAGGACTTCCTGTCGAAATTTGCAAATGTGTAACTCCATCCACTCCAGTATGACGAGGTGAACGCCTCGAAATCCATCACCTGGTAATCAGCACCGACCGTCAAGCGGTTGGTGTGCACTCCTAACGCGTGATTCAGCACATACTTTGGCGACAACATCTTGGTAGCCATATCCGTCGTGGTAAAATACGTAGGGTTGTTCTGATAGAACTTCTTTTCAAGCAGATAAGAAGCATCAAGGGAAATTTTACCGCTTTCGCGTAAATCGTATTCCACGACACCGCCCAACTGGGTCAGTCGGGAATCGGCCCACTCCTGCGTCGAAGAAGGGTTGACCTGACGACGGTCAACAGCTATCTGCGCTTCGGTCAGGTACCCCGGAAGATTGTATTTTTCATAGGTATTGCTGAAGTCGGCCTTGAACAGGAGGCGATCGGATGCCTTGGCCTGGAACCGGGAATAGATCCCATCCCGTTTCTCTTCCGAATGGTCTCGGTATCCATCAGTAGTGTAATGACTTCCGCCGACAAGCAAGGAGACATTTTCGTTGCCGATGGTGACGGACCCATCGGTTTTGAACGTGCCATAACTCCCTCCGGAAACATCAGCAGTAACCGAGGTGCCTGCCATTGGTTTTTTCGTGATAATATTGATCACACCACCCATGGCGTTATCACCATACATCACAGAACCCGCGCCATGCACAACCTCGATACGCTCGATATTGGCAAGAGGTATCGACCCCCAGTTCGGCCCGGCCATGTCGATAGGATTGAGTTTCCTGCCATCGACCAGAACGGCAACGTTCATTTTTGCCGCCTCACCGAAACCGCTTATGTCGATGACATCACGATTATTATTGGACACCGAAACCCCGGACAGGCTCTTCAGGGCTTCCGGAACGCTCTTCGCGCCGCTATCCCGGATCTGGTCTGCGGTGACGACCTGGACATAAGATGGAATTTTCTCGACCTCACGGTCGGTGCGGGTAGCCGTCACGACGACTTCCGGCAAATCGTAGGCCTCGGCGGCAAAGGCCGATGACCGGGTGCCGTTCGACGCGAGGAGCGCCACGGCGAGGAACAGGAGAGAGTGGTTCTTTTTCATTGATGCAATCATGGGTGTTGTTAAAAAACACATGACTGGATCTAACAGGAGTAACGGCGGATGAAGCGGAAGGGCGCGCGGTTCGATGTTCTGATGCTGACTGGCTGCCAGAGAATAAGAAGAATCCGTACGACTTGCTTTGCACTGCCTGACTATGACCCGTAGTCCGATCTTGTGACGCAAAGGCGATATCTGGCAGGTCTCCTGACTATGGCGGCGGATCAGCTGCGGCCTTCCCACCCGCTCCGTGGAGGAGCATGGCAGTGACGCACAGCGACTGCGGCTTCAAGGCATGTGGCCATGCCTGTCAGCGGCAGCTTGCCGTTATACAGTTGCGGGTACAGTGTACGAATCTCACGTACTTCCCTATTCTCCGGCTTTCAAGCCGGCACCAGCTATCATACGAAAGAACAATTATGAAGCAGTATTTAGCTATAAATCATGAATTCACAAAAGGGCACCTCTAAAAAAAGTTGTTCCGCGAATCAATTGCTGCGTTGGGTGGTGCTCGAAATCCTCATGTACGTCGTGTACACTCCTGTTTCTGCGCTCCGTCCGCCTTGCTCTTGACTCGCTCACGACATTTTTTAGAGGTGCCCAAAATCAAAACCGGTTATCAGCAATGCGTATGACCGAAAAACCGGGACTCGGTCTATGCGTGGAAATTCTGAGCCGTATGAAACACAGCGAGAATTGTGATTTGCTCATTATCCGCCTTATCAACAATCAGATAGGGGATTTCTAAAAAAACCGGTTCTCGAGTACCGTAGATTCGTCCGGGCTTGCCGCTTCCAGGATAAAGGGTTAACTGGTCAATAGTCTTTTTGACCAGGATCAACACCGTTTTTCTCGCTGCCCGTTCGCTATCCTGTTTGATGTAGGCCTCAATTTCATTGAGGCGCTTTAGCGCATACAGGCTTTCCGGTCTGGCGGACCGGGCGTCCGATATTCAGGAAGGCCGCAACCCGGCACGCAGAAGCCACTGAAGCGGTTGCGCCTTGAAGCGATGTCACCCTCTTGCCACGATCAGTCAGGACACTCACCCATACCAAGCGTTTTGCCGGACCTGAACTCCTGGAAATGCAGCGTATCGCCGAACTGCCCGACCATCGTGGCAATATCCTCGCTGCGGTGAAGCCCCTTGACAAGGGTGCACCTGAACCGATGCGCCACGCCCGACCGGCGCAGGAGGAGCATGGATGCATGGATCTTCGCGATCAGCTCCGGAGGGCACGGGACGCCGGCCAGCCGGCCATAGGGATCCGGCTCGAACGGCGCCTTGATATCCATCGCCACCTCGTCGACCAGCCCTTCGTCAAGAAGGCGGCCGAGCATCTCCGGACGGCTGCCGTTGGTGTCGAGCCTGACCCCAAGACCGAGGGACCTGATGGAGCGGAGGGCATCGGGAAGCGCCTCGTGGATGGTCGGCTCGCCTCCCGTCACCACCACCCCGCCGAGCAGCTTGCGGTTACGCTCGATGCGCCCGAGCAGTTCGTCGAAAGCAAGCAGCGGCCGGGCCCCGAACCGGGCCGGTTCGACCAGTTCGGGGTTGTGGCAGAAAGGGCAGCGGAAGTTGCAGCCCGAGGTGTAGACGACTGCGGCGATGCGGCCCGGCCAGTCGATGAGGCTCGTGGGCACGGAACCCCCCGACCGGTAGCGTCATGGCGTCATTCACGGGGCTACCTCAGCCCTGTGTTCGACCGGGGCCATGGAGAAGAGTTTGCGGTCGCGGTACTCGCTCTGCTTGCCGCCGTTCCACTGCTGCACCGGCCTGAGGTAGCCGACGATGCGGGTGTAGACGATGCAGCGCTGCCCGATCCCCTGTGCTGCACATTCAGGGCAGAACTCGTGTTCTCCCTGACGGTAGCCGTGCGAGGGGCAGATGCTGAAGGTGGGCGACAGGGTGATGTAGGGCAGGGTGAAGTTCGCCGTCACCATCCGGACAAGCTGCCTGACCGATTCGCCGGGGATCGCATGTTCACCGACGAAGGCGTGAAAGACCGTGCCGCCGGTGTAGCGCGACTGGAGGTCGTCCTGGAGGCGCAACGCCTCGAAGAGGTCGTCGGTATAGCCAACCGGCAGCTGCGTCGAGTTGGTGTAGTAGGGTTCGGCTCCGTTGCGGACGGCCTCCTCATTGGCCGTGATGATATCGGCGTGAAGCTTTTTGTCGATGCGGGCCAGGCGGTAGGCCGTACTCTCTGCCGGGGTCGCCTCAAGGTTGTAAATGTGGCCGGTCTCCTCCTGGAAGGCTTCGAGCCGGGAACGCATGAACTCCATCACCCTGAGGGCGAACGCTTTGCCCTCCCCGTCGGCGATGGTACAGCCGAGGAAGTTGAGGCAGCACTCGTTCATGCCGGTGATGCCGATCGTGGAGAAGTGGTTGTCCCAATAGCGGCCGTTGCGCTGGAAGAGGTGGCGAAGGTAGAACTTCGAATAAGGGTAGAGCCCCTCGGCGGTCAGGCGCTCGATCACCTTGCGCTTGATCTCGAGGCTCGCCTTGCCGAGCTCCATCGTATGTTCGAGGCGCTGGTAGAACTCCTCTTCGCTCCTGGCCTCGTAGCCGATCCTCGGCAGGTTGATGGTGACCACGCCGACCGAACCGGTGAGCGGATTGGAGCCGAAGAGTCCGCCGCCTTTCTTCTGCAGCTCCCGCTTGTCGAGCCGCAGGCGGCAGCACATGCTGCGCACATCGTCGGGGCTCATCGAAGAGTTGACGAAGTTGGAGAAATAGGGAATGCCGTAGCGGGCGGCCATCTCCCAGATGCCGTCGTAGACCGGGTTCTCCCAGTCGAAATCGGGCGTGATGTTGTAGGTCGGGATCGGAAAGGAGAAGACTGCTCCGTTGGCGTCTCCGGCGATCATCACATCGGCGAATGCGCGGTTGAAAAGGTCCATCTCCTCCTGGAATTCGCCGTAGGCCTCCCCCATCGCCTCACCGCCGATGAGCACCGGCCGATCGCGGTACGTCGAGGGGACGGTGAGGTCGAGCGTCACGTTGGTAAACGGCGTCTGGAAGCCGACCCTGGTAGGGACGTTCATGTTGAAAAAGAACTCCTGCAGGCACTGGCGCACCTGGTCGTAGCCGAGGCTGTCGTAGCGGATAAAGGGGGCAAGCAGGGTGTCGAAGTTCGAGAAGGCCTGCGCACCGGCGGCTTCACCCTGCATGGTGTAGAAAAAGTTGACGATCTGGCCGAGCGCCGAGCGCAGGTGGCGGGCAGGCTTGCTGGCCGCATGCCCGGCGACGCCGGTAAAGCCGCTCATGAGCAGCTCTTCAAGGTCCCAGCCGACGCAGTAGACGCTGAGGAAGCCCAGGTCGTGCACGTGCATCGTACCGGAGGTGTGCGCCTCACTGATTTCGGGCGGGTAGATGCGGTTGAGCCAGTACTGCGCGCTCACGATGGTGGAGATGTGCTGGTTCAGCCCCTGCAGCGACCAGCTGGAGTTGGCGCTCTCCTTCACCCGCCAGTCCTCGAGGTTGAGGTAGCCGTCCACCAGGTCGACATTGCTGAAAATCTCTTTTGCGTCGCGCAGGGTGCGGTGCTGGTGGCGGTAGATGATGTAGGCCTTGGCGGCCTCGAACTCGCCGGCCGCGAAGAACGCCTTCTCGACCAGGTCCTGCACCCCTTCGACCGTCGGCCCCGAGCTCCCGGAGAGTTCGTGCAGCCGGGCGAGCACGTCGCCCGTCAGCAGGGCCGCCCTGATGCGGTCCGCCCTTCCGACGGCGCGAAGCGCCCTGAAGATGGCATAGGTGATCTTTTCAGCGTCGAACGGCGCCTGCGTGCCGTCGCGCTTGATGATGGTGTGGAAAGCCACGTCGATTTGTCCCATTGTTCCCGATGGTTTGGTTGCGGATGCGCTGACGGCATCGACGTCTCGGGATCAGGGCGCTGGAGGGCAGGGACGCTTGCATCAAGCCGGAAGGAACGGGAATGCCCGGGAATCGGAATGAAGGGCAACCGTCCGCAGGGAACTGGTATAAAGTCGTCGCGCCGGACCATACGCCGTAGTCCGATAATCGATGCGAAGCATGCTGGCAGGTCTCCTGACTTTGACGGCTGATCCGCTGCGGCCTTCCCGCCGGCTCCGTGGAGGAGCATGGCAGTGACTCGCAGCAACTGCGGCGTCGGAACCTGTGGCCAGGCCCGTCAGCAGCAGCTTCCCGTCGTACAGTTGCGGGTACAGTGTACGAATCTCACGTACTTCCCTATTCTCCGGCTTTCAAGCCGGCACCAGATGCTGGGTAAAGAACAAGTATTGTTGGATTAAATAACGATTCCCTCCGGCAAAAGCAAGCCGGTCAGCTCATCGTTCCGAGGATTTCGGCAATCCGCCGACGCCGGTAGGCGAAGACTTCATCCAGGCGGTGGCCCACGATCAGCGCGTCGACCAGGTCGCCGAACGCACCAAGCGGCAACCGGTACTCGACGACGTCGGTCATCTCCACCCCGCCCTCGATGGCGCGGAACAGGTGCCGATGACGCCACTCATCGTATGGCCCCCGGAGCTGCCGGTCTTCGAAGGAGTCCGGTTTGGAAACCGTCATGATTTCGGTCGCCCATTCGACCGGCAGCAGCATGAACGGGTAAAGGGTATAGGTGAGCACCATCCCTTCGACGATCGGACGCCCGCCTCCGCCGGTGATCCTGAAGGACATCTCCGGCGGAGTTATCCTCGAAAGGTTGTCGGGAAGCGAAAAGAACTCCCATGCCGCATCAGGCGTAACGGGAATCCGCTGAACCCAGTGCCGTGTCTGGACAGTCATGCCGGAAAGGGGAATGAATGGACGAAAAAGTGAACGCGGCACACTCCGCCGCTCTCCGTCATAACGGCAGAGAAGCCGAAAAAATCCCCGCGCTTCCGATTTCGAAGGCAGGTGGTTACCTTTGACCTCCGGAGTTTGATCAATCTGGCAACCCCATCCATGGCAAAAGCAACCGTCACCGCCGTGATTTCCCCTGATAACGGAAACAGGAAATCGATCCTGCTCACCAGAAGGAACATCGCTCCGTTCAACGGATGCTGGTGCCTGCCGGGCGGCCATATCGACGCGTTCGAATCCGTCGAGGCCGCAGTACGCCGCGAGGCCATGGAGGAAACGGGCCTTCGGTTCGAACCGGAAACCTTCATCGGCTGGTTTGACGAACTCTTTCCGGAACACCGGTTCCACGCCGTCGTGCTCGCCTTCGCCGGTTCCGGTTCGGGAACGCTCTCCCGCCAGGAAAACGAGGTCGCCGAAATCGCCTGGTTCCCGCTTGAAACGGCCCTCAACATGCCGCTCGCATTCAACCACAACCTTGTCCTGCAGCACTATGCACGCACGATCGAACCGTAATAACCTTCCCGGCCTCCTCATCTGCATACTGGCCGCACTATCGCTCACCCTGGCCGGATGCGGCCTTCAGAAGCGTAACCCCGTCAAGCCTGCAGAACAGACACCACAGCGCATCGTGAGCCTCGCGCCAAGCCTGACCGAAATGCTCTATGCGATCGGCGCCGGCGACCGTCTCGTCGGCAGGACCAGCGCCTGCGACTGGCCGAAAGAGGCACAAAAGGTCAGGATCCTCGGCGCATTCGGACGCCCGTCCCTCGAAATGCTCGCCGCTGCCGAACCCGACCTGGTCCTCGACGTCGACCTTGCCGACGAAGCTGCCGGCAGGAAAATCACTGCCCTCGGCATCAGGCGGGAGCATATCCGCTGCCAGTCCCCGGACGACATCCCGCCTGCGCTGCGCAAGCTCGGCAAGCTGACCGGCAACGTCCGGCAGGCCGACAGCCTCGCGACCGTCATCGAGCAGGGCCTGGCAGCCTGCAGGAAAACGGCGCTGGAGCAGCCGGTCAAAAAACGGATCTATCTTGAGATATGGGACGATCCTCTCTGGACGGGAGGAAAGAACAGCTTCACCTCGCAGCTGATCGCCATCGCCGGCGGCAGCAACATCGGCGACACGGTCGACAAGGAGTATTTCCAGGCCTCACCTGAGTGGATCATCTCCGAGAACCCCGACGTCATCGCCTGCATGTACATGTCCAAACCGGCCCTCGCCGTCGGCAAAGTCCTGAAGCGGCCAGGATGGGAAGGCATCACTGCCATCAGGAACCGCAAGGTCTTCGCCAACCTCGACAACAACATCTACCTCCGCCCCGGCCCGCGGGTACTTGACGGCATCGAGGGGATGAAACAGCTGCTGTACGGGAACTGACGAAAACAAGCGGGCAGATCGCTGTCCACCCCATCGTCACGACGCCACACAGATCGCCCGCTGCAGCGCTGCTGCGCTTTTCAGCAGGTTCGGAAACGCCAGGAACACCTCCCTGATCTTCCGGCTGACCGATTCGGCCCAACCCCTTTGCAACTAAAGGGCCGACATTCCTGTCTGCACTCCTTTCCTCCGGGTTCCGTTTCCTGATGGGCGGCGTTTTTTGTATTTTCAGCCTTTCAGTGTCATCTAACGGGTTGCCCTTCATGAAAAAGTCTCCTCTGGTCATTCTGTTCATGACCGTCCTGCTGGACCTGATCGGCTTCGGGATCGTGCTGCCGCTCCTGCCGACCTATGCCAGCAAGCTTGGAGCCAATCCGTTCATGATCGGCCTGATTGCGGCGATCTACTCGACGATGCAGTTCATCTTCTCGCCGATCTGGGGCAAACTAAGCGACAAGATCGGTCGGCGGCCGGTAATGCTGTCGAGCATTTTTCTTGCGACGCTCTCCTATGCCTTCTTCTCGCAGGCGGTCACCATCCCGCTGCTGGTGCTCTCCAGGGCGCTTTCCGGCGTCGGATCAGCCAATATCGCTGCCGCCCAGGCGGCCATCACCGACCTGACCGACAACAAAAGCCGCTCCGGCGCCATGGCCATGCTCGGCGCGGCATTCGGCATCGGCTTCATCATCGGCCCGCTGATCGGCGGCCTGCTGATGACCAACTACGGCATCTCCATGGTCGGGCTCTTCGCCGCGGCCCTGAATGGCATCAATTTCATCCTGGCCATCTTCTTCCTCGGTGAATCGAACGACCACGCGGTAAGCATCACCGAGTTCCTGAAACGTGCACCGAAAGCCTCCGGGCCCCGCGCCGGGCTTCTGGCGACGATTTCAAAAAAAACCTCGGCGTTCGGTGACACGTTGCATGGGGTGTTCGGCTACCGTCCGGTTGCCCTGCTCATGGTGATCAACCTGATCTATTCGCTGGCGATCGTGAACATGCAGGTGTCGGCCATCCTGCTCTGGGGCAAGTACTATCACACGACCGAGCAGCAGGTGGGCTACCTGTTCGCCTATGTAGGCTTCATCTCGGTCATCGTCCAGGGCGGCATGCTGCCCAGGCTCTCGAAAAAGATCGGCGAGCACAAGCTGATGGTGTTCGGGCACATCGCTTCATTCATCGGCGTCTTCTTCATTCCGTTCGTCCCGTTCGATTCACTGTTCACCATCGGCCTTTTCATCCTGCTCTTCTTCGCGATCGGCACGAGCCTGGTCAATCCCCTGAACATCTCGATGATCTCGCTCTACAGCTACCGCCAGAAACAGGGACAGGTCATGGGCTTCGCGCAGGCGGTCAACGCCCTTGCCCGCATTCTCGGCCCGTTCAGCGGCAGCATCCTCTACGGTATCGACCCGCATTACCCTTACATCCTCGCCGGGGCGCTGACCATCATCGGCACGTTCATCTCGCTGAGGCTGTTCAAATACGACATGGCGATCCCTGAAGAGTCAGTCGCGATCGTGGAATAGTCAACCCCAAGCAACCAACAGGAACTACAGATGCGTATCGGCATAGCTGGCGTCGGCAAA
>FUWD013231144.1_pt1 | contig 10336 bp, 14 predicted proteins | sample 1063281 | NCBI WGS metagenome assembly FUWD01 (sample SAMEA79048168, study PRJEB19326) | metagenome | biome: marine
ATTTTTGCTTATAAATCTTTAAAAAATGCAAAAATATCAAAATTATATTTGGACCCTAACTTAATATTAGCCAACTCTTGTATGGCAAGATATAAAAAATAAACAATGCTCTCTGAAGTTAAAAAACCATATGTTATATATATGGCTGAAATTATTTACTCATACGTTTCTATTGAAAAAAATAAATATCCAAACTTAGATACAAAAGAAGCTATTAATAAATTCATGGAAACTAAAGAGTTTATTAAATTAAGTAGTGGTGCATTACATGATGAGTGGTTTGGTGAGTTAAAAAAAAATGCATATATGGACAAAGATACAGGAAGTAAAATACCAGAAGAAACCATTAGACTCCTGGAAATACAAAAGGATATGACCGTAAAACATTTAATCAAAATACCAAAACTTTATGAAACCAAAGATAATACTTTAATAGAAGCCTCTAATAGAGCATATCAATTCTTGTGGCGTATGTGTGAAAGTTATGAGCTTTGGTGTAAAGAAACAAGACAATCAGAACAACTTTTATTAAATATTACTGATTAGCTAAATTAATAATTTTACTTGTTTTATCTATTCTATTTTTTACTAATGCAAAAAATTCATCATAATTTTCTTCTTCTTCAATTTTTAATTTTTTATTATCTACAAGGCTTTTAATATTTTCTGTGGGTGATTTGCCTGTAATTTTTTTAACAGCTTGATTGGACCCATAAGAAAAGCCAGCTTGATAAACATTACCAGTGCTAACTAGTGTATATGCGGGTCCTAAAAGAGCAGCACTTTGTACGCATCCATTAAGAAATATTAGAAAAAATAAACCAATAATTGTCTTTTTAAAATTCATTATAACCCTACCTAACTTTAAGTATTTATCCGTACAACTCAAGAGAGAAAGCGCTCATTTTGGTTATTAATTTCTAATATAGCGATAAAATATAACTTATAACCTCAACATGGTTAAAATTTTTCCATTCATCTTTATTATTTTATGGTCATCGGCTTTTGTAACAACAAAACCTATAATAGATAATAGTGATCCATTTACAGCATTAGCATTTAGATTTTTTATTGTAGCCTTGGGTTTTTTTTTATTTTCAATTTACACAAAAAAAAAAATTTTAACTAACCAAAAAAATATTATTCAATCTCTTTTTAGTGGAGTTCTTTTTCATGGTGTTTACTTAGGAGGAGTTTTTTATTCAATTTCAATTGGAATGCCCACAGGTATTGCAGCCTTAATTGTTACCTTACAACCTATATTAACTAATGCTTTAGCGGAAAAATTTTTAGGTGAAAAAGTTTCTTTTAAACAATGGCTTGGGATAACTCTTGGCTTTCTTGGTGCTGCGTTAGTTTTAGGTTTTGACATTGGGGCAAGCCTACCAGTCATAGGAGTTATAGCATCTTTTATAGCACTACTAGCTATTACAACCTCTACTTTATGGCAAAAAAAATAAGTAATAATTTACCTTTATCCGTCAGTAATATGTATCAAGCTATAGGTGGCTGTCTTTTCACCTAATAATTATTTTTATTTTTACTGAACCTTATATTAATTTTACTCCGACATTCATGATAGCCATGAGTCATCAAATATTTCTTGTATCTTTTGGCGCATTCTCAATTCTAATGTTTTTAATTAAAAATAACTCAGCAAGCAAAACGGTTTCTATATTTTTTTTAATACCACCAACTACAGCTATAATGGCTTGGTTATTTTTAAATGAGGTATTAAATAACTTAGATCTAATTGGTTTTGCTGTAGCAACTCTTGGTGTTTATATTGCTACAAGAAAATAGTCTTTTTTTAAAGGCCGTTATAACCAAATTCTAGAGAGGCATCTGTAATAGAGTGATACAAAGACTCGCCAAAACTTCTTAATGTAAATATTCTTACTTTATCAGGAGCATCTTCTAACATATCAATTGTTACCGACATTCCGTTGTAAACTGAGTTTAAGCAGGTATTTTTTTTTATTTCATTAAAGTTAAAAGGACATCCTTTTTTCAATACTTCTTTTACATTGTTACCTTCTATTTCAATTATGGCTCTTGAGTGGGATAAGTCAGTTAATGCGAAATGAGCTTCTTCCAGTTTTTCATTTATTTCCTTCATAACTTCTTTTTTTGTAGAAACTAAAAGCCAATTATTTGGGCTATTCCATAAAATTCTTGTATCGATGTTGCAGCTTACACTTAGAGCTTCATTATTTAAGTTAATATTGTCAATTGTAATGTCTTTAAGTGAGACTGAAGAGTTTTTATATTTTACTATTTGAATTATTAAAAAGTCCTTTGATTCAGACACTTTTAAGAGGTCTTTTGGATTTTTATCTTCATGGTCACCGAATAGACCTTTAACGTGGATATTTTGTAAAGCAGAAATTGTACTCATGATCTTGCCCTTTCGCCTTTTGGATCAACATAATGTGATGAAACTATCTCAACAGGTATTGTTTTATTTTTTAACGGCGACATGGCAAATAATTTTTTACCTATCATATTTTTTCCATCTTTTAATATTGCCAATGAAAAAGGATTGTCGCGCTCTACACTCCAACAAGAAGCAGATATATAGCCCAATTTAGGATTTGGGAGCGGGGCATTTGCATCCATAACTAAATGAGAACCTTCTGGAATACTTGTTTGCTTATCCAATGGAACAACTCCTACAACTTTTTGCCTATCTTCTGCAATGAAAGCTTTTCTATTTAATGATCTTTTTCCTATAAAATCTTTATTTTTGCTCATTAATCCTTCTAGAGAATTGTCATAAGGAATAGTTCTGCCATCTAATTCTGATCCTGCGACATGTCCCATTTCAATTCTTAAAGTTGATAACGCTTCTGTACCATAAGGTTGAATTGCAAATTCTTTACCTACTTCCATTATCTTTTCCCACATAAAGTTTCCATTGTCTGAACCAACATTAATTTCATAAGCAAGTTCACCTGAAAAGGAAATTCTAAAAATTCTTGCTTTCACTCCAAATAAGTTACCTTCTCTATAACCCATAAAAGGTAAGCCATCATTGCTAACATCTATATCTGGAAATAATTTTGCCAATACAGATCTAGACTTCGGACCGGCTAAAGAAGCTCCTGCCCATTGTTCAGTAGTAGATACTACATTGACATTTAACTCTGGCCATACAAGTTGCAGATAATATTCAAGGTGAGATAAAATATTTGCGGCCTGCGCAGTCGTGGTTGTCATGTGATAATGGTTTTCTGATATTCTAGTAGTGGTTCCATCATCCATAACAATTCCATCTTCTCTTAACATTACTCCGTATCTTGCTTTCCCTACAGGCAACTTTAACCAAGCATTTGTATAAACTCTGTTTAACAATTCAGCAGCATCGGGGCCTTTGATATCAATTTTACCTAGAGTAGTAACATCGCATATCCCAACATTCTTCCTAACATTTTTTGCTTCTCTCTTTGATCCTTCAAATAAAGTTTCACTTCCCTGTTTGTAATATCTTGGTCTCAACCAAACTCCTGCATCAACAAACACTGCATTATTTTTTGCGTGCCAAGAATGCATTGGAGACTTTCTTGTTGGTTTTGAATGTTTGCCCGTCTCTCTCCCTACGATTGCACCAATAGTAACAGGGGTATATGGAGGTCTAAAGGTTGTGTGACCTACCTCAGGTACTATTTTGTTTTCAATATTGGAGACTAATTGCAAACCATTGAGATTGCTTGTTTTTCCTTGATCTGTTGCCATTCCAAGTGTTGTATATCTCTTAACATGTTCAATAGAGCGATAACCTTCTTTAAGAGCTATTTCAATATCTGAAACCGCTACATCATTTTGAAAATCTAAAAATCTTTTATAGGTTTTTCCTTTCGGTAATGGTACGCACCAAAATTTATCATGTTGTGTTGATTTTTTCTCGGTAACCAATGGTGACAAAACTTTATTATCAATATTAGTTATTTTTTTTGATAATTCATGACCCATGTTAAATGAATTTTTTAAAGTCTCTTCTAGCGTAAAGGTTCCATTTGCTGCACCCAATGTTGTTTCATTTTGTTTTGAAACTCCAGGCACAAAAGCATCTATGTCTTTATTAAACTTAGTTTTATTTCCAGATTGCGAAGCCAAATGTATTGTTGGTGTCCAAAATCCTGAAACGCAGATACAATCACAATCAATATTTTCCAAAGTACCTAATTCATTTTTATTATCAGATATTTTTGCAATCTCAGCTGATTTCACTTTTTTATAACCTTTGGCAGCCACAACTACGTAAGAAAATTTAATTTGTATACCTAGATCTATTGCTTCTGTAATTATTTCTGACTTAGGATCTTTTCTAGTATCCAGGATAATTGGCTCAATTCCATTTTTTTTAAATTCTATAGCTGTTTCATAGCCACTATCATTATTTGTAAATATTAATGGTTTTTTTCCAACTAAAACTCCATAGACTTTTAAATATTCTTTTGCTGCAGAAGATAACATCACACCTGGCGTATCATTATTTCCAAAAACAAGTGGTCTCTCTATGGATCCTGATGAAATTAAAACTTCTTTAGCTCTGATATACCAAAGTCTTTGTTTTGGATGATATTTTTTTGTTTTCGGTAAATGATCACTTAACTTTTCTGACATTACCAACATGTTATGATCGTAGTAACCAAAAACCTGAGATCTATTCCTTACAATAACATTAGGCATCTCCTTAAGTTCGGCAATAATATTTTCTGCCCACTCTTTTCCTGTTTGATTGCCAATATTAACTTCACTGGTTAATAAAGTTCCACCAAATCTAGGTTTGTCTTCTGCTAATATTACTCTAGCTCCATTTTTAGCTGCCGCATAAGCACTTGCTAAACCTGATGGTCCAGATCCTGCAATTAATATATCGCAATATTCATATTTATGTTCATATCTTTCTTTGTCATGTTTAAATGAGGCAACACCAAGTCCTGCTGCTTTTCTAATGAAAGGTTCTTAAACTTTATACCAAAAGCTTTTTGGCCACATAAATGTTTTGTAATAAAATCCCGCAGGTAGAAATACTTTTAAAAGATTATTGATCGCACCAATATCAAAGTTAACACTAGGCCAACAATTAACGCTAGTTGCCTCTAGCCCTTCAAAAAGCTCTTGTTCTGTAGCTTTTACGTTAGGCTCTGTTTCATTATTTCTATAAAGCTGAACTATTGCATATGGTTCATCAACGCCTGCTCCAAAAAAACCTCTTGGTCTATGATATTTAAAACTTCTTCCAATCAAATGAACGCCATTAGCAAGTAATGCTGATGCTAAAGTGTCCCCCTCATAACCAAAATATTTTTTTCCATTAAATTTAAATGAAATTTTTTTATTTCTATTTATTAATCCAACGTTATCAAGTCTAAAATCCTGATTCATCTTTAAATTTCTTCGTTAGCTTTAACTGTTTTAAATATTTCGTGTGTTGCTGTGTCTCTCTCAACTTTAATCCACTGTCTGCATCCTGATATATGATGCCATAACTCTTTGTGCTTACCTCTTAAACTTTTTCTATTATAAATAAAATTATCCCAATCTTGATCAGAAACTTCTTTATTAAGTTCTGGTCTTTTAACAGTTGCATCTCCCCCGTATGCAAATTCATTTTGAGACCTCATCCCACAGTGAGGACATTTAATATGTAGCATTTATGAAATCCATGTTTTTGTTCCAAGTCCCTTTTCATCAAGTAGATGACCTGTGTTAAATCTACTTAGGCTGTATCCTTCATTTAATTTATGAACTCTATCTTGTGCAATTGTATGAGCAAATGTCCAGCCTGATGCAGGTATTGCTTTAAATCCACCATAACACCATCCGCAATTTAAATATAAACCTTCGATATGAGTTTTATCTATTATAGGTGAACCATCCATAGACATATCCATTATTCCACCCCAAGTTCTAAGCATTTTTAATTTACTTAGGAAAGGCATCATTGCAATTCCTTCTGTCAAAACATGTTGAAGTGTTGGCAGGTTTCCTCGTTGCGCATAACTATTGTAGCCATCTAGATCTCCACCCATTACCATTTCACCTTTATCTGATTGACTAATATAAAAATGGCCTGCACCGAATGTAACCACATTATCTAATACAGGTTTTACTGGTTCTGAAACACAAGCCTGTAAAAGATGTGCCTCAACTGGCAATGTCATATTTAATTTTTCTGCTAAGATATTTGTACTACCCGCAACACATAATCCAATTTCTAACTTTAATATCACCTCTCGAAGTCTACTCTTGAATTTTCCACCCACAACATCAAATCTGTACTTCACAGTTTGAATTATATCAACACCCATTGAATCAGCTTGACGTGCATATCCCCACGCAACAGCATCATGTCTAGCTGTTCTGCACTCGGCTGCATCAGTGCACCAAAAATTGGAAATCTTACATTGTCAGAAAAATCTGCCATTGGTATTATTTCTTTTACCTCTTCTCTGTTTAATAGAACTGCGTCAATACCATTTAAACGCATTGAGTTTCCTCTTCTTGCGTAAATATTCATTTGAGCATCTGAGTGCGCAAGATTGATAATTCCTCTTGGAGAAAACATCACATTATAATTTAAATCTTGACTCATCTTCCTCCAAAGATCCATTCCAAATTCGCTAAATAAAGCATTTTCATCATACATAAAATTAGATCTGATAATTGTTGTATTTCTCCCAACATTTCCACCGCCAATCCAGCCTTTTTCTATTATGGCAACATTTGTAATATTGTGCTCTTTTGCCAAGTAATATGCAGTAGCTAAGCCATGACCCCCTCCTCCAATAATAACAACATCATATTCTTTTTTAGGAGTTGGATCCTTCCATGCCAAGTCCCAATTTTGATGATTGGAAAAAGCATTTTTTATTAAGCTTAATATGGAATATTTTTGCATTAAATAATTTTATACAAAGGATTATAAATAGTCCTTATTTTTTTTATATATATTTTTTAGAAGTTTTGATGCATGTTAAAATAAGATAACAACTTACCATTATATAATTAATTTTATAGGAGTTTTAAATGAGCGAAGTTAAGTCAGACATACAAATAGCTAGAGAAGCTAAAATGCAACCTATAAATGATATTCTAGCAAAAATTAATGTACCGGATGAAAGCACAGCGTTTAGCCCAATGGCAGACACATTGCAAAAATTAACTTAGAATATTTAGATACTCTAAAAGATAAGCCAGATGGAAAACTTATTCTAGTAACAGCTATTACACCAACGCCTGCTGGTGAAGGAAAAACTACTACTTCCGTTGGTTTAAATGATGGATTAAATAAAATCGGAAAAAAATCTATCGTATGCTTAAGAGAGCCAAGCCTTGGTCCTTCTTTTGGAATGAAAGGTGGAGCTGCAGGTGGTGGATATGCTCAAGTAGTTCCAATGGAGCAAATTAACTTACACTTTACTGGAGACTTTCACGCAATAACTTCGGCTCATAATTTATTATCAGCTTTAATTGATAACCATATCTATTGGGGAAATAAATTAGACATAGACGTTAGACGTATTGTTTGGAAAAGAGTAATGGATATGAATGATCGTTCTTTAAGATCAATCAATATAAATTTAGGAGGTGTTGCAAATGGTTTTCCTAGAGAAGATGGTTTTGATATAACTGTAGCTTCTGAGGTAATGGCAATTTTTTGCTTATCGAATGATTTAGAAGATTTAGAAAAAAGAATAGGAAATATTACAATTGCCTACACTAGAGATAAAAAACCTGTTTACGCAAAAGATTTAAAAGCTCAAGGTCCGATGACAGTATTATTAAAAGATGCGATTAGACCGAATGTTGCTCAAACTCTAGAAAATAATCCTGCAATTATTCATGGTGGTCCATTTGCCAATATTGCACATGGGTGTAATTCTGTAATCGCTACAAAAACTGGATTAAAACTTGCTGACTATGTTGTTACTGAAGCAGGATTTGGGGCAGACCTTGGTGCCGAAAAATTTCTTGATATAAAATGTAGAAAATCAAATTTAAAACCAAGCTGCGTTGTAATTGTTGCAACTATAAGAGCATTAAAAATGCATGGTGGAGTAGCTAAAGATGATCTTAAAATAGAAAATGTAGAAGCTTTAAAAAAAGGCTTAGTTAATCTTCAAAGACATATTGAAAATGTTAAAAAATTTGGATTACCCGTTGCAGTCGCTGTTAATCATTTCATTAAAGATACAGACAATGAAGTTAAAGCTTTAATAGAATTTTGTGATGATATGGGAGTTAAGGCTAGTCTTTGTACTCACTGGGCAAATGGTGGCGAGGGAACAAAAGAATTAGCGACCCATGTAGTTGAGTTATGTGAAAAAAATGATGATAAATTCAAATTTTTATATGAAAGCAAAACCCCTCTATTTAAAAAAATAGAAACAATTGCAAAAGAAATTTACAGAGCAGATCAGGTTATTGCTGATACTAAAATTAGAGAGCAATTAAAAAGCTTTGAAGAGGCTGGTTATGGAGACTTTCCTATTTGTATCGCTAAAACTCAGTACAGTTTTTCAACAGACCCAAGCTTAAAAGGAGCGCCAACAGGTCATGCTTTACCAATTAGAGAAATTAAGCTTTCTTCTGGAGCCGAATTTATTGTTGTTATTTGTGGATCTGTAATGACTATGCCTGGATTACCAAGAGTTCCTGCAGCAGACTCTATTAAGTTAAATAAAGATGGTGAAATTGAAGGTCTATTTTAAAATTAGTTAATTATATTTAACAAATTTCTTAGTTCTAACATTCTAGAATCTTTTTTTAATACTTTAATCTCTTCTTCAATAAAATTGCTATGATTAATAATTTCTTCTTGTCTTCAAGTTTATTTATTTTTTTTGTTTTTGCTAATCTCTTCTTCACAAAATTTTTTTGCTTCTTCAAGATCTGTTATTTTAGATTTAGATAACTTTTGACTTCCAGCAAGACAGGCATCAACAGCTCTTTTTAAATTAAATTCACCAAAATTTAGAATAACAACCATTCCAAGCACTATAAAAACAAATATCAAAATATTTTTTACCATTTAAAATCCTATATTTACCAATTAATTTCTAATTTCTCATTTTTACATATGGTGTTTAGCATACTAAACATTAACGGAAAGTATTTAGGATTAAGATCTTTCAAAATTTTTGGTCCAATTTCTAAAGCAAGCTGCGCACCTTCGACAGTAACATTTTTCATAAACTTTTCCTTAGCCTCTTTGTAAAGGTATCCTTCACCCAAATATTTTCCCATCAAACTATTTCTCCCCCCTATTGCACTAACATATAAATCTCCCAGACCTGCTAAACCATAAACTGTCTCAGCTTTACCTCCATAATGAGAAACAAATTCAACCATTTCAGAAATTGATCTATGGATCAATGAAGCCGATGTATTTAAATAGTATTTAGATTGAATTTCTTTAGGTGCTTTGGAATTACTTAATCCCTCAGATGCGCCAATTAACATTGAATAAATATTTTTAATTGCGCCTGATAATTCAACACCGGTTAAATCATCTGTAATTTCAGTTGAATAATAATTAGTTGATATAATTTTTTTCAACAACTCAGTTTCTTTAATATCTGGGTTTGCAATAACCGTTCCAGTTCTCATTTTATTTGCAAGACCAGCAGCTAAACAAGGTCCTTTGATTGCTGAAACATTTACTTCAGTATGACCTTTTTCCGCTAAAAGCTTTTTAATCTTATCTGAAAGTGTTATTAATTCGTTTTCTTCTATTGCCAAACCTTTTGTTAACAAAATAATTGGAAGATTTTTTTTATAATTTTTGGATATCTGCTCAACAAACCATTCAATTCCTATAGAACTTACGCCAGCAACAATTATATCCACTCCACCGTCAAGTATTGAGCTTAGTTTTTCAAATTTCTCTACTTTTAATTGTGATGGTAATTCTAGATTTAAGGCTGGATGAAAATTTTTATTTGATTTAATATTATTAATTAAATCGTCTTCAAGGTGAGTACCAATGAGAGTTACATCATTTTTGTTTTCAAGACATGGAACAGCAAATGCAGAGCCCATAGCCCCAGCTCCAACAATGATAATTTTTTTCATAACAAGCTATTATTTTATTGCAACTTTTAGCATTTTCTTAGTAAAGTATACTTATAATTTTAATAGATAGGGATAAATTTATGACAAAAGTAGCAATTATTGGCGCTGGACCGTGCGGGTTATCCGCTTTGAGATCTTTTGATCAAGCTGAAAAAAAAGGTGAAAAAATACCTGAAATTGTTTGTTTTGATAAACAAGAAGATTGGGGTGGTTTATGGAATTACAGCTGGAGAACTGGTTCTGATCAATACGG
>FUWD013178332.1_pt1 | contig 10335 bp, 11 predicted proteins | sample 1063281 | NCBI WGS metagenome assembly FUWD01 (sample SAMEA79048168, study PRJEB19326) | metagenome | biome: marine
TCCGGCGACTCGGAAATCCGCTGGAAATAAATTTACTCGCCGATAATTACGAGTACGCTCTAGCCGCGTAAGGCTAGCGTTTGCCCGCTCTTTTCCTGTGAGAGTGGAGCAGGCGAGGGAAAGCAGGATAGCCAATTTCTCGGGCCTGTTGGGATTGAGGCGAAAAATTAAGCGGGCTGGCCTGGAGGATACCGTGTTCGAGGGGGATCCAACGGGCGAGACAACAAAACTCGAAACAAACATGTAGACGCCTCCGATTGAAGGTTTTCGGACGCGGGTTCGATTCCCGCCGCCTCCACCAGTAACCTATTGAAATAATGAAGTGTATAGCCCAAGAGAGTTGACCGCAAAATGTTAGCAAATCGCTATTAGAATCAACTGTAGAGATGACGGCTAAATACGTCTTCACTCCAGGACTGAAACTCACCCAAAAAAGAATAACTCACAAAAATTTAGTTTCTGAAAATATGTATGCTTGAATCCCAGCGTATAGCTCGTCTGATTAATTTTTCTCAACTTACAAATATTGTTTACCTTCGAAGAAATTACTGTCCGGAAATGCCGTCTTCACGATCTGGTCGGTACGCGAAAAGGGTAACCATTTTTTACAGGTAAGAAGGAACGGGTTCAACGACTGGATTTTTTGAGGCGGCGAGTTGCCGCACAAACCAGTGGGTTACGAAGGAGGATGATCTGTGCGCGACCATCGAGAGGACTACAGAAAGTTCACTACACTGAAGTTCGGGAGCTGCGAGGAGTCATTTGGTGTCGAGGTTGATTGCGTTTGTGTCTTGCCTTTTAATGCCAGCCGTTTTAGAATTAAATATTATGCTAACCCCCAGGTTACACCTTGGGGATTTTTTGTGGTACAAATACACGAAAAGTTCGAAGATACGTCGAAGTTAGCTATTAACTAAGATTTTAAGTGGAAAGGACGAAGTTGACCGAAGACGAAGGAAAGATGTCTTTTCTCGATCATCTCGATGAACTTAGAAAGAGGTTGATCCGAGGAGTTATTGCGATTGCCATCGCTTTTGTCATTTGTCTGGCCTTCTCTGAGTATTTGTTCAGTTTCTGGGCCGCCCCTGTAATCAGGCTTCTTCCCAAAGATTCGACCCTGGTTTTCACTGGTCTTCCTGATCCATTTTTCGTATATCTCAAGGTGGATTTTGTCACCGCCCTTTTCATAGCGCTGCCGTTTCTTCTTTATCAGGTCTGGCTCTTCATTTCTCCCGGCCTGTTGGAGAAAGAGCGCAAATTGGCCGTGCCGTTTGTGTTTATAGCTACTTTTCTGTTTTATCTTGGCGCTGCGTTTGCTTATTTCATAGTGTTTCCCGCTGCGTTCAAGTTCTTTCTGGGATATTCGACGCCGGAACTCAAACCAATGATTGCGATCAGGGAATATGTCTCCCTGGTAATGTTACTGATGCTGTCGTTTGGTTTGGTTTTTGAAACGCCCATTATTATTATATTCCTGGGTTTACTGGGCGTAGTCGACAGCGCATTTCTGAAGAAAGGACGACGCTACTTTGTGGTTCTTGCCTTTATCGTAGGCGCAATTCTGACACCTACTCCAGACGTGATCAATCAGTCTCTGATGGCTATTCCACTTCTTCTTTTTTACGAGACAGGGATAATTGCTCTGCGTTTCATGGAGAAAAAAAGGGAACGTGAAGCTAAACTGGAAGAGGCGGAAACAGATAAGGCCGAAGACTAATCAACATTTCAGAAGGATTGTTTCTTGGCGTCTACTGTTACTAGAAGCGGTGGTCTGTATATAAACGTTTCATCTTCAGGCAATAGGTCCAAAAGGTTTGCCAGCCTTTTGAGGGCTCTTGTCGTGCGTGACGTGACCAGCCGGTACAGGCGCTCGTCTCTGGGGATGTGGTGGGCTTTCATTCAGCCGTTAGTTCTTATGTTGCTTTTCACGATGCTTAGAGGCTTCGTTGATATTCCTAGCGATGGTGTGCCTTACCTTCTTTTCAGTTATGTTGGTCTTGTACCGTGGACATTTTTTACCAATGCCGTTTCCGCATGTGGTCCAAGCATCATACAGAACGCTGAAATAATAAAGAAAATATCTATGCCTAAGGAAGTCTTCCCTTTGGCCGCAGTTGTTGCGACTCTTTTCGATCTCGGAATGTCCGCTATTGTCCTGGCGATTCTTATGATTTATTACAAGGTTTCAATAGGAGTATCTATTCTGTGGATTCCCGTTCTTGCCATTCTGATGGTTGGGACAGCGTTTGCTATTGGAATCCTGCTTGCAGGACTTGGAACATTCAGGAAGGATTTTATCTTTGCAACACCTTTCCTGACACAGGCGTGGCTGTTTATTACTCCGGTAATTTATCCCTTAAGCTCTGTTCCAGAAGAGTGGAGATCAATATACATGTTGAACCCAATGGTCGGTGTAATTGAAGGCTTTCGGGCCGTTCTTATCAAAGGCCAGTCTCCTGAACTTCAACCGTTAGTATTTTCGGCTCTAATGATGATGGTGATCTTGAGCCTCTCCTGGCCGCTCTTCCGAAAGCTTTCGGATTATTTCGCAGATGTGTTGTGACCCTTAAATGTCGAGTGACGTGACGATCAGAATAGATGGTTTATGGAAGAGATACGGATTTCCCTTTCCGCTTTGTCTGCGTAAGGGGCTCAACCTGATCACCGGACGTGGATTTGTCTGTGAGGATGATGATCGATGGGCCCTCAAGGATATAAATCTTGAAGTGAGAAGAGGAGAGACCCTTGGTATTGTGGGCCGGAACGGGGCAGGTAAGAGCACGCTGCTTAAAGTCCTGGCAGGGGTGACCGCTCCGACCAGAGGCAGGGTGGAAATTCTGGGCCGCATTTTTCCCATGATAGAATTGAACGCCGGCCTTAACACGGAATTGACCGGGAGGGAAAATGTTCGACTACTGGGAGCTATTATGGGCCTTTCTAGTTCCGAGGTAGAGCGAATACTGCCCGATGTCGAAGACTTCACTGAACTTGGCGACTGGTTCGATCAACCGGTGCGAATGTATTCGAGTGGAATGTTAAGTCGCCTGGGTTTTGGTGTTGCTGTGAACATCAAAAGCGATGTAGTGCTCATTGATGAGACTTTTGCTGTAGGCGATCTGAAGTTTCAGAACAAGAGTTTTGCTAAAGTAAAAGAAATGAGGGAAAGCGGGGCTACCATACTGTTGGTAAGCCATAGCCTAGAAACACTTCAGTTCGTTGCAAAAAGCGGAATATTGCTCGAAAATGGCTCTCTTCTTTTTAACGGATCAGCCCTGAAGGCCATCAATGCGTATGAAACGCTAGTGTTTCATTCGGAACAGAAAAGGTTGGAGCATAGGGTCAGGAGCCGTATAACCAGTGAAGACGTAAATATTTTTGGAGCAAGGCTGTTTGATGAGTCAGGGGATACCATTACAGAGGTCACGGCCGGTGTGCCTTTCGGTATAGAAGTAGACCTTCAGATAAACAGGGATCTGGATCACCCCATGTTCTCCTTGGGCATTCTTAACGCGGCAGGGATCCTTTGCAAGTGGAACGTGTCTAAAGAAGACGGTCTTGTTGGCCCGGGTCCCCAGAATCATTATATACTCAGGGCATGGTATGCGGAAAACAGGTTATCCACAGGGGCTTACGAGGCTCACTTTGCAGCCCGAGACGCAGCCTCTTTTGAAACACTCGAAAGAATAGCCGGTATAGTAAGTTTTGCAGTGACTGGGCCAGAGAGGTCCAGGGGAATAGTCAGAGGGAAAGTCGATTGGAGTTTGATTCCTTTTGATCAGGTGACAGTTAATTCAAACGGTCTGAAGTTATCATCCGGCATGGATGTGGAGGGATCTACAACTGGCTGAATCGCTAATACAATCATGGAACCGGCTCATGAAATGGCGAGGAGAATGCTTCTCGCGATACGGCGCCGTGCAGAATTTTCCTCTCAAGAATCCTCATAATGAGATCCTGTCGCTACTGCAGCCCGGGAACAGGGTTCTCGATATAGGAGCAGGGGTTCATAAACCTTTTCGTGAGACCATACTCTCTGTTACGTCATTTTATTATTGCCTGGACACCGACCCGGATGGGGCATTCGACTTTCGGTCTTTCCAGGAAATTCCGGGGGAGCTGAGTTTTGATTTGGCCATTGCGAACCAGGTTCTGGAACATGTTGCTGTTCAGGATGCTCTCGATCTGGTTGCGTCTACCTTTTTGAAACTGTCAAATGGCGGCAGATTCCTTGTAACGGTCCCAAACGCCGCGCACCCAGTGAGGCAAAGGGACATTTCCCACGTTACTCCCTGGGCCGCCAATGATCTTTACAGTCTTCTCAAGTGCGCCGGCTTTGAAATTGAAAACATTGGCCGTTACAACAAGCATCCACTCACGCCTGATCCACTGAAACGCTGGATTGTGGAAACAGTATGCCAGGAATTTAGAATAGACTGGTGCGACAGCGTCATTATCGTGGGAGTCAAGCCGTCCGGAGAAGATATCACCTCGGAGAAAAGCTGAATGCCTCTGTCCACCGAACCGGTTGAACTGACAATTGACGGGCGGGTTTATGCGGTAGAGGTCCTACGGAGAAAAAAAGAACAGCCCGAAGCTCCGCGCCTCATAATAATTTCTCGCATGATCAACGATGCGGGGATAAACATTCTTCGCGCCTGTCTCGATGGGGTAAAGCATTTCACACCAGATCCTCATGAAGTCTGGGTGGTGGATAACAATTCACCGATGGAGAATCTCAACTGGTTGTTCGAGAGAGATGAGATCAACCTCGCCCTGAATCGTGTGGAACCCTTTCCTCCGGATGTACAGGAATCGGGATTTCCAGGCATAGATGATCAGAAACAGTGGGGTAGCTACGCCAACGCTATTGGGCTGGAAATTGGTATCAGGCTTATTGACCAGTTGAGTCGGTATGTCATGACAATGCACATGGACACCATTCCCTGCAATGTGAACTGGTTGTCATTCCTGAGCTCAAAAATCAATGGTCGGGTAAAAGCTGCGGGAGTTCGCCTGGATAGAGCAAGGGATCCCGAAGGCGTCCTTCACGTTCTGGGTTACATGTTCGATTACCAGACGTTCAGGAAAATGAGACTGGATTTTTTTCCAGAGCTTCCCAAGATGGATGTGGGGGATAAGGTTACAATAAGGCTCAGGGATGCGGGATATGAAGTATTTTCATGCAGGAATACCTTATGGGAACCCGGACTCGAAAACCAAATACCGGTTACATCGCCGCTAAAAGGGTTTAAAGTAGACCGGGCCTTCGATGAAGAAGGGAATATAATCTTCCTGCATTTAGGGCGCGGCGTACGAAAATCAACAGGAGACCATACCTCAGGGGTTTCACTCGACACCTGGCTGAATCTCATCTACAATTCCCTGATTGGAGCAGCTTCAACCCCAGCGGCTTATCCAGGAATCTCACGAAACTAATTGTTTCCGTCAAAGTCTATCCCGAGGCAATGAATAGTCTGTTAGGAAAAGATCAAGCTAGAGACATCTCGTATTCCTTGAGACGTCATTACGTCGATGAGTTTCATGCGAGACAGGTTGCCAAGCTCGAACCAGGTTCCATTATTCTAGACCTGGGAGGCAATCGCACGGAAAAAAGAGGAATATTCGACCTGGACAAATTCGGACTCGTGGTAACTTACGCGAACCTGTCACTATCGAAAAAACCCGATGTGCAGTCTGACGCGTCTGTGCTTCCCTTTCGGGAGAACGTTTTTGATTGTGTGATTTGTTCTGAGCTTCTGGAGCATGTTCTGGATCCCGTAAGAGTAGTCGGTGAAATCCACCGTGTACTCAAGAGGTCTGGAGAGGCTCTAATATGCGTTCCATTCAGTTTTCCAATACACGCGGATCCAAGCGACTATGGCAGGTACACCGGTTTTTACTGGCGCGAGGTAATGGGTTCACAGGGTTTCGGAGAAATTCTGATCGAAAATCAGGGCGGGTTTTGGAGCGTTCTGGTTGATATGATTCGCTATTACACGTACTCAAGAACGAAAACCTGGGGACCGGAAAGGGCCAGGACGCTGCAGGTTATAGGCATTCTGCTCGGTATGCTGAAGCAGGGCGCTATCAGGAGTGACGACCGAAACAAAAAAGCCAGTCAGGAAAACCTGATTGGTTACACCACAGGATTTGGAGTTAGAGCTTGCAAGCTGTGAACAAGGTAAAAGTTTTTTTGACGGGAGGCGACGACATCGGATGGGCGCTGGACGAGGACCTCAGGCTTGCCTCTGATGCGATTAAGGGTATAGTCGATCTTGTCGGTCTGGAAGACTGTCAAGTAGTCCACACTGTCTGGTGGGAAGGGCTAAACCTTCTGCCCCGGGAACAACTTGTTGGTAAATGGATTATCTGTCACGTCCCAGGGGAACCTTTTCGATATTTTTCCATTCCTGCTCATCGTCACATTGTTCCTTTGGTGTCCACATGGATCTCCAGGAGTCATCAGGCCAAAAAACAGCTCAAGTCTGTTGGAATCAACAGCGATATGGTTCCATACGTTATAGACACGAAAGTGTTTCGGCCTATATTGCCGGATGATTCGCCGCTGAAACAATTCAGAAATGACCACAGAATACCATCAGATGTCTATCTTATAGGGTCCTTTCAACGGGACACAGAGGGTAGCGATCTCAAGTCGCCTAAAATGGTTAAGGGGCCTGATATCTTATTGGAAATTCTCAAAATCCTGAGGAGAAGAGGGCTGAAATTTCACGTTGTGCTGGCCGGTCCAAGGCGTCAATGGTTGATCAGGCAACTCAGGTCATGTCAGATACCCTTTACTTATGTGGGACAAGAGACGCAAAACGACGACATCAGTTTTAATATGCTCTCTCGGGAAACCCTGGACATTTTGTACAACCTCATAGACCTGTATATCGTAAGTAGCAGGTCAGAAGGAGGGCCACATTCAATTCTTGAAGCAGGCGCGTCAAAATGCAAAGTCATAAGTTCCAGAGTAGGAATTGCGATGGATGTTCTGGAACCATCATGTGTTTACAAAGACCCTATTGAGGCGGCCAACATTATAGATAAAGATATTAGAGAAAATGTTCTCTCTGAGATGGTGGATGGACTCTACAAAAGGATTCTGGACAGGCATTCTCCTGATTCAGTTGTTAGAGACTTTACAGGTGTTTACGCAAGAATAGAAAAAGCCTTGTCCAATTTTGAGAAAAACGCCAATCAATTTCTATCAAAAGGGATTGCCAACCCAGTTTCGAAAAATGCTCCCAGAAGATTGAAACCTAAATCAGATTTTACCGTTTGTCTTTGGCACAGCTTCTTCGAGCCCCCTTACGGAGGAGGCAATCAGTTTATGCTGGCCCTGAAAAAGGCCTTGTTGAAAATTGGGGTCAGTGTGCGTGAAAATGAACTCGACAAAACAATAGACGCTTATATCTTGAATTCTGTCCATTTTGACGTAGACAGATTTCTAGAGTTCAGCAAGAGAAACAGGTTGAACGTGGTTCACAGAATCGACGGGCCAATTCACCTGATCAGAGGATATGACAGGGAAAAAGACGAACTCTGTTTTGAACTCAATCAGAAATTCGCTTCTGCTACGGTGTTGCAGTCAACGTGGACATATAAGCAAATAGTGGCAATGGGATACAAACCAATTCAGCCGGTGATAATTAATAATGCGGTTGATGACGAAATTTTCCATCCGAATGGTCGAATAGATTTTAGCCGAAGCCGGAAAATAAGGCTTATCTCTACCAGTTGGTCCAACAATCCGAGGAAAGGTGGACCGATATATAAATGGCTTGAAGGTAACCTGGACTGGAGCCGATTCGAATACACCTTTGTCGGAAACGTTTCAGAGAAGTTCGGACAAATAAATCATATCCCTCCGGTTCCCTCAGGCGAATTGGCCGACTTGCTCCGCAATCACGACATTTATATCACCGCCAGTAAGAATGATCCCTGTTCCAATGCGCTAATCGAAGCCTTGTCTTGCGGCTTACCCGCAATATATTACGAAGACGGTGGACATCCTGAACTTGTCAAGGCTGGCGGACTTGCGTTTCGCACTCAAGAAGAAATTCTGTCCCAACTCGACGATATGGTTGACAACTACGAAACCTTCCAGAATTTAATAACAGTCTCAAGACTGGAAGATGTAGCAGCCAAATACATTGAAATAGCCAGAGAAATAGCCTCATGAATTTTCACCTGGGACTTTTTTTCACTCGAGGGGTGTCATTGAAGACATGGGATATGGTCGGAAACCTGGACCGGGAAATAGCGATATACAATAGAATGATTGATGCCGGGAATGAGGTTACGTTCTTTACTTATGGAGACGAAAGAGATCTGAAATATGTTGACCGGCTGCCGAACATTAGAATTTGCTGCAACGAGGACGACCTCAGTCTTGAAGAATACGAGTCTCGTTTGCCGATAATTCATGAGAAAATTCTCAACCGCTTAAATGTTATAAAGACGAACCAGAGTTATGGCGCTGAATTGGCTTTGCGTGCGGCAGATAAGTTTGGGAAACCTCTGATTGCTCGCTGCGGATATATGTGGTCTCAAAACGCTGTTCGTGAGCATGGCGCCGAATCCGCAATTGCCAGAGAGGCTTTCCGAGTCGAGGGAAAGGTGTTCTCGGGAGCAGACAGGATAATAGTTACCACAGCCGCCATGAGAAATGATGTCGTCTCAAGGCTTCCAGAGTCTGAAAAGAAATTGGCCGTAATCCCCAATTATGTAGACACTAGCCTTTTTCGTCCTCTGAACTTTCGACGCCCGAACGCATCCATAATCTTTGTAGGCAGAATAGCTCCAGAAAAAACATTAGTTCTCTGATCGAAGCTATACGAGATTTGGATGTTACATTGAGGATCATAGGCGAAGGAAAATTGAGACCTCAACTCCAGGAAAAATTTGCGGATCTCGCGTCGAAACTTACTTGGGAAGGAGGGGTTCCTAACTCTGAGCTACCAGAGTTCATTAACCGCGCTGGCATATTTGTCCTTCCATCACTCTATGAAGGTCATCCCAAATCCCTGATAGAGGCGATGGCCTGCGGTATTCCTGTAATAGGATGCGATTCCCCCGGCATTCGAGAAATAATAAGTCATGGAAAGAACGGACTATTGTGTTCTCCTGACGCGAATGCTTTGAAAAGAGCTATAAAGATGGTACTTAATGATAGCGCCCTAGCTGAAAACATCGCGTCGAACGCGAGGAAGTTCGTGGAGCGCAATTTTTCCCTTGATAGCATTGCAAGCCTTGAAATATCTTTGATATCAAAGACATGTGAACTTGGTCGGACTCGATATGTGTAAACTTCCTTATAATCAACTTGAACCAGTTTCAAAACAAGTTACCTTGGCATGATCATCCAGACAACCAAATGCTAGGTCCTAAAATTACCGTATTAATGGCAGTATTCAATGGCTTAGCTCATCTTAGACCTGCCATTGAAAGTATACTAAATCAGACTTTAACCGATTTTGAATTTCTGATTATTGATGATGGATCGTCCGAACCTGTAAGTAAGATTATCCTGGATTACGATGATGATAGGATTCGACTCGTGAGACAGGAAAAAAATAGTGGACTCACCAGGACTCTCAACAGATGGCTTGTTCAGGCTCAATCCGAATATATAGCCAGGATGGATGCGGACGACGTGAGCCTTCCCGAAAGGCTTGAAATTCAGTTCGGAGTGTTTACAAGAAACCGGGAACTGGATTTTATCGGAACTTTCTATGATGTGGTTGACGAACATGAGAATTTGATCCAGAAAAAGGAGTTGATTACAGATCCTCTCTATAGACTCTGGAGGCTGATGTTTCATAACAACTATGGTCATGGGACCATGATGTTCAGGAAATCATCAGTGGTAAGCGCCGGCATGTACGATGTCTCCCTTCGATTCGCCCAGGATTATGATTTGTGGTCAAGAATCTCTAGAAAGAATAATAATATGATTATTCCGGAGTATTTGTATCATTATCGAATGGATACAAAGGGATGTCAGGCGTCTATAAAAAACTATGAGGCCCAGTTAAACGCAGCCATATGGATCAGCGACCGAAACCTGAAATCCTGCAATTCGGACCTTAACGAGAGCGACTTGATCGACCTGCGTTCTCTGTATTGGGAGTTTCAATTGCCTGAAGTCTCGGATCGAGCCCCAGAACTGGCTCTACGGACGCAAGAAAAGTTTTTTGACAAATATGGCGTGGATTTTGATGATAGAGCGCTTCTGAGAAACAAGGTCGTGGAAGACATTTCCAAGGCTTTCAATTGATTGGTTTTTTAGGAACATACTTTTATTGCGCATGTCATTAAAGTAGTTTA
>FUWD013244239.1_pt4 | contig 10334 bp, 11 predicted proteins | sample 1063281 | NCBI WGS metagenome assembly FUWD01 (sample SAMEA79048168, study PRJEB19326) | metagenome | biome: marine
TGGTTGCTGGAATCTTTGGAGGCGACCTTAAAAAACTTTCCTTAAAATCCTGTTTTCCTCTTATCAACCAATTAAAAGATAAGAATTCATCCCTATTCCTAGCACTTTTGAAGCATAAGAGAAAATATCCTTCACAAATGATTTCATTTAAAAGAGGGATCGCATCGCTCTCTGAGCGCATCGCTGAAAGGCTAAATGCAAAAATCATATTAAACACGCCTGTTCAAGCTTTGAGATGGTCTAAGAAACCCACGGTTGTTGTGAAGGGTGCAAGCTATGAATGTGACCACATCTTTTCCTGTTTGCCCTCAGCACCTCTCTACTCACTTTTAAAAGAAGAACCTCTTAAGCATGCACATATTCTTCCTGAAATAAACTGGGTCTCTTTTAAGGTCCTTCACTTAGGTTTTAAAGCACGGTTAAAAATCCCAAAAGGGTTTGGTTTTTTAACTCCTAGTTGGAAAAATGAAATGATAGCAGGGGTTCTTTTTGACTCTTCAATTTTTCCTGAGCAAAATAGTATTGAACATGCAACCAGACTTACCGTCCTTATTCACGAAAGGTCTACTCTTTACTCGCTCTCTGATGAAGAAGTCATTAAAGGAGCTTTAAGTGAACTTACAAAATACTTAAAATGTGGTTTAAACCCGAGCTTTCAAAAAATTCATACGGTTTCTAAAGCAATTCCCCAGTACGAAATTGGTCATGCAGAAAAGCTCAAACTCTTTAGAGAAGAACTTAAAGAAAAGCTCCCTCATTTTTCTTTTACAGGAAGCTCATTTTACGGCACCGCAGTTCCTTCTTGCATTCAGCAAGGCCGGGATGAAGCTATTAGATATTTAAGTGAAAAAAGCTATACAGCTTGTTGAGTCGCAGTAGGAGAGGTTGGTTGAGGAATAACTCCTTCATTCTCTTCAATATCGAGAGATTGATGTTGATCGGATAGAATAGCAAATTCTTTTCCAAGAATTTTAACAGCTCCAATCCAGACCACAATAACGCAAATTAAGAAAATACCTACAACAGGTGCTGAAGCAGCAAAGCTTGCAAAAATCATTAAGAGCCCCTGATGAATAACAGAGCCTCCTGATTTACCAAGTCTCGATCCTACTCCATCAATAGCAGCCTTTCCTTTCTTTCTAGATTCCGTAGTCAATGGGATAAAGGACAGCTCTTTAGTTGCATCAAAAAGTGTATACTTACAAGCACGACTTAAAATAATTTGAATTGATCCTATAGTACCTGCAAGAACGAGCGGAGTCATACCCAAATAGGTACTAAAAGCCCCTTGCATAGAACCTCCAAATATCAGACAAGAGAAAAACCCAACGCTTGTAAGTAAGAGAATTATAGGTGTGATTAATGCTGACTTTGTCCATCCAAATCGATTGATAATAATTCCTGAAAAGAGGGCTATCGTAGTAGCGACCATTGCCGTCAGAACAGTAATTTGATTGAGATAGACACTAAAGTCATTAGGATTTGGACAAAGTTGCTTCAGTTGGTGCTTCCATAGGACTTCAACTAAGTTAATCACCAAGTTAAACGAAAGTACCACGATAGCAATGCAAATTAAATATTTGGATTTTGCAAGGTATGCAAAGTTTTTTCTTAAAGATAGTTTAAATTTATTTTTCTTACGCGCCTTATAAAACTTACAGTCTTCTAAAACGTTCACATGAAGCCATCTAAAAAAAACGAAGATAACCACAGCAGAAAAAGTAATTAAAAGAGTGATGTAGATCAGTGTCTGTTGCCAAGGATCAATCCCCGTATTGCCCATTTTTAGAGGGAGTCTTGAGAGAAAGATACACGATTGGCCTGCTGCAATTCCTGAAACATTTATTCCAATTCCAAATAAAGCATAGAAGCGAGCAGCCTCTTTAACTGTAGTAGTTTCATTTGCAAATCCCCAAAAGAGAATGGAAAGAACAATACAACTCCAAAGTTCACACATGACATAAATAAGGTGAGTGACCAGTAACGGATCATGGAACGAATCCCAGGGCGCCTTTAGGTAAAATCCTTTCTAGGAAATTTCCAAAGAATGGAGGTGAAAGAGTTCACAATTAGGGTAGATGACAAAAGCAAAAAGGACAAAGTAAACAATAAATAAAGAGACGATGATATAAAAAACACGTTCCATGCTCTGTTTATTAGAGAGCCAGGAGAATAAAGCGGTCATGATGATTGCACCAGGCAATACACACCACACTTTTACGAAGGGGATAATTTCAGCACCGGAAGACTGCCCAGTAATTAAAAGAGCATCTTTGGTATTTCTAAGAATGTTATAAATGAATCCCACGAAAAAAAAGATAATAATCATGGGGATGAACTTTTTAAGTTCTTGGCGTTGGATGGGAATGAGATAAGTTGCGGCTCTCTTAATCCTTCCTAACATGGCCTTTCCTTAGGCCCGAAGGTACCCTCTTCGAGATTCTGAGAATAACTCGACTTCATTTTGGAAACATAAAATGGCTGCACAAATCTACAGCTGTTCAAGAATCGTTCCATCCTTTGTATTTGGCAAATCACTTACCAAAATAATTTTTAGTATCCAGTTAAAATGATGACCTAATCATATCAATAGATTCACGATCTTGTCAAGAACTTGGAGCAGAGATTTTCTATAAAGGATCACTAAATTCTATTTTAAAAAACTCTATTGTCATGCATCTTCACTATCAGATAGGGCCTCTATACCAGGTAAGAAGCCTTTTTCTATATATTCAAGGGATGCTCCACCTCCTGTAGAAATATAAGTCATACTGTCAGCCAAACCGAGTTTCTTTAAAGCTGCAGTAGAATCTCCACCTCCTACAATAGTGGTAGCATCCATCTTAGCTAACAATTGAGCGACTTGCAGCGTCCCTTTTGAAAAGGCATCTATCTCAGTGATCCCAACAGGACCATTCCAGAACACCGTTTTAGCTCCTCTCAGCGTCTTTTCGTAGAGCTCTAGTGTTTTGGGCCCTATGTCCACTCCTATTTGATTGTCAGCGATATGATCTACTGACACGACCTCTTTAGGACTATCTTCTTTAATTTCCTGAGTTACCACGAGGTCTATTGGGAGAATAAGAGGAATTTTTCTATTTTTACAATGCTCTAAAATTTCTTTAGCTTTTGCTAAGTAATTGGCTTCGTTTAAAGATTTTCCAATAGACTTACCTTCTGCTTTTAAAAAAGTGTGAGCCATGGCTCCCCCAATAATTACAGCATCTGCTTTTTCAATAAGACTCTTTACAACCCCAATTTTTGACGAAATTTTAGCCCCTCCAACGATTGCAACAAAAGGGCGCTTGGGATCTAGTAATTTCTCTTTAAGAAAATGCTCTTCACTTGCAAGCGAGAATCCCATGCAAGCCTTTCCTGGAAAATGGGAAGCAACTAAAGCTGTAGAAGCGTGGTTTCGATGGGCACTTGAAAAGGAGTCATTTACATAGATGTTGCTATAGCGAGAGAGTTGCTCTGAGAAAGAAGGATCTTTCTCAGGGTTTTCTTCACCTTCGTGAAAACGGGTATTCTCAAGTAAAAGAACTTCTCCAGGTTTCAATTTTTTTTCATCTCTTGGACTTCATCTCCAATACAACTCGAAGCAAGGATAACCTCCTGTCCTAAAAGTTCAGTAAGTCTCTCTCTTGTATGCTTAAGGCTCAGAGAATCTACGCTTTTTCCGTTTGGACGCCCTATATGGGACATTAAGATTACAGCTCCTCCTTCTTTTAAAATATATTTTATAGTGGGAACGCAAGCTCTAATACGAGTATCATCAGTAATTTTTTGATTCTCATCAAAGGGTGTATTGAGGTCTGCTCGCATGAGTACAACCTGCCCTTTCAAATTAAAATTTTCAATTTTCTTTTTTTCAATTTTCATAATATTCCCTTGAATGGTAAAGGTACTTTTATAAGATCGTTTTGGTTAAAATCAAGAATTAATATAAAATTGCATCTGGAAGCTAAAAAAAACACTACGACTTGTTTAAAACGCTCATTTAGGGTATAGTCCTTCTAGGTGATCAACCTTTAAAATACATGCAAGAAAAGCTTAGTCAAGAATTTGGATTTGTTAGGTCCTTCCTGTGGCCTGTTCATCGAAGTGAATTTAAAAAGCTCATTCCGATGGTTATCATGCTATTTTTAATCTGTTTCAATTATGGGATTCTTCGCTCAATGAAGGACTCCATCCTGATCACCACTTCAGGCGCTAAGGTGCTCCCCTTCATTAAGATTTGGGGTATCCTGCCAATGGCTATCTTCATTACCTATATTCTCTCAAAGCTCAATAACCGCTTCAATCTAGAACGTGTTTTCTATATTATGACGACGAGCTTCTTGGTCTTTTTTCTTCTCTTTGCTTTTGTCATCTACCCAAACCGAGATATTTTACACCCTTATCAGTCAGCCAACCTTTTAGAACACTTATTGCCAAAAGGATTTTCAGGCCTCATAGCCTTATATAGGCACTGGACTCTTTCTTTATTTTATGTCCTCTCAGAGCTCTGGTGTAGTTTTATTTTGAGTACCTTGTTCTGGGGGTTTGCAAACGCTGTAATCCCTGTTAAAGAAGCTAAACGCTACTATGCTGTCTTGGCTATTGGCTCAAATTTAGCAGCCCTTGTAGCAGGCCAAGCTGCTAATTTAATCTCAGGCCTCACCAAAGGTTCTTGGGACGCGACAATTAACTTATTAATTTTAGTCGTTTGTTTTTCAGGTATTTTAATTATATTTACTTTTAGATGGTTAAATCGAAATATTTTCACACCCGAGCTTCATCCCGAACTTCATTCAAGGCTAGGGATAAAGAAGCGAAAGAAAAAGCCTTCTTTAAAAGAGAGCTTCGCCTACTTATCTAAATCCAAATACTTACTATACATTGCTATTTTGCTGATCTCATATAACCTTGCGACCAATCTTTTTGAAATTGTTTGGAAAGACCATCTACATCGACTTTTAGCTGATCCTCAAGATTTCAACCGTTATATGAATAATGTGACTTCCATGGTGGGTCTTATTTCTTTACTCTTAACTCTCTTCATTCCGCATATGATTGAACGTTTTGGCTGGACACGAGTCGCCTTAATTACCCCCATAATTGTTGCAGTTACAGGGATTGGATTCTTTTCCTTTCTATTCCTCAATAAAGCTTTCCCTGGTCAATTTTTAAGTATATCAGCCCTTTCTCCGCTCGCTATTGCAGTCTTTTTTGGAGCGACGCAAACTTGTCTCAGTAAAGCTGCCAAATACTCTGTATTTGATACAACAAAAGAGCTTGCCTTTATCCCTTTAGACCATGAAATTAGGTTGAAAAGCAAGGCTCCTATTGAAGTATTAGGCGCTCGATTTGGAAAGTTTGGTGGATCCTTTATCTATCAGGGACTTTTACTCGGGGTAGGCTCTTTATCTGCCTGTATCCCTATGATTTCTATTTTACTTACGTTGGTGATTTCTTTTTGGATTGCAAGTACACGAAATTTAGGTCGTTTATTTGATGAAAAAGTAAAAGAACAAACAGAATCAACCGATGCGCTGACTCTTTCTGAGGCTGGTGCAAGCTAATTTCGTTAAAAAATAACGATGCAAAGTCAGATCATAAAAAATTTCTGGATGAAAGGCGCACCCTAATACATTTCCCTGTTCAACAAGTACAGGCTGATTTTGATACGAGGCAAGTATTTGAGCTTTCGCTCCCACTTCTACAATCTGTGGGGCCCTAATAAAGCATCCTTTAATTAGATGTTTTTCGTTGAGAAGAGTGGCGCTCACTTCTGTTTCAAAGGACTCAATTTGCGATCCATAAGCGTTTCGTGAAACAGTAATATCTAAAGCGCCAATTGTCGGCATAGCGTCATCTTTGAGAGCTGCTGCAAGTAAAATAAGCCCACAGCAGGTTCCAAACATAGGTTTTGAAAAAGCCTTCAATTCAGCCCAAAACTCAGGCCCCATTAATCGATGATGCGCCGTTGATTCACCACCTGGAAGAATGAGGGCATCACAAGAGCGAAGCTCCAAAAGCGTTCGAATAGGCTTAGCCTCTACTTTAAGAAGAGCTAAGCAGTCCAGATGTTTTTGAAAAGCGCCCTGAAGGGCTAAAACACCTATCAACTACCAACCCCTTAGAGAAAGTTGTTCTTCCTTTGAAAGCGTGGAGGCTACAATACCATCCATTCCAGAAGATAAGTTTTTAGAAACTTCGGCAAGCATTTTAGGATCTTGGTAATGAGTGACTGCCTGAACAATAGCTTGAGCTCTCTTTTCTGGATCACTCGACTTAAAAATTCCAGAGCCTACAAAGACCGTTTCAGCGCCTAGTTGCATCATGAGTGCTGCATCTGCTGGAGTTGCAATGCCACCTGCAGCAAAGTTAGGTACTGGAAGAGAGCCTGTTTCAGCCACTTGGACAACAAGGTGGTAAGGTGCTCCCATAAGTTTAGCTTCATTCATAAGTTCACTTGAATCGAGTCTTGATAATTTTTTGATATCTCTTTGGACTTCTCTCATGTGTCTAACAGCTTCAATGATATCTCCCGTCCCCGGTTCCCCTTTTGTACGGATCATAGCAGCTCCTTCTCCAATTCTTCTTAGAGCTTCTCCTAAGTTTCTACATCCACAGACAAAGGGAACATTGAAAGCATGCTTTTCAATATGGAAGTGAGCATCTGCTGGAGTTAGACTTCGCTTTCATCAATAAAATCACACGAGGGCTTGGAGGGATTTGTGCTTCTACGAAATGGCCAATACGGCATTTAGCCATCACTGGAATTGAAACAGCCTTTTGAATTTCCTGAATCATTTCTACAGCAGACATACGAGCTATCTTACCATCTTTTCTAATGTCTGAAGGGATACGCTCTAAAGCCATGACAGCAACAGCACCGGCTTCTTCTGCTATTTTAGCCTGCTCAACATTGGTGACATCCATAATCACCCCACCTTTGAGCATTTCAGCGAGTCCAACTTTGACCTTAAAGGAGCCTTTTTCCATGATACAAAACCTTATTTGATAGAATAAATTTCTCGCCATTTTGGCTTAAGTAAAGGTTTTTTGTCTCCCTAAAAAAGACGTTTTGCTTTTGTTCATCAAACTTTAACTCTGTTTCAAAGAGAAGCAAGCATTAAAGCAATCAAAGCACTGCAGAATGTAAGTACATCTTCTTACAGATAGAGAAAAAGTCTCTCTGAAGTAATTAAAATTATTGTTTTATAAAAATAAAGAAAGGTGATTAAATGTTTTTTTAAAAACAACAAAAGGGAAACGTATGACAACTCTTTCGATACAACCAAATTACTGTACTCACTCTCCATCAATTGAAGATGTGGAAATGACGCCTCAAGAATGTCTCAATCAGCGCAATAGAGTTATCCAAATGATTGCTCAAGGTGAGATCAACAATCCAAGCGTCCCTTCTTCTAAAGATAAAATCATTAACTTTCTCAAAAAGGCAAAGCAAGTGATAACAAGTGATATTTCCATAGCTTTATTCGAGGCTGCACTTGCTATCATTAATGACCGTAACGGCAACGGAGAGAGTAATAAATCTGCCACATTTATTTTAGAGGCCATCAAAACTCATAAAAATATGGAGGCGAATGACTTTATTTGTGAGGAGACTGTTTCTTCCACTAATTATGAGCAAATAGAAGTTAAAGAGTCGGAGCCATTAAGTTCAAGGGTTCGTGTCTGTCCTGGTCACTCCAAGTTTTTTCATCATTACTCTATCCTCGCTAAAGCCTTACGAAAGGCAAATGAAGAGGTTCAAAGATATTTGCAAAATAATGAAATTAAAACAGCTCAGTATGCCCTATTTGAAAAAAATACACCTATCGGGCAAGAAAGTGGATACTTCAATCTGTTAAATAGCATTTATAAGTATGCTATTGCGATAAACTACACCCATGTTGATAACTCAAAGAAGTGCCTCTATTCATGAAGAAGTCCAAAGTAAGCTAAGGGGCAAAGCAGTTAAATTAGGTCCAAATGTAAGCACATCTTTACCAGGGTAGAGAACAATTCCTTTTATAAAATCTTTTCCAGTTTCACTTTGAAAGTGCCGAAGCCCCTTGAAGTCATCATTTCGTATTGTTTCGCTACTTTTAATTTCTATTGCAACAATCTCTCCTGCGTTATTCTCTAAAATTAAATCTACTTCAATACCTGAGACTGTTCGATAGTGATAACTTTTCAAGCGCAGGTTACCCCAACTAATTAGCTTTTGAAACTCTGCCACTACAAAAGTCTCTAATAATGCACCCAATAGATTTGGATGCTTTAAAATTCGACTTTCATTAGCCCCCATTAAAAAAGCCATCATACCTGTATCAGTCATATAAATTTTGGGAGTTTTAATTAATTTTTTTGTAGCATTTTTGTGCCAAGGAGGTTGCTTCACAACAAGGAACAGAGCTTCTAAAAGAGTAATATAAAACTGAAGGGTAGAGTAGGGAATTTTTACTGATCTTGAAATCTCAGAAGTATTCATCAAATTTCCAGAGCGATGTGCAAGTAATTGTAAGAGGCTTGGTAACTCTTCTATTTTTCTTATTTTAGCTAAATCAGGAATATCTCTTTCTAAAAGAGTTCTAAGGTGACTATTAAACCACTCATCTCTCATTTCAAAATCCAAATCCAAAACAGTTGGAAATCCCCCCTTCAATACAAGCGGAATGAGTTCTTTTTTAGGACAAGAGGGGTATTTGGAAGTGAAAGTAGAATTGGGATTGAACAGTTGATCCAAAAGATCGGGCTTGGCTCCTTTCATTTCAGCTTGGCTTAAAGGAGCAAGATGCGAAATAAACATGCGTCCTGCTAAAGAATCATTTAGCTTCGGAGCTACGAGTGGATTTGAGGATCCTGTCAAAATAAACATACCCGGCTTTCTATTCTCATCAACCCTTAGTTTTAAAGGCAATGCTAACTCTGCCACCCTCTGAATTTCATCAATAATTAAAGGGTTCGGATATTGGTCTAAAAAGCCTATTGGATCTTAGCGCGCACTAGATAAAAATCTTAAGTTATCAAAAGAAACATAATCATAGTGCAATTCATTGGCCAGCTCTTTAACAAGTGTTGTTTTACCCGTTTGTCGCCCCCCTGTTAAAAGAATGATTGGAGATGCTTTCAAATACTTTAGGATTTTGTCTTTTAGATGTCTAGAATATAACATAGTAAATTACCGGTTGAGTAGTGATTTATTGTCGACTATTCAGTGAATTTGCTCAAACACTTTATATGACACTTATAATAAAAGACTTATGAGTAAATTCCTATTCTCTCCACAAAAGGCCCACTTAAATGGCATCCTATAATCTCTAAAATAGGTACACCTATTTGAAGTAGTGATTTCGCTCCTTCTATAGCTGTGTTACAGCATTTTTTTCTAAGCACGAATTTTGATGTTTCTCTTGCTAAAGTTCCCTCTAAATTTCAGGTTATCATATGCATACAGAAATTGGTCAAGAAAGTGGATTATTCAGAAGGTAAAATAACATCTATAAGTATGCTATTGTTATAAACTACACCCATGTTGATGATTCAAAGAGTGTCCCTATTCATAGAGGGCCTTGTTGTCAAAATTCAATTTCGTCTAGCGGCCGCTTAAGTTTACAAGCGGCACCAACCGCACAGCTATCGATAGGTGCCTAAAAAAATGAATCCGAAAATGTTTTTAGAAAGCGTTATTTGCCCTCTTCCTTTTTAGTAAAGTTGCGGCCACTTAAATGGCAGGCAACGATTACAAGAGGGGCCAAGTCCAAACCTAATAATGGGTGAAGTATAGCCAATGCATAAGGAATCCTGTATCTCGGTGCCATTACAGACCAAGCTCTTTTAGACGCTTCTTCCGTATCGTTTTTCTCTACATAAGAAGTCGCCATTTGCAGTTGATTCTCTGCATTCATTGTAGCAAAAAGACTCCCAACAAAAGGTAGAATCTGCATAAGAGCATAAAGTGATGGTGCATTATCTGCTCTTTGAGCTACAGCTTTAGCACCTTCTAACAAAGGGCGTTGTTGCTTTAATCAGATCTTAAGGCGACTCTTTCTGAAGTCAATTAATTTTTTTAATTTTGGAATTGAAGAGATCTATTCAAGGCGTGTAAACGAAACTCAATTTCGGCTTTTTGATTCTGATATTTTTTGTTGTTAAGTCTATTTCCAAAAAGGCTTTTTAGTCTGGAAAAAGCCGTCTCTACAAGGCTTCTTCGGTGGTATAGTGGATTAATTTTACATTGACAATATAGCTGAATAAAAAGCCTCTGTAAATTCTTTAGTTTTTCTTAATAATTCTTTTACTTTAGCTTTAAGGTTTGCCCAACACTTTTCTATTGGGTT
>FUWD013196440.1_pt1 | contig 10332 bp, 8 predicted proteins | sample 1063281 | NCBI WGS metagenome assembly FUWD01 (sample SAMEA79048168, study PRJEB19326) | metagenome | biome: marine
CGAATCCTAATCTGGAAGTGATGGTCAACACCAGCGTTTTCGGGCTTTATGAAGACAACCTGGTAGCAGCGCAGAGTGGTACGGATTTGTTTAAAATTCGCGCTGAATCTGTCGTATTGGCACCGGGAGCAACCGACCGTCATTTGGTTTTTGAAAACAATGATCGACCAGGAATCTTGACTGCCCGCGGAGTTGAAAAACTCATCATGTGCCACGCTGTGCTTCCCGGAGAGGATACGGTTGTGGTGACAACTCACGACGGTGGTTTTCACACTGCGTTACTGCTCAAAGGCGCAGGAGCGAATGTTGTAGCCGTAGTAGATGGACGTGAATCCGGAAGTGTTGGAGAGTTTGAGGAGCAAGTCCGGAATTTGGCTGTTCCGGTTTACAAAGGCTTAACCGTTCATGCTGCTCACGGGAAAAAACGTATCAGTCGCATCGATATCGGTCCAATTTCCGGAGGAGATTCACATAAATCTTTTGATTGTGATTTGCTGGTCATGGCTGTGGGTTTTAAACCGCAGGTGAATTTACTCTCGATGGGACGCAAGCGTCCGGAATGGGACGCAGAACGCCAAATTTTACGGGTGACTGATTTGCCTTCAGGAATGTATTCCACAGGAGAAGTTCATGGATCAGCAGGATTTTCACGTTTATTCAGCGAAGGAATCAAAACCGGAAAAAGCTGCTGCAAAGAAAAAATCAGTAGAGAGTTCCAAACGCTCTGAAGATGAACTTATCATGGCCTTGCCTGCCGACATTGAATCGGGCGGCAAAAATCATTTCATATGTAAGTGCATGGATGTTACACGTTATGAGGCCCAGGCTTCAATTGACGAGGGCTATGATCAGGTGGAATCCCTCAAACGATACTCCAGCATGGGAATGGGCCCCTGTCAGGGCAAAGCATGTCACGAAGCTGTAGCACGTCTTGCAGCGCAGGATACAGGACTTTCCTCACTTGATGCTGTACCCACTACGATGCGTCCTCCTTTTTCCGGTGTATCATTTGGTATCCTGGCAGGTCGCGCCCCGCATTTGTCCCCGATTAGCCGCACACCGTTCCATCAGTGTCACATTGACTTAGGCGTGAAATTTTTGAATGCAGGACAGTGGAAACGGCCGGATTCATACATAGATCCTCAGAAAGAGGTCGGCTATGTCCGTAACGGTTTAGGGATGATTGATGTCAGTACACTCGGAAAAATCGAAATCAGCGGCCCGGATGCAATTGATTTTCTTCAATTTATGCTTCCTGGGAAATATGGAAAATTTGAAGTTGGCCGGACACGTTACTCAATCATGGTTGGTGAAGACGGAATACTCTTTGAAGACGGTACAATTTCCCATCTTGAGCAAGGGAAATATTATCTTACTACCACAACCGGAAACCAGGATGCTATCAATGCACTTTTTCAGTGGTGGTTATTGGTGGAAAATTTTGATGTGCAGGTAAAAAATCTCAGTTTAGCAAATGCCGCAGTCAATGTCACCGGAGCTGAATCAAGGGAATTTTTGCAAAAACTCGTCAAGATCGACATGTCTAATGAAGCCTTTCCATACATGCACTGTCGGCAAGAAAGTATCGCAGGAGTTCCGGTATCATTTTACCGCATTGGTTTCACCGGAGAACTGGGTTATGAGATTCATTTCCCGGCTGAATATGGGGTATCAATGTGGAATCATTTAATGGCCGAAGGTGAAGAATTCGCGCTCAAACCTTTTGGGGTGGAAACTCAGCGTATTTTACGCTTGGAAAAAGGTCACTTGATTCCGGGAACCGACACCGATGCCTTAAGCAGTCCGTATGAAACAGGAGTAGGTTTTGCGATTAAGGACGATAAAGCTGATTTTGTCGGGAAAGCCTTTTTACAGCATTTCAAGGAGCGTGGTATCGAAAACAAGCTGGTACCGTATCAACTTGAACCCAACGATCCTATACCGGACGATGGAGTTGCCGTTTTGGAGAAAGGCAAAATCGCAGGGCGAGTCACCAGTTCACGTCTCAGTCCAACCTTGAAACGTGGAATAGGACTGGCCTGGGTACGCAACGAGATGGCTGAAACTGGAAACAATTTCACAATTCGTTTGGCAAATGGCAGTGATGTCGTTGCCACTGTGCTGGATCATTCGGCTTATGATCCGGAAGGTTTACGCTTGAAAAGTTAAAACTAAATAATTAATACAAAAGCCATTCAACACACTGAAACAAAAACCTGAAATTTAAAAACTAATATGCCAGGCTTACTTCCCGAAATTGACCCAGACGGTCTTTTAGAATATTCAGTGGTATACACAGATCGTTCGTTGAATCACATGTCACAAGCATTTCAGGAGGTGATGAGAGATATTTCATCGACACTGAAAAAAGTCTATAACGCGCAGGCAGTTGTGGTGGTTCCCGGTAGCGGAACTTTCGGTATGGAAGCAGTCGCGCGGCAGTTTGCTTCCGGTAAGAAATGTTTAGTTGTCCGTAATGGCTGGTTCAGTTTCCGCTGGACACAAATTTTTGAAAAAGGGAATATTCCTGCGCAATCCAGTGTTTACAAAGCACAACGCACCCACGACGGTCCGCAGGCTCCTTTTGCGCCAGCTCCGATAGAAGAGGTTGTGGCGGCAATAAAATCAAAAAAACCGGATGTGGTTTTTGCACCGCACGTTGAAACATCATCGGGAATGCTGCTTCCGGATGATTATCTGCGAAAGTTGGCCGATGCTGTTCATGCAGTAGGCGGTTTGTTTGTTTTGGACTGCATTGCTTCCGGAACAATTTGGGTCGATATGGAAGTTTCCGGAGTAGACGTCCTGATCAGTGCTCCGCAAAAAGGCTGGAGTGCTTCTCCGTGTTGTGCGCTTGTGATGCTCAGTGCAGCGGGACTGGAACGCCTGGAAAAAACAGAAAGCAGCAGTTTCTCCTGTGATTTACGCAAGTGGTGGGACATCATGGAAGCCTACGAAAACGGCGGACACGCCTATCATGCCACCATGCCAACCGATTCGCTAAGACGTTTCCGATACATCATGAAAGAAACTGAAGAATACGGATTTGAAAAAGTCCGTGCAGAACAGCAGGAACTTGGTGACAAAGTAAGGGCGATGCTGACTGAAAAAGGCTTCAAAAGTGTTGCGTCTGAGGGTTTTCAAGCTCCGGGAGTTGTAGTCAGTTACACCAACGACAAAGGTATTCAAACCGGCAAAAAATTCGCCGAACTGGGTTTTCAAATTGCGGCAGGCGTACCGTTGCAATGCGATGAACCTGAGGATTATCAAAGTTTTCGGTTAGGGCTTTTTGGCCTGGACAAGCTACACAACATTGGAAGGACAGTTGAAAAATTAGAAAAAGCACTGTCTGCAATTGATTAGAGAAACTTTGGTGTTCCATCAAAACTCATTTGAACAACCAATAGGTTTCCCAGTCAGTGATTGGAAAGAATGCGCTTTGCCGCCTCGCACTGCAATGTCCGGGAAATGGTGCATGGTAGAGATATTAGATACAGAAAAACACGCTGAAGAACTTTTTGCGGCTTATGTGAACAAAAGAAATGATCGGGATTGGACCTATTTGCCTTATGGGCCATTTGATCGTTTTGAAAATTATCTAAAGTGGATGAAAAATGCCTGCTCCGGCAAAGATCCGCTTTTTCATGTGATTAAAGACGCCATTACACAAAAGGCTCTTGGAGTGGCCAGTTATCTGCGGATAGAACCCATTTTAGGAGTAGTTGAAGTTGGACACATTCATTTTTCACCTGTGCTTCAGAAAACACCACACGCAACGGAAGCGATGTTTTTAATGATGAGTCGGGTCTTTGATGAATTGGGTTTTCGTCGTTATGAATGGAAGTGCGACTCACTCAATGCCCCATCCAGAAAATCAGCGGAGAGATTGGGATTTAAATTTGAAGGTGTTTTTAGACAAGCTACAATGTACAAAAACCGTAACCGGGATACAGCATGGTTTTCAATTATCGACAAAGATTGGCCCAACTTAAAAAACGCATTTCAGTCATGGCTTAATACGGAAAATTTCGATACGGATGGTCAACAAAAATTAAGTCTAACAGAAATTAGAAATAATCAGTAAAAAACATGATAGTTACTGTATATCTTTCCGGAGAAATTCACACCGATTGGCGTAACGAAATCAAAGATGGTGCGCAGAAATACGGGCTTGATATTGAATTTGTTTCGGCTGTGACTGACCATGATGCCAGTGATTCAGCCGGTGATGTTTTAGGGCCGGAAGATAGCTCATTTTGGCGTGATCACAAATCCGCAAAAGTGAATAACATCCGCACCAAAACATTGATCAAAAAGAGTGACTTGGCGGTCATCCGTTTTGGTGAAAAATACAAGCAGTGGAATGCCGCATTTGACGCAGGATATTGTGCAGCTTCGGGAACGCCTTACGTAACTTTACATGCAGATGATATTGTGCATCCACTGAAAGAAGTAGATGCCTCAGCCATGGCTTGGACAAAAACAACTGAACAGGTTATTGAAATACTGAAATACATTACAAAATCATAAACATTTGAAATATAGAAGGAGAACAGAGTGTTAAAAACCAGCCCACTTTCAGGAATCTATCGGAATCACTCAGTCAAATTGACTGAAGTTTCCGGATGGCAGATTGCTGATAATTTTGGAAATAAGGATCGTGAATCTCAACATTTACTTAAGGACAGCGTTCTTATCGATTGGTCACACATTGGCAAAATATCCCTTTCAAAAGGTGATGCTCCAAAAGCTGCAGAACAGGTTTTTAAGGGGACATCGAAGCTTGAACCTTTAACTACTGCAGCAAAACAGGACATGGTTGTGTTGTGCTTAACTCGCAACGATTATTTGATCTTGTGCCAGCCTGGAATGGAAACAGAGTTACTGGAAAAAATTGATCCACAAATAACTACAGTCACGGACCAGACTGGTTCGCAGGGTTGTCTCGTTTTGGGTGGTCCAAGACGTGATGAAGTATTACAGCGATCCACTGCGGTTGATTTGAGACGTGATAAAGTAGTAGCCGGTTCTGTGCTTCAATCTTCGATTCATACAGTGGGTATGACTTTGTATCGTACCAAAAATTTTGACATCATGGTCCATCCACGAAACTTGTCTGAATCTCTATACGACGCCCTAATGGATGTTGGCATAGGAGTAGGAATGGTTCCTGGTGGAATTGCAACTGTTCCGGTTTCTTTTGAGGAGGATAAATAATGACTCAACGAATGTGGCAAAACCACGATCTGAAAAAATATTACGATGTAGTAATCATTGGCGGTGGTGCTCACGGTCTGGCAACAGCTTATTATTTGGCGAAAAATCACGGCATCACCGATGTTGCGGTATTGGAACAGAAATTCGTCGGTTACGGGGGTTCCGGACGGAACACCGCCATACTCCGCTCTAATTACCGTACAGAAGAAGGAATAAAATTTTATGACCAGAGCCTAGACTTATATGAAAATTTAGCGGGAGAACTGGATTTTAACCTTATGTTCAGTCAGCAGGGACATTTCACTCTTGGACATTCAACTGCAGCTATTTCCGGATTAGTCACCCGTGCGGAAAACAACAAGGCACTTGGTATCGACAGCTTCATGCTTGACCCCAAGGAAATTAAAAAAATGCTGCCGGAAATAGATATTACGGATCATCCTCGTTTTCCAATACATGGAGCACTTTATCACCCTCCAGGTGGAATAATTCGTCATGATGCCGTTGTTTGGGCCTATGCTCGAGGTGCAGACCGGAAAGGTGTTCAAATTCACCAGATGACAGAAGTACAGGATATTCTTGTTGAAAATGGTAAAGCGACCGGAGTGGTCACGAATCGAGGTACGATTAACTGCAACAAAGTAATTTCCGTTGTAGCAGGTTGGAGTTCAGAAGTTTGTAAAAAAGTTAACGTAAAACTGCCCTTTGTAACGCATCCCCTGCAGGCCCTGGTCACGCAGTCTTACAAACCGTGGCTGCATCATGTGGTGGTCAGTGGAACCCTGCACATTTACCTCAGCCAGACTGATCGCGGCGAACTGGTATGCGGAAATGGAATCGACAACTATCCGCATTATGGTATGCGCTCTACTCTTGGCTTTTTGGAAAGTTATGCAGCACATGTTTTGGAACTATTCCCGGTTTTACACAATGTCGCAGTTCAACGGCAATGGGCCGGATTATGCGATATGACTCCGGACTATAGTCCTATCATTTCGCCGATTGACGAAATTGACGGTTTTTATGTCAACGGCGGTTGGGGAACTTATGGTTTTAAGGCGTCCCCCGCAAGTGGCTACAATACCGCCCAAATGGTCGCAAATGGAAAAACTCCGGAAATGATTGAGCCGTTCCGCTACAACCGTTTTGCCGAAAACCGGCTGGTTGGAGAGAAAGCGGCAGCATCAGTTGGGAGTTAGGAGGCTCACCACCGATCACAGTTTTTTTAATTTTGAGACACGCCTTATTGGATCAGTGATGCTAAAAGACTGTGGTTGTTTTTTAAATCTCTTTTAAATGGAAATAAGTGGAAATAATAGTACCAATTAAACAGGTGCCGGATGTGGCACTTAATATTAAAGTCAAAGACGGAGCTGTCGTGGAAGAAGGCTTGAGTTATGTCATCAGCAGTTGGGATGAAACTGCCTTGGAGGCTGCTCTGCAAATGACAGAAGACGTTGGTGGTGAAGTGACTTTGCTGACAGTCGGACCTGAAAAGGCTTCAGAAGCTTTACGTAAAGGTTTGGCAATGGGTGCGCACAAAGCGATTCATGTCAAATACGATTCCGCTAAAGAAACCGACTCCTTTGCATATGCGAAAATTTTGCAAAAAGTTCTTGAAGGTCGTAACTATGATCTGATTCTTACTGGAAAGCAGGCACAAGACACTGATGCCGGCTTGACTGCTCCAATGCTGGCTGAGTTCCTGAATTTACCGCAAGTTACGAATATTATCCGTTTTAGTGATGTTTCAGATCAGAAAATCACTCTTTACCGGCAGGGTGATCATGCTACAGAAGTTTTGGAAATGAATCTTCCGGGAGTGGTAACAGTCAACGACAGCCTCAACGAACCACGATTAGCTTCGATGCGCGGAATTATGATGGCCAAGAAAAAGCCGCTTGAAGAAGTAGACTTGGATGCACTTGGTGTTTCAGTCGAAATGCGTGGTGCGCAGGCTTCTATGACCGAAGTCTTACAGTACGACAAACCTGAGTCACGTAAAGAAGGTAAAATATTTGAAGGCGATGAGGCTGATACCGTCAAACAAGCTATGGAACTTCTGGTCAGCGAAGCTAAATTTTTAGCATAAATTTTTTAGTCAAAAAACACACAAGAATAAAATAATTCTTTTTGTGGGTTTTTGAAAAATATTATTGAAAACTAAAATCTAATAATAAAATGTCAAAAATTCTCATAGTCGCTGAAGTTAAAAACGGGGAAATTAAGAAAAACACTTTGGAATTGTTATCCTTCGCCAAGTCGCAAGGATTGGAAAATGAAGCTGTACTGATTGGATCCGGAGTATCCGGACAAGCTGATATTTTAGCCGGACAAGGTGCATCAACCGTCTATCTGGGTGACGATTCGTCCTTGGAAATTTACAATACTGAGCAATACACCGCTTTAGTTTCCGATGCAATTCTGCAATCCGGTGCAACGCAGGTTTGGTTGTCCTCTTCTGAAATGGGACGGGACCTAACCCCGCGAGTAGCTGCAAGACAAAGCGTGGGTGCACTTAGCGATGTGACGCAGCTGGAAATCAGCGGTGACGAAATCACGGCCTACCGTCCATGCATGTCCACCAAAGTTATCCAAAAATGCAAATTCAGCAAGGATGGTCTGCGCGTCATCAGCATCCGTAGCGGATTTTTTACGGCAGATGAGACATCACCGGCTACCGCAAAAACAGTTTCGCTCTCAATACCGGAAGGTCATTCAAAACTGAAAGTCAAACAAGTTCAAGTAGAAGTGAGTGATGAAGTTGAACTCAATGAGGCTAGTATTGTAGTTTCTGCAGGACGTGGTGTAGGTGGTACAGAAGGCTGCGATTTTGTTAAGCCCTTGGCTACCGATATTGGCGCGGCTTTCGGTGCGTCACGGGCTGTTTGCGACGCAGGTTGGCTACCTCACAAACACCAGGTGGGCCAAACCGGAACAATGGTCACTCCGGATTTTTATTTTGCATTGGGCATTTCCGGTGCAATTCAGCATTTGGCTGGAATGTCCGGTTCCAAAGTCATAATTGCAGTTAACAAAGATCCGGACGCTCCAATTTTTAAAGTCGCTGATTACGGAATCGTAGGAGATCTTTTTAAAGCAGTTCCTGTTTTGCGTGAGGAAGTACAAAAACTCAAGGCTTAGCAAAATATTGAAGTAATAATAAAATAAAAAAGGTAATTATGAAATCTCATTACAGAGCCGTTGTTATCGGCGGAGGAGTTGTGGGAGCAAGTGCACTGTATCATTTGGCAAAAATGGGCTGGAACGATGTGGTCCTTGTCGAGAAAATAGAGTATACATCCGGTTCAACCTGGCACGCAGCCGGACTGTTGCCGCTGTTCAATATGAGTTACAGCGTTGGTAAAATTCATAAATACAGCGTGGATTTGTACCAAAGTTTAGAGGAGGAAACCGGACAACATGTCAGTTTTCACAAAACCGGTAATTTGCGTTTGGCACGTAATCAGGAACGTATGGATGAGTACAAACGCTATTGCGGAACCGCTTCCACGATTGGAGTTCCATTTGAAATGATCGGTCCTGCTGAAATCAAAAAACTCTGGCCGTTTGCCAAAGTCGATGATCTCGTCGGAGCGCTTTTTCATCCGGATGACGGTCATGTCGCTCCGGTGGATGTGACCATGGCTTTGCTCAAAGGCGCAAGGGCGAATGGAGCGGAAACTTATTCGGAAGTTGAAGTAACCGCAATGGCGCAAAAGCCAAACGATGAGTGGGTCGTCAGTACCAACAAAGGTGACATTACCTGTGATGTGGTGATTTCCTGCACCGGAAATTATGCGCGTGAAACAGGACGTATGGTCGGGCTTGAATTGCCGGTGGTTCCTGTGGAACATCAGTTTATTGTAACCGGACCGATTCCTGAATTGGTGGAATACAACCGAGCCGGGAATCCGGAAATGGCGGTTTTGCGTGAAAGCGACGCTTCTTATTATATGCGTCAGGAAGCGGACGGTTTGATTTTGGGACCGTATGAAAAAGGTGCCCCATGCTGGGCACTGGATGGAGTTCCGGAAGGCTTCGAGCAGGAGCTTTTGCCTCCAGATTTGGAAAGACTGGAACCGCACATTATTGCTGCCGGAGAGCGAGTTTCGATTTTTGAAACTGCCGGTATCAAGGATCATATCAACGGCCCGATCGCCTACACTCCAGACGGGAATCCGATGGTTGGACCGGCTTGGGGATTACGCAATTTCTGGCTTTCGGAAGGACACAGTTTCGGCATTACTGCAGCAGGAGGTTCCGGAAGACATCTAGCAGAATGGATTGTTGAAGGTTCTCCAAGCATCGACATGAATGGTGTTGATCCGCGCCGTTTCAGCGCAACGCAATCCACCCGAGATTTTATAAAAGCCAAAAACGAAGAATGCTACGAACATGTCTTCGTCATTCACTATGATTTTGAGGAACGCACTGCAGCGCGTCCGGCTAAAACGAGTCAAATTTATGATCGCCAGAAAGCCCTTAACGCCGCCTTCGGACAACGTTACGGCTGGGAACGCCCTAACTGGTTTGCTCCGCAAGGCTCAGAACCGTTTAACGAATACAGCTTCCATACCCGCCGCACGAACTGGTTTGAAACTGTGGGAGAAGAAGTGCGGGCTGTACGTGAAAAAGTCGGCTTGCTGGATTTAACTCCGTTCACCAAACACGAAATTTCCGGTCCTGGAGCAGAAGATTATTTAAACAAAATGATTGCCAACCGCTTGCCCACAAAACAAGGCGGCACAGTTTTGGGACATGCACTCACCGAATCCGGAGGCGTGGAGTCGGAATTCACTATTACACGTGATGGAGATAAATTTTATGCAGTCAGTGCAGGTGCCGCTGAGCGGCACGATCACGATGTTTTATTACGTACACTTCCACGAGACGGAAGTGTAGCACTGAAAAACATCACACTCGAAAACGGAACTTTGGTTGTTTGCGGCCCACGCTCACGGGAATTGCTTAACAAAATTTCAGAAGCAGATCTATCCAATGAAGGTTTTCCGTGGCTTACCTCACAACGCATTACGGTTGCCGGAATACAGCTTATAGCCTTGCGTGTAAATTTTGTCGGTGAGCTTGGCTGGGAATTACACCATCCAATTG
>FUWD012821084.1_pt1 | contig 10328 bp, 10 predicted proteins | sample 1063281 | NCBI WGS metagenome assembly FUWD01 (sample SAMEA79048168, study PRJEB19326) | metagenome | biome: marine
AATATGTTTGGTGGAGATGGCGGGAATTGAACCCGCGTCCGAAAACCTTCAGTCAAGAAGTCTACATGCTTAGCTTGGTCTATTAGTTTAGCAATTAACCACCCGGCCATCAGGGATGTTAGTGCGATTTCAGATTAAGTTTTAACCGAATTACCCTGAAAAAATAATCCTAGCGAGTCTGTGATCGACCGTCATCTTAAAAGTACAGACAACCCCTAAGGGACGGCTAGCTATGCAGCTAGAGCGTAGTTGTTTTCGTTTGCAACTATCTTTTTAAAGAGAATTTTTACGAGTTATCCTTATTCTCGGCATGCGTCCTTGAGATCCAACTCCTCGTCGAAGCCATGTCATCCCCAGGGTTGACTATTATATCACTTTGAATTTTGCTGTTAAGAGATAGTTATTCTTGCAAATTTACGTTTACCTACTTGATATACTGCCTCTCCAGGTTCTGGAGTAAGGTCTTTGTCGCTTATCTTTTCACCATTCATCTTTGCTGCTCCCTGCTTAATCATCCTGAATGCTTCAGATGTTGAGCTAACCAGCCCGGCATCTTTAAGTAGGTTGGCAATTTTTGCACCCGAATCAAAGTTGAATTCTGGCATATCATCTGGTATCTGGTTCTTTGCAAATCTGTTGGTGAAGTTTTGTTGGGCCTGTATGGCAGAATCGCTATCATGAAAGCGAGTTATGATTTCATTGGCAAGCCTAAATTTAATGTTTCTAGGATTTTCCCCATCAGAAACTTCTTTCTTCCATAACTCGATAGTATCTAGAGACTCAAAACTTAAAAGTTCAAGATATCTCCACATCAAATCATCTGAGATTGACATAATCTTTCCAAACATTTCATCTGGAGTGTCATCAATAGCTATATAGTTGTTGAGTGATTTACTCATTTTCTGCACGCCATCAAGACCCTCAAGGATAGGCATAGTTAATATTACTTGTGGCTCTTTTCCAGCATTTTTTTGCAATTCACGACCCATAAGTAGATTAAATTTCTGGTCTGTTCCTCCTAGCTCCATATCAGCCTCCATAGCTACAGAGTCATAACCTTGTACTAGAGGGTATAGGAATTCATGGATAGATATACCTTGGCCTGCCTTATAGCGTTTAGAGAAGTCATCACGTTCAAGCATTCTAGCTACTGTTTGTTGCGATGCTAACTTTATCATATCTGCAGAACTCATCTTTTCCATCCATTCAGAGTTAAACATGATGGTAGTTTTTTCTTTATCAAGGATTTTGAAGACCTGTTCTTGGTAGGTTTTGGCATTTTCTTCAAGTTCTTTTTTTGATAATGGTGGGCGGGTTGAATTTTTACCTGTGGGGTCTCCTATAAGGCCGGTAAAGTCACCAATCAGAAACAAGATTTCGTGGCCAAGGTCTTGAATCTGTTTAAGTTTATTTATAAGCACTGTATGCCCAAGGTGTAGATCAGGTGCTGTAGGGTCAAAACCAGCCTTTACCCTTAGGGGCTTATTTTTTGAGAGTTTCTTTTTAAGTTCTTCCAGGGGTAATATCTCGTCAGCACCGCGCTGAAATACCTCGAGTGATTTCTCTATATTCATTTTATTCTCTAGTATGTCCGTCACCCAGGACGATATATTTTTGAGAAGTTAGACCTTCTAAGCCTACCGGTCCTCTAACATGGAATTTGTCTGTGCTTATCCCAATCTCAGCTCCTAGACCATACTCAAATCCATCAGCAAATCCTGTAGAGGCATTCACCATCACTGATGATGAGTCCACCTCGGTAAGGAATCTGCGGGCTGTAGAGTAGTTCTCAGTTACTATAGATTCGGTATGCCCAGAGCCATGCCTATCAATGTGCGAAATAGCTTGAGTCATAGAGCTAACTATCCTTATAGACAATATTGCAGAAAGGTACTCTGTATCCCAATCTTCTTCAGTTGCAGGCTTTATTTTATCTGACAGCTTTTGAGCGTTATCACATCCACGCAGCTCGACACCTTTTGCTAAATATTGGGTTATCAATTCAGGCATTACTCTTCCAACTGCAGATGCATGCACAAGTAGAGTCTCAGTTGCGTTACATACTCCATATCTTCTAGTCTTAGCGTTGAAGGAAATATTTATAGCTTTTTCCGTATTAGCGTCCTTATCGATGTATGTATGACAAACCCCGTGTAAATGTTTGATAACAGGCATTTTAGCGTTTTTGCTGATAGCTTCAACTAGGCCTTTGCCGCCACGAGGAATAATAGCGTCAACATATTCACTTGCTTTGACTAGTTCAGTAACTGCCTGACGGTCAGTAGTATCAATAAGCTGGACACAGTTTTCATCTAGACCTGCACTAACTAAGCCCTTCTTGACACATTTAAATAGAGATATATTAGACTCTATGGCTTCAGATCCACCTCTAAGTATTGCACCATTGCCAGACTTTAAACATAAGGCTGTTGCGTCTATAGTGACGTTTGGTCTAGATTCATATATGATTCCGATTATCCCTAAAGGGGACCTCATTTTGCCAACTTGGATTCCGCTTGGTCGGTATTTAAGGTCAGTTATCTCGCCGATAGGGTCGGCAAGAGCAACTATCTGATTGAGGCTTAATATAATTCCATCAATTCTTTCATTGTCAAGCATTAGTCGATCCAATAGTGCATCATCTAAACCAATGTTTTTTCCGTTATTTAGGTCTTTTTTGTTTGCATCAAGTATATCTTTCCTGTTGGCGTCTATATGTTTTGCAATATTAACTAGAGCGCTATTTTTCTTTCCAGTGCTTGCTACTCTAAGTTCCTTAGCTGCAGATCTAGCATTTTTTCCGATTGATTCGATTAATTTGGTTACTGTGCCCATTGTGTTTTTCCAGATAAATTTAACAGCACCGTTCTTAGCTCGGTGCGAGGTGTAAGATTATCCATACCTTTTATGCTGCGGTCAATGCGACCGATAGATAATAGTAACTTTTGTAGGTACTGGTATGGGTGTCTTTTTAATGCGCTCGATACAGCAGTTTTTCTTTTGTTCCATACCCTATGATTTTTAAGCACGATATCAAGGTCTTTGGTTTCGTGTAGCTCGATAGCCATATCAGCGATTGATTTTATTTCCCTATATAGCGAATTGTTTAGCTGGATAGGCATAGACTGCTCATCAATTAAGGTGTCAAATATCTTTATGGTTTTATCACTGTTGCCTGACAGAGCGACATCTATGAGCCCATAAATGGTATATATTGATTGCTGATATATTTGATTTAGGTAGGATTCTGTATCGACAATACCTTCAGGGTATGCCATCTTTAATTTTTGTATCTCTTGCATGGAGGCAAGAAGATTGCCTTCAGTACAAAAAGCAATACTTTGGGATACCTCAATATTTGGTTTTAGGCCTACCTCAGACATATGGTTAGCAATCCAACCTACCAGATGGTCAGAACTTATTTCCCAGTGCTGCACAACCACAGCACTCTTCAGCAGAGCTTTGAACCATTTGCTTTTTTGTTGGTTCATGTCTAGTTTTCCGGTAGATATAATAAGCAACACATCATTCGGAAGTGTGGTTGCTATTTCGGTCATAGATTTAGCTCCCTTAATACCAATCTTGCCAGATTTTAAGTGACACTCTATGGTACGTTTTTGAGAGAAAAGTGAACCGGAGGATATCTCTGAATGTAACAGGTCCCAGTTAAAATTTCCATCAATTTCAAACCTTACCTTTTCTCCGAAGCCTTGCTTGTTGGCTTCACTTTTTATCTGAGTTAGGCTTTGTTCAACAAGTAATATTTCAGGACCAAAGACAAAATATATGGGCTCTAGTTTTTGTGATAGTTGATTATTAAGTTGTTCGGACTTAATCTTCATCTAGCCGATACATTCTTCTTAATAGTTTTTTGATTAGGGTATTGCGAAGATTACTGTAAGCCTCATCAATTTGTAATTTATCAGCCTGAGTAGAGCTTAAAACAGAGTGATGCGAGCTTGCATGTAGTTCCTCCTTTATAAGCAATACATTTTCTCTATTGTATACCTCGACATTAACAGCAAGGGTCAATGTATAGCTCGCAACTGTTCCAGAAGAATTAAAAGAAGAGTTTTGTTTAGTTTTATTTTCATCACCAATAGTTATACTGAAAGATTTATCGGAATCTTTGTTAAACCTTTTTGTTAGTGCATTAACGAATAAATTATTTTCACTGCTAATAATATTAGCATTAATATCGGATGACTTATACGGGGTATGGAAACCGCACGAACTTAGAAAAAGAGATAGGAAAAAAATAGATAAAAAACTGATTTTTGGCATAGCCTAAATTGAGCAATAAAATATGGACATAATTATGACAGAATTTTACATATCTATAATAATAAATTATTTAAGATGCCAAGATATAATAGATATACAGGGGATTTATTATTTATCTATAGACCTTGAAAAAATGCCATAAGTGCATATATATAGCCTAACAATAGGGTATAGTTACCCACTTATTTAATATTTATTGGATACTTTTTATACATGTTTAAGAATTTATTGCTTTGGCTAATCTTGGGAACTGTACTGACTTCGCTTTTCAGTCAATTCCAAATCGGCGATCAAAAAAATGAAATTACCTATTCACAGTTCATTCAAAGTGTGAAGCAGGGAGATGTTTCAAGGGTCACTATATCTGGCAACAATATAGACGGTGTTGGCGCTGGAGGAGAGGTATTCTCAACTTATAGCCCTGGCGATTTAGGGCTTATGGGTGACCTTCTGAATAATGGTGTCTCAGTAGAAGCAAAGCCGCCTGAAAAGGATGGGTTTTTTAAGCAGCTATTAATATCTCTGGCACCAATATTATTGCTTATTGGAGTGATACTCTACACTATGAAGGGTGCTGGCGGATCTATGGGAGGCAGAAACCCAATGAGCTTCGGCAAATCTAAGGCTAGACTGATTACTAAGGATGAGTCAAACATTACTTTTGATGATGTGGCTGGAGTAGACGAAGCTAAAGAAGACGTTGCAGAGCTGGTAGATTTTCTATCGGATCCAGGAAAGTTCACCAAGGTTGGCGGAAAAATACCTAAAGGAGTGCTAATGGTTGGGCCTCCTGGTACTGGTAAAACTCTTCTAGCCAAGGCGATTGCTGGAGAAGCCGATGTGCCATTTTTCTTTATCTCAGGATCAGACTTTGTAGAAATGTTTGTCGGTGTTGGAGCATCAAGAGTTCGTGACATGTTCGAGCAAGCTAAAAAAAATGCACCATGCATAATTTTTATTGATGAAATTGATGCTGTTGGTAGGCAGCGTGGCGCTGGTATGGGTGGCGGTCACGATGAGCGCGAGCAGACATTGAACCAGATGTTGGTCGAGATGGACGGTTTCGAGGGGAACGAAGGGATTATAGTTATTGCCGCAACCAACAGGCCTGATGTTCTTGACCCTGCACTACTAAGACCTGGACGTTTTGATAGACAGGTCATGGTTGGACTTCCTGACATTAACGGTAGGGACGCAATTTTACAGGTGCATATGCGAAAGCTGCCTATAGCGAAGAACGTCAAGTCAGCCAATATAGCAAAAGGTACACCTGGATTTTCTGGTGCAGATTTAGCTAACCTGTGTAATGAGGCAGCACTACTAGCAGCTTCAAAAGGAAAAAATTTAGTTGGCATGCAGGAGTTTGAAAAAGCCAAAGACAAGATTATGATGGGCTCTGAGCGCAAGACATTAGCTATGGACGAATCTGAAAAAGAGATGACAGCATATCATGAAGCAGGGCACGCGATTGTAGGCAGACTTATGCCGGAGCACGACCCAGTCTACAAGGTAAGCATTATTCCTAGAGGTAGAGCATTGGGCGTAACTATGTTTTTACCTGAAAAAGATGCCTACAGTATTTCTAAGCGTAAATTAAATTCTCAAGTCGCATCCTTATTTGGTGGCCGTATAGCAGAGGAATTAATTTATGGCGCAGATGCTGTAACTACAGGAGCCAGTAATGATATCGAGCGCGCAACCGAAATAGTCCACAAGATGGTTAAACTTTGGGGTATGTCTGAGGTTATGGGGCCTATGGCTTATGGCGAGGATGAGGGCGAAGTTTTTCTTGGAAGGCAAGTTACTAAGCATAAACATATATCTGACGATACATTTAATAGTATTGACAAAGAGATTCGCAAAGTCATAGATGGAAACTATAAAATAGCGACTAAATTATTAGAAGAAAACATTGATATTTTGCATTCAATGGCAAAAGCATTAATTGAGTTTGAGACTATCGATAAAGAACAAATTGATGACCTAATGAATCGTAAGGATATGCGTGAAGCAGCCGTTATAACTGATTCTGATGTTGTTTCTACTGAACTAGGGTCAGGCGCAGATGGTTCAGATAAACCAGACAATAAGCCTAAACAAAATCCATTAGGCGGCGGCACAGAACAGATCGCTTAAATAAAATTGCAGTAATGCACAAATCTAAAACAGTTATTATGGGCGTGCTAAATATCACGCCCGATTCTTTTTCTGATGGCGGTCAATATCTAGGCATTGAAAATGCCATAGAAAGGGCAAAAATAATGGTTGATCAGGGGGCCGATATAATTGATATTGGTGGAGAGTCAACAAGACCAGGCTCAAATCCAGCAACAACCGAAGAGGAATTGGGTAGAGTAATACCTATAATTAAAGAAATTAAAAACCAAATCAATATTCCAATATCTATAGATACCTCAAAGCCTGAAGTAATGGAAAAAGCGGTAGTTGCTGGAGCAAGTATTATTAATGATGTATCTGCTTTGAGTGCCGATGGAGCAATTTCAATGGCATCCTCTTTGGGGGTCAAGGTCTGCTTGATGCATATGAAGGGCATGCCAAGAACAATGCAAGATAGCCCTACTTATGTTGATGTGGTTGATGAGATAAAAGATTTTTTTAGCCAGAAGATAGATGAATGTTTGAAATCTGGCATTAATAATGAGAACATAATCATTGACCCAGGTTTTGGTTTTGGCAAAACATTAAATCATAATTTAGAGATACTTAAAAGACTTGAAGAGTTTAACAGTTTAAAATTACCATTAATGGTTGGCATATCTCGTAAATCTATGATTGGCTCTTTACTTAATGATAGAGCAGTAGACGATAGAATTATTGGAAGTGTTGTTGCAGCTATTATGGCAGTACAAAATGGTGCAAGCATTGTTCGTGTACATGATGTTATGGAAACAAGAGATGCACTTAATATTTTAGAAAGTGTTAACGATTTAAAGGAGTAGTTTTGACTCAATATTTTGGTACTGACGGTATCCGTGGTGAGGTAGGCGTTAACCCAATAACTGCAGATTTCTTTTTAAAGCTGGGTTGGGCTGTAGGATCTGTACTTGCAGAGGACGGCAAGGCAAGCGTTGTTATCGGCAAAGATACTAGGGTTTCTGGCTATATGTTCGAGTCTGCACTTGAGGCTGGCTTTTTATCAGCAGGAGTAGATGTTAGCTTGTTAGGGCCTATGCCAACACCTGCTGTTGCACATCTAACAAAAGCCTATAACGCTAGTGCAGGGGTTGTTATAAGCGCATCACATAATCATTTCGAAGATAATGGGGTAAAGTTTTTCTCCTCGAAAGGCTTTAAAATGTGCGACAAATATCAGCACAAGATTGAGAAAAAATTTGCCGAACCTATGGTGAGTGTGGGTAGTTCATTTATCGGTAAAGCACGCAGAAGGGAGCAGTCATTGGGCAGGTATATAGAATTTTGTAAATCTACTATCGATGATTCAGTAAATCTTAGCGGAATCAGCATAGTTATAGATTGCGCTAACGGGGCAACTTATCATATTGCAGAAGACATATTTTCAGAATTTGGTGCAAATATAACCATAATTAATAACTCTCCAGACGGTTTTAACATTAATCTTGATTGTGGAGCCACCGAAACTACAAATCTTCAACACAAAGTAGTAGAGTTGGGAGCTGACTTAGGGATTGCTTTTGACGGCGACGGTGACCGTTTAGTAATGGTTGATAGTGATGGAGTTTTAGTTGACGGTGATGAGATTGTGTTTATTATTGCCAAGGCCTGGAAAGAGCAAAATAGACTAAAAAATAATACAGTAGTTGGCACTAAGATGTCTAATCTGGGAATGAGACAGGCCCTAAGTTCTTTAGATATTAACTTTATAGAGGCAGCTATTGGCGACCGTTTTGTTATGGATGAGATGCAAAAGAATGAATCTTCGCTTGGTGGGGAAGGGTCAGGTCACATTATATGCCTAGAAAAAACTACCTCTGGTGACGGTATCATTTCTGCCTTACAGGTGCTTGAGGTTATTGCAAAAAGCAACAAAACCCTTTCACAATTAAAATCTGAAATGGAAAAATTTCCACAAGTCTTGATTAATATACAAACCAAAAAAGGACTCGATTTGTCAACCAATAAAGATTTAATTAATCTTCAGCAAGAAGTTGAAAAAGAGCTCGGAGATGACGGCAGAGTGCTCATTAGAGCATCTGGAACAGAGCCAGTTGTTAGGGTTATGGTCGAGGGCAAGGACTTATCTTTAGTGCAAATGAGCGCTACAAAATTAGCAAAAATTATCAGTTAACATCTAAAAACAATGAGTTTTGATAATTCAAGCCTAATTTTAATTGGACTAATCTTTGTATGGACCGGTTTTGTTAGGACTGGCTTGGGTTTTGGCGGAGCAGCTTTGGGGTTACCATTATTGTTGTTAATAGGCGGCTCACCAGTATATTGGCTGCCCATTATTGGTATGCATCTGTTTTTCTTTACCTCGCTTACTCTTTTTAGTTCCCTTGATAGTGTTGACTGGGGATACCTAAAAAGGACACTAGTTTGGATTATTCCACCAACACTTATTGGAGTTATTGGGCTTCTTAACTTGCCAACAAAAGTTATAGTTATTTTTATTTATTGCGTAACAATTTTTTATGCAATTAATTGGATTTTAGATAAAAAAATAAGTTCAAACAAATCCTGGCTTGATAAGGTATTTCTTGTTATTGGAGGGTATATTTCAGGAACATCATTGACAGGAGCACCTTTGATAGTTGCAGTCTATATGCGCTTTGTAGATAAATCAATGCTAAGAAATACGATGTTCGTTCTGTGGATTATTTTAGTTGGAATTAAGATGACTGCATTTGTTGTTGTTGGGGTTAGTATAGATTGGCAATTCTCATTGTACTTAATACCTGTTGCAGCTATAGGGCATGTATTAGGTATTTTTACCCATCAAAAGATTATCAATAATGACCAGTTATTTAAAAAATGGGTAGGCGGAGCTTTACTATGTATAAGCTCTTTTGGTATGTTTAAGGTGCTCGCTTAAGAAATATCTATTTATCTAAATCAACATTTATTGGAATTTCAGTTGTCTGCTTCATTCTCTCTATTACAAAGTTAGAGGTAACATTTAGAAACGAGACCTTTGTTATTAATCCCTTGTAAAACAAGTCATAGCCCTCAATATCTTTAATTATTACTTTTAAGAGGTAGTCAATAGAGCCACTTAGCCTATGGCATTCCACTATTTCTGGCATCATTGATACCACTCTTGAGAATAATTCTAGTTTATCTTTATCATGATTCTCAATAGTGACAAACACAAATACTGTAGTATTTAATTCAGCCATTTTAGGGTCGAGAATAGCTACAGTTTTTTGAATAAAACCACGCTCCTTTAGTCTTTTAATTCTTTGCCAGCAAGGAGTAGTTGAGAGATACACAGATTTAGAAATTTCTTGAATGGTTAAGTCTGAATTTTTTTGCAGCAGGTCCAGTATGATTCTGTCTAATTTGTCCATAATAATATTCTGTTAATGATTAAATAAATAGAATAATATACTATTTATTTAGCTATATTTAATAATTTCATTATTCTTTTATTATAAAAATCAATTTTATTAGAATATTTTATATATATTCCCCTTTGATAAATTATAAAGCCAAACAAAACCATGTATAAATATCATGACAATGACACTAAATTTATAGATCAAAGGCACAATCAATTCAAAAAACAAGTAACAAGATATTTTGATAATGAGCTAAGCGATGATCAATTTAGAAGCATCAGATTAAGGAACGGACTATATCAGGAGTTACATGCATATATGTTGCGAGTGCTTATACCGTATGGCATATTAAATTCTAAGCAATTAAATCAATTGGGTCTTATAGCTGATAAATATGATAGGGGATATGGTCATTTCACAACCAGACAAAATATACAGTTTAATTGGATAGATTTATCACAGATAAATTCAATAATAGCAGACCTTGCAAAGGTCGATATGCACGCAATACAGAGTAGCGGCAAGACAGTTAGAAATATCTCT
>FUWD012893850.1_pt1 | contig 10327 bp, 27 predicted proteins | sample 1063281 | NCBI WGS metagenome assembly FUWD01 (sample SAMEA79048168, study PRJEB19326) | metagenome | biome: marine
GAACAATTGGATGCAAAGATTACCGCAGCCGAGGAACGCAATAATGGTTTCAGCGATTGGGCGACTCGTAACATCAAAGACCACGAACTTCGGTTGCGTGATTTGGAAAAGGCTCGTTGGCAGACCGCTTGGATTACTGCGGTTGCGTCTGCGGGCCTTACCGCTATCATCGTTTTTCTCGTTAATGCAGGATTAGGAATCTAATGTCTCAGAAAAAGAAATCAAGTTATTCACCTAAGGCTATTGAGGAATTTGACTCAAGTGTTTTGGAGGTTGAAATGGCTGAAATCACTAAGTTGATTGAATCGGGTGAAATCTCGACTGAGGTTGATTGGTTGGATGAACCTATTAAAGTTGAACGTCCTAAGGGTGTTGAGTCGCATGTTGTTGTTAAGGGTGACACTCTTTCAAGCATTGCTCACATGTATTGCCCTGCAAACATGGACGTAGACCAGTTCTATCGTCATTTGAACTTGTTGAATAACCGTCCAGCGGTTGCCGTTGGTCAGGTCATCAAGTTGTTTGGTGGTATCTAATGGCATGGATGTACCCGGTTGACAAATACAAACTTGGTCCAATATTCGGTGTTATCGACGACAAACACCCTAACGGGCATAGAGGCGATGACCTTAACGGTTTTAAAGAGGGAACCCCTTATCGTGCCGTTGCTGATGGAACAATTGCGTTAGTACGCACATCAAAAATTCTTGGAAATGTTGTCGTTCTAAAAGTTGACAACGCACCTTGGCAAAAAGGAACTAAAACACTTTATTTTGGTTATTGCCACATGGTTAAACCGTGTCATCTAAAGGTTGGCACAAAAGTTAAAGCCGGTGACGTTATTGGTTACGCTGGAAATACTGGATACAGTTTTGGCGTTCACTTGCACATCACTCTATCCCTTACCCTTGAGGGTGTTTTTGGTGGAAAAGTGTTTAGCGCAATGGCTTATCTTGGTCGCCGTATTAACGAACAAAAATCGAAAAAATCCCCTGCCGTTGTAGTCGCATCAAAGGCCCCGACCCGCTGCGAGGCTTGCCCTTGCAAGAATGGATGCGCTAATGAAGTCTCTACTACCTAAACTCAAAGAAATCCTCACACGTTCTATTGGTGTGATTATGTTTGCGTTCATCCCCGGAGCCGCCGTTGGTGGCCCTAGCGTCGGATGGTTTATGGGTGGCGTAATTGGTTGCGCTACCGTATTCTCAAGCATCATCATCTTTTTCGGTGTTCAACTTGCTTGGGATGCTGGAATCTCTCAAGAGGACATTGAAAAGGGTTTCCGTGCCGCCGTCGCAAAACAATCTGATTCTGTACCTGAAATTAAAGACGCATTGAGTGATTCAGCAAATGATACTCTTGACATGTCTGATTTCGGTGACTTGGACGACTCAGATAAGTAAGTTCTAACATAAAATTGACCCCCTTGGGCTTAGGCTCTTGGGGGTCTTTTTTATTGCCTGCGTAGACGACGACGCTCACCCGGGGTTAGTCCACCGAACACACCAAATTCCTCTTGTTGTTCAATGGCGTATTCGAGGCATAAGTTTTTGACGGGACATTCGCCGCAGATTTCACGGACCATCGAAAGGTTGGTATAAGAGTCTTTGATGTTGAACGCACGGTTTAGGGAAAACCATTCGTCGGGGGCGTTCATGCATCCTACTTGGTTGCCGATGCGGGTGATTTGTTTTCCTAGTTCCTCGTGTAGTTCACGGGCTTTTCTAGTGCGGAAAAAATCCATCAAATGTCCTCTATTAGTGTCGGTGGTTGGTGCTACCATGATGGTACATAAAAACATTGACAAATGCAAAACCCCGGGAGACTAATCTCAACCGGGGCTTGCGGATGTCACGGAGAGGAAAGCAACATGACATCATTAGAAACATTACCACAAGTTTTAGGCAACGCAGAGTTTATTGCTCGTTTTGAAAATAATTCGGATGAGTGGTTGGAGTTGCGTAAACAGGGCATTGGTGGTTCCGAGGTTTCGACAATTTGCGGTTTAAATAAATGGGAATCTGCGGTGACAATGTTTTACAAACGCACGGGCAAGATTACTTCGGAGCGTGAAGTTTCTGAGGCGATGTATTGGGGTACGGCGTTGGAGGAACCAATCCTCAATCGGTTCATTAAGGATAACCCTCAACTTAAGGTTTATACCGATGTTGGTACTTGGGTTAATCGTAAACGTGATTATCAAATTGTGAACCCGGATGGTATTTTCCAAACTGAGGACGGAGAGTTTGGAATCATCGAAATCAAGACGGCTCGTTATCCAGATGATTGGGCGAATGGTGTTCCTGATTATTACAAAACTCAGGTCCAGTATTATTTGAACGCTTTTGGTTTCCAACATGCTTACGTTGCGGTTTTGTTTAGCGGTTCGGATTACCGTGTTTATGAGTTGGCTGCGGATGCTTTCCAGCAATCTGTTGACATTGAAAAGGTCGAGGAGTTCCTTGCCGCCGTGAAAGAGAATAAGGCCCCTGATTGGGATGGTTCGGATTCTACGATGGAGACGGTTCGTAAAATGCATCCGTCTATTGTCGATGATGAGGTTGAGTTGGGTGATTTGTTCCTTGAGTATGTTGCTACTAAAAACGCTAAGGAATACACGGACGGCGTTCATTCTCGTATAAAGGTTGAAATTCTTGCTCGCATGGGTTTGGCTAAAAAGGCCACTTATGACGGCAAGCATGTTTTGAGTCGTCAGGCTAAGGGGCAGGGAACGCCGTTCCTTGTTGAGAAACGTGGCTAAACCGTTTGACGGTGGCTTGTACGCTGCGGATAACCCTGCGGTTTATGATGCTATTGCTTGGCTGACTCGTCAGGGTTGGGAGGCCCGTGTAAACCCTGATACTTATGGGATTGACGTGTTGGCTGAGGCCCCTGACGGGAAACATTGGGAGATTGAAGTTGAGGTCAAACATAATTGGGTTGGGCCTCAATTCCCGTTCCAAACGGTTCATTTTTCGGGTCGCAAAACAAAGTTTGCTTACGACAATTCACTTTTCATAATGTTTAACCATGACCGTTCGGCGGCTTTAGCGGTGCGTGGCTCAGTTGTGGCTAAATGTCCTCAAGTGTCTAAGAAAACGATTTATACTCAGGTTGAATCGTTTATTGAAGTGCCGTACGCTTTTTGTCAGACCCTTGTCCTATAATCGAATCAAACTATTGAGAGGAAACCAAAATGGCTTTTGCCGAAAACTATAACGACGTTGCTACACGTATTGCTGAGTTCCGTGAGAAATTCCCAACTGGGTCTTTGCGTCAACTTGATTTGCAGTTTCTAACTTTTGGTGGCAAGGATTGGGTTGTTTATACCGCCGCCGCTTACCGAACACCGGATGATGAATGTCCGGGTATTGGTACCGCTTGGGAGCCAGTTCCGGGCAAGACACCTTATACCCGTGATTCTGAGGTTATGGTCGCTGAAACTTCGGCTTGGGGTCGTGCGCTAATTGCGACACTTGCCGTTGATTCAAAAAAGGGTATTGCTAGTGCGGATGAAATTGAGAACCGTCAACAAGCAAAAACTAACCGTGACTATTTGGCTGAGGCTGGACAAACTAAAGACGTTGTGAAGTTGCGTAAAATTTATGCCGAGGCACGTCAGGCCAAGGTCGCTCAGGATGTTTTGGACTCGATTGCTGGAATGGCAAATGGATGATAAAGACCAAGCAATTCTAATTGCTGCAATTATTGAAATGAAAGAATTAGTCGATTGGCATTGGGAGAGAAACCTGAATGTTTACGGTGATTCTCAATACGAGGAATTGCGTCGACTTGGCAAGAGACTGAGGGATGAGATAGATGGAAACACCGCATCAGATAGTGACTGAGTTGGCTAGTATCCGCTCGCAGTCTGAAAAGGGCATCGAGTTGTTGGCTGCCGCTGAGAGAAAAATGATTCATCTTGAATTGGAGGAACAACGAATTGAACTTACTACCTTTATTGGTACTCAAGGGACTGTTGCGGATAAGAGTGCGATTTCTAAATTGGCGGCTCTCGAGGCTAGAGAGGCGGCTGCACTCGCAAGGGCAGAAGTATCTCGAATCAAAACAAAAATCGGACATCTAAAAGATTCTCAGATGGCTGTTATGTCTGCGGCTAAGATGATTGAGTTGCAATGGAAAGGCTAAGTCATGAGGTTGCCTAAAGAGGTTCGGATTGGTTCTCAAAACTATAAGGTTGTTGAGCGTTCGGAAACGTCTGACGGAATGTTGGGCGAGGCTTACGCTTACACGTTAAAGGCTGGGAATCTGATTGTTATGCGTTCGGACATGCCGTTGGAACGTAAACGCTCAGTCTTAGTTCACGAACTTTTGCATGCCCTCATTTTCACGTTTAGCCGAAGTGAAAGAAAAGAGGGTGATTCCTCTTACGATGAATGGGAACATTATTTCATCGGGATTCTTGAGGAACCTTTTACGCTAATGCTCCGTGACAATCCTGAATTGGTTGAGTTCCTTACCCATGACGCCTAAACAATTTAAAGTCTTTTTAGAGAGAGATAAGGCTTGTTATCATTGTGGAACAACTGATACCACGTTGATACCGCAGCATCGTAAGAATCGCAAAATTGGTGGTTCTCGGAGTTTACGAGATGACCCGAATAACGTCATTGTTTTTGTTCCGAGGCAAATGGTCGTTTAGAATCAGAGTCAGAATTTGCCCGTATAGGCGTTGAGATGGGTTGGAAACTAAACTCATGGGACGACCTATCAAATCCCGTCTACGAGTCTCACACGGGCATTTGGTGGCAACTGGACGGCTCTACCCGCAACGCATTACCACCCGAACCAAACTAACCGCATAGATGAGAGGAAAATCATGCCGCTAATCAGAGGACATCAGTCATTCGATGACCACTTCACACAAATTCCAAACTCTTGGCTCCGAGACTCAAGAATTTCACTCGCCGCAAAGGGACTCATTGCCCAGTTGATGAGTCACAAGCCGGGCTGGAAAATAAGCATCCACACGCTTGCTCACCAAAACGGCATCGGCAAAGACGGGATGAGAACAATCCTGAATGAGTTGCTCAACGCTGGGTATTTGTCCCGCTCTGCGGAACGTGAGAGAACAAGCCAAGGTTTCCTAGGTTCGTACACTTATACGACCCAAGACCCGCTATTTCTAGGCAATGCGGATGAACCTACGTTGGATGAGCCTACCTTGGTCAATCCGCCACATAAGAATACCAATATTAAAGAAAAACAATTTAAAGAATATAATCCTCAAAACGAGTTTGAGGATTTCTGGAATCTTTATCCCCGCAAGGTTGGAAAACAGGATGCGTTCAAGGCTTTTAAAAAGGCAATCGCAACAACTCCGTTCATCGCAATCTATGTTGGTGTTCAAAAGTTGGCTACTGACCCAAACCTGCCAGAGAAACAATTTATCCCTCACCCTGCCACTTGGTTGAATGAGGGCCGTTGGTCTGATGAGCCGTATCCGGAGCGTTTGAAAACTCAGGATGAACTTGATGCCATCCGCCGAGAGAAGTATCAAAAAGACCGTGACGCTCAATTGAGGGCTACGGCTGAGATTATGGCTCAGTCTGAAAAGGCTAAGGCTCAGGCGTCAAAGGTTGTTCCGAAGTGTGAACACGGAAACACGGTTGCTCGTTGTATTCGTTGTTTGAACAAAAAGTCCTAGGCATCCGCTAGGATTGTAAAGATAAATCCCGAGAGGAAAAATAAATGGCTATTGAAATCAAATTTACAGGTTATGTCAAAGAGGTTAAGTCCGGTGTTTCTGCAACATCTGGCAAGACTTGGACCTTGGCTAAGGTCGTTCACAATCAGGTTAAGCGCAACGCTGATGACTCAGGTTGGGAAAATGCTGGCAAAGATTACTTCGACATTTTCTTGCCTGATGGTGTGATGGTGAAAGAGGATGACCGTGTTGAGGTTGTTGGTCGTCTTAAGACAAACATCTACGACAAGGCTGATGGCTCTAAGGGAGTCGGGCTTTCAGTTAACGCAACGTCAATCCAGTTGGCTGAGGCGTTTAAGAAATCAACCCCTGCCCCGGGTGCGGCGGCTGTTATTCCTGATTCTTGGACCGCAGTAGACGACACCGAATTGCCGTTCTAATGTCAGTTCTAATTTTCACCCTTTTGCTCGGCGCATGGACTTTCATCATCGCCGGGCAACTGGAGGGTTTCTGGCAGGTTGGAACTTACATCATTTCAGCATGGTTCCTTTTTGCCGCTTTGTGGAACGCTTGGCAGATGAGTCGTGAGGACTGAGGCTTACTTTTCGGTTGTTGGTGTCAAACCGGCACCGCAGGGGTCTAAGAAATCCGTTGGTAATAACCGTTTTATTGAGGCGTCGAAAGATTTAGAGCCTTGGCGTGAGGCTATCGGTGAGGCCATTGAGCGGATGTTTGTGGCAACGGTTGACCGCTCTTGTTTTGCCCCTGATACGCCTTTAGAGGTTTGGGTGACGTTCGTTGTTCCTCGCCCGGCTACGGTCAAAGAGGCTGACCGCCCTTGGCCCATCAAACCGCCTGATACGGACAAGTATTGCCGCAGCCTTGGCGATGGCATGAGTTTGGCTCGTTATGTCAATCCCCCCTTGATACCAGATGATTCGCAGATTGTGAAATGGAACGCTGAAAAGGTTTACGGGACTTTAGGCGACATGGGGGCGAGGGTTGCCGTAAAAGTTGTTACCGAACCGTAATAAATAAATGTTGTAAATGTTTCATTTGTTTCACTTTTCCTCTATACTGAATCCATGAGCCAAATTGGCTCGGGAGAGGAAACCCAAAATGAACGCAACAATTATCGCTGAAAAAGTTGAGACCTATGCGCTGGCATTTGCCCGCACCATGCACCACCAAAACCACCGTTTTGCAGATGGCCTAATCAACCGTGATACCGCTCGTTTTATTCAGATGAAACGAGGCGATGAAATCGCTACTCTTGCAGACCAAGATGATTTGCGTGAACTTGTATTTGACCGAGCAATTGAAATTATTGAACAACACACCGAGAAGTGCCACTCATGTCAGGTTGGTGCATAATGCCAACCCTAAAATTTATCCTTGGCGCAATCGCCTTTGTCATCATCTACGGACTTGTTGACGTACTTGCTGGACTAATCCCAGAATGGGTCGGGCTGCTATTCCTAGCGTCACTCAGCATCGGTCTGATGCGCCTTGCGTTCCTAATCGCAAGAGAGGCAAACAAATGACCCTTGAGCAACCGCAATTCATAAAAGACATGCTCAACCTTGCCCGGATAACTTACATCGACTGGATGATTGACCCAACCAAGGCATCGGCAGAAAACCTTGCAAATGAACTTTCCAAAATTGCAGACGAACTAGACATCACCGAATCCGCTGCCCTAGAAATGGTCAAGGGTTATGAAACCGCCAATTAGTCAATGGATTATGGAGTTGGAACGTGAACGCCACGACCCAACATGGCGCAAAACTGAGCGACCAATGCAACACCAACCAATCTTGCCACCCGCCGCAAAAAAAGAAACTAAAAAAGACCGTCATCAAAGAGACCAAGATTTTTTTGATGCAGGTCGATACAAAGAGGGCGCAAGAGATGACCATGCTAAGAGGGCTTGGCAAAAGATAACGAGAGGAAAAGTAAATGGCTAAACACCGGTTAGAGAAACCGTCTTTGATGGAACGTTATTGGATTATTCGTCGGGCAATTATCTTTGCCTTGTACCGGAGACGCCGATGACTTTATTTAATCCTTGGGGCCGTCCAGAGTATAACGAGTCTGAAATCAACATTGCAGATTTCTACCGTGAACAAGGGCGCATTGAGGAACGTAAACGAGTTGTTGAAATGTTAAAGGCTGCGACTAAGAAACCGTCTGCGGCTATGGCAAAAATTATTGAGAGGTTAGAGGATGAGTTACGATAGCAACGCAGAGAACGAGGCTTACGACAAGGGATTTGCTCATGGTGAGGAATCAGGTCGTTGGAATGAACAAGAGCGCATTTTTGAGGCGGTCAACAAGTGGCTAACTGAGCCAATGGATGTTCAAAGTGCAAGTTTGCTTGATGTTATCCGGGGTGAGGAAACAGAATGACCATTGCTGAATTGGAACTAAGAATCGAATTGCTTGAGGCTGGCCTAAACGGCTTACGTGCCGAGGCTAATGAAATTGAAAACCGCATTAACAAGTTAGGGGAGGAAAACAAATGAAAGTTACCGTTTGGGAATTACCGAATTGTGTTCAATGCAACATGACTAAGAAACAATTTGACAAGTTGGGCGTCGAGTATGAGGTTCAATCGCTTGCCGATAACCCGTTGGTTTTGGAGGGGTTTAAGGCTCAGGGTCTTATGAGTGCGCCGATTGTGACAACTGACACTAAGTCTTGGTCAGGGTTCCGCATTGACAAAATTCAATCATTGGCTCGTCACCTAAAGAGTCAGGGTGAAAAGTAATGGAACTACTTGGAGCGGGCATGATAATCGCAGGTATAGCACTATTCGCCTTTGTGTCAGAGATAGTCAAAAACTATGAGAGGGACGAAAAATGAGCGGCAACCTTTACCGTGTAGAGTTCCGCAAATCTGAGCCTCAATTCATTTGGGCGGATAATGCAGATGTCGCAGCAAACAAGGCATCAGAAAACGTTGGCTCAATAGTACGCCCGGCAACAATCGACGAAATGCTTGATTGGGCAAAGATTGAAATGGAACTTGCAAAAATCACACTTGCAGAGATTCAAAAAGAGTTTGGAATTGACTGCGAATGAGACCCTGCATCAACGAGTGTAAAACAAGCAACAAACCGGATAACCCAGAATACCGGGAGGCAACAAGGGGGCTTTTATGCGAGAACTGTTATAGCGAATTACGTGATGCACTTTTACAATCGTCAGAAATCGTTTACCACCTGCGTTCAATCTATGGTTCTCTAACAGGCCACTCAACAGATGGTTCACAAAAAGTCAAACGAGAACCACCTGCCCCGCTAAACCTTTCAGCATTTGAACTATCCGAAAACATTTATCGAACACTTGTTGGGAACAAAATTCCTATCAACTCAACGCCCGCTGGAACGGGTGCTGTCGTAAGTGAAAAAGTAAATGCAATCCTTAGCGTCTACGATGTTGTAGCCAATCAGGATTCTGTTAAGGATTTATCTAAAGTTATCAAGATGGTTAGGACCGCTCGAATGATTTACCCTATGCAAGAGGAAATCCGTAAGACTGCAATGCCTTGTCCTGAGTGTAATTTGTTGACGGTTTATACACCGCCGCAGCATTTGGGCGATGTTCTCAAGGTGTCTTGTGAGGCTTGTGGTTTTGAGGTGCCACCGGACAAGATTGCTTTTTATGCTCATCTTGCTGAAAAAGGAATGTAATGGATACGCCGTACACTCAAGGGTTTAGGGCTGGGATGGCTTGGCGTGAGGCTGAGATTATCCAACTAATAAATGACCTTGGCCCAAGAATTATTCAAGGGGCCAGTTGGGACAAAGAATACTTAATTGCTCTAATAAAGGGGGAAAAAATTATAACTGCGTTTTTAGATGACCATGCAGAAAACATGAAAGACCCAGACTATGCCTATGAATTTGGTCGGAATGAGCGTGAGTTAGAAATTATCAAACTGCTAGAGGACCCAGTAATCATGAGCAATTGGTGGAGTCAGGTAGATAAGAACCTTGGGCTTTATGGCAATCTAAAGAATTATGTAATCGCTCTAATCGAGGGAGAGAAGTAAATGACTATTCATGAACGCATGGTTGCCAGAAGTGAGCGTGAGAAAGACTTGCTCAAGTATGGGCGTAGTCAGGAGAGGGAACGCATTATCAAGATGCTAGAGGACAAGCGTAGCGAAATAGAAAAGATAGTCATTATGTCAGATGAACTTGGCGAAACAGGTTCTAAGTGGTTCTATCAAGACAGAATTAGAGAACTAAGTGACTACATCGCTCTAATCAAGGGAGAGAAGTAATGGCTGAATGTAATGTTTGGCGAGCAATATTTGAAACTAAGGCAGGTAGAATTGGTGCATTTATACACGCTGAACCAGAAATTGCTGATGAACTAATCAAAGATGTTTTCCTAAAGCAAAATCTTGGGCAATTTATAGAACTATCTAAGGCAATTTGTCTTGAACACCTTATCGAGGGAGAGAAGTAAATGTTTACTGGACAAATGCTTTATGAAAAATTACTACAACTAAGGCCAGAGGTTGAAAATATACCAACTCCTGCTAAATGGGACGAACTTTATCCAAATGTTCAATTTGCATATCAGAAGTTGGCTTATTTGGATAGATGAAACTTACGAACGAGTAAAGGGAGAAAAGTAATGGGTCAAG
>FUWD013187611.1_pt1 | contig 10320 bp, 13 predicted proteins | sample 1063281 | NCBI WGS metagenome assembly FUWD01 (sample SAMEA79048168, study PRJEB19326) | metagenome | biome: marine
ATAAGAATTCACCTGTTTTTTTTTGGTCAAATTTCTACTTGGTTCTGTCCCACCTTCTCCTCCACATTTTTGAGCTATCGTCTCAACTGTGATAAATTACTGTTCTGATAATAAAATTAAAAAGTTGATGAAGATTGTTTTTTAATGAAACACATGAATTCATGTAATTATTTTAAATCCATTTGTTGAGAGCAATGCGATTTAACACGGAGGCATTGCTCGTATTTGGAAACTGGTTTCTTTTGGGAGCCACATTATACCTTATGGGGAGCCTGGGAGGGGAGTTGCTTTATTGGCAAATCCTTAATATTCCCGTATCCAGTATTGTACCTGCCAGTCATGTTTCGACCAGCATTTCACCCGATCAGGACCAAAAACGAGAACGTTTTCAAATTATTACGGATCGTAATGTGTTCGATGCACAGAAAACCGAGGTCTATGTTCCACCTCCGGAACCAGAACCTGTACCTGAGCAAGAAGAAAAGGCACCCGAAATCAACGATCAAATTGAACCCACAAAACTTCAAATTGCACTTACCGGTACCATGATCTATGGAAAAGGGAGTTCCTTTGCTTTTATCAGTCAACAAAGTAATTTAAATCAATACAACATTTATCAAATAGGAGATTGTTTTCATCCGCAAACCGTAAAACGGGATAAAGAATGTAATGAAGACAGTGTCAAGGTATTGGAAATTACGGATCGTCGGGTTGTGATCCTGCATCGTGGGAAGAAACAAGCGCTTTGGATGCAAGAGAGCAAAGGGTTCGAGGCTAGCCCCACAGTGAGGAAAAATACAGTTTCAAAATCCAGTGCCTTGATTGTACCCGCACCTGATAAACCAAAGGGTGTTTCAAAAAAGAAAAGCAGTAAGAAGAAAAAGAAAAAGAAAAATATAAGGGCTCCTGGAATTCCTGATCAAAATCAACGGAGTTTTAATTTTGAGAGGATTTGGGTGGATGAGCAATTAGAGCAATTTGACCAACTGCTTATGGATGCCAGAGTGGTACCTAAGAAAAAAGGAGAGAAAACATTTTTCATGTTTCAATTTATCAAGGATGAGAGCATCTATCGTAAGCTGGGATTACAGACGAACGACATCATTTTGGAAGTCAATGGATATACGGTGGATTCCGTGGCGAAAGCATTAAAGCTACTGGAAGCGCTTCAATCTGAAAGAGAAATATCTTTGAAAATCGAACGTGAAGGTCAACCGATCGATTTCAGTTATTTTATCGACTGAAATTTCACCAAAATAGTAAGGTTGTGTATCCAAACAAAAATATCAAATTTCCTACTTAAATTTGATATTTATCCTTCCATTCCTGATAAGTCATTCCATAGACTAATTCTTTAGCTGCATCAACAGAAACGTCTTCACCACGTTCTTTTGCTTCAGCGGAATACCATTTTGCCAGACAATTTCGACAAAAGCCGGCTAAGTTCATGATGTCGATGTTTTGAACATCTTTTCGGGAGTCAAGGTGGCTGAGAATTTTTCGGAATACTGCTGCTTCAATTTCAGTTTTGGATTCTGTGCTCATTTTGTGTTTCAAGAATTAGAGATATTGGCTTATTAGGCCGCATTTTCGGGTGCAAAATGTTGGTCGAAATCCAGAAGTTCCAGATGGATGTCTGCAAGCTGAATGTCTTGGATTTCTTCCAAAATTATTTTTGCTCTATTTCCCAGCTTCTGGGCCTGTTGAACCTTCATTTCGGGATCCACCATTATATCAACCTGCACCGATAATTTCTGTTTCAGGAAATGGCAATAAATGTGACTGATTCCTGTAATTTCAGGAATTGCATCAAGAGCATTTCGGATGTCTTGTTCAACCTCTGCCTGAGGACGCATGAGAACGATTTCACCTTCCTCACTGTCTTGTTCTGCATCGACATGGATCAATACTTCATTAACGGCAGGCATGGTTTCCAGAATGTGCCAGCGTACTCTCTCAGCTACTTGATGTGCCGCTGATACACTCATCATGCAATTAACCTCAAGGTGTAAGTCGACCAAAAGATGGGGGCCCATTCGCCTTGCGCGGACCTGATGGAAATGTTCAACCCTTCAATTCCTTCAAGGGTTTTGAGAATGGTTCCAATGACTTCTTGTTCAGCAACTTCATCTGTGAGTTCTCGAATACTTGAGTATCCGATGTCTACTCCGGATTTGATGATCAACCCAGCAACCAGGAAACCTGCAATCGGGTCGAGCAGAGGAAAGCCCAATAAAGCGACTGAAATCCCGATAAGTGCAGCAATTGAAGAGATGGCATCCGAACGGTGATGCCATGCATTGGCGATCAGAATGCGGCTATTTTGTTTTTTCCCTATACGGTAGGTCAATTGATAAAGGAATTCCTTCATCGCAATCGAAATGCCTGCTGCCCATAGTGCCAACTCTCCTGGGATGATTGGGTTTTCAATGCGCTCTAAGGTATGCCATACAACTCCAACTCCGGTCGCTACCAGCATTAAGGCGATTATAAAAGAACCAACGGTCTCGAATCGTCCATGCCCATAAGGGTGGTTTTCGTCTTTCGGTTGTTGAGAATAATGAATGGACCAGTAAGTGATAAGATCGGAAAACAGATCGGATAGGGAATGACCTGCATCTGCAATCAGTGCGGAAGATTGGGCCAAGAATCCGACAAAACCTTTACCGATGGCCATGAACAGATTGATGGTAAAGGCAAGTATGGTGATACTTTTTGGAAGCGAGGAATGCTTATGTACGTGTTCCATGGATTCAGAATTGATCCTTGAGCTTTCGAATGACAGAAAACACTGAGACTGGGTCAAGCGCCGAGTCGGGATATTTTTTCCGAACGGTTTCCTGAATACCTTCTTTGGTGCAACGCAGGAAAGGGTTGGTGGCACGTTCATCGGACAAAATTGATGGGGTACTCCATTTCCCTTCCGAACGAATCTTTCTAACCTTGTTTAAATGATTGTTGATGACCTCATTAAGAGGTTCCATTGTCTGGGCAAATTTAAGATTGTTTTCCGTGTATTCATGTCCAAAATAGATTTCGGTTTTATCAGGAAGTGTACCTAACTTCATGTTCACGGAGTGGTGCATGTCTTCGACACTCCCTTCAAATATTCTTCCGCATCCTCCAGAAAATAATGTGTCTCCAGTAAAAGCCATGTTTCCAAAGAGGTAAGTGATGGCACCTGTGGTATGTCCTGGATTATGGATGACACGTCCATTTTGGTGTCCAAACTGAATTGTGTCTCCATCTTCGAGAAATTCAGTCTGCCCGGGTACACGCCCACGGTCAGAAGCATGGGCATATACTTTTATTCCAGGGAATTCGTCTAAAATGTTTTCATTTCCACCTACATGATCCCAATGGTGGTGGGTGTTTAAAATGCAAATCAAATCTGCATTATGATTCTTTAATTCCTTTAAGATCGGTTCGGATTCGGAAGGATCTATCACTGCTGCCAACCTTGTCTGAGTGCATATCAATAAATATGCGAAATTATCCTGAAGACAGGGGATGGGGATGATATTCATTTTGCTGTTGTGATAATTGTGAGAGGGATCAATGAAATTCCAACGGAATGGATATTTCAGATAAAGTGTTGAATGTTTGTTGCGCAGGATTTTGGAGCATTAAGCGGAGAAGATTCAGCAGTAGTTGAACCGCGTTGTGGTTATGTCCTCCTCCAGGAATAAGAATGTCGGCATACTTTCTGCTCGGTTCCACATACATTTCATGCATCGGTCTGACCGTTTCAAGGTATTGATTCTTCACGGAAGGGATATCCCTGTGGCCTCTCTTTGATATCTCTTTCAATACGTTTCAAAAGCCTCAAATCAGCATCCACATCGATGAAAATCTTTAAATCCATTCTTTCCCGAGCATCTTTTCATGAAGAACAAGTATGCCGTCAATGATGAGTATAGGTCGTGGATGTATGGTTTTTTTTCGAGCGCAGGTGAGAACTGAAATCATAGATCGGTAGAGGAATATTTTCTCCAAGTATTAATTGCTCCAAATGTTCCGACATCAATTCGTTTCAAGTGAATCAGGATGATCGAAATTACTATTGCTACGTTCTTCAAAATCAAGATGGGGTTTGGAACGATAATAAGCATCATGCGGTAGCACATTGACAACATCATCGCCTAATTCTGTGGTTATGGAATCAACAACCGTGGTTTTTCGAGAACCGGAGCCACCATCAATGCCTTAAATGATTGTGGATTGAACGTTTGATAATTCAGAACTCATCAGATCATTTTATAAAACATGCGCAATGACATTGCTATCAAGAATAGAGCAAAAAGCCGTTTGAGCAACAGTTTGTCCAGTTGATGTGCGAGCTTGGCTCCCAAAGGGGCAGTTAAAACCGTCATAGGAATGATGCATAAAAATGCAACGAGACTGACATAACCGAAACTGAATGGTGGGCGGTTGGCAACATCAAGACCATTGACTGCAAAACCAATTGCTCCTGGGGTTGCGATCAAAAGCCCTAATGCTGCCGAAGTGCCAACTGCTTTTAACATTTGATGATTGTAGGCACTGAAATAAGGCACAAATAGGGCTCCTCCCGCAATACCCATCATCGTGGAAAGGATGCCTATGATGAAAACATGAATCATCGTAAATCCTTGCGACGGTAATTGTTCTGAAAGGATGATACTTTTCTTCTTGAAAAGATTGATGGCCAGAAAAAGAGCAATCACGGCATAGAGTCCCTTAAGCATGTCACCTCCAACTCTGTCTGCGATAACTGAACCGACAACAGCACCAAAAGTGACAGGGATCATCAACTTTCTGACAAGGAAAAGTTCTACTGCCCCTTTTCTGTAGTGGCTATGAGAAGAAGAGAAGGCCGTGGGAATGATGATGGCGAGTGAGGTGCCAACGGCCATATGGGTTGTGAATATGGGGTCGTATCCAAGAAAATCAAAAGCATAGAGCAGAGCTGGGACCAAAACCACTCCACCTCCAACACCAAACAATCCTGCGAGAGTTCCCGCTAAAACTCCTGATGCCATTAATATTCCTAAAAGCGGCAGAAGATCGGCACCCAACCCGGGATTAGCCATTGAAAAAGATCTTTAATTATGTTGTTTTAAAAAAAATCCAACCTTTGAATTAACTCTAGTAAGTTCCAGCTCGAACGATTCTTGAGTAAATGAATGGATACAAAAAAAATTGAATGAGGGTGTAAGCAATAAGGGGCACCCTCACCAAAATAATTATGAATGGTTGATTGAAGTTAGTATTTTAATCGTTTCAACCAACATGAGGCAAGCTGGACCGAGTGTGGATTAAATGGATATCGATCCTTTTCGAAAATCTGTGGGTGTAATGATGGCATTGACGAGAACCGCTTTCCCCCTTTTGGAAATATTGCGCGCTTGATTCAAGGCTTCGTCGATTTCAGAGTTTTTTTGGATGATGATCCCCTCTCCTCCAAATCCTTTAACGACTTCGTGATAATCGGTGTGGCGCAATTGACAACCGATATTGTCACCTAGAAGTTCCACTTGATCACGACTGATTTGACTCCATCCTGCGTCATTACCCAGGATGGCAATCACAGGTATTTTATGCCTTCGAAAGGTATCGAATTCGGCTAGGCTGAATCCTGAAGCGCCATCTCCATAAATGATCCATATTTCCGAATCAGGTCTGGAAGCAAAAGCCCCAGCCGCAAATCCTCCACCGACCCCCAAAGTGCCAAATGGACCAGGATCAAGCCAGGACAAGGCTTTGTGAGGTTTCAGGATATAAGACCCGGTGGCAACAAAATCACCTCCATCGGATACTAGGATACTGTTATCTTGGAGGAAATCATTTATTTTCTGAAAAAGAAGCAATGGGTTGATGTTTTCACTTTCTTCATGTTGTTGAACTTCTATTTCAGATTCTCTCTTTTGATCAGCTTCAACTAGGGATTTGAGCCAATTTTTATCCTGATCATGTTTCTGACTCAATTTACGCGACAATTCAATCAGGGACAATGCTGGATTGGCTTTTATTGATGCATCGGGTTTTCTGTTTAATTGAAGCAGACGGGAATCAAGATTGATGGAAATGACTTTTTTCCGGGATGGTATGCCGAATCCGTAATTCAGACGAAAATCCAATGGAACCCCTGCAAGTAGGATCAGATCTGCGCTTTGAAGCGCTTGTTTACGGAGATGCCTTATCAGCAAGGGGTGATTTTTCCCCAGCATTCCCCTTGCCATACCGGACATATATATCGGTATCCCTATTTGTTCAAGAGAATGGATCAATTCAGGTATTAAATCAGGAACAAGCACAGTCTGACTTCCGAGGAGTAGTAAAGGTTTGAGTGAGTTCTCGAGTAACTGATAAAATATTTTTGGAAGAGGGTTTTGGGAAAAATTGGCGGGCGTATTTGGTGCAGTGATGGGTGAAGAGCTCTCGTTATGAAAAATCCGATGGAGATGGTGTTTTAGGTAAAAACTTCTGATTTTTGTTTTCAAGTTTTGGGATTTCCCTGTTGATTCAAGATAAAATTTTCTGATTGTGTCACGAGGATAAAGAAGATCTACTGGGATTTCGACAAAGACAGGGCCTGGAAGGTCGGATTGTGCCACATAAAAAGCTTCTTCCATAAAAGGCTGAAGGTTTTTGATTCTTTGAATTCTAAATGTTTTTTTACATGAGAACGAATAACTTCAATTTGATTGATATCCTGAAGGGCACCACGATCTCGCAGTAGCGTCGCAGTGGCCCCCCCAATCAGGATCAATGGAGACTGAGCAAAAAGTGCATTTCTCAAAGCAGTGGTAGTATTGGTCACACCAGGACCGGCAGTGACTACGGCAATTCCTGGAAGCCCACTCAATCTTGAAAATGAATCGGCTGCAAAGACTGCACTTGCTTCATGACGTGTGTCAACTACTTGAATTCCATAGTCATGACAGCCGACAAGAATTGGAGAAATATGTCCACCGGTCAGGGTAAATATGGTGTTGATCTGGTGATTTTTTATCACTTTGGCGACAAGATGTCCGCCGTGTAATACTTGATCGTTCAAAGAAGTTTCAAAATCCATTGAGTGCAATTGCAAAAAAAATGAATGGGGAAAAATAATTATTAATTTAAATACAATGGGGCGTAGAAAAGTTTAAAGATCTTAATTATTTTGGCTCAAAATAGAATACTGCTGATTTAAAAAATACCTTCAAAAAGTTCAGAATGTAACTTCAAGAAGAATATCACTTTCAAAAATATCATCATCAATGGAACCTATATTATTATTTGATGGCTATTGTCTGCTCTGTCAATCATCGGTTCATTTTATTCTGAGGAATGAAACAGATCATGAAATACGTTTTGCTTCGCTACAATCAGACATTTCAAAAGAAATCCTTTCTAAAAATGGCATAGATCAAAACTATGTCGACAGTATTGTTTTTATACATGAAGATCAATGTTTGTTAAAAAGTGATGCAGCATTAACTTTAGCGTCCTACCTGAAGGCACCATGGTCATGGATAAGATATCTGATTTGTCTTCCACGATTCCTCCGAGATCCTGTTTACAATTGGGTTGCCAGAAACCGGGATCACTGGTTCGGAAGAAACACTTCTTGTATGGTGCCTTCTTCTGAACTACGTGAACGTTTTCTAGATGAATGATTTTTGGTCATTCAAATAATTTGAATCGAATCATGAGTTTTACCGTCAAATCAAATAATCCAAATCTGATTTATCCATGTTTTTTGGCAATAGGTCTGTTGAGCCTTTATTTAACAACCATGCCGGATTTTGCAACTTTGGAAGATTCGGGTTTATTCATAGCAGTTGCCCATGAGCCAGGAATCGCTCATCCACCAGGTTATCCTCTGTACACCATTCTGGCACATTTATTAGCGTGGATTCCTTTAGGAACAGTCGCCCAAAGGGTTCAAACTCTCAGTGCATTTGCTGGCATCGCAGCATGTCTTCTGCTTTTCAAAATTTGTAAAAAATTAGGTTCAGACAACTTTTCAGCAGTTATTGCTTCCACTTGTCTTGGTGTTTCATCCAGTTTTTGGTTTTTAGCCATAACAGCTGAGGTCTATACGTTAAATGTAATGTTTTTCATGTTACTTATATATTTAGCTCTGAATATCCATGAAAAACCAAACAATAATTTTCCATGGATTGGATTTGCTTTGATATCAGGATTAAGTTTTACGAATCATTGGCCTCTAATGTTGATTTCCTTTCCAGCGTTGATTTTAATCATTATTTCACATTGTAAGGTAATGTTAAGGAATGGATTTAAAATGGCATTTTTCTTTTTAGCGGGTTTGTCACCTTATCTATATCTCCCAATACGTTCATGGTACGAACCTTATTTGACTTTTTTCCAACCACTCCCCGACTGGCAGAGATTTTGGTGGAATATAACACGTGAGGCTTATTCAAATGGTGATCAATCAGGAACTTGGAATGACAGTTTTCTTTTTGTTGTGAATTTTTATAAAACGCTTCCTGAAGAATTAGCTGGCCAGCATTAATTTTAGGAATCCTCGGTTTGTTTTTGATTATTCAAAAGAATGAGAAAAGATGTTCTATTTCCATCGTCTATGCATTTTTATCAAGCTCCGTAATACTGAAATTATTTTATAGGAATGAATACAATCCTCATCATTGGGAAATTCATCAGACGTTCAATCTTGTTCCCATCGTCATGCTCTGCTTAGATGTTTCGAGAACGGTATACAGTGGGAAATCTAAATTAAGAAATGATTATGGCAAATGGTGTGAAGCCATCGGTGGAATATTTGCTGTTTTATGGCCTTTGTTAAATAATTATGAAGAACATAATCTAAAGAAAGATAGTTTCCCTGAAGATGTCATGGATTTAATCCTTAATCCCCTTCCACTGGGTTCAAGTTATTTTGTTCACGGATCAGAAGAATTAGGTATTTTGGCCTATGCCAACCTAGTTGAAGGAAAGCGAAGTGATGTGAAACTGTACTCGCAAAATGGAGTACTATTTGGGAATAGACTTTTTTATGCTGGTAGTTCAAAGGAGAAAACCCAGAATCACTTGTCTCAATTCCTGGAATCTGGTGATGCAATTTATGCTATGGAATTAAGGCCTGAATTTAAAGCAAGTTTAGATCCTAATTGGAGTTTGGTGGAAACTGGTGGTTTCAGAATGTTTAAAAGCGTTGGTGTATTAAAAAAAGTGCCCAACATAAATATTGATGCAGTCAAAATGTTGCTTGATCGTTGAAACTGGGGAATTTATGGAATACGTTGGTGGAAATTCAGAAGAGTATTATTATTGAGATTCTGCCGATTATATATGCGTGACCAAGGGTATCATCCTGTTTTTGATACAGACCCGACCTGCATGTTGCACTATGCCTTGCAATTGAAACAAAAAGGGATGATCAAGGAATCAGAGGAACGAATGAAGAAATTGATAGCCAATCCAGATTATCATTTGTTTGATCTCACTGAGGAAATAGCGATTTTTTGGAATCTACTTCATCTCAGTGTTGTACGTGTCAACCGGTTGCCTGGAGGATTGAATGAGAAACTGCTGAAATATCGTGAAATTCTAAAAATTGTGCTGCCTGGTACAATCATAAACCGTCAATGTCATAATGAATTGATCGAGGAAATTATTTTAATCAAAGAACAAATTGAAGTAAAAATATCAGAAAATATCATAAAACCCTTTTATGGAAAGTGCCCTAAATTGGAAAAAATTCGCTAAAAATAATATTTGAGAGAATATTTAGAAATCAATCTACTCAAAAATGTATTAGAGAGATTAAAAATTATGGATACTAAATTGAAGGTTCTTGAGAAAATAAATCTGCTTAATACAGAATTTGAATGTATCAATATCAATCCTGAATTTGCTGATACAAAACTGTTTTGTGAAAAATATTCATATCCAATGGAAAAATCCTGTAACACCATTATTGTTGCATCAAAAAAAGAACCGAAACAATTTTGTGCATGTGTTGTAATAGCAACCACAAAATTAGATGTAAATAAGCGAGTTAAAAAAGTAATGGGAGTTTCAAAAGCCTCTTTTGCTTCAGCAGATGAAATGAAACAACTTACTGGAATGGAAGTCGGTGGGGTAACGGTGTTTTCGCTTCCTGATGATTTACCCATTTATGTTGATGAGAGAATCATGGATCTTGATTGGATCATTCTTGGTGGAGGAGGAAGGGACAAAAAATTTAAAACGTCCCCTCAGATTTTTCATAAGTTGAAGGCTACTATTATTGAAAATTTAGCAGTTTAAAAAGAATAATATTATGTAAATATAAAGAACCTCAACACATTTAACAACTTTAAA
>FUWD012818019.1_pt1 | contig 10318 bp, 8 predicted proteins | sample 1063281 | NCBI WGS metagenome assembly FUWD01 (sample SAMEA79048168, study PRJEB19326) | metagenome | biome: marine
CTCTCTCTCTCTCTCTCTCTCTCTCTCTCTCTCTCTCTCTCTCTGCACGAACCATGAAATCCATCTCTCTGCATAACCACCAGACCACACGCCCTCATCCGGATATGGCTGTGCAGCCGGAGAACAGGCTTTCAATGGTGTTTACCCTGGCCTCGCGATGCATATACACTGAATTTTACGACATGTCGGGCATGATAGAACAATAAAAGCGACAAATCCCAACGTTGCATGGCCGTACTGCAACAAATCACGACAAAGGACGCTTCACCGATCCAGGGGGCGCCAACCGAATCGCGGAAAGACCTTTCCATAGTACCCTTTGGCATTACCCTCGTTGTTGCTGGGTTGGTTTAAATATTTTCTAAACTCAACGAGAGCTCAAACCTTTCTACGGGGAGGAAAGATGATCGGAGAACGCATCAGGCAGGCAAGGCAGATAGCCGGACTGACCTTGCTGCAGCTGGGTGCAGAGGTGGGCGTTTCAGATACCGCCATCCAGAAATACGAGCGAGGGGTCATAACCCCATCCTCATCGCAGCTGCTCGCACTGGCCGAGGCGTGCAATGTCCGTACCGAATACTTTTTCCGCACGTCGTCCGTGACCCTCCGTCACGAAGAGTTCCCGAAACGCTCCACCTTCGGTAAAACAGCCAGGGATACCACCCGGCTCAAAGTCATCGAACGCGCCGAACGATGGGTCCGGCTACTCGACGCCTTTCCTAAACCGCCCATCCCCACATTCACAGTACCTGAAGGGGTGAGGCCATACATCGACGACCCGCTACAAATCGAAGCAGCCGCCGAAGCCGTCCGAGAAGAGTGGAAGCTCGGCATTGATCCGATTGCGGACCTGTGCGGCGGCCTTGAGGCCCTCGGATTCATCGTCATAATGCTCAATGAGAACGACCCCCTGGTTTTCCGGGTTCACCGCCGAAGCGCACACCGCTTCCGGGCGGACATATCCCCTCATCGCTATTTCCCGACGGTGGCCGGGCGACCGCCAGCGCTTTACCCTTGCGCACGAGCTCGGTCACAGGCTGCTCTCAGGGCGCCTTCGCGGCGGAATTGATGAAGAGAATGCATGCGACCGCTTCGCAGGTGCGTTTCTTGCCCCCCGTTCCTCGGTACAGTTCCTTCTTGGCAAAGAGCGCTTGAAAATAGAATGGCAGGAGTTACTGAAACTCAAGCATGAATTCGGCCTGTCGATGCTGGGCTGGCTGATGCGGGCCCGTCAGTGCGAAATCATTACTGATGCGGTCTATACGAAGCAGATCAAACAGTTTTCGGCCAGGGGCTGGCGAAAGAAGGAGCCGGGCCCGCCCTTGGCCGAAGAATCCTCGCAGTTCTTCGAACTGTTTGTGTGGCGTGCGCCGGGCGAAGGATGCATAACCCCGTCCAAGGCTGCCGAACTGCTCGGCATCCCGCTCATCATCCTCCAGAAAAAAAGGCTGATCGAACAGCACGATGATGCTCCTCAATAGAGACGATAACATGAACCGGAACGCTTTGATCTATTCAACATCCCTCAAAACACCTCAGCAGTCGATCCAGCTCGGCAATCCCCTTCCTCGACAGATCAAGCACGGGCCTTGAAAAACTACCCGCATAACTCTGACGCTCCATCAGGTCAAGGTCGAGCAATTTCTCAATCTGTTTCTTGCATTGCAGACACCGTTCTGGCGGACGGTGGCCGAGAATCGCAAGCAACAGCCCCTCAAGGCATGGCATAGAACCGACCATTTCGATGCCGGATTTTCGTGCGCTCTTTGTTACCCGGTCGGCCCATTCAATGTCGGTGTCAAGCAACACGACACATGCATCGTAACAAAAGCGCTGACTCAGCTTCACGGCATACCCGATGACATGCTCGGGCCCTTTTCCATGGGCATTGCGTACGCTCACACTGACCCCTTCCCTCCGGGAACAATACAAATCACGAAGATGCGTGAGAAAAGCAACCTCAGAGTCCCCTTCACCAACCGCAAGCAGGGTTTTTCTGACCTGCCGCTGTTGTCGTCGGACCCCCATCCTCATAGCTGTGGAATGGCGCCATAGGCGCCTGCCATGTACTTGGCGTACAGGTTGTCATCAGCACGAACGCCCTTGAGGCTGTCCAAGCGCCAAGCATCGCTCACGCCCTCATCATCCTTTTCCACCAGCACGACCTGAGCTTTGTGAAGCAGGCTCAACACCTCAATCGAGTGGCTTGTGAACAGGATCTGTGCATGGTGCGGGTTCGTTGCCGGCGAGAAAAAAAGGTCAAGGAGAGGGGCAAGCATATGGGGGTGGAGATCAGCCTCAAGCTCGTCGATGACAGCCAGCCCCCCATACTGCAGGGCAGGGAGAATGCGGGAGAGAAGAACGAACGCCCCTTGGGTACCGCTGGACTCATGCAGGAACATCAGGCGATGCTCCCTCCCTCCGACCCGGTGCACGCCGAACGGAACATTGATCTCCTTGACTGTGCCGCCCTCATCCCTCACCGCCTGTTTCTCAATCTGCACATCGATGAGGCCGAAATCCCACTCGTGCAGAAGGGCTGCCATCCGAGTTTTGAAGTTGGCATTGCCGGCATAGAAATCCGATGCCAGAAGTAGCTGATTATGATCCGCCCCCAGCCGACCAAATGCATGGACATTACTCCAGACGTTTGCTGACAGCAGCCGCAGTGCAAGAGGCACTTCGTACTGGGCGGCTGTCGAAATCAGCGATGCATTCTCGCGCACTTTCCCGGCCTCCTTTCCGAGGAGGCCGAACTGACGTTGCTTGACTACATACCCCTTCTTCCCGGGACTCCAGTCGCGGACAAAGACATAGGAGAAGGAACGGGTCTGACGGGAGTAGAGTGACTCGTGATACACCCGCTCCCTTGAAGCTCGCAACCGGTAACGCCACTCCCGTCCGTCCAGCTGGAACGAAACCTCGAACGTGCTGGGCTCGGACTCTCTGGAAAAATGCGCAAAAAGGGGAATCGGTTCGTCCGGCTTTGCCTGGAAGGAGTGCCTGACGAACCAGTCCACAAAAACCAGGGACTTGAGCAGAGCGGTCTTCCCGCTCGCATTTGGTCCGATGATGGTGACAGCCTTTGACAGACGGGTACCGTCTGCAAGACCAACGGACCTGCCGTCCTCGGGGGGATGGCCGTTCAGCTCCAGCGAGATCCGGACAGAATCTCTAAACGACTGGAAGTTCTCAAGAGTAAAAGAGCGCAGCATAGTTCATCATATTAGGCCGTTTTCAACAAATATTTGTATAATAATGACTTTTATCATGAATACAAACTCATATAGAAACAAGAACGAACGGAATATTCAAGAACCCTTACCCACCTTAATTCCCGGCTGATTTATAACTATGTCCCCGATAATTCTTTGAGAAACTGACTGTTATGCGCAAATAGGCCTTTGTTATAAAGTCTCGGGAATTTAAGGATGTATAGGAAGGATTCTTGCTTTCTTTCCTTTGCCGCTAGGTTGGAAGTGTCGTATATTTGTGTTGAGGATGTGTCGTATTTTTGATTGATTAAGACCTTTATTTAAAATGAGTAGGAAGGGAACGGTAGGCGCTAGAATTACTGCGAGAGTGGCGCGGACGAAAGCATCGGTTTTTATCCGTGATGACTTCCGTGACATCAGCGACTATGACCAGGTTGGAAGGGTGCTCAGGACGTTGACGAAACAGGGGCAGCTGATTCGCCTGGGGTATGGTGTTTATGTCAAGGCGAAAAAGTCGCCGATCAATGGTGAGCCGGTTCCCGTTGCTCCATTGCCTGTTATCGCCAAAGAAGCTCTGCAGCGTCTGGGAATTGAAACGCTTCCATCCCGTCTTGAAAACGCCTACAATGCCGGAGAGACAACACAGGTTCCTACCGGGCGTCTGATCGGTGTGAAGGGGCGCATTAGCCGGAAGCTTGGTTATCGGGGGGCCTTTGTCAGCTATGAACGTGCGTCCTGAGCAGGAAGAGTTTGACGAACTGGCGCTGCTTACAGGAATCGATCCGTCTTTTATTGAAAAGGATTGGTTCGTAACTCAAGTAGTCGCAGCTATTGCATCCTTTGCGTATGAAGGGTTCCTGTTCGTATTTGGTGGCGGAACGGCTCTGGTTTTTGTTGCCCCATTGATATACGGAATTGACTGGGAACACAGGACAGGACATGCTCTATGAGGATCATTCTGCGATAACGGGTGCTGAAGAGGTATGTTGACAAAAGGGCACCATTCATTCTACCTTGATATTTATCTGGACGGAAAGCGGGATTACGGCCACATCCTGACCGAACTGACCAAGCCTCAACGCCAGATACTCAAGGCTCTCGACATTCCCTTCCTTGAAGAAAGCGCGGCATAGTTATAAAGTCTCGGGAATTCAGGTTACCCAACCGGCAACACGAGATGAAAAGAACCATCGAAGCAAACGATGCAGAAGAATCTGCTCTTAGCGCTCTCTGCGGGAACGACATCCCACGAGGCTACAGTCTTTTGGGAGAATCCGGGGAACATTTTTTGGGCTGAAGCATTTCCAGAAAAATATGCATTATACTATAGATTAGAATTTGAGAGCCAAACGATGCAGAGGGCTGAATGTAATGGGTGACTACAAGGCGAAGCTTCTCACGCGCCTCGATGCGCGTGACCAGGTCAAGGAGTGGCAGCGGGAAGGGCTGCGGGTGGTGTTCACGAACGGATGTTTTGATATCCTGCATGCCGGCCATGTCGGTTACCTCACCGAGTCGAGGAGGCTTGGAGACCGGCTCATCATAGGACTGAACAGCGATGCCTCGGTACAGCGGATTAAAGGCCCCCTGCGGCCGGTATGCAGTGAAGAGGACCGCGCTGCGGTGCTCTCAGCGCTCCGGGCGGTCGACGCCGTCACTCTTTTCGATGAAGACACCCCTGAAGAGCTGATAGGGCTGCTCCTGCCGGACATCCTTGTAAAAGGAGCCGACTGGGCGGTGGAAAACATTGCGGGCGCCAAAGCGGTGCTTGCCCAAGGGGGCAGCGTACTGAACGTGCCGCTGCTTGAGGGCCGCTCCACCACCGGCATCATCGAACGGATAGTTGCCGCATACGCCGGAGAGCGGCAGTTGACCGCCAGGGGCGGAGGGGACCGGGGTGGAACACCTTAAACAGCTTGCAATACGGATTCTGGCGGCACTCTCCGCACTCCTCCTCCTGCTCTCGCTCCTTCTGGCGATAGTGCTCAACAGCGGCGTACTCAACCACTGGGCGAAAGAAGCCGGTACGGCCCTTTTCAACAAGGAACTGACCGGGCGGCTTGAGCTTGAGGGGGTAGAACTCAAGTTCCCGAACCGCGTGACCCTCATCCGTCCCCGGATCTATGAGCCCGGAGAACGCATTCCCGCACTCTCTGCGTCGCGGGTTTCGGCGCGCATCAACTTCCTTCCCCTTCTGCAAAAGGACATCACCGTCCTCCGGTTCCGCAGAATCAGCGCCGACTCCCTCACTGCAAGAGTGACTGAGCGCGAGAACGGAAAACTCAACCTTGCCGTCATCTTCACTCCCCGCCAGCCCGATTCCACAAAGCCGGGACTGCAGGAGTTTTCCTGCCGCCGCCTCCGGCTCCAGAATGCCGCAGTATCCTACACGCCCTTTGCCGCCTCCGGCACTGCAATGGCAGCCGTTACCGCCCGGAACCTCGACCTCCGCCTCTCAAACTTCACCCTGCAGGAAAAGCTCCTGAAGGGATCCCTTGAGCAGCTCCGCTTCACACTTCCCCGTGAACGCTTTACCCTCCGGGAAGGGTCGGGACAGTTCTTCATTACCGATAAGCGGGCCGAGGTGATAGGCCTGAAAGCCGCCGGAGGAAAGAGCCGGGCAACCCTCTCCCTCTCACTCGACGCCATTGACCTGCGCCACTTCGACCCCGAGCATGCCCTCCAGACGGGGAGTTCGTTCGTGAACGTGGAGGAGATCCTGCTGGACACCGACGACATCGCAATGCTGGCGCCCGGGGTTCAGCTCCCCAAAGGCACCTATACCCTTAAAGGCAATATGAAAGGCAACGCCCGCGAAGCCGAGCTGCTCGACCTTCTTGCCACCCACAACGGAAGCCGCCTGAAGCTGAAAGGCCGCTTCATGAACCTGCAGGACAGGGAAGCGCTGGCCTACACCATCACGATCGACAGCTCGAAGGTGAGCGCACCGTTCCTCTCAGCACTCTCACCGGAAGGAACCGTGCGCCAGATTGCAGAGCAATCAGGCGGTGTGTCGTTCACCGGCAAGGCCGAGGGAAACCTGACAGCCGTCAAGACCGATGTAGCCTTTACGACCGGAGCCGGAAAAGGATCACTCGAGGCGACGGCCACAACAACCCCGAACAGCGGGGTGCACTACGCCGGCACACTTGAACTCCGGGAGTTCGAGCCGCACCGGCTCGTCCAGATGGACGGCATAAAAAGCCGCATCGCCCTGAAGGGAACCATTGAGGGGACGCAGTCGAGGGAAGGCATTGAGGACATGAAAGCCGAGGTGGTGCTCGGCGAGTCACTGTGGCACCGCCAGCAGGTTCAGTCGGGCCTCATCCGGGCGGACTACCGAAACAGGAACCTGCAGTACAGCGTGGAGATGAAGGGTGCAGAGTCCACCGGCCTCTCGCTCGAAGGGAACATGAACTTCAGCACCGCAAACCCGGCCTACAGCCTTGGCGGCACCCTGGAGGGCATCAATATGGCCCGCCTCCTGCCCTCCAGCACCTACAGCACCGACCTCGGCGGCGTGATTGCGCTGAAAGGCGAGGGGTTCGACCCCTCCAGCCTCAACCTCGCCCTCTCCGTCCGCTTCACGCCCTCATCCCTGAACGGCCTCCGCATCCAGGACGGCTCCCGCCTCAGCGCCGAAGTTGCCCAGTCGGACGGGGCCTCCGAGATTACCCTTTCGAGCGACTTCATGGACCTGCAGCTGCAGGGCAACTACTCGGTGCAGCAGCTCGCAGCACTCAGCCAGTACGCAGCTGCGGGCATTACACGCGAAGCAGCAAAGGAGAACATCTGGTCAGGCGCCGCGCCCCCGCCGCTCAAGGCAGACCCGGTGCTGAAAAAACCCTTCATCCTCAACTACAGCATCAATGTGAAAGAGAGCGCCCCGCTCGAGCTGTTCCTGCCTCTTGGAGACCTGTCGTTCAGGGGAAGTGCGGTGGGGCGTGCACTGTCCGCCGCAGGCCTCTGCTCGGTCACATCATCGATCGACGTACCAACCATCCTTTCCGGTTCAGGGGGAAAACTGCCGACGGGCAGGAACAGCAGCGCCCTCTCCATCAGCGGACTGAATGTGCAGGCACAGCTGGAGTGCGATGGAAGCGGGGCTGAGAGCCTCTCGCTTACCGGCAGGACCCGTGAAGCAGAAACCCTCGGCCGTAAGATCGGCTCCGCTTCGTTCTCCCTCCGCTACGCCGCATCCACCTTAGACCTGAAGCTTGATATGGATGTGCCCGAACCGGGAGGGCGGATCACGCTCGATGTGGCGGCGGTACGCAGCGGCAGAACCTACCGGCTGTCAGTCAACCGCCTCTCTCTGGCCGACAGCTCCGGCATATGGTCGACCGCCGGCACCCCGCAGGTGCTGGTTGAGCGCTCCGCACTGCGCTTCAACCGGTTCAATGTCGCTAAAGGCACACAGAAGCTGGTGCTTGAGGGTGACCTCTCAAGCCGTGAACCGGGTTCGTTCACAGCCAGCCTTACGGGGTTCCGGCTCGACGAACTGCAGCGATTCACCCTCGACCCTTCGCTTGCGCCCCTCTCCGGAACAATCGATGCCTCGCTCTTGATCAGCGGAAGTCCCGCATCAAAAACCAGCACACTCGACGTAGAGGGACGCAACGTCCGTTATGACCGGTTCCAGATCGGCCGTCTCCAGGCATCCCTCCGCCACCGCCCGGGCACCCTCAGCTTCCAGATGGAGAGCAACGCCGCAGGGGGTGCCGGTGGCGGCACCCTCGCCCTGAACACCATCACAGGCTCGGGAACGGTGCCGCTCGAACTCAACTACTTCCCGCTCCGTATAGCGGTGCCGGACCGCCAGCGCATACAGGCATCGTTCCAGTCCCGGAACCTGTCGGCAGAGGTGCTGGAGTTCGCCCTCCCCTTCTTTGCCTCCGCTGAAGGCATGGTACCCTCAACGCTGCGCATCGAAGGCCGCACCCCCTCACCCGAAGTCTACCTCCAGAGCGAACTGCGCAATACGAAAATCAGGGTGGCGCCGACTGAAGTCGCCTACACCCTCAACGGCGACATCGTCGTGACCCCGAGGCAGCTCGAGCTGCGCCAGCTCCAGCTGAGCGATTCACTCAAAGGAACCGGTACCCTCTCAGGCGCCCTGCAGCTCCGAAACCTCGAACCCGGCGCGATCTCGGTAGACGCAAGGCTGCGCAACCTCCTGCTCTACAACAAGAAAGACAAGAAGGACGAAACCTCGTTCGGCACCATTGTGGGCACAAGCCCCGGCATGCGCCTCCGGGGCGACATATCCGCACCGGTACTTGAGGGCGAGCTGCGGGTCAACCAGGCATCATTCTCGCTCTACCGCTCGGGGGCAAACGAAAGCACGAAGTATATAGGGGCGGAGAAGTTCATCGAGTTCGTTCCCCGCTACCCCAAACCGGTGCTGCCCGGAGACAGGCCGGCATTAAAACGCCCGAAGGACGCGGAGTTCTACTACTCGCTCATCGACATTCTGGAGATCAGGGACTTCAAGCTCTCGGGCCAGGAACCGATGCGCTACAGCATGATCTTTGACCGGCTGCGTGGTGAAGGGCTTGAAACGACGGTCAACAACCTCTCGCTCACCGTCAACAAGCACAACCAGCAGTACCGGCTGTTCGGCTCCGTGCAGGTGGTCGGCGGCAAGTACCGGTTCTCAAACTCCAACTTCGACCTCGAGGACGGAGGGCGCATCAGCTGGAACAACGACGAGATACGAAACGGAGCCATTACGGACCTCTACGGCTCGAAGTTCGTCAGCGCCCTCTACCAGCCCACTGCCGAGCGTGACAACGTGAAGCTGCTGCTGGCCATCACCGGCTCCATCAACGAGCCGCGGGTGGCAATGGGATACTACCTCAACGAAACCGCCCAGCCATACGCCGCAACCACCACCCTCGGCAGCCACTCGGCACAGATCGACCCGAACGCCGAACTGAACGTGATCTCCATGCTGCTCTCACGGCAGTGGTATATCCGGCCCGGAAGCAACGGAGCGGGCGGCGGAGGCATTGCAGCCTCCAGCGTCGGCCTTTCAGCCGGCACCGGGCTGCTTTCCGCGCAGGTATCGAGCGCCGTTCGCAACCTTGCCGGATTGGAAAGTTTCAACCTGAACGTCGGCACCGGAGAGGATGGCGCACTCACCGGCCTCGACCTCTACTTCGCCATGCATGTACCCGGCACTGGAGGCAAGCTGCGCTTCATCGGCACCGGCAGCTCCTCGGACATCAAGCAGTCGTCCCTCTTCGGCCAGTACGGCACGTCCCAGAAACTTGAATACCGCATCACCCCCAAAATATCCGCCGAAGCCTACCGCTCCTACGGCCAGAGCTCCAGCGAACTCATCAGCACCAACCTCCAGAAACCCACCGAAACCTGGGGCGTGAGCCTCTCCTACAAAGAGCGCTTCCATACCTGGGACCAGTTCTGGCGCCGCATCACCGGCAAAAAGCAACAGAAAGAAAAGCCCGCCCGGGAAAAAGAGCAGGAAATGGTGCCGCGCTGAGGAATTCGAAAGCGGCTTAAGGCAGAAGAGAGATGCCGTATCGAATGCGGTGTACGATATTTGTTCAAGACTACCCTTCAGGCCCTGACATCCATCTCATCCAGCGCCCGGTAACCACAGAGCGCTGGAAAGGACTGTTTGGCTTTTCTGGCTCTGTCATTGCAAGCCATCCATGCTGAAAGCCCTCCCGAGTTGCGCCAAGTTAGTGCCGAAATTCAGAACTCAAGAAGTTGCTGAACCTTGTTGGTAAATTCGCTGGTACCCGCCTGTTTGACATACACCTCACCGGTGCGTTCATAACAAAGATGGATTTCATGGACCCGCCAGATTTCGTCCTGGATCTTTCGTAACGAACGGCTCATTTTTATTTCGAGGTATTTTCCCATCATCAAAGCCATAAAGCAGACGAGCATATGAGCCCTGATGGCATCCTCCGTGCGATGAAAGATCGGTCTTGCCTGTAGGTCGGATTTGCTCATGCGGAACGCCTGCTCCACGTTCCAGAGGTCATGATAGTAGTCGATAACTGCACTACTTGACAGCTCTTTCTCGGGGATGTTGGTGACATACCCCTTGATGCCAAGAAGCTTCTCTGCCT
>FUWD013018385.1_pt1 | contig 10318 bp, 9 predicted proteins | sample 1063281 | NCBI WGS metagenome assembly FUWD01 (sample SAMEA79048168, study PRJEB19326) | metagenome | biome: marine
ATAACCTTCAGGGGCCTTATAATCCAGAAGTTTATCATAAACTTTGCGGGCGTTTTTCTGGTAAGCGAGTTTTTGATGGTGGCAACGAATATTATCCTCAAGACAGGGGGCTTCTCTTATGTTCATATCCTGCGGTCTGGCCGCCATGGCAAGTATAGGTCTTGTAGGTCTGTCGATAGGGCTGGGCACCGTCTATCCCGACTTTAAGGAAGACAATTCGGCAAAGATTGTATCCGGCTTCGGGGGAACCCTGAATTTTATAATCGCACTTCTCTATGTAAGTTTTATAATTATTCTTTTCGCTGTTCCTTATTTCAGCTTTGAGATACACGGAGCAATCTCCGGGCACACCTTTCACCTGCTTCTGCTTTTTGCATGGACAGCGTCACTGATCGCGACAATTGCCGTGGGGATTCTTCCAATGATCCTGGGATACAGAAAACTGGAGAATATGGATTTTTAGATAAATAGGGACAGCGACCTTTTTTAGATGCATCATTCATCATTACAGTAGGGAAGCGGAACCACACCTCAAATATCAAGTATTCGTATGGGGGTTTTTCAGCCATTTATGCCTGCGTATTCAGGTTAGAATATTGAAAACATCAACAAATACAATCAGCGAAACAAGCCGCACTTCAAACGGAAATTTCTTGACATTTTCACCTCAAGGCGTATTTTTTTCAATCAGTTCAAGCAGGTTTCACGACGCTTTAAAAACATAGCTTTTCATCCACAGTTCACACAGGAGGGGGTCGTGGGAAAAAATGGGCGCTGTCCCTATTTCCCGCTGTGTATAATGGCTAAAAAGGCCTTTATTTTGTTGTTTTTTGCGAAAATGGGGTTAAACTTGGGCTAAAATTATATGACAATTTACGATAACAAGAGCTATTTGGTTAACAAAAATCCCCGGAGATTATTGGAAATATAATTATTTTCTACACTTTGTGTCTTGGTGACTTTGTGGCTGAGTAGTTACGTCACTTTTAGAATTGGCAACTGAGTTTGGACAGAATTAAGGTAACAGCTATCTTGTAAGAGTATAAATTGCCGTTGCCTCAGTCCATTTTGCCGGGTCTATTCTGTTGAGTCTCCTCACAAGATCACTGATCATTCCTGTTGACCGCGAATCATAGGCCTTGAACATTCCCTCATGAAAACCGAGTGATAGAATCTCCTTCTTTTCTTTGGTGGCGATCAGTTTGATCCGTTCTTCCGCAACTTTTCCCTTGTAGCCGGGGAGGAACATGGCTTTCAGGCGGATTTCGCTTCCGGACATGGGAAATTCGTAAGCTCTCCCGGCCCTCGTCAGATTCTCCCGGTGAATCGAGTTCGGCAACAGCAGGGTTACCGAACCGTCCGCGGCAACGGAAAAGATATACACGTAGCAGTCGCTGCTCGCCTCGTAAAATATCCTGACTTCCTCACCCTCTTTCAGGCCTGTCTTGGAAATATACGCCTTAAGGAAGAGTCCTTTTCCTTTTTCGGGATACACCGGTTTGATGAGCGTTCTCACCGTTACCCGGTAAAGGCTTCTTTTTTGTTTGTCCCATCCCTCGTGAAGTATCTCGGTCCTTTCGATTTGCCCTCTCACAGAGGCATATACAAGATCTTCTGCCAGCTGGCTGTTTGATACGAGGGTGTGGGACTTGATGAAAACTCCCACCGCCTGTTCCAGCGCGTTCTTCTGGGCGTCTATTTTCGCCCTTCCCTTTACTTCCTTCGGCGTGTCAATCTCCCCAAGATATGCTTCTCCCGTCGCCTGCGTCCATACAGGTTTTTCTGAGGCGAAAGAACAAACAGGAAGGATTATAAGAAAAATGATTACGAAAAGTTTTTTCATGGCGTCGTTTCTGATTCCCTTTGCTTTATTTTCTTAATAAAAACCTTCCCTTTAATTTATCTACATTCGGATTGATACTCGGTGATTGCTGGACATTTATTGATTGTGCATCGTCTTCTACGTATGGCTTTATATGTTCATAGATTTCAGAGACAGATTTTTTGCCGTCTTTAAGCGCCTTGAGGAAATAGTATGTAAATATTCCGTGGCCTTTTTCCTGAGACGAAGTGCTTATCTGCGCACCCTGCGTTGCCGCCAGCACCACCAGATTCTGCGGCAGAACCGAACTCTGTGATGTTATAACCAATGGCCGCGCTCCTTTGGCAAGGACGCTCCTTCCACCAGCGCCGGAAAAACAGGAGTCCAAAACAACAATGACTTCGGATGCCTGCAGTCGTCCCAACTTTTCATACAAGCGTTTCAGGGGATATCCCGTAATGTTAAGGTAATTCGGGTCGCCATCATAGGGAACGATGAACGCCTCGCCTGTTACCGGGTTAGGAGCACCGTGGCCGGAATAATAGACAAAAACCTTTCCGCCTTTCTTGAGCTTGTTTGGCAGCCATGCCTCGATCGATTTCATTATCCCCGACAGAGTTGCCTTTTCATCAGTCAGTAATTCGATGTTTCTCTCTTTTACACCCAAAGCCTTTAGGTAATCTTTTACCATCTTGGCATCGTCGTAGGAATAATCAGATTTGGGCAAACTGCTATAACCTTCAATGCCAATGATAATTGCATAATCATTGGCACCCATGATTTTTGAAGCTGTGCTGAAAAAGGGTTTGTCTATATCTGATTGAACTGCGGAGGCTGTCTTTATGTCTTTATTTTGAGACTTTTTTGCGTCTTCAACTGCGGATTTAACAATATTTGCAAGATCTTCTTTGGTGAGGATTTGAGGGCTTGGATGTGTTATAGACTGACTTGCAACTCTTTCTCTTTTGATTTCCCTAAGAAGTTCACGGGCGTTTTGGAACCCACTCCAATCGCCCATTACCCTAATTGCCTTGTTTATATCAGCGCCTCTGTCTATAAGGAGATTAACAATGTCAGTCTCTGCATGGAATGCTGCCTCACTCAAGGCTGTCCAACCCATACCAGCTACTGCATTCACATCAGCGCCTCCGTCAAGCAAAAGCTTCACTATTTCAATGTGTTTCTCTTTCGAGGCCCATACCAATGGTGTATTACCGAAGGAAGTTTCATTCGCATCAGCATCTTGGTCAAGCAGTGCCTTTACACCATTAATATCACCTTTTCGTACGGCACTATTTAAAGCTGTCCCACAGCCCGCCAGCAAAATCAAAACAGCAAGTATTGAAGTATATGCAAACATCTTTTTCATAACCACAATCCTCCTTGAAGCTACCGGTCGTAAAGTCTCAGATTCAACAGCCCCTTAGGAGCAATCAGTCCCGGGGTTTGTTCGTTGTTGTATGTTTTCCTCGCAATCTTCTCCACTTGCGGTTTAATGTAATTGTAGAGCACTCCAAGCTCAGCATTACCCTCCTTGATTCCCTTGAGCAAGAAGTATGTAAAGAGGCCGTGTCCCTCCTTCTCATGGGTCGAGCTTATCTGATTCCCTGCGGAGGCGGTAAGAATAGCTATCCTGTTACTGTGAGACACCTGCTTATCCATGTTCATAACAAGGGGCCGGGCACCTTTGGCAAGAACGCTTCTGCCGCCCGCACCTGAAAAACAGGAATCAAGGACAACAATGATTTCTTTGACCTGAAGCCTGTCGAGCTTCGCATAAAGCCTTTTCAGGGAATACCCCGTCTCTTCAATAAAAGTGGGGTCTCCATCGTATGGAACAAGGAACGCGTCACCGGTTTTCGGGTTTGGTGCGCCGTGACCCGAATAATAGATAAATACGGAGCTGCGTTTTTCTGCATTATTTGGTAGCCATTTTTCAATGTATTTCTGAAAATCACTTTTTGTAGCATGTTCACCAGTAAGCGTTACAACATTCTCCTCTGGATAGCCCATGACCTTCGTGAGATACTCTGTCATAATCCTGGCATCATTATCTGCATAATCAGCCTTGGGCAGTTGCTGGCGGTACTTTTCAACCCCGATGACTATTGCATAGGCGTTCTTGTTTGGTTTAGCCTGCATCACAGGAAGTTCGTCGACATCGGATTTGATGATTGTGGGTTTGGAAGTTTCTCTGCGTAGGATTTTTTCAGACTTCTGATTGCTTTCCTTTGTCTCTTTTGCATAAAGCTTTTTATACTCTTTTTCCTCAGCTTCTCTGAGCATACGCGCAATTATCGAATACCCTTTTTCTTCGGCTATTCCAAGAGGCGTTTTGCCTAGCTGATCAATCATCGTCACATCTGCTCCGTAGTCGAGCAACAGTTTCACCACCATCGCATTACCTTTAGGCGATCTGGCAGCATAATGAATCGGTTTAATTCCAGAGCGTTGAAGGCCAGCGCCTCCATTTACATCTGCTCCGTAGTCGAGCAACAGTTTCACCATCTTCGCATTACCGTGAAAGGCAGCACAATGAATCGGTTTGATAAGTAAGGTATCGTAGTCATTTACATCGGCGCCTTTATCGAGCAGAAAACGGACTGTTTCTATGGAAGAGTTATTGTACACAGCATAACGCAGAGCCGTCCACTCACTCGCAATTTCATTTATATCAACGCCTGTATTTAAAAGGTTTTCCATCTCTTTAATGTCGTTTGATTTTGCAGCATTCATCAAAGGTGTGATTGTGGCGCATCCTGTTATTAAAAACAGCAGGCCGAAGATGAAACATAAATGTATTTTCAAAACCGTATTGCTGGATATGTACATTATTACCTCTTGAAGCTACCGGTCGTAAAATCTCAGGGTCAAAAGCCTTTTTGGAGCGATCAGCCCTGGAGTCTGCTCGTTATTATACGTTTTCCTTGCGATCCTTTCCACCTGCGGTTTAAGGTATTTGTAGAGAGTTCCAATCTCAGCATTACCGTCCTTAATCCCCTTTAAGAAAAAGTATGTAAAGAGGCCATGTCCTTTTTCCTCATAGGTTGAACTTATCTGATTCCCTGCAGCGGCGGAAAAAATTGCTATCCTGTCACTGTGCAACACCTGCTTGTCCATGTTCATGACAAGAGGCCGGGCGCCTTTTGCAAGAACGGACCTCCCGCCTGCACCTGAAAAACAGGAATCAAGGACAACCACTATTTCTCTGGCAGGCAGTTTATCGAGCTTCGCATAAAGCCTTTTGAGGGGATATCCAGTCTCTTCAATAAACGATGGATCGCCATCGTAGGGAACGAGATACGCGTCCCCTGTCTTTGGATTCGGCGCGCCGTGACCGGAGTAATAGATAAATACGGAGCTGTCGTTTTCGACATTATTTAAAAGCCACTTCCCCAGATACTTTTCAAGATCACTCTTCAGTGCCCTGTCGTTCAGAAGTGTGACGATGTTTTCTCCGGGATACCCCATAACTTTTTCGAGGTACTCTGCCACGACCGTTGCGTCCCGAACTGCATAATCAGCCTTCGGCAGTTTCTGACGGTATTTTTCAACCCCTATGACTATTGCATAGGCGTTCTTGTTTGGTTTTGCCCGCATCACAGGAAGTTCGTCAACATCGGATTTGCCAGCAGTAGATCGTTCACGGGATATGGAAGCTGATGATGGCTTTTCAGCTTTTGCATATTTACGCCGGTATATTTCTCCCTCCGTCCCCTGGAGTATCTTTACAATAAGGGTATGACCCTTTTTTTTCGCTGCGTTCAAAGGGGTCTCGCCGGCACTTGAGAGCCGTATATCCGCACCCCTGTCAATCAGGAGACGAACCAGATCGGTATAACCGTTCGTCACTGCGGCATGAAGAGGGGTGAAATTATTAGATCTCAAATTAACATCTGCACCTCTGTCAATCAAAAGACGTGCTATCTCAGTCTGTCCATACCAGGCTGCGATATAGAGGGCTGTATACCCATTACGTTCTTCATTTTCGCTAACTCCTTCATCAAGCAGAGTAGTTACTGTCCTAATGTCACCGTTATATACCGCTTTTTGCAATGGCGTAGCACACCCAGTCATTAAAAGTAACAATCCCAAAATGAGGCATAAATGCTTATGAAGTGCCATGTTTTTTAACATGAGAATTTTCACCTCCTGAAAGCGAACGTTCTATCCCCGTTATCGAGGCCGGAATTAAAGAAGAAACCAGGCTAACATTCAACTCCCATACCAAATTTTATACAACCTATCTATAAATCCCTGCAAGGGATTTCTTGCCATGCCTTCAGACAAAGCAATAAAAGGACAGATTTATTTTTCTATTTTTCGTGGCCTTCCCCGACCTCGACGTTCCACACGTCTTTCGATTTTCTTTTCAATCTCATCAACAAATCGAGAACTTCCGGTTAATTGTCCCCTCTGGAGCGATTGCCGGATCATCTCCCATTCTCCCGCAGGAATGGAATCTCTCACCCACACTATATATCGTTCGGCACATTCTTCCTTGCTGTCGGCCAGACCAAGATAGCAAGGATTGGCATCCAACCATTCCTCTTTACGAACACCAATTTTCGCGCCGTAACTGGACCATCGATAGTCGGCAGGATCCGCAACGATGCCTGCCCGTAAAGGATTCAGCTCCACATAACGGCAACAAGCCAGAAGATACTCGTTGGTGCTGATAGGACTCGATTTGAAACGGCCTTCCAATAAACTTCCCGTACGCCTCTCGATCATGTTCACATACCTTGTCTGTCGTCCGGCCACCCTCTTCATGAGATGGGCAAGATGGCGTGGATCATGTCCCGGATCAATAATCAAGTGAACATGGTTTGTCATCAAGCAATAAATAAATCTGTCCCCTTTTCTATTAATCCATCAGCATTGTAGGCATTTCCCCACAGAAGCATGAAAATGAGAGAAATGTGAACCCATCCCTAATTACGTCCCAGTTAGGACATTGAATCTTGACAAGCACTTATATTCATGTCACAAAACAGCACTTGGTTAAGGGGTGTCTCATACCAATCATCTCACTTTTTGTTTTACAAAGAGGAACCAGTCATGAAAAATCGCAGCACTGTTATCCGCCTATTTACCCACAGAGAGGAGATCAACAGATTATGAATGGAATTAATCGTGAGAAAGCATCATCCCATATACTGGTCACCATCGCTGCGTGTGTGGTGGTGATAGCCGGTATGAAGGCTGCGAAAACCCTGTTAGTGCCTTTCCTGTTGTCCATCTTTATCGCTGTTATATGCAGCCCCCTGCTATTCTGGTTACGTCGTAAAAAAATTCCCATGGCCATAGCGCTTATCATTGTAATCATGGGCATCCTGGGAGTCGGGCTTATGGTTGGTGTCCTGGTGAGCAGTTCCTTGAATGAGTTCACGCAGGCTCTTCCCCTGTATCAGGAAGGTCTCCAAAAAGAGATTGCAGGCATATCCGCTTTCCTGGACAAGATGGGGGTTGAGAATTCGGATGAAATGCTTATGAAATATGCGAACCCGGGCGCGGCCATGAAGCTTGCTTTAACCATGCTGGCCGGCCTGGGCAATGTGCTGAGCAATGCGTTTCTAATCTTTCTCACTGTTATGTTCATTCTGCTTGAAGCTGCATCATTTCCAGCGAAACTGTACGCCGCGTTCGGATCATCAAAAATGCCCATGAAAAACTTTGATATCTTCGCTGCAAATATCAGTCGTTACATGGCAATAAAGACATGGGTGAGTCTGGTAACGGGAACACTTATAACTGTCTGGCTGGCTGTTCTCGGGGTAGATTATGCTATACTCTGGGGACTTCTCGCGTTCATGTTTAACTATGTACCGAATATCGGCTCAATAATCGCGGCAGTACCGGCAATTCTGCTGGCGTACATTCAAATAGATATGACAACAGCGATGCTGGTGGCCGGAGGATATATCGCCGTAAACATGGTAATCGGTAATTTCATTGAGCCTCGTTTTATGGGACGCGGCCTCGGACTTTCGACCCTAATCGTCTTTTTGTCGCTGATATTCTGGGGATGGGTTCTTGGACCGGTAGGGATGGTGCTGTCGATTCCGTTGACTATGACCTTGAAGATTGCCTTGTCGAGCAGGGAGGAAACAGTGTGGATTAGTACTTTATTGGGGGCAGATTCGCTACAGCAACCGACAGGTTAGTTAAAGAGGTTGTATTAATCCGTTCCGGCAGTCATGCTGATTTAAGTACATAAAAAGAAAGGAATTATCACATGGGTTACAAAAATATTATTGTTGAAACAGGAGATGACCATGTAGCTGAAATAACATTAAATCGTCCTGTCAGCCTTAACACATTCAATATTCCTCTTGCCGGAGAACTAAGTCAGGCTCTTCTTGAGCTTGACTCGGAAACACAGGCACGAGTGATTATCATTAAAGGTGCCGGCAGGGCATTTTGTGCCGGCATCGATATCAGCGATTTCTCCGGCAAGAGTTCCATGGAGTATCGGGAGTGGGTAGAATGCATGATAAACCCGCTGGTTACCATCAGCCGGATGAACAAGCCTGTTATTGCACAGGTCCATGGAACCGCCGCGGCAAACGGAGCCGGTCTTGTCGCGGCCGCCGACCTCGCTGTTGCCGGAGAAAAAGCGCGCATAGGTCTGACAGCCATTAACGTAGGTCTGAACTGCATCGGGCCGATAATCCCGGTTAGCAGGTCTATAGGAAGAAAACGAGCCCTCGAATTATTGTTTTACGGTAATTTGATCACCGCCCGGGAAGCCCTGGATATGGGGCTTGTCAATAAGGTCATACCTGAAGCCGATCTGGATAAGGAAACTCGCAACTGGGCCGCGATTCTGGCGCAAAAGAGTCCTGTGGCGCTGCAGATCGCCAAAAAAGCGTTCTATGCGGCAGCGGATATGGATTATTACAAGGCCTTCGAATATATGAACGAAGTTTTTGCTCGACTTTGTTCTACGGAAGATGCCGGGGAAGGGATAAGCGCTTTCAGGGAAAAGCGAAAGCCCGTATGGAAACAGAAATAGAAAAAATTATACAGGAGATATTATGAGTGTAGTAAAAATTATGCCATGCCTGGATATGAAAAACGGCCGGGTAGTTAAGGGAGTACATTTTGTTGAACTCAAAGACGCGGGTGACCCTGTTGAGATCGCGGCGTATTATCAGAAGGAGGGCGCCGATGAACTGGCCATGCTGGATATAGCGGCAACCCTGGAAGACCGGAAGACGAGACTCGAATGGGTAAAAAACGTTTCCGCAGTGATCGATATACCACTGACAGTCGGCGGCGGGATTGCAAGCCTGGAAGACATCGAGATGGTTCTCGAAGCCGGTGCTGACAAAATCTCCATGAACAGCGCTGCGGTAAAAGACCCGGATCTGGTGAGACGGGCAGCGGCACGGTTTGGCGCCGAAAAGGTGACGGTGGCCGTTGACGCCAGAAGGAACAAGGAGATGCCTTCCGGGTTTGAGCTGGTCGTCTCCGGGGGCACAAAACCGGTCGGTCAGGACGCGGTAGCCTGGGCAAGGCAATGTCAGGAACAGGGAGCGGGGGCAATCCTGCCGACAAGCATGGATGGAGATGGAACGCAGACAGGCTATGATCTGGGATTTACAAAGGCCATTTCAGACGCGGTGGACCTGCCCGTAATCGCTTCAGGCGGGGCGGGGAATCTGGAACATTTCTATGACGGTGTCGTTAAAGGAGGGGCCCGGGTTCTACTCGCGGCTTCGGTTTTTCACTATCGCATCCTGGGAATCAGACAGGTGAAAGAATATCTGAGAGAAAAAGGTTTGCAGGTCAATTTGTAAGATGTATGCGAAATCAGGAACATTGCCAGATTAACTGTTGCTGATAAGGGCAAAGTAAGGAAACCGCTCCGCGCCAAAGGCACAGAGCATTCTTTACCTTTTTCTGTTTGTCAGGTATGCCCCGCCGATTACCATGATGGCGCCTGTGATGAGGGACAGGTCGAGTTGTTCCTTCAGGATCAGGAAGGCGAGTATGACGGCGCTTACAGGGACGAAGTTGATAAACACAGACGCCTTCGATGCCCCGAGTTTCTTTATTCCCTGATAATACCAGGTAAATCCGAGAACGGAGCCGAAGAATCCGAGATAAAAGATGCCAGACCATTCGACCGCGCCGTATCCCGCGATATCCCCGGGCATCCCCTCCATGCATGCAGGAAAGAAAAGCAGAATGCCACCGACAAGGCAGGAGTATGTGACAGCTGCCAGGGGGGACATATCTTTCATGGCGATTTTCCCAATCAGGGAATATAAGACCCAGCTCGCGACGCATCCAAGGATATAAAGCTCTCCTGCCCCCGAGATCCCCCTGGATTATTCCCAGGGGGTTTCCCTTTGAGATGACGATAATTGCACCCGATACGCAGAGCAAAATCCCTATCACATTTATCCTGGTCAGTTTTTCCTTGAAAAGAGTGTAAGCGAAGATGGTGATAAAAATAGGGTTCATCGCTATAACGATAGAAGCACG
>FUWD013338467.1_pt4 | contig 10318 bp, 10 predicted proteins | sample 1063281 | NCBI WGS metagenome assembly FUWD01 (sample SAMEA79048168, study PRJEB19326) | metagenome | biome: marine
CGTTTATCAGCGAATCAAGCCTAGCTGCTGTTGGCACGCCAATAGATGAGCGCACCGAAGAGCAGACGAAGAATCAAACTGCTCATCTGGCGGATATACTGATCAAGGAATTGCAGGATGCGGATACAATTATTATTGGGGCGCCTGTCTACAATTTTGGACCACCAGCCTCTCTCAAGGCCTGGGCTGATTTAGTGGCGCGAGCTGGCACAACATTTCGTTATGGCGAAAATGGTCCAGAAGGAATATTAGAGGGTAAGAAGGCTTATATCATTGCGGTATCTGGCGGTACAACAATTGGTGGTGATAGTGATTTTATGTCTGGATGGCTGAAGTTTTTCTTAGGCTTTATCGGGATAAGCGATGTCGAGATAATTATTGCAGATGGTATTTTTGGTCAAGACGGTGAACAAAAAGTTGAAGCGGCAAAACAAACAGTTGCGAATATATGAAAATAAATTGTATGGAGATATTATGAAGAATGTTAAGTTGAAAGTCAGAGATGGTGAGTTTATTCGAACTGATTCTAATTTTAGAAACTGGATTACAGTTGATGGAAGCCCTGGAGAGTCTGGTGTAGGAGGTTTTGCTGCTGAAGCTGATAGATATCATCTTTATATTTCACATGCCTGTCCTTGGGCTCATAGAGCACTTATTTTCAGGAAATTAAAGGGCCTAGAGTCACTTATTTCATTGTCCGTAGTTCACCCTCTGATGCCAGTGGAAAGCTGGGTTTTTGATGAGTATCCTGGCTCTACAGAAGATCATTTATATGGCTTTAAATATTTATATGAGTTATATCAAAAAGCGGATATAAATTTTAATCGCCTGGTTACCGTGCCAGTATTATGGGATAAGTTTAATCACACAATTGTTAATAATGAATCTTCAGAAATCATTAGAATGATGAACTCTTCTTTTGATGGCATCACAGGCAACAAGGAAGATTATTATCCAGTTGCATTACGTGAAGAGATTGACGCAATAAATGCAAAAGTTTATAAAAATGTCAATAATGGCGTTTATCAGTGTGGCTTTGCAACGACGCAAAAGGCCTATGAAAGAGCAATTACCCCGCTTTTTGAAACTCTAGATTGGTTAGAGGGTATTTTAGAGTCAAAACGCTATCTAACCGGTGATGCAATAACCGAAGCCGACTGGAGATTATTTACAACATTAGTTAGATTTGATCCAGTCTATGTGGGGCATTTTAAGTGCAATATTCGTAGAATTATTGATTACCCTTGTCTTTCTAATTATTTAAGAGATCTTTATCAGCAGCCAGGAATTGAGTCGACTGTTAATATGGAGCAAATAAAAAAACACTACCATGGGAGTCATGAAACTATAAACCCATTTGGAGTAGTGCCAAAAGGTCCTGAAATCGATTTAAACAAACCACATAATCGTCAAGACATCTAACTATATAACAAGGGGGGTGTTAGTGTATATTTACCTTAAGTCAGATTAGCACTGACATTAATTGAACTCATTAATAGGTAAGAATATGAACAAAACAGTAACCCATTTAAAGAATCATAGGCCTCTATATTTTGCTATAGGATTTACTTTAGTATTTGTCTTGTACATATCACTTGTTCTAGTTCCCTCCAGTAGCTGTTATAGGCTAGATGTTGGATCAAATTCACTAGGCCTTGCTATTTACAATATAGAGATGGTTCAAAGTTTTTTTCAGGCAAGAGACCAGGCTCAGCTTATTTGCTATAGGGGGGGTTGTTAAATTATGGGACATAATTTTTGCAGTTGTTTCTACTGCTATGTTTGGCTCTTGGATTGTGTATTTCTTTAAAAGCAAGCGTCTATTATTATTGGCCCCAACTGTCCTAGGCATGATAGCCGATTGGTCTGAGAATTTCCTTGAATTATTGATGTTAAAAACCTATTCAAATTCAGGCGAAATATCTGAAACACTGGTTTCATTGGGCTCCGGACTTAACATATTTAAATTGACTATGGTAGGCCTGACTTATTTGATAATCCTTGTTGGAATAATACTTCTAATAAAAACATTGATAACAAGACCTAAGCAAGTTTAAAAAACTAATTTAACCAGCCTCTCTAAGAGAATCAAAGTCTTAAAATGTCTATAAGTTATTTAACGCTAAACTTATAGACGATAACTTTATCAAACTCTGCTTCATCTTGAGGAAGCGGAAGAGGTGAAGATTTGAATACTGCTCTTCTGATAGACCCGCCAAAAGCCTGCGTTTTACTTTTTGACATTCCAGGATTTTCTTTATTGCCTGTATCACACTCTAGAATTTTTACAGACTCTACTGCGCCATTGCTGGCCTGATTAATAAGAACATCACAGCTCCAATTGTCTTCTGCATCTTGATAACGCCAAAATAATTTAATATTCTCATCAATACTCTTTATGTAAGGAGACTTTATGATGCTTAACATAGGGGAGCTAATTTCTACTTTAGACTCCTCAAAACGCTTCACTCTCTCTCTTTCAAATTCCTCATTTCTTTTTGTTAACGCTTCAATACGTATTGCTTGCTCTTCAGGAGTTAGCTTTGACATTTGACATATAAAATTTAATAAGATTTCATAACCAGTATTCGGCTCATAGTATTCCCAAGAACTAACCATATTATTTTCAGAGCCCTCACCCTCTCCCATAGGTAGTGAAAAATTAACTCGTTTATTAACTTTAAATCCCTTTAAATTACAATCGCCCTGTGCATTAGATTTAGCGCTGCCATCACTCCATGAATCCATATAAAGCCAATAGATAAAGCCTTCTCGCTCTTCGAGTGTTTCAAAGTCGATGTATAAAGAGGAATTATTTCCTGGCAGTACACTTGTCCACTCACCATAGGCGTTAAAGGAGATTATTAGAGAAGATATTAGTAACAGTATTTTATTTTTCATGACAGTTATTTTAATTGAGCATGCAAAGGGTAAATGAAGATTAGGAGTTATTTAGATAAAGATTACTTGTAGAATAAATTTAGCTAAAAACTAATTTTTTTTCAGATAACTTGATATGGCTTTTTGAGGGCTATATCTAAGAAATAATACTATAGCAAGAATAAAAGCAATCCCTTCTGCAATTGATAGGGCAGCAATAAATCGGAAGTCGGATAGTAAGCTATAAAAAAGTATTAGAAGGCCAGTTGGAAGAATCAATCCCCGGCTTAAAGCCAAAAGAGCAGACTGAAAAGGCAGGTGAATAGCAGTTAGGTAGCCAGTTATCATCATATTAAAGCCAGCAAAAATAAAAATTGGCCAAACATACGTAACAAACTCTAGTGCTAATATGACAGTTTTAGCGCTATCCTTTTCATTAACGAATAGATAAATCAGTGGCTCGCTTGCTGTTACTAATACAGTTATAAAAAATAAACTTAGAAGAGCAACTATAACGCAAGCAGTTTTTAGAAAAGCTTTAGTGCGCTCAGCATTTCGAGCTCCATAATTTTGAGAAATCATTACCTGGCTTGTATCCTCGATAGCAAAGAACATCATAAAGCCTGTCATCAACATATAATTTACAACAGTAATCGCTGCAACGCCGTCAACTCCTGCGCGTTGAATCAGCATCCAGTTAAAGATGAACGCAATAATAGCGCCAGACACTTCATTAATAAATTCAGAAATTCCGTTGTATGCTGCCTGAAATACCTCCATCCAGTTATTCTGACGAAAACTAAAACTTAACGTCCTCTCTGGCATGAAAAAATAAAACATAATAACTAGCAGAGATAGAACTTCTGATATGCCTGTTGCCCACGCAGCTCCTGTTAACCCCCAGTCATAAACTGCAATAAAAAAGTAATCAAGCGCTATATTAACGACCGCACCAACCCCAAGCGCAGCAGCGGCAAGATTAGGCAAGCCATCCAAGCGAATGAAAAAATACAGCGGGATAATAATCAACTGAAAAATTACAAATGGCATAATGATTCGGTAATACTCACTCATCACTGGAAATAGCTCTTTAGTAGCGCCAAGACTTGCAAATATCTGGTCTTCAAATGCAAGTGTAAGCGTTATCAACACTAGCGCATAGATCGCCATAGAAATTATTGACTTACTGAAAATTGCCGATGCAGCTGGCTTATTTCCTTCTCCAAGATACTTACCGGCTCTAACTGAACCGCCAATTGACATCATCATGCTAACGCCAAATAGGAGCGTTATTATTGGAATAATAAGATTAACTGCAGCTAGAGCAGTAATGCCCACATAGTTTCCAATAAAAATACCATCCACCAACGAGGAGGATGTCATAGCAATTAGGCCCAGAATAGACGGAATCAGGTACCTAACGAACGTTGGAAAAATCTCACCATTAAGAGCGTCATTATCATTATTTGAATCAGCAGTCATTGGATTTCGAATCTATGTACTAAATGAATGCTATTTTCACACAATTAACTCAAAGTAATGAGAGCTTGCAATTTATTTAAAAGTGGAGGGACAGACGGGTGCTTTCCTTAGTCTAATTAACCTTGATACGAAAGAATTTTTTTAGTAATTGGATTTCATTCCACACATTTATGTGCTTTTATTAATGATAATCACTTGCATTTGATAATGATTATCATTATCATTATGAACTTGTAATTACTTTTGATTACAAATAATATTAACAATTGGAGATATGATATGAAAAGTTCCAAAATCTTAGCTACTTTACTATTAGCTAGTTTTTTTACAACTAGTGCAAATGCACTTGGACACAGTGAAGATATACTTCAAACTTATTCAGACATTGCAACAGCAAATTACAAAGATGCAGTGAATGATGTAATTTCACTTCATAAGGCTATTACTGAATTTACTTCAAATCCAACTATTAACTCAATGAATCAAGCTAAAGCTGCTTGGCTGATTTCTAGAGAAAGTTATGGACAAACTGAGGCGTTTAGACTTCAAAATGGTCCAATTGATGCAGAAGAAGGATGGCATGTTATTGCTTATGGAGCTCCAGAAGGTCAAATGAATGCTTGGCCGCTTGATGAAAGTATGATTGATTATTCCATTGATGCTGATGGTAATAGAACATCTGGAAATATTATTGACTCAACTTCATCAATATTCAATCCTGGAGGTGAAGATCCTGTATCTGTAGATATAAGCACAATTACTGTGGATGCCTTAGCTGCACTTAATGAAAATGGTGGCGATGCAAACGTGGCAACTGGCTTTCATGCAATTGAGTTTTTATTGTGGGGACAAGATCAAGATTATGCAAACTTTCTTGATGACAATGTAACAAAAGGTGCTCTAGTTGCTGGTCGTCGTCCATTATCTGACTATGTAGTGAGTAAATATGCTGATCGTCGAAAGCAGTACTTAAATGCTGCTGCTGAACTACTTGTTTCAGACTTAAGTGCGATGAACCTTGCTTGGGCTGATAATGATAATTCCAACTATAAATCTGCATTATTGGGTATAAACTCTAACAGCTCAAGAAATATTGATAGAAACGTAGCTCTTAGTCAAATCTTTTCTGGAATGGGAGTATATATAAAGTCAGAATTAGCAAATGAAAGAATTGCTGTTGCTGTTCTACCCTTCAGAGGAAGATGAGCATAGTTGTTTTTCTGATATACCCATCGTGATATTGCACAAACTATTTAGGCTTCAAGAATCTTTTAATGGGGACTTATAATGGAATGGATTATGGCTCCGCACCAATTGATGCGGTTAAGGATAAGTCAACTATTATTCAACTGATGTCTTCTATTGAGTCATCTATTGCTAGCATTGATGGATTAGCTAAAACAAGCAGGCATTTTGACTACCAAATTCGTCCTAATGACCCTCAGGTAAAAGAAATTATTAAGCTTAAAAATCATTTAAGAGCTCTTGGAGATGAAATGGTTGCAGTTGCTGTTGCTAATGGGATTAACTTAACTGTTAGCGATGTTACTGACGCTGAAGAAACGCAGTTATAAGTTAACAATTATCTTAACAATAACCCTTGGTGTAATTTTTACATCAAGGGTTTTTGCTGTTTCTGAGATAACAGAAATCAATAAAAGGCTAGTCAAAACATCCTTTACAACTGAACTACCAAGTTTAAATAATATGGAGCTTGATCAATTCATACTAGGAAAAAGTTTTTTTAAAGTACCCTGGGTTGCTTCACCAAGCGTTACAACAGCAAGAGACGGCCTTGGTCCCTTATTCAACGCCAATACATGTATAAATTGTCATAAACAAAATGGCAGAGGCAAAGTCTTTCATTCCAATGAATCTGTAAGTAGATCAAATATTATAAAACTTTCAATACTCTCAAATAAATCACCAAAACACAAAAAACAAAAAAGATTATTTGGATTTGTAAAGGAGCCAAGTTATGGATCGCAGATAAATATTAATGGAATATCAAATGTTGATTTTGAAGCGAAACCAAATATTAATTATACAAAAATAAAGTTTACGTATCCAGATGGCAAGGAAGTAATATTAAGTAAGCCAATTTTAAAAATGACCCAATTGAATTATGGAAATCTTCATGAAAAAAGTATTCTTTCGGCACGAATTGCACAACCATTAATTGGGCTTGGTTTGGTTGAACAAATAAGTGATGAGCAAATCCTTCAAAATGAAGACATTCTAGACGCGAACTCTGATGGCATTTCAGGGAAAGCAAATCGAATTTGGTCAAAAGAAAATAATAAAATCGAAATTGGTAGATATACCTGGAAAGCATCTATATCAACGGTTAAAAACCAAGTCGCAAATGCTGCTTTAAATGACATGGGCTTAACAAACCCTATTTATAAAATTGATAACTGTACTCAAATACAAAAAACCTGCATAGATGCGCCCAAAGGTAAAGGTGATTTTGACTTACCTGAAAAAAGGTTGGAAGCTATTACTTTCTATCTGACGCATTTAAAAATACCTAAAAGAAAAAAAATTGATAATGATGATGAAAAACTATTCAATGATGTTGGATGCTCTGGATGTCATAAGGCAAATTATGATCTGCCAAATAATCAAAGAATATATCCTTATAGTGATTTTTTATTACACGATATGGGTGAATCTCTTAGTGATAATCGAAAAGAGTTTGATGCAGATGGGAAAGAGTGGAGAACAGCACCACTTTGGTACTTATCAAATACTTCTAGCATATTAGGTGAGGATAAAAACTATCTTCATGATGGTCGAGCAAAAACCATAGAAGAAGCTATTTTATGGCATGGTGGTGAAGCAAATATATCTAAAAAACTATTTACCAATCTAAGCCAAGCTAATAGACTTAAAGTTATAAATTTTGTAAACCAGATATAAAGGATATTATATGAAATATATATTTTCAATTTTGTTTTTTTTCGTTATATTTCACGTAAATGCGTCGGGGGATAATCTATATCAGAAAGTTTTAATTACAAATGCTAAGTTGGCACATGAAGCGTCAAAATCATTAATTATTGCTCTTAATAAAAATAATAAAATTCCAAAAAAAGAATTTAAGAATTTAGTTATAAGATGGAAGAAAGTGGAAGCAATTTATATTTTAAGTTCTTTAGATGATAAATATATTGATACTCCATGGTATTTAGATATGTTTCATGGAAAAAATGAAAACATTAAAGTGCAGCTAAATCGGATTATTGAAAGTGAAGAAAATATTGTTAAAGCACTTTATAAAAACTCCCATAAAACAATTAATGCACTGGAGTATGTTCTTTATACCCATGATTTAGATAATCCTAGAGTAAAGGATATTGCTCTGCTTATTTCGAGAGCAATGGAAAATCGTTTTCTAGAAATTTTAAATGGTTACATAATTAATGAAAATGAATTTCTTAAAGACAACAAAATTGGGAGTGCCTTACTCTTAAACTCCCTCGTAGAAAGCTCATACAAGCTAAAGGAGTGGAGAGTTGGTGATGTTGCTGGGATAACAAGAAAATACAAAGGCAAGCCAGATAATACTCGCTCTGAATACTACCTTAGTGGGAATAGTGTTGAAGCTATTAAGGCAATTTTGGAAGCGCATAAACAAATTATTAATTCAAATCAATATGAGGACTTTAGTGATTTTGCAAAAAATTATAATGCTAATAAAGAGATTGCCTTAACTATTAAATGGCTTAATAATTCATTTCAAATTTTAAGTAAAATAAAAAATGATAATTTGACAGGAGATCTTGCAAAAGAATTTTATCAATCAAGCACAAACCTTCAAAATGGATATTACTCCTCATTAATGAATAAGCTTAATTTTGTGGCAAAAATTTTAGACGCAGATGGAGATTAATAGCTTTAATTATTTCCTGGATCCTAGTAAGAGAATTTACTGGGTTTTTATGTTTAGCTCATTATTTATTGCCCTAATATTTCTTTTGATAAAACCAAATTATCGAAAAGTAAATTTTTCAAGAGCATTATGGTTTCATCCAAGTGCATTATTGGATTATTGTTACTTTTTATTTTCAGCAATTATTAAAGGTCTAATTTTAGTTCCTATTATTATTGGAGCAAAAGAAGTAGCGCTTCTTGTTAATAAACTTCTAATAGTAAGCTTTGGCTTTAAAAGGATAAATTCATTTTCATATACTGAAATTATGATTATGTTTACGTTAAGCTTATTTTTAATTAGCGATTTTACAAGGTATTGGCTACATCGTTTTATGCATAAAGTAGAATGGTTGTGGGAATTACACAAGGTACATCATAGTGCAAAAGTTCTTAACCCCTTAACCTTATATAGAGTGCATCCTATTGAAAGTTTACTTTTTGGCTTTCGCTATTCCCTAAGTGTAGGAATTGTAAGTGGGGTATTTATTTATTTATTTGGATCATTGATAAACATATACGATATTCTTGGCGTAAATATAATTTCATATTTTTTTTTATTACTCGGCTCAAATCTTAGACATTCTCATATACCTCTTAGCTACCCAATTAAAGTTGAAGCATTATTTATCTCTCCAAGACAGCACCAAATTCATCATAGCAAAGAGCATTCAAATTATAATTTTGGTGGATTTTTAGCTATTTGGGACCTGCTATTTAAGACTTTAATTTTTTCAAATAGTGTTGAAAAAATTAAAATTGGAATCACTAAAAGTGAAATGGGAAATTATAAATCTATTTTAAATTTATTATTCTATCCATTCATAGCAGTAATTAGAAACACTAAAAAAAAATTAAATCGATTTTAATACTTTATGAAAACAAAAAACTTCATATTACTTATAATAATTTCTTGCATATTAAAACCAATATTGGCAAATGATGGCAATCAATTTAATAAAAAAGCTTTCTTAGGCCAACGGTTATTCTTTGACACTATTTTATCTGAAAATAGAACTCAATCTTGCTCTCAGTGTCATAATCCAAGTCATGGCTTTATCGATAATCGTGATAATGGAGTTAAAAGCATGGCTTCGATAGGAGATGATGAAATAAGCTTAGGAGATAGAAATGCGCCAACTTTGACTTACTCATCTTTTGCTCCAAAATTACATTTAAATAAAAATCAGTGGATTGGTGGATATTTCTATGATGGCAGAGCTAGTGACTTAGAGGCTCAAGCCGGTAAATCTCCATTAAATCCTATTGAGATGGGAATGGATAATATTAGTTTAGTAATTAAGCGCCTTAAAGAAGACAAAAGCTATAATGACGAATTTTTGTCAATTTATGGAGAGAGTGTATTTATAAATGATGAAACTGCATATGATGCAATGAAGAACAGTATTGCTGAATTTGAAAGAACTAATCAATTTTCAACATTTGATTCTAAATATGATCGATATTTAAATGGAGAATATGAATTAACAGTTTTAGAGGACTTAGGCAGATCTTTGTTTTTCTCAAATAATAATATTAACTGTTCAAGTTGTCATCAATTAAATTTATATGAAGATAGTAAAGAGGAAACTTTTAGTAACTATGAATATCATAATATTGGAATTCCAGTTAACTTTTTTCTTAGAAAAAGTAATGGCTTAGGATTAGTTAAATTCGACCACGGATTACTATCAAATAATTTTATTTCAGATAAAAAACATGATGGCAAAATAAAGGTTCCAACTCTTAGGAATGTCTCAATTACAGGTCCTTATATGCATAATGGTATATTTCAAAAACTATCAACTGTAATAAAATTTTACGACAAATATGTTAATTCTGCGCAAATAATTAACCCAGAGACAGGAAAATTATGGGGAAAGCCAGAAATCCCTGAAACAGTTAATTTGATAGAACTTAGAAAAGGACAAAAGCTCACAGAAAGAAAGATTGACGCTCTAATTGCTTTTATAAATATCTTGACTGATAAAAGGTATGAATACCTTATACCAAAAGAAAATTA
>FUWD013229700.1_pt1 | contig 10316 bp, 10 predicted proteins | sample 1063281 | NCBI WGS metagenome assembly FUWD01 (sample SAMEA79048168, study PRJEB19326) | metagenome | biome: marine
CCAGAAAAAGACATTGACGGTGACTACACTGTTGACGTTCAGTACGGTCTCATGGCCGGACTAGACCCCAACAGGGCACTCGTGTTTGGTTTGCAGGCCCGTGGAGACAAACTGATTTCCCGTGACTTCCTTCGCCGCCAAATGCCTTTCTCTTTGAACGCCTCAGAAGAAGAACAACAAGTAGACATAGAAGAACTCAGGGATGCGTTGAAGCAGGCTGTCGCGGGTTACGCACAAGCCATACCTATCCTTGCACAGAACGGTCAAGACCCCGGAGAGATCCTTGCACGTCTATCCCAAATCATTATTGGTAGGCAAAAAGGTTTACCGATGGAAAAGATTGTCTCAGAAGCCTTCGCTCCTGAGCCTGCTCCCATGCTGCCGGGGGTTGAACAGTCAGGTGTTGATGACCCTAACGCTGAGATGCTGGGTCCCTCTGGCGAGGTTCCCCCCGGCGGTGATGGTAACTCCCTTCCTGGCCTAAACGATGCCACTGGTCAACTCCGTGGGGTTGCACCGGGACAGTCCGGCATGAGTCCGGGTGGTGCACCTGACATGCAAACCCTTCTCGCGTCCATGGGTTCTAATGGGCAACCTAACTTACAGGCTGGCGTTTCACGCCGCCTACCTATCTAAGGAGCAAACAATGGCCGTAAAGCCTAGAGTTAAATACGACTCGGATGGTAACAAGTATGAGTGGAGCACAAAGTCCGGGACATGGGTCAGGACGAAGGGTGCTGTTGCCGTCAAAAGGGAAGAGGCGGCGGCCGCTAAAATAAAGAGCGCAAAAATGGTTGCCGACTACAAGAAGAACGACTCTGCCCGTGCAGCAATGGCGGCACGTAGAGCCAAAAATCAGCCTGCTAAACCTGCTACCACTACCTCCAGCGCAAAGAGCAGATTGCAGGGAACCACGAACCAGACTGCCAAAACCCAAGAAACAAATAAACCTAAAACTACTCCTACTTCCACAACCACACCTCAGCCAAGCGCGAGTGCTCCTTCTAGGGGTTCTAGTGCTTCTTCCAAGGCAAGTAAACCTGCCACTAAGAAGCCAGTCGTTTCCCAATCCAAAACCATGTACGTCAAGAAGGGCGACATGGTTAACGGCAAGGAAGTAAAGAAGGGTTACGTTGCACAGTACGGTAAGCCTGAACGTAAGGTTACTGGTGTGGTTAAACTTGTTGTTGACACTACCCGTGGTAAGGCTGGCTCTAAGGTTGAAGTTAAAAAGGGACGTTATAACAAGAAGGGTAAGTAGGGTGGCTTCCACCCCTGACCCTCGCTTAAAGAAGGCGGGTGTTACTGGTTTCAATAAACCTAAACGTACACCCAGCCATGCCACTAAGTCTCACGTTGTTGTTGCAAAGGAAGGCGATCAAGTTAAAACGATTCGCTTTGGACAGCAGGGTGTCACTGGTGACAGGAAGCCTTCTGCTAGGCAGGCTTCGTTTAAGGCTCGTCACGCAGAAAACATTTCTAAAGGTAAAATGTCAGCGGCTTATTGGGCCGATAAAGTCAAATGGTAAAGGGATAAACAGTGGATAAAAAACCAGCAAAAAAGGCCACGACTGCACCAAAGAAAAAAGTTCCTAAAGGTTCCCATATGATGCCTAATGGTTCAATCATGAAGAACTCAGCAATGAAGAAGAAGTATTAGTAATGGCAGAGAAGAAGCCGTTTTGGGAAAAAAAGAATCCAAAGAAAACTTCCACTCCTTTAACTGCTGCACAAAAAAGCAACGCTAAGGCTAGAGCCAAGAAAGCCGGTCGTCCTTACCCTAACTTGGTTGATAATGCTGCTGCCAAAAAATCCTCATCAAGTAGAAAGAAGTAGCGGCATGTGTATGTCTTGTGGTTGCTGGATGGACGCTGAAAGTAAAAGTGAACCGAACCATCCGGAGAATTCAACTGTAATGCCTAACGTTAAAACAACGGTAGGTCCTCTTCCTAAGAAAGGTAACTAACATGGCAGCATCAGCACCAACACAACCGCCTCTTGACGGTCGCAACTCACCAAAGCCCGGAGATAAAGGACAGATAATGTTCAGTACCAATCCCGGTGGAACTAAAGGTAAGTAAAAAACTATTGTCGTTAAAACAAGGAAGGGTGCATAATGAACGGTAAACCTGCAAGTAGGGACATTGGTATGCACATTTCTTGGGGTGACATCAGGTGCTCTGTTATCGCTGAAGGGCGCTCGTGGAGTCCTGATGTTGCCGACGACATGGTTAACCGCATGGGTGACTTGTGGGAAAACACTCTCCGCAGCATTTCCGATACCGGATACTTCGATGGTGAAGAAGAAGAGGATGAAGAGGACGAGTACGGTCCCACTCCTAGTAAAGAACTTATTGACCCGTACGTTATTAGACTGAGTGAGGATGGTGAGGTGAGTGGCTGAAGGCCAAGGAGGTCCACGCACACCTCGTAACCCTGCACCCGTGAGCGCACCGGGTTCTATGTCTCGTCGTACCGACGGACAGGTTATGCCTCAAATGACTGGTATGCCTTACGGTGAGAACAGCGACTTTAACGAAATGCAGTCTTCCGCACCTATGAGTGCAACGAACATGCAAGGCCCACGACTCAAAGGTAAGAGCGCCCCTCCTGCCGGTATGGGTGGCGGTTCTAGTTCCACTCCTTTGTTTAGTGACACGCAACGACCTGACGAACCTGTTACTGCTGGTGCCCCGTTTGGTCCCGGTAGTGGTTCTCAATCAATGATGGGTTCAGTGGAACAATCTCGTTCCGACGCTTCCGCAATCAAAAAGTATCTTCCCGACTTGATAAGAATGGCTGAGAGTGAAGATTCACTAGACGGATTCAAAAGGTTTGTTCGCCATTTAAGAAACGTTCAGGGTTCTTAATGCCTTCTTTACAAGAAAACATTGACGCTGTTGTCGGTGCTATCGGTACACAAAACATAGGTATCGTGTGGGGTTTGTCTAACGTCAAATGGTCGAACGTTCAAGACCGTGACGATTTTTTGCAAAACATTATCAACAGGGAAGGTGGGTAAGTGGCTGAAGATAAGAAGCCCAAAGGCCCAACGGCAGGTGCGCGACCTAAGAACTGGGTTGCCATCAAGTCCCTTTCCGGTGGCGTAGCCCTACCCACAAATAGTACTCTACAAGAAACTATTGGTGAACCTAGAAACTTTCGGAACACTGCACCTATTTCTCGTCCTGACGCACCAGAGTTAACTGAAGGTTTACCTGAAGAAGCCCAAGACAACTCTTTCCTTGGCGGCTTCCTGAACCTGATGGACAAGGCTGTTCCTGACGACCTTGGTGGACTTATCCGTGGCGAGACTGGTTGGATTAACAACGTTCCTTTCGCTGGTGACGCTTACGAGAACACTGCCGGTCGTGTTCTTGGCACTGGCCTAGATGCCGGTTCTGTTGTTGTTAACGCAATGAACTGGGGCAGCGAGAAAATGAACCACCTTGGTGCCGCTGCTTTCTCAGCGTTACCCGGTGGTATAGAAACTTTGACGTGGGATCAGGCAAACGACATTAGTTTAGGTCAGGTTGTTACCGCTAACTCTGCCATAAACAACAATAGTTTTGGTGGGTGGCTTATCAACGTTGCCACGTTGCAGACTCCTTTCGCTTTGATGTCTGCGAAGGGTGAGAGCGACGACCCTAACAACGCCTTGTATTTAGAAAACTTCAATATCCTTGACAAGGAACAACGCGAAGCGGCTTTCGAGTCTGGTGGGCTTGGTCAAACAATGTCCGGTTACGCTGACGCCATTTGGATGGTTGCCGCTGACCCTACTATTATTGGTGGTAAAGCCAGCAGCATTCTTCGCATTGGAAGTAAGGTTGGCGAGTTCGGTGGTTTGAGTAACCAGTCGTTGCGTACCGCTAAGCAAGTGAGTTCTTTTGCTGACCGCAACACGGAGCAAGCAGCCATCATTGCTAAGTTTGGTGGGGACTACAAGGCAGCAATAAACAGTGGAGAGTTAAGCACTGAGGGTGTCCGGTTAGCGGACGCTCTTAATGGTACTGCTGATTCTTTGATTAACAGTGTCTACGTAAAAAACTCTCCCCGCAAAAAAACCACTCTAGACATTCTCGCTAACGAAACTTCTATGAGTAACCCTGCTGAGGGCGCTCTTGTCCTTAACGCCATATCTGGTCATGCTGACTCGTGGGTTAAGATTCGTGAAGTCAACAAGGACTTGTACGACAAGTTGAGCACTTCGATGAACCAAAACATTTTTGATCCAGTTCCCGGTTCTGCTGCGGCAGACAACATGGTTGGCGAAATCTCTGACATGACCACTGATCAGGCTAAGTTTGGTGACGAACTGATTGAGGAAGCAGAGAACGCCCGTGTTGCTGCGATTGCTGATGAAGCAGGAGTTATTGACGGGGCACCTCCTGTCGCGGATGAAGCATTGGATGTTTTCTCCGGTCAACTTATTGAACGTGGTGGCGCTAGGATTGGTGCGCCTCTAGTTCGTGCTGCTGGTGCTTACCGTCGTGGTGCAGCGTCAACTAACTTGCAACGTAACCCTCTTCGTAAAGTACAGGTGCCACCCACGATTCCCGGCAATGGTCATCTTGTTTATGATGCTATCGAGAGGACAGCCAGTTCACGCCCAATCACTGCTATACGTTGGGTTGGTAAAGGCACACCTAACGGCATCGTTGATGTTAAGGGTGGTGACGGCGAGAACAGTCACCGTGAGATTGCGAACTGGCTTCGCCGTTCATCAATCCAAACGGACGAGGCAACCATTTACTTTAACGATTTTGTTGCTGCTCAAAGCCCAGCGGATCGTATCGCTGTTATTGACCGCATGGAACTTGCCTACGTTAAGACTGTTGCCACGAAGAAAAACATTACTCCTGAAGCGGCACAGGCAGTCTACGATGGTTACAAGGCTAAAAGAGCCATGACTTTAAGAAACATTTCTAAAACTAAAACAAAGTTTTATGCTGATCCTGACACAGGCGAGATGATTAAAGTTCCCATGTTTTATGCTGAACTCGACGCAACCATACCAATGATTGACACAAAGATTTTTTCTCGCGTTGTTGGTGGACATCAAGAAGCCCTTCGCACGGTTGAGAATCTTACAGAACTTGCCGACCAAATAAACAAGGTGTGGAAACTTAGTGTTCTCATCCGTTTAGGTTACACGCAACGTAACATTGCAGAAGGTTTCCTTCGTGGTGTTGCAGTGTCCGGCATGATTATGGCTAACCCTCAAGCGTTCGCTGCGTTGCCTGCAAACATTCTTCTTTCTGCTTCTGTTCGCCGTGGACTGAAAGGTGTCGCAACTCAAGAAAGAGTTCTTGTACAAGCGCGAGACAACCTTGATAATGCTCGTGGTGTTTTGAATCAGGTTTTCAAAGATGCTGGTATTGCAGCGGGAGTCAGTCTTCGTAACGACGCTGCTGCTTTAACCTCCCAAATAAGCAAACTTAAGAAAGTCAAAACCGTCGAGTCTGCTGCTCAAATAAAAAAACTTACCAGCAAACGTGACCGTTTACTAGCCAAGGCCAACAAGATTGAGTTAACAAAAACTCAACCTCGCCTCGGTCAAATGAACGCGGCTCGCATAGAACAAAACGAAGCGATCCGTAAAGTTGATGAACTCTCTAAAGAGATCGAAGACGCTTTAACTGTTCTTCGCATTAAAGATTCTCGTCGTAAACTTCTTGGCAAAAAAGGTAACGTTGTTGCTAAGGACGCCAACGGCGAAGACATTATTTACGCTGGCGCTTTCGAGGGTCCCGCTGGACGGGCGGCACTGCTGTCTTCTTCCGCTGACTCTACCGTACGTAACGTCTTCGAGGGTTCCTTTCAGTCTCGCATTAGTTCTAGGAATGCCCAGCACGACTACGACAAGATTGATCCTTCTAAGTTGGCACCAGAAGAAATGAATGTTTACTGGGCTGAGTACGCGGTTCGCATTAACCGTCGGTACGCCACAGATCCTGTTGCTCAAATGATTATTAGAAACGAACCAATCGAAGACATTAAGGCTTGGTTTACTTCACCTGATGGTATTCGGTACCGTAAAGATCTTGGTTCACCGAAGAACCCGATGGGTAACTCTACGGAAATTGATACTTACTTGTCTAAGGCTATACAGCGTCTTGACTACGAGTTGCCTCAAGGTTCACGTCTACGTGAAATATCTTTACGCGGTGACCTGACCTCAACGGAAGTTATTTCCGCTATCGGTTCTTCCGAACTTCCTGTTCTTGTTGGTCGCCTTGGTAGTGACGAGGCGGTCGGTTTGTTTAAGGGTGCAGCAAACAAGGCAGACACTATTTCTTCAAGTTTAATGAAAGGTTTGGGTAGTATTCCCGAAGACAAACTTCTTCGTCACCCTTTCTACAACAACGTTTATATTGCGCGGCAGAAACAACTAGGGAGACTTGCCCAAGATCAAGGGCAGGATCTTACTTCTTCTGTGGTGCAAGGTCGTATTAACAGGTCTGCTCACTCTTCGGCGTTGAAGGCAACACGTGAAACAATGTACACAATTGAAGAGTTGTCTAACGTTTCACAGTTACTGCGCTGGGTGTCACCTTTCTTCCCTGCCTTTGAGAACGCTATCCGCACGTGGGGTCGTATTGCTTACGCGAACCCTGCCGTTCTTGGTTACGGTAATCTTTTGTGGAATGTTCCTAACTACATGGGTATGGTTGTTGACGAGAACGGCGATCCTGTTGCTCGCTCAAACATGCTTAAGGATGAAAACACTTGGGTTATTTTGCCCAGAGAGATTAACAACATTCTTCAAAAGAGGGGAATCATTTCTCCGGGTCAGCCGATGCGTGTGCGCCAGTCCGGTGCGAACGTTGTCTTTCCCGGTGCGGAGTTTTGGTTTCCCGGTGCAGGTCCGGGTCTTGCTGTCCCGCTGGCTGCTATCCTTCGCAACAAGCCTGAAGATCAGGAACTGTTAAAGAACATTGTTGGTGAAAACATTTACCGCCAGATTGTTCCTAACGGTAACGTCAACACTAACCTTGTTGATTCGATGCTTCCTACGTTTGTTCGTAGGGTTAAGCAAATGTGGCAGGGTGAAACTTCCGACACTGCTTACATTTCTTTGTTTAACGACATGGTTGAGGATGCGTACATTAACGCTCAACTTGAAGGTAGAAACATTTCTTCTAAAGATTACGCTAAGATTGAAAGTGACGTTGACAAGTTTTGGCGCTGGCAGATTGGTGCCGCTGCTATTGCACCGTTCCAGTCTGCGTACGCTTCACCTCACCAGTTGCAGCGTGACTCTTGGCGTAAACTTATTGACGACCAATCCATTCCTTACATTGATAAGATCAAGGCTTTCAAGGAAGAGTTCGGTTACGAGTATCTTGCTATTACTCGCTCTACTTCCGTTAACGAAACTGGCTTGAACCCTAACTTAAAAACTTGGTCTAGGATCGTTGAGAATCCTAGTTTGGTTCGTGACCTTTACAACATAAACCCTGAACTTGTTGGCATGTTTGGCAACATGGGTTCGTTTGATGACCCGTTTTCTTACGCGGTTTACGGTGAGTTCTCTGGCATGAAGATTGGTTCTGACGGTAAACCTGTGCGTTCTAAACTTAAACCGGATCAGGTTCTTCGCAACAATCAGGTTGTTGACGGATGGTCGGAGTACTTTCAGTTAATGGATGCCATTGAAAGTAAAGTTGTTCAGTCTGGTTTTTCTAGCCTGCAAGTTAAAGACGCACAGCCTTTGCGCGATATTCGTGATGAGACTATTGCTTTGTTGTCTGTTAAGTATGAGGCTTGGGGTCAGGAGCGTTCTTCTTACGAAAATAGTCTTCCTGACTTTATTGTTGGTGCAAGAATCCTTGTCAAGAACTCAACGATTCTTAATGAGGACAGCACCATGAGGGCACTGTCCGATTATTTGACGTTGCGTGAAGCGATCTCGGATAAACTTTCTCAGACGAGTGACAGTGACATACGGAATTCTTTGAAAGACATTGGTTACGCTGCTGCTTTTGATTTAAGGCAAAGCGATATTGGCTTCGCTGATTTTTATGACAAGTATCTTTCTTCCGACGACTTTAGGAAAATATATGGCTCCTAATTCTAATATCCTTGATAACGCTTTGAGTAAAGTTAATAATGAGAATGTTGACAATACTGGAAACGCAGACTTTGATGACACTTCCATCTTTGTTAGTGGGTCACCGAACACTTCTGGTGTACCTAACTACTTGAGTGGGAACTTTAACAAACAGAACGTTATGACTGTCGGTCAGTTGAAGCAGAGTGTTGAAGAACTGTTTGCTACTAAAGATCCTTCATCTAAGGCCATTGCACAAAACTTGTACAAGGCTGGGTTTATTAGTAAGTCTCAGAGGGACACTGGTTTAAGTGTTGCTAAGTATGGTGTCGGTAACGCTGCCGCCATGTATGCCGCTTACACTCGCGTTGAGGGTTCACGGTCGGTTTCTTTTGAGGACTGGCTACCTTGGTATGCTAACTCCCAACCAGATCCTGATGAGGGTGGCGGTTCTGGCGGTGGTGGATACACTGGCCCTACTACTTCGACTAGTGTCTCTATCACTGACTCGGAAGACGTGTCTCGCTCGTTGAACACTTTCGCTGTTGACATGCTTGGTCGTAACTTGACTGACAGGGAACTGAAGAAGTACTCGAAGGCTTACACTGCCGCTGAGAAGGACTCACCGCAGGTGACTGTTTCTACTCCCGGCGTTGGTTCCAATGAGAGTGTAACTGAACAAACTGTTACTAGGGATACTATTGCCAAAAACATTTTGCAGGATAGTCCGGCGTTTGCCGACAATGTGATCAAGTCTGATGTTCTTGAAATGTTTTTTAACAGGTTAGGTGGGAACACTGGTGGCTGAAACTATTAAAGAAAAAAGGGCTAAGCGGGCCGCAAGGGTTGAGGGTTTGCGTCAGGAAGAGATCGCGGATTCTATCGCTAAGTATTCTTATTTCAAGTTACTTGTTGAGTCTAACCCTGAGTTGCAGGGTTACTTTCAGGATCTTAAGAAGATCATTAAGGCTAGCCCTACGGGAACTATTACTCAGGATGAAGTTAACAACGCTACCCGTGGCTATGATTACTTTACTACTTATGACTCCGATCAGCAAAAGTCTAAGATCGCTCAGGCTCTTGACTTACAAAACAACACTAACTTGTATCAAGAGTCTGTTGACGCGAAGAAAACTGCGATTGTTTACACGGCCCGTCAGAAGGGTTTAACTCTTAGCGAAGATGTTTTGAACGAAATGGCTACGTTGTCTCGTTTCAACGACTGGTCGGACATTGAACTTGATAATGCTATTGGTGCGGAAACGATCAGGTTTATTTCTGGTGGCGGTCAGGCCGGTGGTGACGCTGGAACGGTTCAAACACAGTTGTTGCAGTGGGTTAACAAGAACGGGCTGAGCCTTAATAGCGCTCAGGTTGCCCGTTACGTTGAGTCAAGCGCCTTTGGGGGAACCGACTTGGAGAGTATTAAACAAAACATTCGCAACACTTACATGACTGGTTCTTACCCCGCGTGGGCGGATCGTATCTCTGCCGGTGCCGACCCTTCCGATATTGCTGCACCGTACAAGCAACGCATGGCTTCACTGTTGGAAATTGATCCTGACAGTATTGATTTTAATGACGTAATGTTAAGCCAAGGTATGCAGGGTGTTGGTGCTGACGGCAAGGCAGGGATTGTTCCGTTGTATGAGTTTGACAAAATGATTCGGAAAGATCCTCGTTGGGATCGGACGGAGAACGCTTTGAAAACGTACACTGATGCTGGTTCTAGTATCCTTCAAATGTTTGGTTTGAGGTGATTTGAGTGGCTCCCCCTAAAGGTGAATCTGGTGCTCGTACGGATACTGCTCGTGGCCGTGCTTTTGAGGCTGCTTTTCAAGTGCGTAAGGCTAACGATATTGCTGCCGCTGCCCAAAATGAAAGAAGTCGTGTTCTAGAGGAAGCATTGCAAAGAGGGGAACTTCTTACAGGTCAACCTGATTTTGGTGGTTCCGGTCCTGCTGCTGTTGTTCAGTCTGCTGGTGATAAGGCTCAGGAGGATTACTACAATAGTCTTAGGGAGGAACAAAAAACTTCCGCTAGAGGTTTCCTTAACACGCTACTCACCCAGTACAACATGCAGTCCCTTGCCGGTCAGATCGAAGGGTTTATTCAACAGTCAACTAACAACGATTTTCTTGCGGAAAAGATTCGTGAAACGGCAGAGTACAAGACTCGCTTCAAGGGTCTTGTTGATTTACGGGCACGGGGCGTCACTGACGTTCAAGACGAAGGACAGTACTTGCGGCTAGAATCACAG
>FUWD013261159.1_pt4 | contig 10316 bp, 9 predicted proteins | sample 1063281 | NCBI WGS metagenome assembly FUWD01 (sample SAMEA79048168, study PRJEB19326) | metagenome | biome: marine
CCAGAAAAAGACATTGACGGTGACTACACTGTTGACGTTCAGTACGGTCTCATGGCCGGACTAGACCCCAACAGGGCACTCGTGTTTGGTTTGCAGGCCCGTGGAGACAAACTGATTTCCCGTGACTTCCTTCGCCGCCAAATGCCTTTCTCTTTGAACGCCTCAGAAGAAGAACAACAAGTAGACATAGAAGAACTCAGGGATGCGTTGAAGCAGGCTGTCGCGGGTTACGCACAAGCCATACCTATCCTTGCACAGAACGGTCAAGACCCCGGAGAGATCCTTGCACGTCTATCCCAAATCATTATTGGTAGGCAAAAAGGTTTACCGATGGAAAAGATTGTCTCAGAAGCCTTCGCTCCTGAGCCTGCTCCCATGCTGCCGGGGGTTGAACAGTCAGGTGTTGATGACCCTAACGCTGAGATGCTGGGTCCCTCTGGCGAGGTTCCCCCCGGCGGTGATGGTAACTCCCTTCCTGGCCTAAACGATGCCACTGGTCAACTCCGTGGGGTTGCACCGGGACAGTCCGGCATGAGTCCGGGTGGTGCACCTGACATGCAAACCCTTCTCGCGTCCATGGGTTCTAATGGGCAACCTAACTTACAGGCTGGCGTTTCACGCCGCCTACCTATCTAAGGAGCAAACAATGGCCGTAAAGCCTAGAGTTAAATACGACTCGGATGGTAACAAGTATGAGTGGAGCACAAAGTCCGGGACATGGGTCAGGACGAAGGGTGCTGTTGCCGTCAAAAGGGAAGAGGCGGCGGCCGCTAAAATAAAGAGCGCAAAAATGGTTGCCGACTACAAGAAGAACGACTCTGCCCGTGCAGCAATGGCGGCACGTAGAGCCAAAAATCAGCCTGCTAAACCTGCTACCACTACCTCCAGCGCAAAGAGCAGATTGCAGGGAACCACGAACCAGACTGCCAAAACCCAAGAAACAAATAAACCTAAAACTACTCCTACTTCCACAACCACACCTCAGCCAAGCGCGAGTGCTCCTTCTAGGGGTTCTAGTGCTTCTTCCAAGGCAAGTAAACCTGCCACTAAGAAGCCAGTCGTTTCCCAATCCAAAACCATGTACGTCAAGAAGGGCGACATGGTTAACGGCAAGGAAGTAAAGAAGGGTTACGTTGCACAGTACGGTAAGCCTGAACGTAAGGTTACTGGTGTGGTTAAACTTGTTGTTGACACTACCCGTGGTAAGGCTGGCTCTAAGGTTGAAGTTAAAAAGGGACGTTATAACAAGAAGGGTAAGTAGGGTGGCTTCCACCCCTGACCCTCGCTTAAAGAAGGCGGGTGTTACTGGTTTCAATAAACCTAAACGTACACCCAGCCATGCCACTAAGTCTCACGTTGTTGTTGCAAAGGAAGGCGATCAAGTTAAAACGATTCGCTTTGGACAGCAGGGTGTCACTGGTGACAGGAAGCCTTCTGCTAGGCAGGCTTCGTTTAAGGCTCGTCACGCAGAAAACATTTCTAAAGGTAAAATGTCAGCGGCTTATTGGGCCGATAAAGTCAAATGGTAAAGGGATAAACAGTGGATAAAAAACCAGCAAAAAAGGCCACGACTGCACCAAAGAAAAAAGTTCCTAAAGGTTCCCATATGATGCCTAATGGTTCAATCATGAAGAACTCAGCAATGAAGAAGAAGTATTAGTAATGGCAGAGAAGAAGCCGTTTTGGGAAAAAAAGAATCCAAAGAAAACTTCCACTCCTTTAACTGCTGCACAAAAAAGCAACGCTAAGGCTAGAGCCAAGAAAGCCGGTCGTCCTTACCCTAACTTGGTTGATAATGCTGCTGCCAAAAAATCCTCATCAAGTAGAAAGAAGTAGCGGCATGTGTATGTCTTGTGGTTGCTGGATGGACGCTGAAAGTAAAAGTGAACCGAACCATCCGGAGAATTCAACTGTAATGCCTAACGTTAAAACAACGGTAGGTCCTCTTCCTAAGAAAGGTAACTAACATGGCAGCATCAGCACCAACACAACCGCCTCTTGACGGTCGCAACTCACCAAAGCCCGGAGATAAAGGACAGATAATGTTCAGTACCAATCCCGGTGGAACTAAAGGTAAGTAAAAAACTATTGTCGTTAAAACAAGGAAGGGTGCATAATGAACGGTAAACCTGCAAGTAGGGACATTGGTATGCACATTTCTTGGGGTGACATCAGGTGCTCTGTTATCGCTGAAGGGCGCTCGTGGAGTCCTGATGTTGCCGACGACATGGTTAACCGCATGGGTGACTTGTGGGAAAACACTCTCCGCAGCATTTCCGATACCGGATACTTCGATGGTGAAGAAGAAGAGGATGAAGAGGACGAGTACGGTCCCACTCCTAGTAAAGAACTTATTGACCCGTACGTTATTAGACTGAGTGAGGATGGTGAGGTGAGTGGCTGAAGGCCAAGGAGGTCCACGCACACCTCGTAACCCTGCACCCGTGAGCGCACCGGGTTCTATGTCTCGTCGTACCGACGGACAGGTTATGCCTCAAATGACTGGTATGCCTTACGGTGAGAACAGCGACTTTAACGAAATGCAGTCTTCCGCACCTATGAGTGCAACGAACATGCAAGGCCCACGACTCAAAGGTAAGAGCGCCCCTCCTGCCGGTATGGGTGGCGGTTCTAGTTCCACTCCTTTGTTTAGTGACACGCAACGACCTGACGAACCTGTTACTGCTGGTGCCCCGTTTGGTCCCGGTAGTGGTTCTCAATCAATGATGGGTTCAGTGGAACAATCTCGTTCCGACGCTTCCGCAATCAAAAAGTATCTTCCCGACTTGATAAGAATGGCTGAGAGTGAAGATTCACTAGACGGATTCAAAAGGTTTGTTCGCCATTTAAGAAACGTTCAGGGTTCTTAATGCCTTCTTTACAAGAAAACATTGACGCTGTTGTCGGTGCTATCGGTACACAAAACATAGGTATCGTGTGGGGTTTGTCTAACGTCAAATGGTCGAACGTTCAAGACCGTGACGATTTTTTGCAAAACATTATCAACAGGGAAGGTGGGTAAGTGGCTGAAGATAAGAAGCCCAAAGGCCCAACGGCAGGTGCGCGACCTAAGAACTGGGTTGCCATCAAGTCCCTTTCCGGTGGCGTAGCCCTACCCACAAATAGTACTCTACAAGAAACTATTGGTGAACCTAGAAACTTTCGGAACACTGCACCTATTTCTCGTCCTGACGCACCAGAGTTAACTGAAGGTTTACCTGAAGAAGCCCAAGACAACTCTTTCCTTGGCGGCTTCCTGAACCTGATGGACAAGGCTGTTCCTGACGACCTTGGTGGACTTATCCGTGGCGAGACTGGTTGGATTAACAACGTTCCTTTCGCTGGTGACGCTTACGAGAACACTGCCGGTCGTGTTCTTGGCACTGGCCTAGATGCCGGTTCTGTTGTTGTTAACGCAATGAACTGGGGCAGCGAGAAAATGAACCACCTTGGTGCCGCTGCTTTCTCAGCGTTACCCGGTGGTATAGAAACTTTGACGTGGGATCAGGCAAACGACATTAGTTTAGGTCAGGTTGTTACCGCTAACTCTGCCATAAACAACAATAGTTTTGGTGGGTGGCTTATCAACGTTGCCACGTTGCAGACTCCTTTCGCTTTGATGTCTGCGAAGGGTGAGAGCGACGACCCTAACAACGCCTTGTATTTAGAAAACTTCAATATCCTTGACAAGGAACAACGCGAAGCGGCTTTCGAGTCTGGTGGGCTTGGTCAAACAATGTCCGGTTACGCTGACGCCATTTGGATGGTTGCCGCTGACCCTACTATTATTGGTGGTAAAGCCAGCAGCATTCTTCGCATTGGAAGTAAGGTTGGCGAGTTCGGTGGTTTGAGTAACCAGTCGTTGCGTACCGCTAAGCAAGTGAGTTCTTTTGCTGACCGCAACACGGAGCAAGCAGCCATCATTGCTAAGTTTGGTGGGGACTACAAGGCAGCAATAAACAGTGGAGAGTTAAGCACTGAGGGTGTCCGGTTAGCGGACGCTCTTAATGGTACTGCTGATTCTTTGATTAACAGTGTCTACGTAAAAAACTCTCCCCGCAAAAAAACCACTCTAGACATTCTCGCTAACGAAACTTCTATGAGTAACCCTGCTGAGGGCGCTCTTGTCCTTAACGCCATATCTGGTCATGCTGACTCGTGGGTTAAGATTCGTGAAGTCAACAAGGACTTGTACGACAAGTTGAGCACTTCGATGAACCAAAACATTTTTGATCCAGTTCCCGGTTCTGCTGCGGCAGACAACATGGTTGGCGAAATCTCTGACATGACCACTGATCAGGCTAAGTTTGGTGACGAACTGATTGAGGAAGCAGAGAACGCCCGTGTTGCTGCGATTGCTGATGAAGCAGGAGTTATTGACGGGGCACCTCCTGTCGCGGATGAAGCATTGGATGTTTTCTCCGGTCAACTTATTGAACGTGGTGGCGCTAGGATTGGTGCGCCTCTAGTTCGTGCTGCTGGTGCTTACCGTCGTGGTGCAGCGTCAACTAACTTGCAACGTAACCCTCTTCGTAAAGTACAGGTGCCACCCACGATTCCCGGCAATGGTCATCTTGTTTATGATGCTATCGAGAGGACAGCCAGTTCACGCCCAATCACTGCTATACGTTGGGTTGGTAAAGGCACACCTAACGGCATCGTTGATGTTAAGGGTGGTGACGGCGAGAACAGTCACCGTGAGATTGCGAACTGGCTTCGCCGTTCATCAATCCAAACGGACGAGGCAACCATTTACTTTAACGATTTTGTTGCTGCTCAAAGCCCAGCGGATCGTATCGCTGTTATTGACCGCATGGAACTTGCCTACGTTAAGACTGTTGCCACGAAGAAAAACATTACTCCTGAAGCGGCACAGGCAGTCTACGATGGTTACAAGGCTAAAAGAGCCATGACTTTAAGAAACATTTCTAAAACTAAAACAAAGTTTTATGCTGATCCTGACACAGGCGAGATGATTAAAGTTCCCATGTTTTATGCTGAACTCGACGCAACCATACCAATGATTGACACAAAGATTTTTTCTCGCGTTGTTGGTGGACATCAAGAAGCCCTTCGCACGGTTGAGAATCTTACAGAACTTGCCGACCAAATAAACAAGGTGTGGAAACTTAGTGTTCTCATCCGTTTAGGTTACACGCAACGTAACATTGCAGAAGGTTTCCTTCGTGGTGTTGCAGTGTCCGGCATGATTATGGCTAACCCTCAAGCGTTCGCTGCGTTGCCTGCAAACATTCTTCTTTCTGCTTCTGTTCGCCGTGGACTGAAAGGTGTCGCAACTCAAGAAAGAGTTCTTGTACAAGCGCGAGACAACCTTGATAATGCTCGTGGTGTTTTGAATCAGGTTTTCAAAGATGCTGGTATTGCAGCGGGAGTCAGTCTTCGTAACGACGCTGCTGCTTTAACCTCCCAAATAAGCAAACTTAAGAAAGTCAAAACCGTCGAGTCTGCTGCTCAAATAAAAAAACTTACCAGCAAACGTGACCGTTTACTAGCCAAGGCCAACAAGATTGAGTTAACAAAAACTCAACCTCGCCTCGGTCAAATGAACGCGGCTCGCATAGAACAAAACGAAGCGATCCGTAAAGTTGATGAACTCTCTAAAGAGATCGAAGACGCTTTAACTGTTCTTCGCATTAAAGATTCTCGTCGTAAACTTCTTGGCAAAAAAGGTAACGTTGTTGCTAAGGACGCCAACGGCGAAGACATTATTTACGCTGGCGCTTTCGAGGGTCCCGCTGGACGGGCGGCACTGCTGTCTTCTTCCGCTGACTCTACCGTACGTAACGTCTTCGAGGGTTCCTTTCAGTCTCGCATTAGTTCTAGGAATGCCCAGCACGACTACGACAAGATTGATCCTTCTAAGTTGGCACCAGAAGAAATGAATGTTTACTGGGCTGAGTACGCGGTTCGCATTAACCGTCGGTACGCCACAGATCCTGTTGCTCAAATGATTATTAGAAACGAACCAATCGAAGACATTAAGGCTTGGTTTACTTCACCTGATGGTATTCGGTACCGTAAAGATCTTGGTTCACCGAAGAACCCGATGGGTAACTCTACGGAAATTGATACTTACTTGTCTAAGGCTATACAGCGTCTTGACTACGAGTTGCCTCAAGGTTCACGTCTACGTGAAATATCTTTACGCGGTGACCTGACCTCAACGGAAGTTATTTCCGCTATCGGTTCTTCCGAACTTCCTGTTCTTGTTGGTCGCCTTGGTAGTGACGAGGCGGTCGGTTTGTTTAAGGGTGCAGCAAACAAGGCAGACACTATTTCTTCAAGTTTAATGAAAGGTTTGGGTAGTATTCCCGAAGACAAACTTCTTCGTCACCCTTTCTACAACAACGTTTATATTGCGCGGCAGAAACAACTAGGGAGACTTGCCCAAGATCAAGGGCAGGATCTTACTTCTTCTGTGGTGCAAGGTCGTATTAACAGGTCTGCTCACTCTTCGGCGTTGAAGGCAACACGTGAAACAATGTACACAATTGAAGAGTTGTCTAACGTTTCACAGTTACTGCGCTGGGTGTCACCTTTCTTCCCTGCCTTTGAGAACGCTATCCGCACGTGGGGTCGTATTGCTTACGCGAACCCTGCCGTTCTTGGTTACGGTAATCTTTTGTGGAATGTTCCTAACTACATGGGTATGGTTGTTGACGAGAACGGCGATCCTGTTGCTCGCTCAAACATGCTTAAGGATGAAAACACTTGGGTTATTTTGCCCAGAGAGATTAACAACATTCTTCAAAAGAGGGGAATCATTTCTCCGGGTCAGCCGATGCGTGTGCGCCAGTCCGGTGCGAACGTTGTCTTTCCCGGTGCGGAGTTTTGGTTTCCCGGTGCAGGTCCGGGTCTTGCTGTCCCGCTGGCTGCTATCCTTCGCAACAAGCCTGAAGATCAGGAACTGTTAAAGAACATTGTTGGTGAAAACATTTACCGCCAGATTGTTCCTAACGGTAACGTCAACACTAACCTTGTTGATTCGATGCTTCCTACGTTTGTTCGTAGGGTTAAGCAAATGTGGCAGGGTGAAACTTCCGACACTGCTTACATTTCTTTGTTTAACGACATGGTTGAGGATGCGTACATTAACGCTCAACTTGAAGGTAGAAACATTTCTTCTAAAGATTACGCTAAGATTGAAAGTGACGTTGACAAGTTTTGGCGCTGGCAGATTGGTGCCGCTGCTATTGCACCGTTCCAGTCTGCGTACGCTTCACCTCACCAGTTGCAGCGTGACTCTTGGCGTAAACTTATTGACGACCAATCCATTCCTTACATTGATAAGATCAAGGCTTTCAAGGAAGAGTTCGGTTACGAGTATCTTGCTATTACTCGCTCTACTTCCGTTAACGAAACTGGCTTGAACCCTAACTTAAAAACTTGGTCTAGGATCGTTGAGAATCCTAGTTTGGTTCGTGACCTTTACAACATAAACCCTGAACTTGTTGGCATGTTTGGCAACATGGGTTCGTTTGATGACCCGTTTTCTTACGCGGTTTACGGTGAGTTCTCTGGCATGAAGATTGGTTCTGACGGTAAACCTGTGCGTTCTAAACTTAAACCGGATCAGGTTCTTCGCAACAATCAGGTTGTTGACGGATGGTCGGAGTACTTTCAGTTAATGGATGCCATTGAAAGTAAAGTTGTTCAGTCTGGTTTTTCTAGCCTGCAAGTTAAAGACGCACAGCCTTTGCGCGATATTCGTGATGAGACTATTGCTTTGTTGTCTGTTAAGTATGAGGCTTGGGGTCAGGAGCGTTCTTCTTACGAAAATAGTCTTCCTGACTTTATTGTTGGTGCAAGAATCCTTGTCAAGAACTCAACGATTCTTAATGAGGACAGCACCATGAGGGCACTGTCCGATTATTTGACGTTGCGTGAAGCGATCTCGGATAAACTTTCTCAGACGAGTGACAGTGACATACGGAATTCTTTGAAAGACATTGGTTACGCTGCTGCTTTTGATTTAAGGCAAAGCGATATTGGCTTCGCTGATTTTTATGACAAGTATCTTTCTTCCGACGACTTTAGGAAAATATATGGCTCCTAATTCTAATATCCTTGATAACGCTTTGAGTAAAGTTAATAATGAGAATGTTGACAATACTGGAAACGCAGACTTTGATGACACTTCCATCTTTGTTAGTGGGTCACCGAACACTTCTGGTGTACCTAACTACTTGAGTGGGAACTTTAACAAACAGAACGTTATGACTGTCGGTCAGTTGAAGCAGAGTGTTGAAGAACTGTTTGCTACTAAAGATCCTTCATCTAAGGCCATTGCACAAAACTTGTACAAGGCTGGGTTTATTAGTAAGTCTCAGAGGGACACTGGTTTAAGTGTTGCTAAGTATGGTGTCGGTAACGCTGCCGCCATGTATGCCGCTTACACTCGCGTTGAGGGTTCACGGTCGGTTTCTTTTGAGGACTGGCTACCTTGGTATGCTAACTCCCAACCAGATCCTGATGAGGGTGGCGGTTCTGGCGGTGGTGGATACACTGGCCCTACTACTTCGACTAGTGTCTCTATCACTGACTCGGAAGACGTGTCTCGCTCGTTGAACACTTTCGCTGTTGACATGCTTGGTCGTAACTTGACTGACAGGGAACTGAAGAAGTACTCGAAGGCTTACACTGCCGCTGAGAAGGACTCACCGCAGGTGACTGTTTCTACTCCCGGCGTTGGTTCCAATGAGAGTGTAACTGAACAAACTGTTACTAGGGATACTATTGCCAAAAACATTTTGCAGGATAGTCCGGCGTTTGCCGACAATGTGATCAAGTCTGATGTTCTTGAAATGTTTTTTAACAGGTTAGGTGGGAACACTGGTGGCTGAAACTATTAAAGAAAAAAGGGCTAAGCGGGCCGCAAGGGTTGAGGGTTTGCGTCAGGAAGAGATCGCGGATTCTATCGCTAAGTATTCTTATTTCAAGTTACTTGTTGAGTCTAACCCTGAGTTGCAGGGTTACTTTCAGGATCTTAAGAAGATCATTAAGGCTAGCCCTACGGGAACTATTACTCAGGATGAAGTTAACAACGCTACCCGTGGCTATGATTACTTTACTACTTATGACTCCGATCAGCAAAAGTCTAAGATCGCTCAGGCTCTTGACTTACAAAACAACACTAACTTGTATCAAGAGTCTGTTGACGCGAAGAAAACTGCGATTGTTTACACGGCCCGTCAGAAGGGTTTAACTCTTAGCGAAGATGTTTTGAACGAAATGGCTACGTTGTCTCGTTTCAACGACTGGTCGGACATTGAACTTGATAATGCTATTGGTGCGGAAACGATCAGGTTTATTTCTGGTGGCGGTCAGGCCGGTGGTGACGCTGGAACGGTTCAAACACAGTTGTTGCAGTGGGTTAACAAGAACGGGCTGAGCCTTAATAGCGCTCAGGTTGCCCGTTACGTTGAGTCAAGCGCCTTTGGGGGAACCGACTTGGAGAGTATTAAACAAAACATTCGCAACACTTACATGACTGGTTCTTACCCCGCGTGGGCGGATCGTATCTCTGCCGGTGCCGACCCTTCCGATATTGCTGCACCGTACAAGCAACGCATGGCTTCACTGTTGGAAATTGATCCTGACAGTATTGATTTTAATGACGTAATGTTAAGCCAAGGTATGCAGGGTGTTGGTGCTGACGGCAAGGCAGGGATTGTTCCGTTGTATGAGTTTGACAAAATGATTCGGAAAGATCCTCGTTGGGATCGGACGGAGAACGCTTTGAAAACGTACACTGATGCTGGTTCTAGTATCCTTCAAATGTTTGGTTTGAGGTGATTTGAGTGGCTCCCCCTAAAGGTGAATCTGGTGCTCGTACGGATACTGCTCGTGGCCGTGCTTTTGAGGCTGCTTTTCAAGTGCGTAAGGCTAACGATATTGCTGCCGCTGCCCAAAATGAAAGAAGTCGTGTTCTAGAGGAAGCATTGCAAAGAGGGGAACTTCTTACAGGTCAACCTGATTTTGGTGGTTCCGGTCCTGCTGCTGTTGTTCAGTCTGCTGGTGATAAGGCTCAGGAGGATTACTACAATAGTCTTAGGGAGGAACAAAAAACTTCCGCTAGAGGTTTCCTTAACACGCTACTCACCCAGTACAACATGCAGTCCCTTGCCGGTCAGATCGAAGGGTTTATTCAACAGTCAACTAACAACGATTTTCTTGCGGAAAAGATTCGTGAAACGGCAGAGTACAAGACTCGCTTCAAGGGTCTTGTTGATTTACGGGCACGGGGCGTCACTGACGTTCAAGACGAAGGACAGTACTTGCGGCTAGAATCACAG
>FUWD013195492.1_pt1 | contig 10315 bp, 16 predicted proteins | sample 1063281 | NCBI WGS metagenome assembly FUWD01 (sample SAMEA79048168, study PRJEB19326) | metagenome | biome: marine
ACGCAGAAGCCGAACTTTCGAACATCCTTTCAGGTGAAATCCTTGCGGAAATCAACCGTGAAGTTGTTCGCTCGATCATCATCACTGCTGAAAAGGGTGCAACTGAAGGAACCACAACTGCTGGTATCTTCGACCTCGACACCGATTCAAACGGTCGTTGGTCAGTTGAAAAGTTCAAGGGCCTTCTGTTCCAAATCGAACGTGAATGTAACAAGATCGCGAAAGAAACACGTCGCGGTAAGGGTAACGTAATCATCTGCTCGTCTGACGTTGCTTCGGCACTTCAAATGGCTGGCGTTCTTGATTACGCTCCTGCGATGAACACTTCTTCGCTGAACATCGACGACACAGGCAACACATTTGCTGGTGTTATCAATGGTCGTATTAAGGTGTATATCGATCCATACGCTGGAACAAACTTCTTGGTAGTAGGCTATAAGGGTTCGAATCCGTTCGACGCTGGTCTGTTCTATTGCCCATACGTTCCACTACAAATGGTTCGTGCAGTTGATCCAGGTTCATTCCAACCGAAGATCGGCTTCAAGACACGTTACGGTATGGCACCGAATCCATTCGCTAAGGGTACTACAGCTGCTTCGACAACTGCAGTTCTTGAGCAAGATTCGAACAAGTACTACCGTCGCGTTCTTGTTAACAACCTTATGTAATAATAAGAGTTGGAAACAACCAACCAAAAACTGGAAGGGGAGTCGAAAGGCTCCCCTTCTTTTTGGCATGTACAATATATAAATAGTGTGTATAATGCATATATGGCCAAGGAAAAGATATGACTGCCGTTAATAATATCAACAAGAACTTTCTATCGCCTCTCGGCTATAAGTTCACCTTGGCTCGTGCACCTGCGATCAGTTACAATGTGCAGAACATCCGTTTTCCTGGTGTGCAGATGAGTAACGGCGAGAGTCCAACTCCGTTCGTTCCGATTCCAGTGACGGGCAAACTTACTTATAGTCCGTTGGATATCACGTTTCGTTTAAACGAGGATATGACAGATTATTTGGAGATCTATAACTGGATGGTGTCATTGGCATCGCCTGTTAACTTTGACGGTTATAAAACTTTACAGAATGCTCAAGCAGGAACATCAGCAACTCTGTATTCTGATCTTAACTTACAGATCATGAATAGCAGCATGAACTCGAATATTATGATTACTTTCTATGACGCGTTTCCTACCAGCCTCGGAGATATTGAGTTTAATAGCACAGATACCAGTGTCAATTATATAGAATGCAGTGTAGAGTTTAAATATCTGAGGTACGACATTACTAAATTATAGGATTTATTATGAAAATTGATGACATATATGCAGAATGGGAAAAGGATTCCCAGATCAACCGCGCTGAGCTTGGCGATGAAGCGCTCAACATTCCAAAACTCCATCACAAGTATTTCAAGATCTTTACGCATGAGCGTCTGCTGCTTCGTAAGCAAGAGGCAGAGATGAAGCAGTTGAAGCTCGAGAAACTGGAATTCTACACTCTCGGACCGACAGAAGAGTCACACGAGAAAGGCTGGCGCTTGCCACCTCAGGGAAAAATACTGAAATCTGAGGTGAATAACTATATAGAAGCAGACAAGGACATTGTCAACCTATCTCTGAAGTTGGGCATTCAACATGAGAAGATCGACCTGCTTGAGTCCATCATCAAGTCCCTCACAGCCCGCGGTTTTAATATCAAGGCAGCGATCGAGTGGGAACGTTTTAAAGTAGGTATCTGATGAAGAGTCTTCCGTATGGTAAATTAGGAAACTGGAACCTTAAAGGCAAAAAGTCTAAAGCTATTATGGCCGGTAAATATGTTGAAGATGTTATTGTGAACCACAAAGAAAAAGAACGCGAACGCGAAGATCTTAAACAAATTAGAAGCATGCTTGGCTTCTCGAGAGTAAGTGGTAATAGGAACAAATATTGAGTACAGTACATCTCAGATTCATAAACCATGTCCACGTCAAAGTGGAGGCAGAACCATCGACTATCATGGAGCTGGGTGATGCGTTTACGTTCTATGCTGAGAACTATAAGTTCCATCCAAAGTATCGAGCCAGAATGTGGGATGGAAAGATTCGTCTCGTCAACAATCTGACTGGATATGTATATGCCGGATTGGCAAGGCATATCAAGAAATTCTGTGATGCTCGAAACTATAAGTTTACGTTTGATGAAGAGCTGTACTATGACGGTGTATCTGAGCACGAGCTAAGAGAGTTCATAAATACTCTTGGAATTCCTGAGAAGTATGCAATCAGAGACTATCAGTTTGACTCAATCTTAAAGTGTATCAGATCAAATCGAAGAACTCTTGTAAGTCCTACTTCTTCTGGTAAATCTTTGATGATTTACATTCTCATGAGATGGTATCAGAAGCATAAGGGTCTTATCATCGTTCCTACTATCGGTCTGGTAAATCAGATGGAAAGTGATTTTCGAGATTATGGATATACAGGTAACATACACCTGTCCACTCAGGGACTGAACAAGTCGAATGATATTGACTGTGACATGGTCATTACAACATGGCAATCACTCAACAATGGCAAGAACAAGATGCCGAAACCATGGTATCAACAGTTCGGCGTAGTATTGGAGACGAAGCACATGGAGCAAAAGCGACTTCGCTTATACAAATTCTTAGCAGCCTTACTGATTGTAAATATCGCTTTGGGACTACTGGAACCCTTGATGGCACAGCCCTTAACGAGACAACAATCGAAGGTCTCTTCGGTCCAAAATACAAAGCCGTCAGCACAAAAGAGCTCATGGACCAAGGATACGTATCCAAACTCAAGATCAAGTGCATCGTCCTTAAGTATAATGAATCTACTAGCCATGCAGTCAAGGGAAAAACATATCAAGAAGAAATCGATTTCCTCATTAATTGCGAAGCACGGAATAAGTTCATTCGCAATCTCGGACTCTCGCTAAAGGGTAATAAGCTTGTTTTCTTTCGAATTGTGGATCATGGCAAAACACTCTATGATCTCTTCACAAGAAGTGCTAATCATAATGTGTTTTACATCGATGGCTCTGTTAGCGGTGATATGCGAGAGTCTATACGTAAGGCTATCGAAGAAGAAGAAAACGCCACCCTCCTCGCCTCGCTAGGAACGACATCGACAGGCGTGAGTATCAATCGACTACATCATATGGTCGCCGCTTCTCCATCGAAGTCGAAGATCAAGGTTCTACAGTCCATCGGTCGTATGCTTCGATTGCATGAAGAGAAACAAGAGCACGGCGCCATCTTATATGATATTGTCGATGATCTGTCCTATAAATCCCATCAAAACTTTACGCTCAAGCATTTCCTTGAAAGAACTAAGATCTATGATGCTGAGCAGTTTGACTACGAAATTTACAACGTGAAGGTTTAGTTATGATTAAAGTAATACATCTTATTAGCTGTGATACTATTGTCGGAGATCTCGAAGAACTCGAATCTGAGTATGTAATTCACTATCCATTCCTGATGGAAATAGTCGATGACACAGAGCAAGGATCCGGCATTCGAATGGATTATTTGTTAGCATTTTCGAAAGATAACTGTGTACATATAAAGAAAAATGATGTAATGTATAACTATACACCATCAGATATGATGGAAGAATATTACAAGCGCCTAGTCGATTACACCGTAAAACACCAAACTGATAAGATTCTTAAGCAGACCATTGAGGATATGAATGAGATGGATTCAAGACTGAAGAAACTCATGACTCAAAGGTTTGTAGGAAAAGATACAGTAAATTGAGAAAGTCTAAATGATGATTAAAAAGAAGCCGACCACCCACTATATCGACAATAAGTTGTTTTATACAGAGATGGTCAAGTTCTGGAACACATGTCAAGAAGCCAAAAAGAATGGTGATCCTCGACCTCCAATTCCAGAATATGTGGGCAAGTGCATCATGCTTATTGCCCAGCGGCTATCAACTCGACCTAACTTTATCGGATACTCGTACCGAGAAGAAATGGTCGGAGATGGTATTGAAAATTGTTTGACTTACATTCACAATTTTAACCCAGAAAAATCTACTAATCCGTTTGCTTACTTCACGCAGATTATCTACTATGCATTCCTACGTAGAATTCAAAAAGAAAAGAAGCATACCTACATCAAGCATAAAGCTTTTGAGAATAGCATGATCATGAATACTCTCGTGGACATGGCGCCAGAAGATCGATCGCATTTTAACTCGGCATTTATCAACGTGTCAGAGAAGCTAGGCGAATTAGTAGAAAAGTTTGAAGCAAAGAAACCACCCAAGAAAGTTGAAAAGAAGGGCGTAGAAAAGTTTATTGAGGACGACGACGATGAAGAATAATATCCCACCTCTCCTTGAGCAGTACAGAGAAAACATGCTCGATCCAAAGAATTCAATGACTACACGTTACAATTATATGATTAACCTCCAAAACATTCGTGACTTCTGTGACATGTGTTTGCGAGAATATGATAAGAAAGTCAAGAAGGTTTAAATGAAAATTGCTTTGATCACTGACACTCATTGGGGAGCACGTGGAGATTCTGCTGCTTTCGCTGAGTATTTTAATAGGTTTTATTATGATTACTTTTTCCCATATCTTTCGGACAATGGCATTACTCGCATTTTCCATCTTGGTGATATTGTTGATCGAAGAAAGTATATCAACTTTGTCACTGCCAGACATCTCAGAAAATTCGTCGAGCACTGTGATACTTCAGGAATTAGACTAGACGTTATCGTTGGAAACCATGACACTTCGTTCAAGAACACGAACGAAGTCAACTCTATGAGGGAGCTCTTCGAGCATTCGACCTATGATATCCATTATTATTCTGATCCTACTAACGTTAACATTGATGGAACCGACATCGCAGTCCTCCCGTGGATTTGCTCAGGAAACTACGAAGAGTCGATGGAATTCATCAACAACACTCACGCGCAGATCCTTTTTGGGCATCTCGAGCTCGCGGGCTTCGAAATGTACAAAGGTGCAGTAAATGATCATGGATTTAGCGCTAGCCTTTTTGATAAGTTTGATGTCGTGTGCAGTGGGCATTTCCATCATAAGTCCACACGCGGTAATATCAATTATCTCGGCGCACCCTATGAAATGTCTTGGTCTGACTATGACGATCCAAGGGGCTTTCATATATTTGACACAGACACCCGTGAGCTAACATTCGTACAGAACCCGTATAGAATGTTTCAGAAGTGGTTCTACGATGATGCCAAATGGCCTAACTTCGAATGGATTGATGGATTCGACTTCAGTGCTGTCAAAGGTAACTATGTCAAGGTCATTGTGAAGAACAAGAACAATCCTTTCTGGTTCGATACATACATTGACAGACTCGAAAAGGCAGGTGCTCTTGACATCCAAGTGGTCGAAGACAATCTTAATCTTCAATTGGAAGATGACAGTGACATTGTCAATGAAGCGGAAGATACGCTTACAATCCTCACAAAAGTAGTCGATCAGTGGGATACTCCAGTCGATAAAAAAAGATTGTACAATTTCTTAACAACGCTGTATGGTGAAGCTTTAAGCGTGGAGTAATAATGATTCATTTTAATAAACTTCGTTGGCAGAATCTTCTGTCGACCGGAAATCAGATGACTGAGGTCCAGCTGGACCGTAGCAAGTCTACACTCATTCTTGGTGAAAACGGTGCAGGCAAGTCTACGATCTTGGATGCGTTGTCTTATGTCTTGTACGGTAAAGCGTTCCGCAACATCAACAAGCCGCAGCTTCTCAATTCCATGACAAATAAGAACCTTTTGGTTGAATGTGAGTTCCAGATAGGAAAAAACGCGTTTCTTGTGAAAAGAGGTATGCGACCTAACCTGTTCGAGATCTATCAAAATGGTGTACTATTAAATCAAAATAGCTCCAATAAAGATTATCAAGATTACTTTGAGAAGCAGATATTGAAATTAAGTTTCAAATCTTTCAGCCAGATCGTAGTATTAGGCTCTGCAAACTATTTGCCCTTTATGCAGCTCCCAGCTCATGGGCGAAGAGAAGTCATCGAAGATCTTCTGGACATTCAAATCTTCAGTACGATGAATACGCTTCTGAAAGAAAAGGTGATGGAGAATCGTAATGAGTTGAATGAGTCTGATCATAAGATCAATCTGATCGAGAATAAGATCGAGTTGGCAGAGAAGCACATCGTATCTCTTCGTACGAACAACGATGAATTGATCAAGGCCAAGCAAGGTATGATCGATGAACTCGAAGATCGTGTAGCCGAGGCTGAGACTGTTATTCAGACAGTGTCTGATAGTATCCTATCGCTAAGCGAGCAGATCGAAGATCATGACAAGGTATCGAAGCGTAAGCTAAAGCTACGTCAAATGGAAACAGATCTCGAGACCAAGATCCGTAAGTTTAAGAAAGAGATCTCGTTCTTCCACGATCATGACAATTGCCCGACGTGCCGTCAAGGTATCGATCATGGTTTCAAAGAAGAGTGGATCAACAATCGTACCACTAAGACTGGCGAGATTGAAGCTGCCATGGTCGAGATCGAGAAACAGATGGAAAGTATTGAGACTCGTCTGAACGAGATCGCTGCTATCAACACTCAGATCACGACACTGAATACTCAGATTACTGGTCATAATGCAGACATTCGTTCTTGGCAGAACTCGATCAAGACGCTGAACGCAGAGATCGAGTCGATTAAAAATAATACTCTCGCCATCGATACGAGCAATGAAGATGTCGATAAGTATAAGAATGATCTGAAGAATACCAAAACTCGTAAAGAAGAACTTACACATCATCGTTCAGTTCTTGAAGTTGCAGGTGTTCTGCTCAAGGACACTGGTATTAAGACGAAGATCATCAAACAGTATGTTCCAGTCATGAACAAACTGATCAACAAATACCTCGCAGCGATGGACTTCTTTGTCCAGTTCGAATTGGACGAAAACTTTAATGAAACTATTAAGTCGCGTTACAGAGACGATTTCAGCTATGCCTCTTTCTCCGAGGGAGAAAAGATGCGCATTGATCTTAGCCTTATGTTTACCTGGAGGGCTATTGCTAAGCTCCGCAATTCTGCTTCGACCAACCTTCTCCTCATGGATGAAGTCTTCGACTCGTCGCTTGACGTCGGCGGTACGGAAGAATTCATGAAGATCCTCGAAGGACTTACTCAAGACACTAACACCTTTGTGATCTCACATAAGGGTGATCAGCTCTATGACAAGTTCCACAGTGTAATCAAGTTCGAGAAGCATAAGAACTTTAGTCGGATCGCAGCATGAACCAATGGGTTCAGAAAAAAGATGACAAGTGGTACTGGTGCCAAGAGTATTCGAAAGATGAAATGGCACTCCTTCGAAAGTATCATGTAGCCATTAGTAGAATGACAAAACTCAATTTTGATAGGATTATGAAATGACAAAATTTATTTGGGTCCGAGATCGTGATAAGATTGAACACTACATTAATGTAGATCATATCATTGATGTGAAAAGAATTGCTGCGCACGGTGTTTATAGCGCCGCCTCATATATCATATTAGCAAAAGAAGGCGAAATTCCCTTATCTCTGACCGACTTCGATACATATGAAGATGTAATCTCTAAAATTCAGGTTGCATTGGCATGATCAGAGATATCCTAATGCATACGGATCCTCTTCTAAAGGAAGAGATGCCGAAGTTTGACTTCGATAATCCAATCATGAATCCAGTCGAACTCTACAATGATTTGGCCGAAACGATGATCGATGCCGAAGGTATGGGACTCTCGGCCAATCAGATTGGTGTTCGCACTCGTATGTTTGTCATGAGAGCAGAGAACGTGATCGGTGTGATCAATCCAAAGATCATCGACGTATCCTCAGAGATGGTGACACTCGAAGAAGGATGCTTAAGCCATCCTAATCTCTTCGTCAAGATCAAGCGCCCGAAGTTTATCAAGGTCCGCTTCACACATCCTGATGGGACCACTGAAACGAAGAAGTTCGATGGCATCACTGCTCGAGTGTTTCAACATGAGATGGATCATCTCGATGGTATCTTGCATACGAAGCGAGCGAATAGATATCACCTCGACCAGGCAAAGAAACTTGCCGAGAAAATAAACCGAAAAAGAGGTGTACTTAAACCGAAAAATGAGTTATCTTTAGAAGTACAACAAATGATGGAGTGGTTAAAAGCATGAGTGAAGATTGGGTAAGAGACATCGCTGGTATGCATCGGTATTATGGTGTCAACGAGAAGGTTCAAGAATTTGATGATGTCAAGCTGAAGCAGTTCCTTCAGTTTCGTATGTCATTTCTGATGGAAGAATTGGAAGAAACCAAGAACGCGGTCAAGAACAACGATGCAGAAGAAATCGTCGATGGTCTGATCGACCTCTGTGTGGTGGCAATCGGTACATTGGATTCGATGGGCGTTGATTCATATGAGGCATGGAATCGTGTTCTTCGTGCAAACCTTCAGAAGCAGGTAGGTGTCAAGCCAGAACGACCGAATCCTCTTGGTCTACCAGATCTGATCAAGCCAGCTGGTTGGAAGGCTCCGAGCCATGCTAACAACCATGGATTGCTAACAAAACTGAAAAAATAGTTTTGTTTCGAAAATAAAGCATGTACAATTAATGAAATTCTTGATAAGGTGGACCTATAATCAAGAAGGAAATAATTATGACTGCTTTTACCAAACAAAATTTCGTTACCAGTGGCGATTATGTTTTTTATCAATTGAATCCTAATGATCGCAAGTTTGTCGCCCGCTTCAAACATCGTGGACCAGTTACAAAATCGAAGTTCATCAAAACTTTGATTAAGCATTACTCGGTAGAAACTTACTTCGAGCGCCTCGGTGGAGCCTACAATGCTCAAGGTGAAGCACCACTGCAGATCCTCATGAACGACGAAATTTTGGTTTTTGATCGTGACGATCTCGGTCGTGGCCATTTCATCCTCGACGGAAAGATGCTGTAATGTGTAAAACACACGCAAATCGCATTTGTGAGACTGAAGGTTGCGCTAATCTTGGTCGCAATGTTGGTAAAAACAAAGATGGTACAATTAAGCGAGCCAACATATGCGAGATGCATTTTGGCATTAAACATCAAGTAAACGGCTGGCAATATAAAGTTTTTCGTAAAGATTATTGTGAAAACATCGACGGTCGCCTCGGTTTTATTTGCACCACAACCATCACGAATATCATTCCAAAAGAATGTCAATTAGATGCCGACCATATTGATGGTAATCCTAGTAATAATATTGCGGAAAATATACAGACATTGTGTAAATGTTGTCATGCTGTTAAAACCCATTTAAATAAAGATTACCTTTCTGAAGGTCGAAAAGCCCTCGGAATTAGATAAAGATAAAATTAACTGTGTACATATTATGAAAACTGTGGTAGATTTAAATTATGACTGATATACTAGAAAAACTCAAAACCATCTTTTCCGTCACCGAGCCAGGCTTGGTGATCGACAAAGAATTCATCCAACTCCGCGACGATATGAAGACTCGCCTCAACCAAGGTAGTCGAACTGACTTTAAGTTTACCAAAGACGTCGACTGCCTGATGCTCGAAGAATGGCTCATCAAGAAGAACATCGTTCTTGGTCCATTAACTGAGCATCTGACAAAGAACGGTGCATGTGTCTATGACATTCGCATCGATGATGCTTACATCGATTTCAAATGCGTCGATGAAAACCTGTACTATAACGTTTCTGAACAGAAGATGAATACACACCCATGGGTTGAAGCTGGCATCAAAGCCGGACTCTTGACTCATTATTGTTTTTATCGGATGTACCGGCCAGAAGATCGGCCACTCCAAGAAAATGATGCAGTGACATTCGAATTAATCAATGTACTTAATTCTCAATTTGTAGTAGATTCATTAATGCCTTCCAAATTCGATGGCAAATTTTATAAGGTGCCTAAATATGTCTAAAGAACGTGAATCAATTCGAGTCCTTCAAGAGTGTGCTGAAATCCAGCTCAAGAAGTCCAAAGACTATCAGAACGATGCAAGTCGCATTCGTCAAGCTGATTACTATCCTCGTGGTATCGCAACCATTACCGATCTCATCTATGCCAAGACTCTGCGTATGCAGTCCGTCATCGAAGCGATGGAAAAAGATCCTACATACAAGCCTAACTTCGAATCGATCGAAGACTCGGCAATGGATCTGGTCAACTACGCATCATTCGTAGTAGCCTATTGCCGTGGCAAGATGGACGGTCAAGATCCATCGCGTGACTTCCTTAATCGTCCAGTAGGAGCGATGAAGAATGTTGAAGGTTGATGACATAATT
>FUWD013196416.1_pt1 | contig 10315 bp, 12 predicted proteins | sample 1063281 | NCBI WGS metagenome assembly FUWD01 (sample SAMEA79048168, study PRJEB19326) | metagenome | biome: marine
CCCGAGGGACTCTGGGCAGAGATGGCCGCCATGTGTGCTGGCGGGATCGGTGTGTGGTTGTTCCAGGACTGTATGATGGATGAGGTCAAATATATTATTGACCACTCCGACTCCAGGTTTTTTGTTGGTGAGACCCAGGAGGAGGCCGATAAGGGCATCTCTATCAAAGATGATTGCCCTAAGCTGCAGACGATAATATGGGATGACCCCAAAGGTATGAGGAATTACCACCAGGAGTTTCTCATCAGCATAAAAAGGGTTCAGGAACTCGGAAAAGAGCTTGACAAGAAGGAGCCGGACCTCTTTGAAAAAATGATAAATGAAGGCCATGGCGAGGATGTTTGCCTGCTCTTTTATACCTCCGGGACAACGGCCCTTCCCAAGGGTGCGCTTCTGACCCACTGGAATATGCTCACCATGGGGAAGAACCTCATGGCCGTTGACCCCTGCTATGACACCGATGATTTTGTCTCCTATCTCCCCTTTGCCTGGATCGGTGAGCAGATGATGTCCATATCGTGCGGTCTTCAGATGGGATATACCCTCAACTTCCCCGAAGAGCCGGAAACAGCCCAGGAGAATATCAGGGAGATCGGCCCCCACGTAATGTTCGCTCCACCCCGGCTCTATGAGGGGATGACCCGCCAGGTCCAGGTAAAATATATAGATTCCACCTGGATTAAAAGAAAGATCTACGAACTTGCTACCAAAGTGGGCTATAAGGCCGCGGGTTTCAGGTTTGAAAAGAAACCGGTTCCCCTGCAATGGAAGTTTCTGAACTGGATCGCCTCCATAACCATGCAGAAAAAGCTTAAGGACCATCTCGGCCTGTCGAGGCTCAGACACTGCTACACGGGCGGTGCAGCCATGGGACCGGATCATTTCAAATTTTTTCACGCCCTCGGTGTTAATCTCAAACAGATATACGGACAGACAGAAGTGGCCGGTATTTCTGTTGTCCACAGAGACGGCGACATCAAGTATGATACAGTGGGAACACCGATCCCTGAAACAGAGATCAAGATAACAGAAGAGGGCGAGATTCTCACAAAAAGTCCTTCAGTGTTCATCGGATATTATAAGAATGATGAGGCTACCGCAAAAACTCTGGTGGATAATTGGCTATATTCAGGTGACAGGGGGTTTATTGATGAAGATGGTCATCTCGTGGTCTTTGACCGTTCCAAGGATGTCATGACCCTAAATGACGGAAGGCCTTTTTCGCCCCAATATCTTGAGACCCGATTGAAGTTCAGCCCCTTTGTCCAGGAGGTATGGGCCATAGGCGATAAGAGGGACTACGTAACGGCCGTGATGTGTATCGATTACGCCGTGGTGGGGAAGTGGGCCGATGACAAGAAGCTCAACTACACCAGCTATCCGGAATTGTCCCAGAAACAGGAGGTCTATGACCTGGTACAGAAACAGATTGAAGAGGCCAATAAGGACCTGCCAGGACCGGCGAAGATCAACAAATTTGTCAATCTATACAAGGTATTTGACGCGGATGATGAAGAGTTAACAAGGACCTCCAAACTGAGACGGGCATTTGTGGGCAATAGGTATAAGGATATTGTGGACGCCCTCTATTCTGACGTGGATATTGTACATATGGATACCAAAATTACCTATGAAGATGGCAGGGAACAACGGATAAAGACCGACCTGCACATCCAGAAGATTAATGTATAGGGAGTAAGCAGTAGGGAGTAAGAAAAAAGGGAGGAAAAGAATGGAGCTGTTTTTCATGAGCTTGACCACAGGTATTCTGGTCGGAGGCATATATGCCTTAGTGGCCTTGGGGTGGGTACTTATCTACAAGTGCTCTGGTGTCCTCAATCTGGCCATGGGCGAGTTGACCCTTGTCGGGGCCTATGTGACCTATACCTTTTTACGAGATAGGAATCCCCTTTATTCCTGCCGTGCTGCTTACCCTCCTTGTGGGAATTGTCTTAGGGTTTTTGACTGAACGTATCTTTTTGGACAAGCTCATCGGAGAGCCTATCTTAGCCGTTATCATGGTGACGGTGGGGATCTCCTTCTTCCTTAAAAGGACTTGTCGGATATATCTGGGGGTCAGACACAAGGGTCTTCACGCCCCCCGTCTTTGATATCGAACCGATCACTATTGGCATCCTCAAGATATCTCCTGTGTATCTCTGGTCTTTCATCCTTTCTATTGTGCTGCTCATCGTATTCGTAGCTTTTTTCAAGTATACTCGCTGGGGTCTTTCCATGCAGGCCACTGCCGATGACGAAACTGCCGCCCTCTCTCTCGGCGTTAGCGCACGGTTTGTTTATGCGGCCGCGTGGGCCATTGCCTTTATGAGTGCGGGTGTGGGCGGGGCCCTCCTCGGGAACATCAATGGGATTAATATTTCCGTGGGCCACTTAGGGCTACTGGTACTCCCTGCCGTGGTTTTGGGCGGGCTGAATTCTGTCCCGGGGGCCATTGTTGGGGGGATTATGATCGGATTGCTACAGAATTTTTCAGGGACATATCTTGACCAATATTTCCCTGGCGGGGTGAAAGAGATCGTCCCCTTTGCCTTTATGGCCGTCTTCCTCCTGTTCAAACCCTATGGGCTGTGGGGATGGGAGAGGATCGAGAGAGTGTAGGGATAATAGAGAGTAGGCAGTAAACAGTAGGCAGAATGAAGAATGGTTTTGAGCTTAAACTTTAGTCACTTTAGGTATCTTCTCAATAAATCGGGGCAAGTACTTTCTGAGACCACTTTTCTGGATTCCCGCTTTCGCGGGAATGACAGTTACTTACCCCCCATCGTCATTCCCGCGAAAGCGGGAATCCAGTGGCTACACCGCTACTTATTGAGAGGTTACCACTTTAGCTCATTTTAGTCACTTTAGATCACTTAAAAGAGGTATTCTATGTCCAGTGTATGGTTGCCATGCGGTGATTACCACCAGAACTATGCGGAAGATCATGGGTGGTGGCAGACAAATTTTTTAAAGGGGAAGATGCTTCTGCTCCTCGCCGTTGTTTTCATCGGCATACCCCTCGTCGCTGATGAATACTGGATCAGCGTCGGTACCATGATTGGGTATACCGCCATGGGCGCATTGGGGGTTCAACTCCTTATCGGTTATGCCGGTCTGCTTACCTTAGGTCATGCCGCCTTTATCGCGGTTGGCGCTTATACGAGTGTCATGTTAATCCTCCAGTTCCCATGGCCCCAGTTCCTTATTGACTGGGGGCTGGCCTACCCGATCAGTGTCATTGCCGCCGGTATTGTTGCGGGGCTGTGGAGTGTCCTTTTTGGCCTGCCGTCTGCCAAGGTGAAAGGCTTTTATCTGATCCTGACTACCATGGCGGCCCAGTTTATTACCGTTGATTTTATCCTGACCCAGTATATCAGCCAGATAGGCGGCAGGGGACAGGCCTTTTCTCTTCCCCCGGGGACCATCAAGATCGGTCCGTGGGTCATTGAAAATGATATACAGATTTATTTGTGATGGCGGTTATACTCACGCTCATGGTGATCGTCCTGGCCAATCTGCTCAGGTCCAAACCGGGCCGCGCATGGGTGGCCATCAGGGATAATGATATCGCGGCAGAGGCGCTTGGCATCAATATCATCTGGTACAAGCTCTTAGCCTTTTTCGTGGCCGGGTTTATGGCAGGTGTTGCCGGGGCATTCTGGGTTTGTAACACCGCTGCCCTGAGTCCCGAACACTTTCAGTGGTTTTTGTCCCTCTGGCTCGTGGGTGTGATCCTCATCGGAGGGGTCGGTTCCATACAGGGGGCCATTTTCGGATCCATCTTTATGGTGGTTGTTATGGAACTGCTCCAGATGGGGGCCATTCCTTTGGCCGAGTATTACCCACAAATCCTCTTTGATTTTGCTTATATTAAAGATATGGCCTTCGGTTTGGCTATCTGCGGTTTTCTGATCTATGAACCGAACGGTCTTGCCTACCGCTGGTGGCAGGCGAAGAACTATTTTAACCTATGGCCGTTTTCATATTAATAGATTTTACAACTCAACGAATCAGCGAATTAACTAAACAACGAATATTCGAAAGGAGGTGAAAAGGTCCTGATTTTTATTGGTTTTTTCATTAAGTAGCGTCAACTATTTGGTTTTATAAACTGTTTAAGAAAGGGGGAAAACAGATGAAGAAAAGCATGCTTCTAAGGCTTTTGGTTCCGTTTTTGGCAGTTGTTTTTCTGATGGCATTTTCCACATCGTCCTTGGCGGCCAAAAAGATTAAAATTGGCGGTATCATGGATACTACCGGGGCTACATCGGATGTGGGCAAGGACTATGCCATTGGAATGTCCGAGGCGTTCAAATACATTAATTCTGTCGGCGGCGTTAACGGTAAAAAGATCAAGTACACCTGGTTTGACTACGGGTATCGTATACCCGAAGCCATCACAAAGTACAAGCTCTTAAAAAGACTTGGCGCCATAGCAATTATGGGGTGGGGGACCGGAGATACTGAGGCCCTTTCACCCACGGTCAATAAGGATAAACTTCCCTATGTGTCTGCTTCCTATTCGGCGCATCTGACCAATCCTGCAAAGACACCTTATAACCTCTTCTTTTCGTCAGATTATTCCACCAATGCGAGGAGCGCATTAACCGCATGGTTTGATAAAAATGGCCCAAACATAAGGATTATAACAAGAGGAAACCGAGACTGGCCTGTTGTTACATGTTTGCTTCACCCTACTGCTCCTCACCCATCAAGGCCCTGAAAGACCAGGCCAAACTCCTCGGCTTTGAGGTCGGTCCGGATCAGGACGTGTCGCTCTTTGCCCTTGATACAAAGAGCCAGATCATGGCCTTAAAAAAATTCAAACCGGACCTGTTGTGGCACGGCAACACCACCATGTCAGTCTCCGCGACAGTCAGGGATGCTTATGCCTTGGGTCTTGACACTGACTGGATAATCAATAACTGGGGATTTGATGAGAACCTGCCCAGATTGGCCGGGAAGGCCGCAGAAGGTGTAATTGGATGTACGCCCCATGCCTTTTTTGGACAGAATTACAAAAACATGAATCTTGTTGTGGACGCCGCGGCCAAGTATAATCCGGGTATCCCTAAGGCTAAAAGATTGAACAGGACGGTCCAGGCATGGGGAGGATGCATTGGTGATTTGGGAGGCCATGAAACGGGCCGACAAGGCGGGGGATCTGACAAGTGTAGGCATAATGAAAAAGGGCTTTGAAACTATGCGCAATTATGACCTTGGTCTGGGCGCTTCGCCTGTTTCATATACACAATACGATCACCGGCCCGCCACAGGTTGCCTTATCCAGGAATGGAAAAACGGGAAATTTCAGGAATTGGAACGTGTTAACTTGAAAAATCGTTGGCCCCAACAGTGGGAAAAAGACTGGTTAGGATGGTAACAGACTAAACAAGACCTTTGGGAGGTAATCTCTTTGGAGACATCAGAGGCTATACTAAATATCAATAATATCGAGGTGAAGTATCACGAGGTCATCTTGGTCCTCAAGGGCGTTTCCATTGAGGTGCCCAGGGGGGGGATCGTTGCGTTGCTCGGGGCCAATGGCGCCGGCAAGAGCACGACTCTCAAGGCCATCTCCGGTCTTTTGAAGGTTGAAGATGGCGAGGTCACCGATGGCGCCATTGAGTATGAAGGGAAACGCATACACCACGAACGAGCGGCGAAGATCGCCAAGGCCGGTATTGTGCAGGTCATCGAAGGCCGGAAGGTATTCGAGCACCTCACCGTTGAGGAAAACCTCAAGGTGGGCGCGCACCTGAGAAAGACCGGCTCGGTGAAGGACGGTCTTCAGATGGTATATCACTACTTCCCGAGGCTCATTGAGAAGCGCAATGAGATCGCAGGGTTTGTGAGTGGTGGTGAGCAGCAGATGGCCGTTGTGGGAAGGGCCTTGATGACCGAACCCAAATTGGTATTGTTAGATGAGCCTTCCATGGGTCTTGCCCCCATGCTCATACATGAGATCTTTAATATCATTACAAAACTCAATAAAGAGGAGAAAATTTCCATCCTTCTTGTGGAACAGAACGTCAAGCTGGCCCTGACCGTGGCGCCTTATGCCTATGTCATGGAGACCGGCAGGATCGTGATGGATGATACCTCTGAGAAATTGAGCGAGAACGAAGATATCAAGGATTTCTATCTTGGGATGGGTGCTGGTGGAAATAAGAGCTTTCGCGATGTGAAGCATTACAAGCGAAGGAAAAGATGGTTGAGCTGAACTACAAAGATGGAGGTCTACTATGAAGAAAAAACTGGTTTTGATGACAGTGCTTATTTTTGTCTGAGTGTCGCCTTGATTTCCTGTGTCACTACACAGGTCAAGCCGACTGAAAAGAATTTTATTGCGCCGAAGATTACACTCGAATCCTTCGAGGTCCCGCAATATGATGGTTACTGGTATATTTCCAAAAAGACCAAGCCTACGAAGGGGCAAGCTGGGGACCGTGGTGCATTTCTACCGATGAGTTTTGTGTTTAATATCGAAAACCCGAACCCTTACCCGATCAGTCTTGAAGAAATACAGTACAGTGTCTTATTTGATAAGGAATTCGTGATGATAACTACTGCTGATCAGGTGTCCAACTGGATTCCCCCCGGAAAGTCCGATCAGGTGAGAGTTACCACCATGATTACCGCACGTTCTGCCTTGGTTGGTCTGCTCCTTGCCAATGCTGTAACACTCAAGGCAAAGGGCTGGAAGATGTGGGATACCCTTGAAAAATGGTGGAAAGGTGTGCCTGAAGGAACAACCCCTGTTATTTTTAGCCAAGGCGCCTTCACATTTACTGCCAACGGTCTGACAAAGGTGTATCCGTATGAAGTGCAAGCGCAGTAATAAAGTGGATAGTATTGAACCGTTAAAATGAAAGATCTACTTTTCTGATTTGCCCCCACCCACCCCTTCAAGCGGGAAGACAGGGTGGGGGCATTTTTTTGGAGGAAGACTATGGGACTATATGATTTTACTTTCTATGACCTGATAAACCGCAATGCTGTCAGTTTTGGCGACAAAGAGGCATGGTTTGAGGTGGATGATGGCCAGACCCTGACCTTTTCCCAGTACAAGGAAAAGGTGGACAGTCTTGCCTGCGGGCTCCAGAAGGCAGGGATTAGTAAGGGTGACCGGATAGGGGCCCTTGGAAAGAACAGCCTTGAATATTTCCTCCTGTATGGTGCGGCCGCTGCCTTGGGTGCCATTATGCTCCCCATCAACTGGAGACTCTCTGCCGATGAGGTAGGATATAATCTTAATGACTGCCAGGCGAAACTGGTATTTGCAGACAAGGAATTTCAGGACAATATTAAGGGATTGAAAGATAAACTCCCCTCCGTGGAAAAATATTTCAACTTAGGCCCTGAAGGGGGTGAGTTTTCAAATTTCCAGGCCCTTCTAAATCAGGGAAATGAATTTGATGGGGCTGATGTTGCCACTGATGACGGGTTTGTTATTATCCATACGGCAGCTGTGGCCGGCAGACCCAGAGGCGCCCTATTGAGCCATGGCAATGTACTCTGCGCGGATATGCATTTTGGTTATCTCCTGAATCTCACCCCGCAGGATGTGCATCTGAATATCCTGCCGCTTTTTCACGTGGGTGGCCTTTTCATGGTTACCTCAAGCTTTCACGCAGGGATCATGAATGTCAATATGAGTGGATTTGATGCGGCAAAGGCAGTTGAGATGATTGAAGAAAAAAAGGTTTCAATGATGTTTACCTTTGCGCCGATCCTTTCATCCGTCCTCGAGCAACATGAAAAAACAGGTAAGGATATCAGTAGTCTCAGGGTCTCGGCCGGGCTGGATACACCAGATACCATCGAGAAATATCAGGAAATAACCGGTGGAACATTCTACTGCATGTATGGTCAGACAGAGACATCCTGCGTGGCCACCTTTGGCGCTTATAACGACAGACCCGGTTCAGCCGGCAAGATGCTTCCCTTGGCCGAGGTAAGGCTTGTTGATGACTATGAAAATCCGGTCCCTGTGGGAGAGGTAGGTGAGATCACCATGAAAGGCCCCATGATCTTCAAGGGCTACTGGAATCTCCAGGAAGATAATGAATACACATTCAGAGAGGGCTGGCACCATACCGGCGACCAGGGACGCTTTGATGAGGATGGCTTCCTCTGGTATGCGGGGCGCAAGGCAGAGAAAGAGTTGATCAAACCGGGGGGCGAGAATGTCTATCCGGCAGAGGTTGAAAAGGTGGTTCTTGAACACCCGGCAGTGGAAAACACCGTGGTCTTCGGTGTCCCTGATCCCAAATGGAAGGAAGGGATCAAGGCGGTTTGCCAGTTGAAAGAGGGCGAGGCCTTAGAGCCACAGGCGTTAATCGATTTTGTGGGGGAGAGAATTGCAAGATTTAAGAAACCCCAGTACGTGGAATTCGTAACCGATCTTCCCGTTCTTGAGGATGGTTCGCCTGACAGGGCCAAGGTGAAGGAGCTGTACGGGGGAGGGCAGTAATACCAATCCCTAAAATCTAAACCGGTATAATAATAAAAAGCCCCGACGTTACTAAAACGCGGGGCTTTTTTTTCTTGTCCAGTATCCTAATCTACGGAAGAGCCCAAACTTCTATGGCTTCAGCTCAATTTCAACTCTTTTTGATAGCGCAAATCAAGCCGATTCCTATCGCTGCCATTACAGCATTAATCATAAACGCCTGGTCATAACTGCCGGTTGTATCTCGCAGCACGCCGCTTACCCAGTGAACTAAAATAGCGCCGGCCCCATAGAACGGGGTCCAGGCCCCAATCACTGTTCCCATCAGGAGAATGCCAATGCCTAAGATAAATGCACAGGTATTGATAATTCTCCTGGCCCCCAATCGATCTGTCAGGATGCCGGTCAGGGGAGTCAGAATAATGTAAGAGAAAAGGTAGGCGTTAAAGATCGAACCTCCTGCCGTCCGGTTGAAGCCCAGGTCTCTGATCATCTCGGGCAGGACAACACTATAGCCTAAGCGAACAGAATAATTGATGAACAGATCGATAAAACAGACCGATAGGATGACCCATGCCCAGTGAATAAAATCCCTTCTAACTATCAAACCATTCCTCCTCTTGCTGATTAAACGGAATGCAATGTCACAACATCTTTTTGGGATATCTGTCAAGGGAAATTCCCGGTCATACGCCCTGAGGCCCATTCTGATGGAAAGGTGGAGAGAGGCAAACGAAAATCAGCAATATGCGATTTTTTTGAAAAAATTCCAATTTTTTCAATCCTTATATCGGAAATCCAGATTTTAACAGAAACTATTGACCTTAGGGGAAAACTTCTCTACATTACGTGAAACTGCGATTTTTTTCCTACCTGAAAGGTGCTCCCTATGCCGGAAGAATCCTCTAACCATGGGCAAATGACAAATATTGAACTCCAGGCTATTGACCCTTCCCCTTTTCAACGGCATCAACATTTTGAAGAAAATAAACTCAAAGGACTTGCAGCAAGCATCCAACGGGATGGCTTGATTGAGCCGATTGTGGTACGGTCAAATGGTGGGCGTTACCAGCTTATCGCAGGAGAGAGAAGATTGCGGGCCATCAGAGACTATACTGATATGGAAACCATTGCGGCCCGGATTGTCAACGTAAATGATCTTCAGGCACGCCGCATATCTGCCGCTGAAAACCTTCAGCGTGAAGACCTTTCCGCGATTGAGACGATTGAAGGCATCGTGGAGATCGTGGATGCCGAATTGATCCAAGACAAAGAATATGCCGCTATGGGCAAAAGTCCGGCCGACCGGGTGAAAACCTTATTGGGGAAGATAGATTCAGTCAGGCGGAGCAGGGAACGGGGCTTTAACCCTGCGAAGGAAGCGAAACAGACGTCCCACAAATTTGTGGGACGTGTTGAAAAAATCTTCAAAAATCTTCCTAAGCCTTTGGAATGGCGGTCATTTTTCAATCACGATCTCCCTTTGCTGATAGACTTTTGCGAAGAGGTCCGGGATGTATCGATCCGACAACGCCTGAACAGGTCCCAGACCAGGGCACTGGAAAAACTCAGATCCGCATCTATACAGGAATTTCAAAGGGTTACAGCTCATACTCAAAGGCCAGGCAATTCGGAAACAGGGGATGTTGGTCGAGATTCCAGTCAAATTGGCCTCAGGGACCTCAGTGGCAGAGAGATTGAAGTAATTGCCGATAAGGCAGCGAGAAAAGAAAACATGAAAGAACTCAACCGGGCTCGTGTAAGCCCATCCCTGAGCCTTGAGGTAAGAATTTTCATGATGAGTCGATTGGGAATTCCTGCTAACAGAATTGCTGAACGACTTAGGGTCTAACCGCAGTA
>FUWD012884543.1_pt1 | contig 10312 bp, 12 predicted proteins | sample 1063281 | NCBI WGS metagenome assembly FUWD01 (sample SAMEA79048168, study PRJEB19326) | metagenome | biome: marine
GAGCTGGTTGCAACCTTGCTTCACTTATGACAATAATCAATAGGAAACCGACTTGATTGTGCGTAATATATTCCGAAATGATTGAGCCACGTCAGAGTTCAGAGGCCGCAATGAATTTCCGTGTGAGAACTAAGATATGGATTGAAAATGACCAGGGCAAATTGGTGATTGGAACTGGCCGCCTGAAGATTTTAGAGGCCATAATGGAACTTGGCTCAATGAACAAAGCGGCGCAAAAACTCAAACAGCCCTTTAGGGCTGTTTGGGGCAAGATTCGCGCCACTGAAGAGCGCTGCGGATTTAAGCTCATCTCTGCTAACAAAGAAGGCACAATACTTACAAGAGAAGGGCTGGAACTATTGTGGGCATATTTGAGGCTTCATAACAGGTGCGAAAGATTCACGGATACGCAGTTTCAAGAACTTTTTGGAGATTTGAGAAAGTCAAGTGAAGCGAAGTTCCCCGACAATGATGGAAACACGGAAAACGGCCCGAAGTTAGGATAGACTCCCTATGACCTCAGTGAAAGATAATCATCCGGTCAACCAGGAACTGGCCCAGGAATTCGAGGCGACACGATTTGTAGATGGATTGCCAACCCCTCGCTCAATTCCTCTTGCAAGAGAGATTCCTTACACCCTATTTGTAAATGATGACGAAATACTCTCCATATCTACTCTTCCCACTCATCTGGAAGAACTTTTCATTGGTTTTCTGGTTTCTGAAGGTGTTTTGCTTGAACCATCGGAAATAGGTCATTTGAGAGTAGATCGGACCAGTCGAATAGTTTCTGTGGAAATCAATGCGCCTGAAGAACGGCTCGATAGAATCAGGAAAAAGGGGATGCTCACTTCTGGGTGCGCAGGAGGCATTACTTTTTCAGTTGAGGCTGCCGTAAAGTTTGTACCCAAAAGTAGCCCTAGAATCATAATCCCGGTGGAGTTGATATCCCTAAGGATGAAGGAAGTAGATTCCCATAAGGGCACTTACAGTCTGACGCGAGGCACTCACGCTGCGGCCATAGCTTCGGCCTCCGAGACAGGGCCTATTCTCGAAGACATAGGCAGGCATAACGCTATAGACAAAGTCGTCGGTTATTGCTTTATGAATCAAGTTTTTACAGGCGACAAAATCCTGCTCACTACTGGTCGAATAACTTCAGAAGCCATCTCAAAAGCTGTCCGATCAGGGTTCCCAATCATCGTGTCAAGGTCCAGCGCAAGTGCGACGGCTGTTTCCATGGCCATGCAGGCTGGATTGGATGTAGTGACCTACGCAAGGGCCGGAAGATTCAATTTGTTCAGCCATGGAGCAACCCAAATAACCCCAAGGACAACCAGCGAGATTGATATCTCTCTCTAAGCTTTAAACCAGGAAAATAAAAAAATCTGTCAAATATCCTTGTTGTATCTAATGCAATTTGTTGATCCAGTTTTTACATTGAGTCGGGTGACATAAGGAGCAACAAATTAAGCATTTACGGCAGCTTTCAATCCTATTTCTTCAGGACAACAGATTTTCTCCACTCTGACGGCGCACACTTTATATTCCGGTATCTTGCAAATGGGATCCAGTGCCGGATTGGTAAGTTCGTTAGCATTGGCTTCCATAAAATGGAAGCTCATGAATATTGTTCCAGGCTCGACAACATCTGTAACCGTTGCTTTGGTGATCACTTCACCTCGCCGTGAAATGATACGGATGTCCTCGCCACTTTTTATTCCGATATCTGTAGCGTCGTAAGGGTGAATCTCGACATGTCCCTCCGGCATCTCCTTGTCCAGTGTCGGAGAATTTCGGGTCATTGTACCGGTATGATAATGTGGGAAAAATCTTCCTGTAGTTAAAAGCATAGGGAACTCGTCATCAGCCAGCTCTTCAGGAGGTCTGTATTCAAGAGCGTGAAACAGCCCTTTTCCTCTGGTAAATCTATCTTTGTGAAGAATAGGTGTTCCTGGGTGGTCTTTGGAAGGACATGGCCAGGGTATTCCCCCGCTTTCCAGTCGCTCATAACTGAGGCCGGCGTAACTGGGCGTAACTTGAGTAATCTCCTCGAAAATCTCTGCTGGAGATTCATAACTCATAGGCAATCCAAAGCGGGTCGAAATATCACATATTATTTGCCAATCGGCTCTAGCTTCTCCTGGAGGTTCAATTGCTTTTCTAATTCGCAAAACATTGCGTTCTGTGTTTGAGAATGTTCCATCCTTTTCGGCGAAAGAGGCCGCAGGAAACACTACATCAGCAATCTTGGCGGTGTCGGTAAGAAATATATCTATGACAGCGAGGAATTCCGCTTGCTGAAGCGCATGCTTCACATGCCTGCTATCTGGGTCGCTTCCCAAGGGGTTTTCTCCAAGGATCATCATTCCTTTGACTGAGCCATCCTCCAAGGCATGCATCATGTCCATGATGGTCAAGCCAACCCTTGGAGATAGTTGGGCGTTCCAGACATCTTCAAATTTCTTGCGGTTATTCTCATCGATGACGGCCTGGTAAGCTGGATAAACATTTGGAAGACCACCCATGTCGCAAGCCCCTTGAACGTTGTTCTGTCCGCGCAAGGGGTTAACACCGCAAGATTCCTTGCCTATTTTGCCGGTCAACATCGAAAGGTTGGCCAAAGACTTGACGTTATCAACTCCATGTGAGTGCTGTGTGATACCCATAGCGTAAAGAATCGTCGATTTTTCCGATGTTGCGTAAGTGACGGCCATCTTTTCGATGTCTTCCACGGAAATACCAGTTATCTCCGACACTCTTTCCGGCGGATAGTTTTTCAAGGTTTCCTGAAGTTTGTCAAATCCTTCTGTCCGTTCGTCAATGAAGACCTTGTCATGAAGATTCTTTGAAATGATGACGTTCATCATGCCATTCAACAAGGCTACGTCTGAACCTAGCCTCTGCCGAACATGGATGTCAGCTATCATAGTAACCTGGATTTTTCTGGGATCAGCGACTATTATCTTGGCGCCCTTCGCCTTGGCCCTAAAGATGCGATAGGCTATGAGTGGATGGGCCACCGAGGTGTTCGAACCTATGATAAAGATGCAATCGGCATTTTCAATCTCGGGAATCGAATTCGTCATGGCTCCGCTTCCAAAAGCGGCGGCAAGACCTGCCACCGTGGAAGAGTGTCAAAGGCGTGCGCAATGGTCTATGTTGTTTGTTCCGAACCCCACTCTGCAGAATTTCTGGAAAAGATAATTTTCCTCGTTGGTGCATTTGGCGGAAGTCAGGAAAGTCATGCTGTCCCCACCGTGTGTGGCTTTGATATCCTTCAACCTGGAAGCTGTGAAGTCAAGGGCCTCGTCCCAGGAAACCTCCTGAAGAACCCCGTCCTTCTTCAACAAGGGTTTCTTGAGTCTTTCAGGACTCTGAACAAACTCGTGCACATTCCAGCCTTTTATGCAAAGTTTGCCCTGATTCATTGGGTTTGATTTCGAAGGTATTGTCGAAATAATCCTGCCGTCAAAGGTTTCCAACAGGAATTCACATCCACATCCGCAGTAGGGGCATGTTGTTCTTACATAATTCAGATCCATCACGCCATCTCCTCATTTGAGATCATGTTCTAAACTGAAGCCAAGATCGATGCAAAAGGCAGTGGCCACCCGGAAGCTCAAGAACCGCCGTCATTACATTTTGCATTCTCACTTGTATGTCAATTTCAATTTAGCGCCAGACACCTATCTAGTCAAGAAACAATAAGCAATATGAAGTTTTGATCCGAGCGATATACAGACAAAAAAATAACCGAGCTATCAGTGGCTCGGTTTTTAGGAGGTAACGAAGCTTCGAGGTCGTTAATGTTAATGCTTCGCTTTAAATTATATCTTTAATATACTAATTTGTTGTTATTTTGTCAACTTGTTTTGTCCGGAAACGGCGGTCCGAATCTTTGAAGCCGACTTGGACCCAATGAGCCACCCAAGGACAACCACATTCATCACAAGACTTCCGATCTCGAGGAACTGAGTGAGTCCCGAGTCCAGGTAACCCTCATCAGCCATTCTTAGTACGTGAAATCCTAATATCGGAGTGTCTATTATTAGGTAAATGACGCCGATTATTGACGCATAAACTTTTTCATTCCAGAACGCTATTCCAAGAATAAACGCGGGCGCCATCGCAACGGCAAAATAAATTATTTCAAACTTGGCGACAGGGGAGTACGGGGTAGGGTCAAGCCCGAGCATATACAGATAACAGAAGTAGAGGAAACTCTTTAGATAAAACCATAGCCCAGCCATCCAGAAAACCATTGGGAAGTCGAGTTCAAATCGTCTCTCCGGAAAGAGATTAAATTTTGCCAATATCGAGGAGTTGCCCATTCTAAGCTCCGTCCCGATCATTTAGGTACAATGGAAAACTTTCGCACATTTCCCTAACGTTCTTTCCAATTCTTGCTATTACCGATTCGTTCGAATTGTTGGCGAGCGCCTCGGATATCCAGGAAGCTATGAGGCGCATTTCTTCTGTCCCCATGTTCCTTGTTGTTATCGCTGGTGTCCCAATCCTGATTCCTGAGGCTTTTCCTGGAGGTAACGGATCAAATGGGATCGTGTTCTTGTTCACGGTGATCCCGGCAGATTCCAGAATCTCCTGAGCCTGGGCTCCGTTTACGCCTTTGTCTGTTAGATCAACAAGCACCAGATGATTGTCGGTGCCTCCAGAAACAATTCTGAAACCATGACTCATTAGTTCTTCCGCAAGGGTTCCAGCGTTTCTGACTACTCTTTTCTGGTAGTCCTTGAATTCAGGAGTCGAGGCTTCCTTCATGGCAACGGCTTTTGCCGCTATAACATGCATCAATGGGCCCCCCTGCATCCCCGGGAATATGCAGGAGTCGAGAACCGACGCCCACCTTTGTTTGCACATAACGATACCGCCTCTAGGACCACGCAAGGTTTTATGGGTTGTCGTGGTGATAAAATCCGCGCAAGGAGCCGGCGAGGGGTGCAGACCAGCAACGATCAGCCCCGCTATGTGAGCGATGTCCGCCATTAAGACGGCGTCTACTTCCTGGGCTATGGAAGCGAATATTGAATAGTCTATGATTCTGGGATATGCGCTAGCTCCGGCTATTATCATACCTGGCCGGTGTTTGATGGCAAGGTCTCGAACCATGTCGTAGTCAATGCGGTGATCTTCTTTCCTAACCGAGTAGGGGACCACCTTGTAGATCTTTCCCGAAAAATTCTTGGGATGCCCCATAGAAAGATGGCCGCCATGCGCTAGATCCATCCCCATGTAAGTTGCCCCGGGGGCTAATACTGAGAAGTAGACCGCCATATTCGCCTGCGTGCCCGAATGGGGTTGAACGTTGGCATGGTCTACTTTGAAAAGTTCTTTAGTTCGATTACGAGCTAATTCTTCTATGACGTCTACATTTGCGCATCCGCCATAATATCTTCGTCCAGGGTAACCTTCAGCGTACTTGTTTGTGAGGATGCTTCCCTGAGCCTCCATAACGGCTGCTGATGCAAAATTTTCAGAAGCTATCAATTCCAGTCTATATTCCTGACGCGTCTTTTCGCGCCTAATTATCTCAAATACTTCGGCGTCTGTTTCTAGAAGTGAACTCATGGTGATCCTTTGCAAAAGCCCTGAAATTCAATCAAACAGGACGTTCATGGAAAATATATATATTCAGGATTCCTTGACAGGAAAACAACTCAAAAATCGAGAAGGACAGTTCACAAAACAAAAAAGAAATTACTTCGACATATTAGAATGATTCAATAATGTTAACTCGTCTCTGATGTCTGCCACCTTCAAATTCCGACTCCAGCCAGACTTGAATTATGGATAAAGCAAGGTCTTGTCCGATGACTCGACTGCCCAAACAGAGAACATTGGCGTCGTTATGAGCTCTACTCATTCTCGCTTGATATTCGTTAGCGCACAGTGCGGCCCTAATACCTTTGAACCGGTTTGCCGCCATCGACATACCAATCCCTGTTCCACAAATCAGGATCCCCAGACTATCGTCGTTGTTCAGAACATTCCTGCAAACATTCTGGGCAAAATTCGGGTAATCGCATGATTCCTCGGAGAAGCAGCCTGAATCTTCAACCTTGTATCCAAGCCCAATAACATAAGGTTTAATTAATTCCTTCAGACCGTAGCCCGCGTGATCTGATCCAACATAGACGATTTTCATTTATTCAAATCTCCTGAGCAAAAGGGAGACGTTTTGTCCACCAAAGGCAAAACTATTGGAAATAGCATACTTCATATCACGCTTTACGCTTTTATTTGCTGTGTAGTCAAGATCACAATCCGGGTCCGGGCAATCAAGGTTAATTGTTGGAGGCGCTATGCCATGCATGAGCGTCAAAGCGCTAAATATAGCCTCAATGGCTCCTGCCGCGCCAAGAGTGTGACCGGTCATGGATTTCGTAGAACTGATCGAGAGATTGTAAGCGTGTTTACCGAACAGACGCTTAATAGCCACAGTCTCGGTTTTATCGTTCAAATCAGTGGAAGTTCCGTGAGCATTTATGTACTGTACCTGCTCCGGCTTCAGACCGCAATCGACCATAGCCAGTTTCATGGCTTCATGAGCGCCGATGCCCTCTGGGTCAGGCATGACTATATGGTAAGCGTCACATGTGGCTCCGTAACCGACTATTTCTCCCAAGATTGTAGCTCCTCGTTCTTGGGCGCGTTCAAATGATTCCAATACCAGCATTCCCGCTCCTTCTGCCAGTACGAATCCATCTCTATCCTTGTCGAATGGTCGGGACGCTTTTTCAGGCTCTTCATTTCGGGTGGACAAAGCTCTCAAAGCGTTGAAAGCGGATATGGCGAATTCTCCAACTACCGCTTCAGCCCCGCCCGTTATCGCAACGTCTGCGCAATTCATAGCAATAATTCGGTATGCTTCTCCTATAGCGGAAGCGCCAGACGCGCAGGCGTTCACAACCCCAAAATTTGGTCCCTTAAAGCCAAATCGCATTGCTATAAGACCGGGTAGAAGGTTTACGACCGCCATGGGAATCATCATTGGCGGCATTCTCTTGGGGCCCTTTTCGCTGAGCAATTCCGATCCTATCTGAATAGTGTTTAATCCGCCTATGCCTGATCCTACTATTACTGCGCACCGGAAGGGATCATCAGGAAGTTTGTCAAACCCAGACTGTTCGACTGCCTGGCACGCTGCCACCATTCCAATTTGCTGGTGTCTGTCCAGGCGTCGTAATTCTTTGGCCGGAAGATACCCCGTGGGATCAAAATCAGTTGGAACTTCTCCTGCTATACGGGTAACAAGCCTGTGAGGGTCAAAAGCTCGAATCGGTCCGATTCCCGAAAAACCGCTAGTGACTCGTTTCCAGTTTTCATCAACGCCTGTAGCGAGACAGGTGACCAATCCCATTCCGGTAATTACAACCCTACGAGGCAAGCGATCCTCCCAAATTTTACAGAATGGAAAATAAAACTGTTATTTCTTCTGACTCGTCCTGATGAAATCGGCGACATCCTGAACCGTTCGGATCTTCTCGACTTCCTCGTCACTAATTTCTATTGCAAACTCGTCTTCCAGCAACGCAATCATGTCGTATATGTCCAAAGATTCAGCGCCCAAATCTTCAACAATCTTTGCATCCAGTCTTATGTTCTCTTTGTTAACGTCCACAAGGACTTCAGCGACGAGGTCTACCACTTTTTTTTCGATATCGTCCATACCGGTCTCCTTAAAATTAATTTATCGGTAGCAGGCAAGAATAAGATCCAGCCATGGGCGCTAGCTTGATCCCATGACTTTATGAGTCGACGCCGTTCACATGTATAGCCCGCCATTTATACCCAAAACCTGGCCTGTTATATAGTTGGCCATATCCGAGCAAAGAAAGGCTACGGCTGCTGCAACGTCCTGAGGTTCTCCGAGTCTACCCAAAGGGACATGCTGAATTATTGATTCCCTCTGATTTTCCGATAGGTGTTCTGAAATTCCCCCACTTATCATTCCAGGGGAAACACAATTTACAAGGATGTTTCTTGGCGCCAGCTCTCTGGCTAACGCTTTGGTTAAACCTACAAGTCCTGCCTTTGCGGCGGAATAATTGACCTGCCCAGCATTGCCGAGTTCCCCTGCAGTTGAGGAAATGTTTACAATTCTACCATAGCGCTTGCGGATCATACTCTTGGTCAGAGCCCTGCACATGTTGAAAGCCCCGGTAAGATTTGTATCGATTACAATTTTCCAGTCATCGTCTTTCATGCGACCCAGAAGCCCATCCCGGGCAATTCCCGCATTGTTAACCAGTATTTCAATAGACTTTCTTTCCGCAAGTGCGGCATTCACATTTTTATCAACTTCCACCGAATCACATATGTCGAATCGTCTTAAACAGCCTTTTCCCGGGAGTTGAATGACCGTGTCAAGCGTCTTTTGAGCGGCTCTTTCGTCTGTCTTGAAATTTATTATCACAAAAGCGCCATACCGAGCCAACAAGATCGCTATTTCTCTCCCAATTCCCCTGGATCCCCCGGTCACCAATGCTGTCTTACCTTCAAGACTCAACAAAGACGACTGAGTATCGGTCATAACAGAGCCCCCTGAAGATTTTCAATACTCTGGAAATCTGATACCGAGATTGCCGACACTGAACGGTCAATTCTCTTTAAAAGCCCGGAAAGAACTCTCCCCGGTCCGATTTCCAAGAAAACCTGCGCTCCCATGCCGATCATTTTTCTGACGCAGTCTTCCCACAACACTGGAGAAACTACCTGGTCAAGTAGAAGTGATTTCATGTCCCGATCCTGACCTGGATAAGGCTCTGCGTTGACATTTGCAATCACTGCGAACTGAGTCTCGCCGAAATGGATTTCTTTTAAACATTCAGACAAGGTATCCCTAGCAGATTCCATAAGGCTAGTATGAAATGCCGAAGACACATGTAAGCGAACCACTCTGGACCTTTTCTCCCTGGCTGCCGCCTGAACCGCTCTTTCAAGGGGTTCTATTTTGCCAGAGATGACGCTTTGATCGGGTGAGTTGAGGTTGGCCAGATCCAGGATGGATCCCTCTCTGGCGGACGACACAATTTCACGGACTCTCTCAACCGGAATACCAATGACTGCGGCCATTCCACACGAACCAAGCGGTTGAGCGCCATGCATGCCTTCAGCTCTGGCTTTTACGATCCTTAGAGCATCGGCAAAGTCCAAGGCTCCTGATGCGCACAATGCGCTGTACTCTCCTAGGGAATGGCCTGCCGCTACCATTGGCCCGAGTTTAAATTTTCTCTCCAAAAGACGCCATACCAGCATCGAATGAACAAAGATAGCCGGTTGCGTGAAGACAGTATGATTCAGCTCATCTCCGCGTTTTCCTTGCATGATCTCACTGAGAGGATATCCAAGAATCCGATCGGCTGACTCAAGAATCCGATAGGATTCGTCATCCTGAGAAACTATGTCCGAGGCCATCCCAGGAAATTGAGCCCCTTGTCCAGGGAACATGAGAGCTATTACGGGTCGAGATGAGGATACTGACTTGATCACCATTTCGAATTGTTATGACCTGCTATTCTACAGTCAGAACGATCCGGTTCTTGTAATAACCACAACTCGGACACACTCTGTGAGGGGCTACAGGCTGAGAGCATTCCGGGCACTTTGAGAGATTGACCGGCGTCAGTGAATGATGTGTGCGCCTCTTATCGCGTCTTGTTCTGGAAACCCTTTTCTTTGGAACTGGCATTTTTCATCCTTCTTAAATCAATTATTAAATCTAGATTTCAGCGCTGCGAGCTTTTCCCATCGAGGATCCGAACTGGATCCATGAGAGCACGAACAGCCTTCTGTTCCAATGATCGATCCGCACTCTGGGCACAACCCGGGGCAATCATCTTTGCATAATGGTTTCATGGGGATGCTTAGAGAAAGTTCCTGGGCAATAATCTCGCTCAGGTCAATCTCCTTTTCGAGAATCAGGATCTCATCTTCTTTGATATCTAATTCTTGTTCATAATGTTTTTCTACACTAGCGCCCTGCTTGACTTTTATGTCAATGCTCACAGGGATCAAGGAATAAAATTTAACAAGACACCTGGAACATTGCATCATGGCCGAAATTTCCAGATTTCCTAAAATCGCAATCTCTCCATGATTTTGGTCGATTCTGATTTGACCCAGGCCGTTAGGATTAACTTCCAGGTCTGGTGGTAGTTTAATCGACTCCAGTGAGTTCCCAATAAGATTCACCGACCCATCGAAATTAAATTCGAGTCCTTCTGGAGGAATGTCGTCAATCTGAATTTTCATCTTCGCATCATACCAGAGAGATTTACGATTAAGTACA
>FUWD013023677.1_pt1 | contig 10311 bp, 13 predicted proteins | sample 1063281 | NCBI WGS metagenome assembly FUWD01 (sample SAMEA79048168, study PRJEB19326) | metagenome | biome: marine
AATATTGCAGCGGTTGCGCCATCATTTAAACCTGCAGCATTTCCAGCTGTTACTCGACCAGCTGCGCGAAATGGTGTCTTAAGGGCGCCAAGTGCTTCCAAAGTTGTTTGCGGCCTAGGTGGTTCATCAACTGTTGCTACACCCCAACCTAACTCCACTGTTCTAGTTGCAACTGGAATTAGATCAGGTTGAATTTTATTTGCAGCATAAGCTGCAGCTGTTTTTGTTGTGAGGCAAGTGCGTATTTATCTGCTCGATCTTTAGTTAGATGTGGAAACTTGTCATGTAATCTTTCAGCGGTTGCGCCCATTTGCAGTGCATCGGTCTCAACAATTCTCTCAGCTAAGTACCTTGGATTTGGATCCATACCATCACCCATCGGATGATTTCCCATATGCTCAACACCGCCAGCGATCGCTAAATCATAAGCACCCATATTTATGCCACCAGCAATTGTGGTAACAGCTGTTAACGCACCAGCGCACCATCGATCAATTGAATATCCAGGTACTGATTTTGGAATACCAGCAAGGATTGAAACAGATCGACCAATATTCATTCCTTGATCACCAGTTTGGGTAGCAGCAGCGATTGCAACATCATCAATTTGATCAACTGGCAGATTTGGATTTCGCTCAAGTAGGCCGCGAAGGCAGCGGACCATTATGTCGTCCGCTCTAGTTCCGGCGTATAAAGAGCCGGCTTTACCAAATGGAGTTCTAACCGCATCTACTAAAACCACATTTGTTTTTGCAGTAGCGCTTTTGCTCATTAGAGACTCCTAGCTAGATAAACCTAATAAGGCTTAGGTTACTAGCCAGTAATGATATTGGGTAGTGGGCTTATTTACTTACTAAAGTTTGAACCGGCCTAGCTGGGCGGGTATATAGGCGTAAAACTAAGCTGAGGTAGGTGGCCCAAAGTGCTAGTTGCACCCAAGAGGTGTTTACATCAAAGCCAACTGTGCCTGCTAGTAATGTGCCCGCAATTGAATCCTTTGCCATAACTGATGAGATATCCCAAGCGTATGAACTAACACCAGGTAACCAACCAAGCTCCTGATACTCATGAACTCCATAGGAGAGAACGCCAGCTGCGACAATAATTAATGCCACACCTGTGATGGTAAAGAACTTACTTAAATTCAACTTAATTGAGCGGTTATAGATTAAGTAACCAAGAATGATTGCCAGTGCCAGACCTGCAACTAAACCAATTGAGGCACTAGATGTGGCAGCAACAGTCTTAAAGTTTGTGTATACAAATAAAGCGGTTTCAAGTCCTTCTCTAGCTACTGCAAAAAAAGCAGCTGCAGCCAGTGCTAATGGGCCAGCGCTAAGAGCAGTATCAACTTTGCCGTGTAGATCATTTTTTAAGGTTCTTGCTACTCGCTTCATCCAAAAAACCATCCAGGTAACTAAACCAACGGCTACAAAGGATGTAGTACCAGCGAAGAATTGTTCACCGCGCTCTGATAACTCAGCTGAGGTAAAACTTAGAAAGCCGCCAAGTGCAAAACTTGCAGCCAGTGCAATCCCAACGCCAGTCCAAATTGGAGCTAGTAATTGGCGACGATCAGTCTTAACCACATAGGCAACTAGGATTCCGACAATTAATGCCGCCTCTAGTCCTTCGCGCAGTGCGATTAAAAAGGTACTTAACATCCCTTGAGCCTACGGCTAGGTGAGGGAATTACGCAACTTAAGTGTTTCGTAATTGCTGTGATAATCCTTACGCGCTCGCTTCAGCCTCAGATTCGCCCGCAGGGGGCTCAACAACTACCACCGGCTCAATGGCATCTAATTTAGCCGCTATTGCAGGGCTAACCTGTTCAATCTGCCAGGGGCGAGCTCCCATTTGAGTTAATTGGGTAATCACAAAGCTCTCATACTCACTACTACTCGAAGGTGGTTGCTGCCAGCATATCTTTTTTACCAATTCAGGAGTTACTAGATTTTCAGTGGGTATTTGAATTTGTTTTGATAACTCAATTAGCGCTGCTCTAGCGTGAGTTAACCTGGCATATCCAAGTGGGTTCTTCTCCTTCCAAATCTTCATTGGCGGTAAATTCTCTGAAGCAACTCGAAATTCAGGTTGTTGATCAAGGGGCGTCTTTAGTGAGTCATTTAAAACCTTAAGCCAGGTATTAAATGGCGGTGATTCTAATTTAGTTCGCCAGCTAATTACCTTAGCAACAGCTTCAAGATTATCTGGCCTAATAGTTGCAAGTTCAATAATTGCTAAATCTCCTAATACTCGCCCAGGTGCTAGATCTATTTGCCTAGCTATTTCATCTCGGGCTAGCCATAAATCTCTCACAATCGTCATAGTCAATCTATCTCTTACTTTATGCATACCAGAGGTGCGCCGCCATCGATCAGCTTTCGGCGTATCTGAGAATTTATAATCTTTATAGCTATTTAATATTGATTTGAAATCTTGCTCTGCCCATGTTAATTTTTTTTGCTCAGTAAGTAAGTCAGCAACTGCATTTCGAATATCAAGTAAAATATCAACATCGAGTGCGGCATAGGTAATCCATTCAGGTTTTAATGGACGAATAGACCAATCAACAGCTGAGTGCTCTTTTGCAAGAGTTAGTTCCAATAAACTTTCAGCTAGTGCTCCTAAGCCAACTCTTTCACAACCTGCAATTCGTGCCCCTAGTTCAGTATCAAATAGCAGTGTTGGCTTTAAGCCAACCTCAATTAAACATGGCAAATCTTGGGTACTGGCATGAATTACCCACTCACAACTTGAAAACTGTTTATTAAATTTTTCCCATAATTTTGAATCTTTTAGGGGGATTGGATCTATCAAATGTAATCCACCATCTTTGCGATATATCTGAATTAAATAAGCTCGCTGGCTATATCGGTAGCCGGAAGCTCGTTCGGCATCAATAGCAATTGGGCCATTACCGAGAGATAGTTGATTAATTAATTCTTCAAAACTACTTTCATTTTCTACAAGAGCAGACATCGCGTTACGGGGTATTAGAAGCGGGGTACTCATTACTAACTGAGTCTAACTATTACGTGGGATTGAACTAACACCTTGCGGGATTGGCTCAAGACCAGCTGCCATTGCGAGTAGCTCAAGCCAAGCATTTACATGAGATATTAAATTATCGCCATCAGTTGGTGTCCATGATGCACGAATTTCCATCTCAGAGTCTTCTTCTCGATCAGCTAAAGCGCCAAAGGATGCACTTGCAACTCTAGTAACTGTGCCACTTGGCGCAGTAAATTCACAATTATTTTTCTTAAGTGCTTCAAGTAACCATGTCCAACCTATTTCAGGTAGTAATGGATCAGATGCCATCTCTAAATCAATTGCAGATCTAGCGAAAGTTACACATCGCCATTGTCCACCCCAACCCTCTTGGCCAGCAGGATCATGTAATAAAACAAATCGACCGGTTGCAGCATCCTCTAATACATCAGCAGTCATTGCTAAAGCGTGTGGAGCAAGTTTTTGTGGAGCCGGCACAGCTTCAAGTGATATTTCACCCCGTGGCTTAAGTGCCAATATCGGCGCAGTTAATTGCTCAAAGCTTAATTTCATGTCTTAAGGATAAATTGGATATGGGATAAGTAAGTGCAGGCGCGAGGAATTAAAGATAACTAAAAAATCAAATCAGCGCGCTAGGCTTAACTAATGGCCACAATTCTCGCTTTGTTCTCATCTTTGTTGTGGGGCAGTGCTGATTTCCTTGGCGGTAAATTAACTAAACGCTATCCGGCTTTGGCGGTCACAGCTGTATCGCAAAGTATTGGTTTAATAACTGGAATTATAATTGTCGTAATTAGTTCATCTTGGCTTTTCCCAACTCTAAGTTGGGATAATTATTTTCTATCTGGTGTACTAGCGGGCTTACTTGGATTTATTGGCTTAATAGCTTTTTATACTGGACTTGCAACTGGACAAATGGGCGTAGTTGCACCAATTAGTGCGCTAAGTGTTCTAATTCCTTTAACAATTGCATTCATTAATGGTGAAAAGCCAAACTCAATGCAGCTAAGTGGCATGAGTATTGCTTTAGTTGGCGCAGTTTTTGCAAGCGGACCAGAGATTAAAGCTGGTATGACTATTAGGCCACTAATTTATGCAGTCATTGCTGCCTTTGGATTTGGTGGCGCAGTTGCATTAATTGCTCAGGGCTCTAGTTCAAGTGCAATTATGACCATGACAACTATGCGCTTTACTACTTTTATTGTCTCTTTATTTTTACTTGCAAAATATAGGACTTTAGGAGGATTATCAAAGAAGAATATTCCAATTTTAGTTGTTATTGGCGCAGCAGATTTTATTGCAAACCTATTTCTAGGAGTTGCAACTACTAAAGGTTTAGTTTCCTTAGCTGTAGTTCTGGGTTCACTTTATCCAATTGTTACCGCGCTGTTAGCATTTAAACTTCTACAAGAACGCCTGCATAAGGTTCAGTATGTTGGTATTGCATTTGCAATTACTGGAGTGGCATTTATCGCTGCTGGTTAGATTTTTTTATACCGCTCAAATTTGGCTTCTTCAATGATTTCCTGACTTATTAACTCAAAGCCAGAAGTAAGCTTTTCTACTGAAATTCTATTTTCACCCTCTTTAACTAAGTTAGTTGTTAGATGCAGATGATCGATTAAACCTTGATCTATTAGAGATTGAAGAAGTGATGAACCAGCTTCAACTAAAACCCTTATGGCTGAGGAGTCATCTGTTGGTGGAAAATTCTCGCTGATCTCTTTAAACAATTGTGCTGGCGGCATTAAGAACTGCTTGGCTAATTGATTTTTTGGCTGCAATCTAACTTTGGTGTGAGTCAGAATATAAAGCGGGATAGGTGTGCGCTTATATGGTTCACGTCTGGCAGTGTTGCCGCCAATGATTATTAAGTCAGATTCTTCTCGTAACTGATTAAAGCGCCTTCGGTCTTCATCAGTTGAAAGGGGAATTGATGAGCCAGCTAAGGTGGTGGCTCCTGATTTGCCCACGATCAAGTTTGCGGTAGTTATCAATGCCCTCATGGGTAGCAGGTTAGCGAGTGTCAGTGGGTACTCCTACTCTTTTACCATGATCATAAATTGCCAAACATGTGTAATGAGAGAGATCGCCTGTGGCGATTGTGTTATTTCTGTGCTGCTTGAGATTAAGCCGCTGCCTGGTAAAAATGCTGAATTCACAAAAGGTGATGAAGCTGCAATCAACTTACTTTCTGATGCTGGCTTTGTGCCCCCTTTAAGATTTAAAGCGGGTAACAAACCAAAAATGCGAAATATCGGGTAAATAGCAAAAAAGATCCCAAAATTTGCAAAATTCTCAGCCCACTACGCTTATGTTGGGTTGAGTAAGCCGGTCAATGATGGCTAGCCTTTCTGAATGAGAAAATTACTGCGCTCACTTTTTTCTATCTTTATCGCAGCAGGATTACTAACACCAGTTTCAGCCAGTGCTGCCCCAAATCTAATTGAGGTGCAGGGTCGGGTTAGAGATCTGCAAGAGCAGGCCACAACAGCTGCTGAAGGTGCGCAGGAAGCAAAGGTAACTTTGGCAAAATTAAATAAAACTTTAGTTACTGTGCAGCAGGAAGCAAGCCAGCAAGGAGCTTCAGTAACTGCAATGAATAAAGCAATTGGCGCTATTGCAGCTGATCAATACAAGTCTGGACCACTTAGTAAATCACTAGAACTACTTTTTCCTCTGATCCTTCGTTGTATTTATCAACAGCTGGCTCACTTGAAGCGATTACTCGAAAAAAGAGCGCTGATCTAAAGAAATTCTCCGTAGCTACACAAAGATTAAATGCCACATCCTTAACTGTGGCCGATAAATTATCATTAGTAAAAGCTGCTGAGGCTAAGTTTAAAAAACAATTAGAAATTGCCAACTCAAAATTAGATCAGGCCGAGGCATTACTCGCAAAATTAACCGCAGCAGAGCGCAAGCGACTTGCAAAATTAAATGATGATGAAGAAAATGCCGACCAACAGAGATCACTCGCAGATGCAGGCAAGTACAGTTCTGTCTCTGGACGAGGTGGCACGGCCATAAAGTATGCACTTGCTCAAATAGGAGATAGGTATATCTTCGGCGCGGACGGGCTTACTACTTGGGATTGCTCAGGATTAACTATGCGCGCTTTTGGCGCAGCCGGTGTTTCACTACCACACTCTTCTCGAGCTCAATATAACTATGGCAAAGCAATTGCTAGAAAAGATTTACAGGCAGGTGATTTAGTATTTTTTGGAAAACCAATCTCGCACGTGGCCATATACCTATCCCCAGATCGCATGTTGCATGCACCAAGATCGGGTAGTCGAGTAAAAATTGCTAATATGAATATGGGAATAAAGCCATATATAGGAGCACGCCGTTTATAGCGGGAAAAAAGTCTTATTAATCACAAATGATCTTGGTCCAAGAGCAGGTGGGATTGAAACTTTTATTTTAGGACTTATAGAAGGTATGCCATTTGGCACTCTAGTTGTTTACACATCCTCACAAAAGGGTTCAGTCGAATTTGATAAGCAGCTATATGAAAAGTTTGGCGCTAGAGTAATTAGAGATAGAGCTAAAATTTTGCTACCAACTCCAAGAATTACAAAACGAGCGATAAAAATATTAGAGTATGAAGCAATTACTAGAGTTTGGTTTGGTGCAGCAGCGCCCCTGGCTTTAATGGCTAGTGAGCTTCGTAAAAATGGAGTGAGCAATATTGTGGCTTTAAGCCATGGCCATGAGGTTTGGTGGGCGAAGATTCCTATATTTAAACAGCTGCTCAAGAAGATTATTACTGATGTTAATTATCTTGGCTACCTTGGAAAATTTACAAAAAATGAAATTATTAAAGTGAGTGATGAGCCAAATAAACTCATTCAAATTGCCCCAGGTATAGATACCAACCATTTTATGCCTAGAACTGCTAACGCTAAATTAATCGCAAAATATAGATTAGAAGATAGACGAGTAATAATTTGTGTTGCCAGATTAGTTCACCGCAAAGGGCAAGATCAATTAATACAAGCTATGCCTAAGATATTGCAATCACATCCGGATGCAATTTTGTTATTAGTCGGAGTTGGCCCAATTAAACAGATGTTAGAGAATTCAGCAAGGCAGTTACAGATTACTCATCAAATTGTATTTGCTGGCAGAGTTTCACATGATGAATTGCCAGATTACTTAGCTATTTCAGAGATCTTTGCAATGCCAGTGCGATCTAGATTTTTAGGTCTTGAAGTTGAAGGACTAGGAATTGTTTATTTAGAAGCTAGTGCATGTTGCAAGCCAGTTGTAGTTGGTAACTCAGGGGGCGCAGCTGATGCCGTAATTGATGGCGTAACTGGACTACTAGTTGATTCAAGTAAGGTAGATGAGATTTCAAATGCAATTTGTAAATTACTAGATGATCCAATCAAGGGTAAGCAAATGGGTCAGGCAGGTCGAGATTGGGTCATAGAAAATTGGCAAATGAGTAATTGGTCTAAGAAATTTAACAAATTATTATTGGATAATTAAATTATTTACTAAAGCGATACTCACTGCTTGAGCACGGTTTGTCGCACTTAGTTTTCGATAGATAGCAGATAGATGAGTCTTAACAGTGGGTTCGGTTAAAAAAAGCATGCCAGCAATAGCAGATGCAGTCGCTCCAGTTGGTAGCAGTGAAAGCACCTCTAACTCTCGATTCGTTAGATCAAAATCAATAACTTGCTTTGATTGTTTTAACTCACCAGCTTTCATGAACTTATTTGTACCAGCACTGATACAGTTCATAATTTCAATTAAATCATTAATTGCAGCACCTTTAGTAACAAAAGCACTTGCCCCAGCTGATTTTGCACTTTCTAGTATTTCACTTTGATCATGCATAGTCAGCACCACAAATTTACATTTACTCTTTTCTGATAAAGCAGTTTTAATTAAATCTAAACCACTTAATATTCCTAAGTTAATATCAACTAAGGCAATATCAGGGTGAAATTTATTAATGACTGCTAATCCTTCACCTACTGTTGATGCTTCAGCTACGACATTAAAGTCAGTTTCTGCTAGCGCAGCTATTAATCCAGATCTAATCAAATGGTGATCATCAACTATGACAATATCCATAAATTAGAGTGTAATTAAGATTATGCTCCCAGTGGACCCGGACTTAATTTCAATTAGCGCACCTATTCCTTCAAGTCGCTCCTTGACGCCTAGCAGTCCGTAAGAATGCTGCTTTTCAAGGGCGCCACCATTTCCATCATCTTCTATTTGAATTAGATTTGTTGTTAGCTTGATTTTAATTACTGAGCAATTTGCATGACGCATTGCATTAATTATCAACTCTCTAACTGCTCGCAGTAATTCAAAGCGTTGATCTGATTTAACTTCAACTTCACCATGTATTTCATAGGTGATATCAGTATGAGAAAGTATTGTTGATAATTGTTGATCTAATTGTTCTTTAATAGATCTGCTTTCATTTGTGCGCAGTTCAAATATCTCATCTCTAACCTGATTAATTAAGCCACTTATTGAAAATCTAATCTGGCGTAGGGGAGTGCGATTTATATTGTCTAAATTATTACTGCCAATTATTTGATCTAGTCGGTAACCTAAGGATGCTAACTCCTGTGCCAAACCATCATGAAGCTCTCGAGCAAGTCGAGTTCGTTCGGAATTAGGCGAAGAGTTCATCAATCTCGCGAGCAAATTGCTGTGATACCACATGGCGCTTAACCGATAACTTAGCTGTTAATTGCCCGCCCGCAATTGTAAAATCAACTGGCAGAATAGAAAACTTACGAATTGACTCAGCTCGGCTAACTGCTTTATTTGTGTCATCTACTGCAGTTTGAATCACGGCAATAAGTGTTGGATCCTTCGCTAACTCGGCAATAGAAGCATTTTCCTTCTTATTAGCAACTGCCCATGGCCTAATTGAATCTGGATCTAAGGTAACTAGTGCTGCAATAAACGGTTTGTTATCGCCAACTACCATGCATTGACTAATTAATGGATTAGAGCGCAGACGATCCTCAAGGACTGCTGGTGCAACGTTTTTACCACCAGCTGTAACAATTAATTCTTTCTTACGACCGGTAATTGATAAGTAACCTTCATCATCTAATTTTCCAAGATCACCAGATTTAAAGTAATTATCTTTAGTGAAAACTTCATCGTTAGCTGCATCATTTTGCCAGTAACCCTTCATCACGATTGGTCCCTTAATTAATACTTCACCATCTTCGGCAATCTTTATTGTTGTACCAGGGATAGGTTTACCGACAGTGCCAACTTTGTGCGCAGAAGTTAGATTTAAAGTTGCTCCTGCTGTGGTTTCAGTTAAGCCGTAGCCTTCTAATACTCTAACGCCGGCTCCACGATAGAAATGGCCTAATCTCTCACCTAAAGGCGCTCCACCTGATATCGCGGCTTCAACTCTGCCACCGAGGCCGGCACGAATCTTTGAATAAACTAATTTATCAAATAAACCATGTTGCAGTTTTAATAATGGTGGAACACTCTTGGCATCTAATGCTCTGCTGTATGCAATTGCAACCTCTGCTGCTTTATGGAAAATCTTACCTTTACCAGCTGCTTCAGCTTTTGCTTCTGCGCCATTAAATATTTTTTCAAAAATGCGTGGTACAGCTAAGACGAATGTTGGTTTAAAGCTACCCAGATCTTTGGTAATCTAGTTAAATCACTGCAATGAGCTAAGTGAAGACCTGATGTAATTGCGCCAATTTGAACCATTCGACCAAATACGTGTGCGACTGGCAAGAACAAAAGTGTTGATCCACCGGGTTTTAAGAAAAGATCACTTGCGCCATTCACAACATTTCCACATTCAGATAAGAAGTTTCCATGAGTTAGTTGAACACCCTTTGGTTTACCAGTTGTACCAGAGGTATAAATTAAAGTAGCAAGAGTTTCTGGCTTTAAAGCTGCCCTTCGCTTACTTATTTCCTCATCACTTACATCTTTACCATCGTGGGCTAAGGTAGCAAGTGCGTTATAAGTGATATTCCAAATATTTTTACAACTTGCTGGCATAACTGGTGTTACTAGTTCAACTAGAGCAGGAGTTTCAACAATGATTGCAACCGCACCTGAGTCAGTTAAAATCCAATCAACTTGCTCCGCACTTGATGTTTCATAAATTGGAACAGATACCGCTCCGGCATACCAAATAGCAAAATCTAAAACAGTCCACTCATAACGAGTCTTTGCCATGATCGCAACACGATCACCAACATTAATTCCAGAAGCAATTAATCCTTTGGCTACAGATTTAATCTCCTCTTCATACTCCTTTGCTGTAAC
>FUWD013024873.1_pt1 | contig 10311 bp, 9 predicted proteins | sample 1063281 | NCBI WGS metagenome assembly FUWD01 (sample SAMEA79048168, study PRJEB19326) | metagenome | biome: marine
TTTTTTTTATTGTTTTGCCATTTTACCATTCAGCCATTTTGCCATTTTCGTGACAGCCCTGCCCCGGTGACTGATGCCATTTTTGAGATAGGGTTGCATCTCTGCAAAGGTTTGGGTATGTCCGTCGGGCATGAAAACCGGATCGTACCCAAAGCCGCCATCGCCACCCCGCTCCTCTGTAATAATGCCATCAACCCGGCCTTCGAAGAGATGCTCCTCTCCATCGACAATCAAACAAACCACCGTCCGGAAACATGCTTTTCGGTTCCTGATGCCGGCAAGCTCTCCCAGTACCTTCCGAACGTTGTCCTCGAAACTGCAACCCTCCCCCGCGTACCTTGCAGCATAAACACCGGGACGACCATTCAGCGCCTCAATCTCCAGGCCGGTATCATCGGCAAAACAGTTCATGCCCGTTTTTTCGTGGATAAACCAGGCTTTCTGCGCGGCATTGCCCTCAATCGTCTCCCGGGTTTCCGGGATGTCAGTTTCGATCCCGACATCATGTAAACTTAAAACCCGGAAGTCATCTCCCAGGATCTCACGCACTTCACGTAGTTTGTGCTGGTTATTTGTGGCGAAAAGAAGTTGACGCATAGTAAAATGGTTAGGGGGTCAGGGGTTCGAGGAGGAGGCGGGTCAGTAGTTCGGTGAAACTCCAGCCATGGGCCCTGGCCATCTTTGGAACGATGCTTGCCGCAGTCATGCCGGGAACGGTATTGACCTCCAGAAAATAGAACTTTTTTCCTGTAAAAATATAGTCGAACCGCACGATGCCTTTACAGTTGAGTTTTCCGTACAGCAGCGTGGATATCTCCCGGCACTGTTTTGAAGTTGCATCAGAAATTTCGGCTGGCACCACCTCATCCGACATCCCTTTTTTATATTTTGCTTCGTAATCGAAATACTCATTCCTGGGAATGATCTCGGTAACAGGCAGCACCACCACCGCTCCTTCGCTTCTGAGGACACCGCAGGTAAGTTCCCGCCCTTTAACAAACTCCTCAACAAGAACCTCGTTGTCCTCCTGAAACGCCAGTTGCAGCGCCGGCTTCAGCTCCTGTTTCAGATTCACCTTCGACATCCCCACGCTCGACCCGCCATTGTTTGGCTTGACAAAAAGCGGAAAAGTCAGCTTTGCAAGGATCTCCGGAACCGGATCGGGCCCGTTTTTAAAGATGTGCATGGAACGGGCAACAGGGATGCCACACGAGGCCACCACATCTTTGCAGTATTGTTTGTTGAATGTCAATGCAGAGGTGGTAACATCAGAGGATGTATACGGAATTCCGAGCATGTCGAAATAACCCTGCAGTTTTCCGTTCTCACCGGGTGTACCGTGAATGGCATTGAAAACTATGTCGAAATGCACTTTACGTTTTCCGATGGTCAGACTGAAATCATTTTTGTCGATGGGAAATCGTTTAGACCCGACAAGGTAGTTCCATTTTTTCCTTTGACTTCGACAAGATAAGGATGAAAACGGCCGAGATCCATATTCATCTCTACCTGTTTTCCGCTTTTCATGGAGATGCCGTACTCACCAGAGTCACCACCGGCAACGATTGCAACATTCAGCATATGGTTTATTTTTCGGCGACAAAAGTAAGACAAAAATATTGCTCCTTGCGCAAAATTCAATTTTTGCGTAAGTTTGTGGTTTCTTAGCCCAAACACAATATTGTGAAGGTTTTCAGGTTATTCAGATAAAACGGCTGATGGATTTTTTACGATTTCTGTTCTCTAAAAAATTTCTCAAGCACCTGCTCATCGCGATCGGGATTACTGCCGTTTTGATCTGGGCTACCCTTTACTCTTTATCGTGGTATACAAAGCACGATAACTACATCATCGTTCCGGACTTCCGTACGCTTTTCGTTCAGGATGTACTCGGAAATCCCGACAACAGGGATTATCAGTTTTCGGTGGTCGACTCCATATTTGACCCCGACAAACCCGGTGGTTCCATTCTGTCGCAGGATCCCTTTCCCGGTTCGAAAGTGAAGACCAACCGCACCATCTACTTTACCATATCCTCCATCATCCCGGAAAAGACAACCATGCCCGATTTGCGGGACCTGACCCTCAGGCAGGCTCAATCGATGCTGGAATCGGCCGGACTGAAACTCGGCAGGCTGCTCTACATCCGCTCGTTCGATGAGGATGCGGTTCAAAACCAGCTCTTTCGAAAGAAAGCCCATTCAACCGGGAACCGAGTTGAACAAAGGCTCGGTGATCGATCTGACCATTGGCATGGGTGCGAAGGCGGAGGAGATGAAGGTGGATTCGACCGAGGAGCAGGAATAGAATTAGGAATTAGGAATTAGGAATTAGGAATTAAGCGTTAGGACTTGGTGTTTTTTTGGGGAAGTGTTGTTTTTATATGTTAATGTTTCAGGGATGGGGATTTTTCGTTTAGGTGGTTTGGTTTTTTTGTTTTCGATGCTGGTCTCTTTTGGGGAGGCTCAGGAGTATCTTACCGGTTTTTCGGGGAATCCGGTTGTAAAATCGGGTATTGCTAACCGGGTTGGAATGAAGGCCTTGATGGCCGGGCAGGACACGGTGCCGGTCGGGTTGCCTTTTTTTGATGATTTCTCGGAGGATGACATATTTCCGGATGGTGCACGGTGGATTGACCATTATGGTTTCGTAAACAACGACTATCCTGTTTTTCCGATCAACCTGGGGGCAGTTACCATGGATGCGATCAACGATTCGGGAACGATGTATGCGAATGCGGTACCCGGACCGGAGAATTTCATTGCCGATCACCTGACTTCCCGGTTTATCCGCCTCGATTCAATCTTCGCTCCCACCGCCCGAAAACTGACGATGGCCGACTCGGTCTATCTCAGCTTTTACTACCAACCCCAGGGGCGGGCCTATCGCGGCCCTTCGGCAAGCGACACCCTGATCCTTCAATTCCTCAACCGGCCGGGATATGATACCCTTGTTCCGGGTGACACCGTTGTGACACATGTACCCGATAAGTGGGACATGGTTTGGTTTGCAAACGGGATGCAGCTCGACACTTTTTATCTCCAAAACAACAAGTACTTCATGCAGGTGATGGTCCCCATTACCGATACAGCGACCTATTTTAAGAAGAAATTCCGGTTCCGGTTCCTGAACTATGTCAGTCTGGCCAGCTCAGCAGAACCCAGCTGGCAGAGTAACTGCGACCAGTGGAACATCGACAATGTTTACCTGAACATCGGGCGCAACAGATACGACACGGTTTACCCCGAACTGCGTTTCATCGAACGCACCCCCTCGCTGCTCGAACGGTACGAATCGATGCCCTATCCGCAGTACTGCGACGACCCCACCAACGAGATCCGCGACACCCTCGACATCCTGATCAGCAACCGGGACGTTAACAACCATCTCTCCAAATACGGTTACACCCTGACCGGAGAGACGATCGGTTTCAATAAAAGCTACGATGGAGGCACTTACAACATTCAGCCATACTACACCGCCGGATATGTTACCTGGCAACCCTTCGCACACCCGCCCATGCAGTATCTCTTCCCGATCAGTTCGGCCGACAGTGCCCTCTTCAGGATGACCCATGTTGTTAAAGATAACACGCCCGGGTCGCCTTTTGGAGACACAATTACAGGATTTCAGCGCTTCTACAACTACTTCGCTTACGACGACGGTACCCCGGAAGCAGGTTACGGCCTCACCCCTGCCGGATCGAAACTCGCCTATAAATTCAAACTGAACAAATCGCCCGATACGTTGCGGGCAATCCGGTTTTTCTTCAACCATACACTTGGGAAGAACAATCAACAATGGTTCTACCTTTGTGTATGGAACGACAATGCCGGCAACCCGGGCGATACCATCTGGTCGAACCTTGTCATGCCGCGCTTTACCGACAGTCTGAACAAATTCGTAACCTACCATATCCCGAATGGGCTGCGGATAACCGGCACTTTTTTTGTCGGATGGATTCAAACCACCGACGATAACCTCAATGTTGGATTCGACAGGTACAACAACAGCCAGGATCAGATCTACTACAATTCGACCGGTCAATGGACAACCAGCTCCTACACCGGCTCCCTGATGATCCGTCCGGTTGTCGGGAAACCCATACCGCTGGCAATCGGCGAACAACATGCCGGTAACATTCCGCTGACCATCTATCCCAATCCCTGTTCCTCTGCGACCCTGAACCTGCGAATTCCTGAACAATCGCAGCCATCGGTTCAAGGTTCAACCCTCACTGTTTTCAACCTGTTCGGTCAATCGTTAATTCGTCAACCATACAGCTCCGCTGTGGATGTATCAACCCTCTCCAACGGGCTCTACCTGCTGGAGATGAAAGACAGGGACGGTATGCGTATGGGGGTAACCCGTTTCATCATCGCGCGATAGGGTTATGGATCAGGAGCCTGAATCGGATAGATCCGGTTACCCGGAAGAGCAGAACGAACTTTATGAACACTTCCGGTTTGTGGTGGATCGGGGCCAGGCGCTGTACCGCATCGACAAGTACCTGATGGCCAAAATTGAGAACGCCTCCCGGAACCGCATTCAGAACGCTGCCCGTGCAGGGAATATTCTGGTGAACAATACCGTTGTAAAACCCAATTACCGGGTAAAGCCCCTCGACACCATCTCCATTGTGATGGCGCACCCGCCACGCGACACAGAGGTCTATCCCGAAGATATCCCCATCAACATCGTGTATGAAGACGACGACATCATCGTGGTCAACAAGGAGGCGGGCATGGTGGTTCATCCCGGGCATGGAAACTTCACCGGAACGCTGCAGAATGCGCTGCTCTTTCACATGCAGCAGAATGAAGCAGGCAACGAAGAGGAGCGAAAACCCTACCTGGTACACCGCATCGATAAAGAGACCACCGGCATCATGCTGATTGCAAAAAACGAGTATGCCCAAACACGGCTGGCAAAGCAATTCTTCGACCACACCATCGACCGTACCTACGTTGCCCTGGTATGGGGCAACATGGAGCAGGATCAGGGAACAATCACCGGAAATATTGGCCGCGATGTACGGAACAGGCTGATCATGTCGGTATATGACGATGAAGAGCGTGGTCGCCATGCGGTAACCCATTACCGCGTTCTTGAACGACTGGGATATGTAACGCTGGTCGAATGCCGGCTGGAGACTGGTCGCACGCACCAGATCAGGGTACATTTCAAGCACATCGGCCACCCGCTTTTCAACGATGAAAGCTATGGCGGAGGTGAGATTCTGAAGGGGACCACCTTCACCAAATACAAACAGTTTGTGCAAAACTGCTTCAAACTGCTCCCCCGGCAGGCGCTTCATGCCAAATCTCTGGGATTTTTACATCCCACATCACAAAAGTTCGTAAATTTCGACTCGGAATATCCCGACGACCTGAAGGCCGTCATTGAAAAATGGCGTGACTATAGCATACATAAATCATTGTACGAATAGAAATTATACCATGAACCCAGCACTCCGGATTTTTGCATCGCTCTATTTCTGGTTTGAACTCTTCTTCATCTCCGGGATCCTCTTCCCCCTCTCATTTGTACTCTTTTTCCTCACCGCCCCCTTCGACCGCCGTCTCTTCATTATGCACAAATACACCTGCGCATGGTCATTCATAGTCCTGAAAATCAACCCACTGTGGAGAATAAAAGTCACGGGACGAAAAAAGATCGACCCCAAAGAGACCTACGTGATGGTCTCAAACCACCAGTCGGGTGCCGACATCATTGTTCTGTTTCTGCTTTGGGCACATTTCAAGTGGGTGGCCAAAAAATCGCTCTTTTATTACCCCTTTATTGGCTGGAACATGTGGTTAAACCGATACATTTCGATTGAACGGGGCAAAGGAAGTTCGATGCGCAGGATGATGACCGATGCTGCACGCACCCTGAAAAGCAGAAGTTCGGTGATGATTTTTCCGGAGGGGACACGCTCGAAAGATGGGAATCTGCAACCCTTCAAGAACGGCGCTTTTCACCTGGCACTCGAAAATCACCGCCCGATCCTTCCCATCGCCATCTCCGGAACATCCCGGGCCATCCGGAAAAATGGTTTTCTCATCAACCGCAACCACGACATCAAGGCAATGGTTCTCGATCCGATCCCCTACGAAACAATCAAAGGAATGGGGTCGAAAGAGGTGGCGGAGATGACCCACCAGATGATCGCTGATGCCCTGAAACCCTCCTGAACCATCAAACCGGCCTGTAGAATGAATCCCGCTCCACCGGTATTCGCTGGGCTTCCGTTATCAACTCCTTCATCTCCGAAACGGTCATCACCGGGCTCTGCTCTTCCGACCCTGCCAGAGAGTAGATGCGCGTTGAATCGTTGATGGTACCATCAAGATCGTCAACCCCAAACGACAGAGAAACCCGTGCAAGTTTTCGTCCCACAGCAGGCCAGTAAGCCTTCAGATGGGGAAAGTTATCGAGATAGATGCGCGCCACCGCATACATCTTCATATCCTCCGTAACAGAGGCCTCCGTGATGCCCGACATCTCATTGTTGTCGTTGCGGAATTTCAACGGGATAAAAGCGTTAAATCCGGAGGTACGCTCCTGAAGCTGGCGAAGCCGTTCCAGATGATCAACACGGTGCGCATAGCTCTCCCAATGGCCATAGAGCATGGTTGCATTGGAAGGAATTCCCAGTTTGTGCGCGGCTTCATGAACATCGAGCCAGGCTTGTGCAGTTGATTTGGTGCCACAGATCTTCTTGCGGAGGGTTTCGTCAAAAATCTCTGCACCCCCGCCGGGGATGGAATCGAGGCCACACGACTTCAGGTAAGCAAGACCTTCCGGAAATTGCATACCGGCTTTTGTGATCATGTAGTCAAGCTCAACAGCCGAGTAAGCCTTGATGTGCAACGCAGGCCTCTCCGCCCGGATTCTCTTCAGCAGATCACCGTAATAGTAAAGGTCGCGTTCGGGATGGACGGCCCCCGTGATGTGGATTTCACGCACAGTGTGCGGCTGTGCTTTCACCTTTTCGATGATCTCATCCACCGTAAGCTCCCATTTCACCTTGCTGAAATGGTGTGAATAGGAGCAAAACTTGCAGCGGTTCACGCAGATGTTGGTGGGTTCAACGTGAAAGTTGCGGACAAAGTAAGCATTCCGTCCATTCAGCCGCGCCCGTACCTGGTCGGCCAACATCCCCAGGAAGCCAAGTTCTCCGTTCTCAAACAGGAGCAATCCCTCTTCCGGGGTGATTCGCTGCTGAAGTTCCACTTTATTGGCGATGCCATCCATCGCCTTATGAATTAATGAATCGTTCACAATTTATTGTTTAATAATTTTTCTGACATTTGTACCATGATCATCTGTCAGGATCAAAATATAGACACCGGGTGCAAATCCGGTAAAATCCAGGTCAACAGGCAGATCCAATCCGGAAGTAAACTTCCGGGCAAACAAGATTTTACCCCACAGGTCTGCCACCTTAACATGGATATCCCTTTCATTCCCTGCCACGCGGAGATGCAATTTGCCGGTAAATGGGTTGGGAAAGATCGAGACCTCCTGCTCCATCGGTTCATCCTCAACACCCACCATCTTCCCGTACAGTTTCACCACGCCGGTGCTGTCGGGGTCGAGCCAGTATTTGAGCACAGAAGCCGAATCGGCGCCATTCTGGTCCCAATGGTAAGAGAACTTCCCATAGTAATCGGGCAGGTTCAGCGCGGAGGAGTCGCAGGATGAGTCGCCGCCGGTGAGGGTTCCCACAAGAAAGCCTTCGTTATCAAAGATCGGAGAGCCTGAGGAACCCCCTTCCGTAACCCCGTGTCCATTGAGGGTTTGGGCCCAGGTAACACGCCAGTGGCTGGGTTTGGAATAGCCTCCCCACGAGGAGGTCGACAGCGGGGAGGTGTAGGTGGAGATCTTTTTTATATCGCCCTGCGGATGGTGTACACCTACACCCGACGGACTGGCAATGTTTTCACGGCTCCAGCCATTGTAGAAGACGTTGTAATCTTCCGGGATGGATTGATTCAGCAAAACCAGGAAGAAGTCGGAGCCGCTGACATCGGCATGGGCTTTCAGCTGAGCGCCGGTCATGGATTTGTTCCCCGGTTCGATGGTGGGGGTGGGACAACCGGTTGCCTCATAGTTGAAATAGAATATCCATTTATTGAGATCGCTTTCGGAGGAGTATTTTCCGCAGTGGTCGGCGGTTAATACGTAGGGTGCTGCATCGTTGCGTGTGTTGTTGACCACCGAACCCGTGCACCACATGGTGGAGCCTCCGCTTTTCACCTCGATGCGCATAACCCCGCGTTTCTGGGCCTGAGCGCCATTGCCTTCACTGCAGTTTACGTTCACCTCACATGGGCCGGAACTTCTGAAACCGGTTTTCAGGGCAGGATCAGTGACTCCCCGGTAAGCGTAGGCAATTTCAGAGATGTGGATATCCGGTGCAGCGTCATCATTGCCCGGGTCGTATTCAACAGTCAGCTGTTCTCCATAGATCAGGCTTGTGGCAAAGCTGTTGTGACGGCTGTTGTTTGCAGAGGTAAAGGCACCGAGCAATTGGGTGCGGGCGGGATTATAGACGAACAGCCTGCCCCCTTCCGGCAGCCGGAAACGATCGAAATAGAGGGTCAGTGCCCGGGCGCCCCGTGCTTCGATGTTCAGTCGCCAGATGCGTGAACCGTTGCGGGTGGTGCTCCAGAATCCTGCGGTGCGGAAGTCGAGATCAACCGGCACATTTATAGCAAAACGGTAAGGTATGGGATTCTGTGCATCGGCTTCAGCCACCGGCCGCAGATCGGGAACATCCAGTGTTACCAGATTCCGATCATCGGCAGGTACCGAAAGCGTTACACTGCGCGGAACGCCACCGCTGTTTAGCTGGCACCATGCCCGGGTGCCCGGAATGGTGACCATGACCATGACCAACAGCCCATAGATATTGACTTTTCTCTTCATACTGCCCTTTTTACGCGATTATTGAATCACCGAAATCTTCCGGTAGCGTGTCACCCCTTCCCGGCTCACGGAGAGTGTATAGATGCCGGAAGGTAAGTCATCAACATCCAGGGTCATCTCCATCCTGTTGCCGGAGAATGTACGTGTGAGCACTGTTTTTCCCATGGCATTGACCAGGCTCAGCGTAGTCATTCTCGTTGCTGATCCTGTTGAATTTTATGTTCAGATTCTCTTTCACTGGATTGGGGTACACCATCATGTCGTCGGGGAGGGCAACATCGCCAACGCCTGCAACGGAGGTAATGGCAATATCATCGATCATGAAGATAAAGGTTGTATCTGATATACATTGAAATCCGATATAGACATCCTGGCCGGCATATCCTGCCAGATTGTAGCTCATTTTCGTCCAGACTTCAGGTGCCGATTCGGGAACCGGATTGATCGGGGTAAAGCTGCCGGGATCGTTGTTGGTTGTGGATACGGCCATGTTAAACCGCTCCGCGCCATAGAGTATATTGTATGTCTGAACCCAGAATTCAACAGCCGGGGAGTTGCCGAGACTCAGCTTGGGTGAGATCAGCCACTTATTGTTCGGGTTGCGCGGGGGCATCGTCGCAAAACTGCAGCCCAGTTTTTCGCCCGAATGCGGGATCATGTTGACAAGCGGCGGATAGGTAGCGCCCGGGTTGAAGCAGATGTACGACATCGGGGAGCCTTCGCCCGGAAATGTCACACCACCGATGAAGTAGGTGTTTCCGCCTCCTACATCCGCCGTTGTCCAGGGTTGAAAGTTGGTGGTGAAGTTTGCCAGTGAGTCAAAGTCGAGTGACATCGAGGATGGATAGCTTGTGACGGTGATGAAATTTGTCTTGGTCTCGGTAGCCGCTCCGGTGCCATTGGTCACCGTGAGGGAGACATCATAGGTTCCTACTGTGTTGAACCTGACCCCCTGGGGGTTTTGTAAAGCCGACGTTCCGGGTGTACCTCCGTTGAAGGTCCAGCTCCAGGTGGTGGGCATGCCGGTCGACTGATCGAAGAAATTGACCAGGTCGCCGGCCCGTACGATGGTTTTGCTTGCGCTGAAGTCGGCAGTCAGTGTGGCCGCCGAGTTTGGCTTAATCTCCAGGTCGTCGATCATCAGGATAAACCTGTCGTTGGATACGCATTGGATTGCCAGGTAAACTTTCTGATTTCTGTAATCCGAAAGATTGAAGAGCTCTTTGGTCCAGGCAGTCGGCGCCTCCAGCGGGTCGGTTCCAGTGAGGTAAACGAAACTTGCAGGCAGGCTGTCGGTGACCGAGATAGCTACTTTAAACTGTTCGAGGCCATAAAGGTCGGTGTAGGACTTCACCCAGAAAGAGAACTGTGGAG
>FUWD012846846.1_pt1 | contig 10310 bp, 9 predicted proteins | sample 1063281 | NCBI WGS metagenome assembly FUWD01 (sample SAMEA79048168, study PRJEB19326) | metagenome | biome: marine
TGGTACTGATGCAGGAAAAGATGTAGATTCATACAACGAATACCGTTTCGAACTAAACTACTTATTTTAAGAGGTGATTATTGTGAGAACGCTTTTGACACTCCTTTTAGCAGCAATGCCGATGTTGGCTTTTGAATACGACTTGACCCCTTCAAAAGTGAATGTTAGCACTTATTGTTTCTTCGGGAAGCCTGAAGTTATGGACACTCACAATAACGGTAACATGTCCAACTCCTGTTTTGTAGATATGGGGACTGGCTATCTTGTCATAGATAGCGGTCCTACATATTTATATGCCAAACAAGCCTACGCTCTCATGAAAAAAATAAAAAATTTACCAATCTCGCATGTAATCAACACCCACACACATGATGACCACTGGCTGGGAAATGCTTACTATAAAGAAATAGGTGTAAATATTATAGGCTCCAAAGAGTTTAAAAATGAAGTAAAACCTGAAAAAACCAGAATGCAGATGCGAATAAGTAAAGAAGCTTACGCGGGTACTGAACAAATTTTTCCAAATATTTTTGTAGATAATAAAAAAGTTTTAGAGCTTGATGGTAAAAAAGTAACCATAGAAAGTGTAAATAAAAAAGCTCATACAAACAGTGACCTTTTCGTCTACATTCCGGAGTATTCAACTCTATTTGCAGGAGATTTGGTTTTTAACGAGAGAATACCGTCTATACGTGATGGGAATATAAATAACTGGATAGAAGCACTCGATACAATCAAATCGATGGATGTGAAGTATATTATAGGCGGACATGGAGAGATTGTAGATAAAACATCAGTGGATGCCACCTACAAATATTTAACCCAGTTAAAAGAGAAAATCTCAAGTGCCATGGAAGAGGGTGAAGACCTTGATGATGCAGTAAACAGCATAACAATGGAAGATTTTAAAAACTTTAAAATGTATGATGGCATGCATAGACAAAATGTTGCTATCGCTTACAGAATGTTGGAGTGGGAACAATGAGTAAAATAGTTTTTTTGATACTAATCTCTTCATTCACTTTATTTGCTTTTGAATGGAAAACATATCAATCAGCTCAGATAGAGCAGCAAAAAACAAACAAACTTATTATGATAGATGTAGTCCGCACCGGATGCCACTACTGTACAGATATGGAAAAAGATGTATTTGAAGATAAAGAGATGGCAGAGTGGATAGAAAATAGATTTATACCTGTAAAGATGAATCTGGATGATGATGAGTTGCCTCTTGATTTAAAAGTGAGTATAACGCCAACATTTTTTTTCATAGATAAAAATGAAAAAGTTGTAAAAAAAGTGCCTGGTTCTTGGAATATAGAAGACTTTAAATCTTTAACGGAGAAGTTAAAATGAGGTACATTTATATACTGTTACTGCTGAGTTCTTTTATGTTTGGAGATACTGAGTTCGCAGAACCTAAACCATCTTTTGCCAATCCAAGACAGATTGTTTTTGCAATAACAGAAGACTCACCGCATGCGCTGGATCATATTTTAAGTGTTGCAAACAATGTTCTAGAATTTTATGGAACCGATAATGTGGAGATGGAAATCGTTGCATACTCTATAGGCATCAAATTACTGTTGAAGAGTGAAAAAGAGATTGCAAAGAGAGTGGATGCTTTGATGCAAAGTAATGTGGTTTTTGTTGCATGTCACAATACTATGAAAACGAAAAACATCAAAGAAGAAGATTTAGTTGAAGGTTCAGTTGTTGTAACTGCCGGAGTAGTTGAATTGCTTGAACGTGTAAAAAGCGGTTGGATATACATCAAACCGTAAAAATAAAGAAAGAAAGGATGAAAATACAATGAATTTACAAACGATGAAAAGAGCAATTATTTTAATTGCAATGCTATTTACATGGGTAAATGCAAATGATAATATTTTAGTATATAAAATAGAAAATCAAAATCATAAAATAAGTGCTCAGACAGTTGCTGATGGCTTAAAAAACAGTGGCTATACAGTTGCTAAAAATCAGGATATGAACGGTCCTTATAAAAAACAGTTTGGAAATACCGTATTTGAGAGTTATAATCTAATGTCAGTGTACCATCCGGATTTTGCAAAAAAACTAGTCGTAAAATACGATAAAGCCGGAATATTCGTCCCATTTTCTATTGCTGTATATCAGCGCCAAAATGATGATAATTTATACGTAGCATTACTAAGCGCTTCCGCACAAGAAAAAATCTTAGATATTAAAGATGTGTTATTTAACGAACTCGAAGCACTGAACAAAAAGACAATGAAAAAGATTTTTCCAACAGCACAAGAGAGTTTTTTAAGTTATGAAGCAACAAATACAAAGAGTGAACTTTATACAAAATACTCCTTTGATGTAGATGACGAAGATGCAAATAGTGGATACGACGACATGATGATGATGATGGAAGGCAACATGAAAACGAATGGTTTTGTTGTTGCCAACTATCTTGATTTTAATGCAGAGCTGAAGAATAATGGTATGAATGATTACATGTTTTACCATTCATATTCATTATGCAAATTAAAAATCATTTATGAGTTATCTAAAGCGACACCCGAAGCAGGTGCCTTTGCGCCGTGTACTATGGTGATTTACCATAAAAAGGGAGCAATAAAACTGAGATTGTCTCACTTAATATTAACAGTCTTATTTCTATGTTATCATTAAAAGATAAAGAGTTGCTCAAAATGCTGGATGATACGCAAGCAGATATGACGACAATTATTCAAGATTCAACTGAATAAGTTAAATTATAGAGAGGATTAAGATGAAAATATTATTACTGCTAATATCTATCTGGGCATTTTTAAGTGCAGATGTTGTTAAAAAAGTAGTCTTTGATTTAACAACCGGAGATATAAAAACGTTTGAGAAAAAAGTGCTCTCAGGCATTGCTCATCAAAAAGCATACTATGAAGGTAAACTTGAAGAACTTGAGGTTACAGTAGTAATACATGGAAATGCATATAAATTCTTTGTGAAGGACTTGGACTCATCAACTTTTAAAAATGATAAAGAGTTGCTTAAATCGCAAAGTGAGTTAAGCAAAAGAATCAGGACTTTGTTTGATACTTACGATGTGGAATTCTTAATATGCGCAGTAGGTATGAAGAATTTAAAAATAGATAAAACAAATATATATGATTTTGTTAAAGTGGTTGCAACCTCAACAATCGGCCTCATAGATAAACAAAATGATGGATCTGCGTATATACCAATCAACTGAATTCATTATGTTCCAGCGCTTATATGATATACTCACTTTAAATCGATAGAGCGAGGAATAAAATGGAAACTATAGATGATTCGAAGTATTCAAAAAAGTATTCAAAAAAAACTTTTTCAATAAATTATCCGGATATGCTAAAGTCGCCGGCGCTGAAGTTGTAGAAACTGCTTTAAAGTTGTATTATTCAGCTCAAAGTCCCGACACTCCGACATGGGCTAAATCGACTATATATGGTGCTTTAGGTTATTTCATTTTTCCTATAGACGCTATCCCCGATATTACTCCTCTGATTGGCTATAGTGATGATTTGGGAGTTTTAGCAATGGCTTTGGCTACCGTAATAGCATATATCGATGAAGAGGTAAAGAAGAAAGCTAAAAGCAAAATGACAGAGTGGTTCGGCTGATTTAAAATCATCAGCAAAATAAGTTTGTTTTAAATCTATCCTGATACCATAAAAAAGAAGGGATATAAAATGCAAATTAGTACAACAATATTTGAATCGGCAAAAAATGTAGCCGCTTCATGGCAAAGTGAGATTGACAGAAGCAGAGAAAGAAGTGAGAAAAAATTTCATGAGATAATGAAAAGAATGCTGAAAAATCCTATGAATAAGATTTTTCTTATCGAGTTACTGGACCAAAGTTTTCGCGCTCATAACTCCAAACGAATTGCAAATCAATTAGAGTACATATTTTCAAAGTATAAAGATACAGATATCTTTACAGATGTTGAGGAGTTGCTTGTATGGTCGTTTCGACATATTGGGATTTATATGCCCGATACCTCTGTCGAACTTTTTATCCAATATCTTCGTCATGACATCAGTCAAATAGTTATAAAAGGTGAAGATTCTCCACTAAACAAACACCTGAAAAAGCGACGCGAAGAGCACACCAGAGTCAATATCAACATCATTGGTGAAATGGTCTTAGGTGAAAAAGAAGCCCAAGCCAGAATACAAAAATATATCAACGCATTAAAAAATCCACATATAGATTATATCTCCATAAAAATCTCCACTATATTTTCACAAGTCACTCCTGTCGCGCATGTCTGGAGTGTCGATGAAATTTCAAACAGGCTCGAACGTATTTACTCAGCAGCGATGCAAAACACATTTCTCCATAATGGCAAACAAGAGTACAAGTTTGTCAATTTGGATATGGAAGAATACCGTGATATAAATATAACTATAGATGCCTTTATGCAGACACTCTCAAAAGAAAAGTTCTATTCACTTGAAGCGGGAATTGTTTTACAGTCTTATCTTCCAGACACTTTGGAAAATCTCAAAAAACTTGTAACTTGGGCAAAAAAAAGAATCAACAAGGGTGGCGTACCGATTAAAATCCGCTTGGTAAAAGGTGCAAATCAGGAGATGGAACTTACAGAAGCGAGCATGCGTAACTGGCCTTGTGTGACTTACTTGAACAAAGCCGAGACTGATGCAAACTTTAAAATCTTAATGGATTATCTCATCGATGAAAAAGTGGCTCCCTATGTACATGTAGGTATAGCTTCGCACAATCTTTTTGACCATGCCGTAGCAATGTTGCTTGCGCGAGAGAGAGGTGTTGAAGCTTACTGCAGTGCCGAGATGCTCGAAGGGATGAGCGAGACAGCGTACCATGTACTCAAAAAAGAGGGCTTAAATGTCATCCTGTATGCGCCGACAGCGACGAAGGAGACGTTTACAAATGCCATTGCTTACCTTGTCAGACGCTTTGATGAGAACACTGCCGAAGAAAACTTTTTACGCCACAGTTTTGGGCTACATGTAGACTCACCTGCTTGGAAAATACTTCTTAAAAGTTATGATGATTCCATAGAAATTCTGCCTCAAATTGCCCTTAGTCCTTTTCGTACCCAAAACAGAAATACAGAAATTTTAAAATCTGAGTCAGACATAGAAAACTACACTTTTAAAAATGAGAGTGATACTGATTTTTCATTGCTGCAAAACATAAAATGGGCAGAAACTATCAGTGAGAAATGGAAAAATATCTCAAAAAATGGCGGTTTTCATGCATCTGCTGTCGTTGGTGGAGAACTTATAAAATCAGAAAACAGTGTGGATGTAATAGATAAATCCCAATACCATGAAAAAGTGATTGTCGGAACTTATACAAGAGCATCTCAAAGTGACTTAGAAAAGGCAGTGTCCATTGCAAAAGCTGATGTTGAGGGTTGGCGTAAACTCAGTTCAATAAAGCGACAAAAAGTTCTAATGGATGTGGCACAAGAGTTTAGAAAAAGCAGGGCTGACCTAGTCGGCATTGCAGCGGCAGAAGTGGGCAAAGTGTTTTCAGAGACAGATGTTGAGGTTTCAGAAGCGATAGATTTTTTAAACTTTTACCCTTACAGTGCCCAAAAACTGAGAGCCCTTGATGGAGTGGAAGCAGAAGGTAAAGGTGTCGGTCTTGTTATAAGTCCTTGGAACTTTCCTATTGCTATCCCTGCCGGCGGTATAGCCGCAGCATTAGCGGCAGGAAATACTGTTATTTTAAAACCTTCGTCTGACGCGGTACTTTGTGCATACAGACTTTGTCAATGTTTCTGGGACGCAGGTGTGAGTAAAAACACTTTACAGTTTGTTCCATGTAGCGGTAAGGAAGCAGGAAAGCATCTTATAACGAACAGTGATGTGGATTTTGTGATTTTTACCGGTGGAGAGACAACGGCAAAACAGATAATAAAGAGCCGTCCTGACATTCATCTGAGTGCTGAGACAGGTGGTAAAGATGCTACCATAGTCACTGCCTTGGCAGACCGTGACCAGGCAGTTAAAAACATAGTAGCATCTGCTTTTAACAACTCCGGACAGAAATGTTCTGCGACCTCACTTTTGGTTCTAGAGCGTGAAGTGTATGAAGATGAAAACTTTAAAAACATGTTGGTTGACGCCGCCTCATCTTTACATGTAGGCTCAGTGTGGGAACTTCATAACCGTATAGGCTCAGTAGTGGATTTCCCCTCAGGTAACCTAAAAAATGCTCTCTCACACTTAGATGAGGGGGAAGAGTGGGCGCTTGAACCATCATACGCAGATAATAATCCCTACATGTTAAAACCGTCCATCCGATGGGGAACTTCGCGTGGTGATTTTTGTCATATGCATGAGCTTTTCGGTCCGGTTTTAAGTGTGATGTGTGCCGAGAATCTTGAAGATGCAATCGACATCGTAAACTCTACGGGTTATGGACTTACCTCCGGTTTGGAGAGTTTGGATGAGAGAGAACAGGAGATATTTAAAGAAAAACTCCACGCCGGAAATTTATATATAAACCGAATGACAACCGGTGCTATAGTTATCCGTCAGCCATTTGGCGGCATGGGAAAATCTGCGATAGGAAGCGGTAAAAAAGCAGGAGGGTTTAATTATATATCGCAATTTATGAAACTGCATTTTGAAGAGGAAAGTTCTGAGAATCTCTATGCTGATAAATTAAGACCTCTCTTAGAAGAAGAGAATGACATTGCATACTCTCTTGAAAAAACGTTAAAACTAACAAACGATTTCACTCATTGGCTACAGACCCATTTTAACAAAGAACATGATTATTCAAACATCAGAGGGGAAAGTAATGTTATACGTTACATCGGGGTAAAAAGTGTCCTGTTCCGCTTTGATGAAGATGATATTTTATATGAGATGTTAGCCTCTATCGCTGCCGCAAAAATGGTAGGTGCGAAAGTTTATGTCTCAATTCCCAACAACCCTAAAAGTGAAGGACTGCTTTATCTGATAGAGAAAAAATCTTTCTTGCTTGAGAACGATGACACCTTTGCTTTGGAAGATGAAATTGCTCTGGAAAAAGCGATGCTGAGCGTACAGAGAATCCGCTTTTTACAGCCTCCAAAGATTGCCATGTGTGAAGCTGTTGCAGAGTATGCTTTGTATATTGCAACGGAGCCGTTTATGGAGCATGGGCGTATTGAACTGATGCATTATTTTATTGAGCAGAGCATATCAGACAGTTACCATAGATATGGAAATTTAGGGCTTCGTGGTCTCGTAAAAGAATTGGAAAAATAATGGAAATACCGGTAATTATTTCATTTACAGCATACATGTTAGTGATGATAGGGATAGGGTTTTATTTTTATTTTAAAACAGATGACCTAAGCGATTTTGTTTTAGGCGGAAGAAGTTTAGGACCAGGTGTCACAGCACTCAGTGCGGGAGCATCAGACATGAGCGGATGGCTGCTTTTAGGACTTCCTGGCATGATGTACACACAAGGACTTGTCGGCAGTTGGATTGCCGTTGGTCTCATCATCGGAGCATATCTCAACTGGAGCTATGTGGCAAAGCCTCTTCGTGTTTATACCCATCATCTCACAAATGCAATTACCATCCCTGATTATTTCTCGAACCGCTTTAACGACAAAGGAAATTCACTTCGAATTGTGACAGCTGTGGTTATTCTGGTTTTTTATACTCTTTACACATCTTCCGGACTTGTCGGTGGTGCAAAACTTTTTGAAGCCACCTTTCATCTTGACTACGACACGGCACTTCTTATTGGAAGTTTTGTCATCGTGTCTTACACCTTTTTAGGCGGCTACAATGCTGTAAGCTGGACAGATTTTATTCAGGGGATATTGATGATGCTTGCCTTAGCCATTGTGCCTATGGTCGTTATTTACGACGTTGGAGGAGTGAGTGAGGGACTGAGAATTATAGAGTCTGTTGACCCGTCTAATCTGGATATTTTAAGCGGTGCATCCATAGTCAGTGTACTCTCTTTGATGGCTTGGGGACTTGGATATTTTGGACAACCCCATATTCTGGTTCGTTTTATGTCCATCCGCCACGAAGATGAGATGAACCGTGCAAAAACTATCGGCATGACTTGGATGATAATCTCAATCATCGGTTCATTGGCAGTAGGATTTTTTGGACTTGCCTATGTTGTATCACATGGAGTAGATCTTCAAGACAGCGAGAAAATCTTTATTACACTCTCCCAACTAGTTTTCAACCCATGGATTGCAGGATTTTTACTTGCAGCAATTTTAGCCGCTATTATGAGCACAATCGACTCTCAACTACTTGTTTCCTCTTCAGTCCTTACAAGAGATATTTACCATGTGATACTCAGAAAAGATGCAACTGACAAAGAGCTTGTATGGGTAGGAAGGTTCACGGTAATAGCCATAGCAGTGATAGCTTGGTACATTTCCACAGATGAAAATTCCAGTGTCTTAAAGCTCGTAGCATATGCATGGGCAGGTTTCGGTGCAGCATTTGGTCCGCTTGTCATCCTCTCACTTTACAATCACACTATTACTAAAAACGGAGCAATTGCGGGAATGGTTGTCGGTGCTGTGACTGTCATAGCTTACAAACAGCTCGAAGGCGGGATTTTTGATCTGTATGAACTCCTCCCCGGTTTTATCGCTGCGTGGATTGCCATACTAATATTTAGTAAAATTGGTGCTAAAAATTCTGAAGATGTGAAAGTGATATTTGATGAAGTTCAAGAGAGATTGAGAGAGTCGTAAGATTGACTATATTGTATGCTATGATGTTTAGATTGAAAAGTACATCATAAAAGTGGAGATTCATTCACAGAGGTGTAATTCCTAGAAAACCAATGTTATTAAGGATGGGACATGAATGTAACGATGGAAAAAGACCAGGTTGAATTAGTACAGAAGGTCAGTACTAAAGGTGAACAATTTTTCAAATCCATCATTGATGACATGCCCAATATGATTGGTTATTGGGATAAAGATTTACGATGTCGCTTCGCTAACAATGCATACAGCGAGTGGTTCGATAAGCGGTCCGAGGAGATTATCGGTATCACATTTCAGGAACTGGTAGGAGAAGATTTATTTGCACTGAATGAGCCTCATATTCACGGAGTCTTGGCGGGTGAGCCGCAACGCTTTGAGAGGACTCTGAAAAAAGTCAGCGGAAAAGTGGGTAATATCATCGGGCACTACATCCCAGATTTCGATGCTGATGGTACTGTCAAAGGGTTTTCAATTTTGGCCAGCGAGGTGACGGCTCTAAAGGAAATGGAGGCGCAACTCAAACTTTCCTCATGTGTTTTTGAAAACATGCTCGATGGTGTCGTGATTACCGATGCCAATGGGATTATCTTGTCGGTTAATCCAAGTTTTACCGAGATAACCGGTTATACGGAGAAAGAGGCCGTCGGACAGACACCCCGCATGCTTAAATCCAACCGACACGACCAAGAATTCTACGACTCCATGTGGAAGGAGATAAAAACCAAGGGTCGGTGGAATGGCGAGATATGGAACCGTCGCAAAGACGGAGGACTTTACTTGGAACGCATGACTATCAGTATGGTTAGCGATGGGGACGGTGAACCTGTTCGCTATGTATCGGTATTCAACGATATTACTGATCTTTGGCATAAAGATGAACACATAAAGCACTTGGCTTTTCACGATGCCTTGACCGACTTGCCAAATCGTACTTTGCTAATGGAGCGGCTTGACCAAAGACTTATCAATTCCAATCGTGAACAGTGCAGTTTGGCGCTGATGTTTCTCGATCTTGACGGATTCAAGTTCATCAACGACAAGTTTGGTCACAATGTCGGGGACGATGTGTTAAAAGAGGTAGCCAAAAGGCTCCTGCTACTGGTGCGGCAATCAGATACTGTGGCCCGCGTGGGTGGCGACGAGTTCATCTTCTTTATCAACAATCCCAAAGGAAAAGACGAAGTTACGTATATCGCTAACCGTATTGTCAGTTCGATCAGGGAGCCTATGGAGATTCGCGGTGAAGTACTCCAGATAGGAACATCCGTTGGCATTGCCATGTTCCCAGATGACGGAAGTACATCCGTTGATTTAATCAAGAATGCCGACACAGCAATGTATGCCGCAAAAGGCTTGGGTAAGAATAATGTTAGTTTTTTCTCGCCTGAAACACTCAAAACTACACCCCTGTAAGTGAATCTCTCCTTCAATACGAGAAAGATATTAATGAAGTACTAATATCTCTAATGAATGTTTAATCCTTACAAATAAATTAGCACTGTTTTATAATTTTTTATAATTTTATTGTACAATCTGGATTGAAAGAAATCTATTACTA
>FUWD013231653.1_pt1 | contig 10310 bp, 14 predicted proteins | sample 1063281 | NCBI WGS metagenome assembly FUWD01 (sample SAMEA79048168, study PRJEB19326) | metagenome | biome: marine
GATTAATACAACAAGTCCTATAATCCATACCATATCTTGTTCCTATTATGCATAACGTTATAGCTCAGCAGCGCCGCTTTTTGGCGTCGGCTGGAGCGACTTGTTATGCCCAGTTGTTAGTAACGCTTTCAGCTCAAAAACAGAATATAGCTTACCATCAATCTTTCTGTGTAGCATTGCATGGCAATTTGGACATACTGGTATTAAGTCATTTACATAATTAATCTTATAGTTTTTACCTATTGTATGGATAGGAACTATATGGTGAACATGAATGAAGTCTTTTCCGAGAGGACCATAAACTTTTTCAAAGTCAAATGAGCATACTTTACATATATAGCCATGAGCCTCTATACATTTTGCTCTCGCAATAGAACTCCTTTCATATTTATTTACCGAAACCTGCTTTTTTATTCCCTCATATATTTCAGGATTAGATTCTATTGTTTCAGGGAAATCTTCGTCATTTGCCGTTCCAAATACTGATGAAATATATGACTCTAGATTTTCAGTTAATTTTACTGGACCTTGAGGTGCAGCATTTAGACCATTTTTTAGAAGCAGAGGAAGTGAAAGCTTATCTGAGTCCACCTCATCAATAAGCTCGAGATTGAAGAATTTTCCTCCTAATGACTTTTCGTATTCTTCTTGGTTAAGCCAGTACACTTTATCGTCTCTTATTTCGGATGATTTTTTATCTAGCTTAGTTACTTTGCATTTATACCTAATTCTTTGAATTGGGATCGTACAATAAATATAAACAATGTCGCCGACACTATATCTTACATTTCCCTGGCGCCAGTCTATTGACCCATAATGGGCAAAAGAACTGGCATGATCATACATCTTTCCATTTGCGGATATTAACCAATTCATGTGATTACTCTATTAGGCATAACAATGTTTAGACTGATCTGCCTAATCCAGAAAAGGCAGAAAGCTCCTTTCTGTATAAGACAATGTCGAAATCACCACCAAAAACAACCCAATCAATTATTTATAAATGACTTACAAATATTAACAATCATTGAGCTGTGCCGACTTATACAGATCAGTCTAAACCGGCAACAAACAGGTCAACAGGGCTTTTTACTCCATGACCGCCCTTGTTTAAAACATGAGTATAAATCATCGTGGTGCTTACATCTTTATGACCCATCAATTCTTGAATGGTTCGAATATCATATCCAGCCTCGAGTAAATGAGTCGCAAACGAGTGTCTGAATGTATGACAGCCGGCATGTTTGAGAATGCCCGCCCTGCCAACAGCTTCTTTTACTGCGCGCTGAATAATTGTTTCGTGCATATGGTGCCGACCTACTTCACCGGTCTTCGTGTTCTTCCATCGGTGCTCCTGGGGAAAAACCCATTGCCATCGCCATTCGGCAGGAGCATTAGGATACTTGCGATCCAACGCACCAGGCAAGAGTACTTTTCCCCAACCCTCAGCAAGATCTTTATCGTGAATGCTTTTGACCTGTTTCAGATGGTCGGCGAGAGGCTTTTTCAGGATTCCGGCAACATCGTGATCCGGTCTTTGCCCCTTGCCATCGCGAACAGAATTTCATGACGAGTGAATCATATCTGTAGACGCATCGCAGACATCATCAACGCAACCGGCGCCATACATGAGCGAGGCCATTAACCATTTGACACCTGAAAGTTGAGCAAGAAGCGCTTTCACCTCATCGCGAGTCAGCACAACGGGTAAATGACTTGGCTTTCGGGCACGGATGACGTGTCCGAAGATCACCGACTTCTTTACCAATCACATGCCGGTAAAGAAATAACAGTGCGCTCAATGCCTGATTCTGCGTTGATGCACTGACCTTTTCCGCCACTGCAAGATGCGTCAAAAAAGCATTGATCTCCAGCTCACCCATATCCTTTGGATGCCTCAACTTGTGGAAATGGACAAAACGCCTGACCCAGGAACAGTGGGTATCTTCTGTTCGGTTGCTGTAGTGACGAACACGCATCGCTTCCCGAAATAATTCCAATAATTTCGGGCCGTGTTGCAATGACTGAGAATTTACAGCCGAATGTAAAACCGTTTGAAAATCAGCAACCATCTCCATTTTTTCCAATACATGCCTTCTCACAACAATAGCTTACAGAAAATATAGCGAAACCACAGCGATCCATCAAAATAATACAGCACCGAACAACCTCCCACGAGACAACAAAGCACATGCAGTCAGCCAGCTCCCGGCTCCTGCCAGTCAGTCGGTGCAGACGCTCCCGTTTTTGAAGGTTCCAGAAAAACACAATCTTGATTGACAACGAGCACGGGGACGCCCACTACCACATAAACTTACCACCCGCAGCGTTTCGCAATCTGGTTCACCGCTGCTGCTGAAATTCCGAGCAGGCGTGCCGCTCCGGCATAGGTTATCACAAGCTCAAGCACGTACTCCAAAGCAAGCGATTTCCGCAGATCCGAGCACTCCCTCTTTCGGCTTCAGCCCTGCAATGCCTGTACGGTATTGCCTGCATATTCGCACGCTTGCACCAACCGATCCCATGCTTCTGATGCTGCTGCTATCGCCGGTAACCGCTCCTTCACTGCATCATGCAACGTCATCTCCCTCTTCTGTATGCGCCTTTCGAGAAATACATAATCTTTTACGCTATTGCACTACGTCCCATACTCTTCGCGCTCTTCGATGACCTGCTCGACGCCATGAGGACGGGCGATGGGTCGTTTGCAACGACGTAAACTTTTGCGAAAGAAATCTGGCGGCCTTTGCCCTGAATGCACGAATAAATGGTTGACGCTTCATGAAATGAGCGGATATTTGTTTATTATTTTTAATAAGAACGATTCCGATTAATGCCATTATTATGCAGATGAGTGTGGAGGCAACGTTTTCAAAACAAAAAGAGGGGGAACAGCATGAATGAGCACAGCAAGTGCCCCGTAACGGGCAGAACAGCCGGCAATCCCGCAGCCGGCGGCGGCATGTCGAACCGTGACTGGTGGCCGAACCAGTTGAATCTTGATATGCTTCATCAACACTCTTCCCTCGGCAATCCTATGGGAGAAGAGTTCAGGTACACAGAGGAATTCAAAAAACTCGATCTGGGGGCAGTAAAAAAAGATCTCTCTGCGCTGATGACGATCGCAGATGTGCTGCGACTACGCCACTACGGCGGGCTCTTATCCGCATGTCTGGCACAGTGCCGGTACTATCGCACCAGCGACGGGCGCGCGCGAGGCAGAGGCAATCAACGCTTCGCACCGCTCAACAGCTGGCTGACAATGCAAACCTCGACAAGGCGCGCCGACTGCTCTGGCCGATCAAGCAAAAGTATGGGAAAAAACTTTCCTGGGCCGATCTCATGATCCTTGCGGGCAACTGCGCACTTGAGTCGATGGGATTCAAAACCTTCGGGTTCGGCGGAGGGCGCGTTGACATCTGGGAACCGGAAGAGGATATCTACTGGGGCAAAGAGGTCGAGTGGCTCGGCAACAGGCGCTATACCGCGGAGCGTGATCTTGAAAACCCCCTGGCTGCGGTGCAGATGGGTCTGATCTACGTCAATCCCGAAGGGCCTGACGGTAAGCCGGACCCCGTTGCCGCAGGCAAGGACATCCGCGAAACCTTTGCACGCATGGCCATGAACGACGAGGAAACCGTCGCGCTCGTCGCTGGCGGACACACCTTCGGCAAATGTCACGGCGTCGGTGATCCGAAGCTGATGGGCCCTGAGCCGGAAGCTGCACCCATCGAGGAGCAGGGGCTTGGCTGGAAAAGTGGCTACGGCATCGGCAAGGGGGACGAGACCATGACCAGCGGACTGGAAGGCGCATGGACGCCTGACCCGATCCATTGGGACATGGGCTATCTCGGCATGCTCTTCAAATACGAGTGGGAGCTGACGAAAAGCCCGGCTGGCGCCTGGCAGTGGAAGCCGAAAAATGTAGCCGAGGAGGATCTCGCTCCAGCGGCCCACGATCCATCGAAACGCGTACCGACCATGATGTCCACCGCTGACCTGGCGATGCGCATGGATCCGATCTACGAGCCGATCGCACGGCGATACTATGAGCATCCCGACCAGTTCGCCGACGCTTTTGCGCGGGCGTGGTTCAAGCTGACCCATCGCGACATGGGCCCTAAATCACGCTATCTCGGTGCGGAGGTTCCGGCGGAGGAGCTGATCTGGCAGGATCCGGTACCGGCAGTCGATCATGAGTTGATCGGTGCACAGGACATCACAGACCTCAAGGGCAGGATTCTGGCTTCGGGTCTGTCTATCCCTGAACTGGTCTCGACGGCCTGGGCTTCGGCTTCCACCTTCCGCGGTTCGGACAAACGCGGCGGTGCCAACGGTGCGCGCTTACGGCTCGCTCCGCAGAAAGACTGGGAAGTCAACCAGCCGAAACAACTGCAACGGGTGCTGCACAAACTCGAGAATATTCGTGATCTGTTCAACGGCGAACAGTCGGATGGGAAGCAGGTTTCGCTTGCCGATATGATCGTGCTGGGCGGATGCGCCGGTATTGAAGAAGCCGCCAGACGTGCCGGCAACGATGTAATCGTTCCCTTCACACCGGGCCGCACCGATGCCTCGCAGGAACAGACCGACGTGGAGTCATTCGCCGTACTCGAACCACACGCTGAGGATTCCGCAACTACACCAAAAAAAATACAGTGTGTCGGCTGAAGAGATGCTGATTGACCGCTCGCAGTTGCTGACGCTCACCGCCACGGAAATGACCGTGCTTCTGGGCGGCCTGCGAGTACTGAACATCAATTCCCAGCAGTCGCCACATGGTGTCTTCACCAAACAGCCGGAAACGCTCACCAACGACTTCTTCGTAAATCTGCTCGACATGGGCACGGAGTGGAAACCGGTTTCGAAAGAGCATGAAACCTTCGAAGGCCGTGATCGCAAAACCGGCGAACTCAGATGGACCGCCACCCGCGTCGACCTCGTCTTCGGCTCGAACTCTCGGCTACGGGCCTTTGCGGAAGTCTACGGAAGCGATGACGCCAAGGAAAAGTTCTTGCATGACTTTGTGGCGGCCTGGAACAAGGTAATGAGCCTTGACCGCTTCGAGTGCGCTTGAACTTTATATCCAGAAACGCTGGCGTTTGGTTATCAATCAAATAATTTCGGCTGGTTAGAGCGTGCTAGTCAATTTTGAATGGTGTCTATTGAAACATGCTCCAACAGCTTTCCCATCAGTTCACGCGTTGCAATGATGTCGGCCAGTGCGTCATGTGCGTTTTCGAGCTTTACTCCGAAGTGGTCGCAGACGGTCTGGAGCCTGTGGTTGGGGAGTGATATTCTTCCCATGTAGTCCATGAGGTTCAGGATTGGCTGCGGGTCAAGGATTCTCCAGTTGGTGAAGGAGCCAAGGCCGTACTGGTCGAACCGTTTGAACATGCGACTGAGGAACTCAAGATCAAAGCGGACATTGTAGCCTGCCGGGTAGAACTTGTCGTTCCGGTCGAAGCGGGAGACATGGCGTGAAAGAAAGTCATCTATCTGCTTATATGCTTCCTCATGTGGGGTGAAGGTGCGTATTGCCTCTCTGGTGAAGCCGGTGACTTCAAGGGCTTCGTCGTCAATGACTGCACCCTCGTGCGGCTGCATTTTGATTTCGAAAGTCTCAACTACAGCCCCGTCAATTTCAGCGAGGCCGGCGAACTGGATGATGCCGTTACGGTCGGGGTCTGTGCCGGTTGTTTCGAGGTCAAACCATAAGACTTTTTTCATTCGGGTTGTTTCGTTTGCGTGGCAGGAAGTGCTGTGGGTAAATTACATATTTTATTCATTTCTGCCGGCTTGATAAAATGAGGGGCAGGATTTCGTTATGCTGCGTTCAGCTTCTTAAGATCGTCAAGTGTCAGGAACTGCGCTTTGCCGGTTTTTATGGCATGACGGCGAGATTCAAGGATTTCTGTTTGCTAGGGTGGTGATGAAGGTGCCTTTTTTTCTTCTTCGCCATTCATCATATGCTCTTCTCTTGCTTTTTTGAAGTGCGGGACAGCAATTGTCCCAGTGGCACTGCTATGCTCTTCTATACCGCCGTCGTGCAGATGGCTTTTTCAATCATCACATATTCGGCGGCGGTGAGCTCCTGAAGGTTGGGCCGCTTCTGTGGCAGGTACCTTGGTTTGCTTGAGTGGATGCTGCTGACTTTTGTCAGCTCATTGGCTTCGACCATCTCGTTGAGGGTTTTCTGTACTGCCTGTTGGAGTTCAGTGAGGTTGGCGTAGGTGCGTTTGGTTATGGTTTCGCCGTATGCTTTACGGTGCATGAGGTCGGCATTCTGGACTGTTGCTGCGAGGTGTCGCTCGTTCATTTGCGGGTCTCCGGCGGTGCGCTGGAGGATGAGGAGCAGTATTGTGCGGAGCGCATCGGGGGCGGGGCGGTACTCTGGCATGCAGCTTTCTGATACCATGGAGAACGCTGAATCATAGCTCTCCAGAAGTGGAGGCTCCTCTTCAACAAGGGTTGTGAGAGGTATGTTGAGCGCTTCGGCAAACTTTTCAAGCTCGCGGAAACGAACCTCCTGGCTGCCTGACTCGATTTTTGTGACGGCGGTTCTTGGCAGTTCTATCCGTCTGGCGAGCTCCTCTTGCGACAACCCTTTCTCGTAGCGGAGTTCTTTTATCCTTTGTCCGATCTGTTCGTTTGTCATTTGCTTTATTATACGATATGTTCTATGATAGAACAAGCGATGTTCTGAATACGAACTACCTTTTTGGGTATGGATTCTGACGGGTGTGGCAGTGACGCAGAGTCTTTCTCTAAAATAACAACAAAGGGGGAGTTATGGGAGTATGCTGTTTCGGGAAATAACGGAGATGTTGAAAAAGGATATACGCACATTACGGTCATTCTTGACCGCTCGGGTTCCATGGACAGCATTCGTGATGACACAATTGGTGGGGTGAACGATTTTCTGGAAAAGCAGAAAATGGTGCCGGGGGAGGCTACCCTCACGCTTGTGCAGTTCGATTCGGGTGATCCTTATGAGGTTGTCCGGGTGTTTATGGCGATCGGGGATGTTCCTCCGCTGGATAGGAAGACCTATGTTCCCCGTGGCGGGACTCCGCTGCTTGACGCGGTCGATCGGGGGATAAATGACATTGATTACAGTGTCGGAAAGCTTCAGGCTGGTGAAAGGCCGGAAACGGTTGTTGTTGCTGTGGTGACTGACGGGCAGGAAAACTCAAGCGAAGAGTTCACCAAAAAGCAGGTGGAGAAGATGATAAAAGAGAAGAGTGTTGCCGGGTGGGAGTTCATTTTCTTCAGTGCAGACCTTGCCGCTATTGGTGAGGCTGTCCGGCTTGGTTTTCATCAGGAGTCGGCCCTGTCGTATGATAAAAGTGCGGAAGGGATGGCCTGCTGTATGGACATGCTTTCGGAAAGGGTGATGGATAAGCGGGTCAATCCGAAAAAGAGGTGAGGGGGGGCGATATTATTCGAGAGGCTTCAGTTGAAGCAAGGCATTCAATGATTTTGTTGGTGTATCACTAAGTGATATATTGAGTTGTATGAGAGTTTTCAAGTACAAGCGTTTTCACCGATGGGCAGAAGATGAGGGTATATCGGAGAATACCCTTTGGGGTGTGGCGAAAGAGGTTGTTTTGGGTCGCTTTGAGGCTGATTTGGGCAAGTATTTATTCAAAAAGCGAATTCCTCAGCACAATAGCGGGAAAAGCAATGGGTTCCGGGTTCTGGTTGGCTATCGGAAGCCGGATTCCAGCAGAGTAGTGTTTCTTTACGCTTTTGCAAAAAACGAGCGATCAAACATAACCATAAAAGAAAAGCAGGCACTGCAGATTGTTTTCCGTCAATTTGTTGCCGCTACTGATCAGCAGGTCACGGAATTGTTGTCAGCTAAAGAATACTGGGAGATCAAAAGATATGAGTGAAATACTGGATATAGCACATGACATGGCAAAAGGGCTGTTCAGGGTTGGAGCCATGGATGAGGTTACCTTGCGTGATGTAGAGGCTCTTTGTTTGCCTCAAAAAAAGGCCTTTCAGGCGGATGATATTCGTCGGATTCGTCTTGCTAACAATATGAGTCAGGCTGCCTTTGCTGCTATGCTTGGTATTGGAAAGACAACCATTCAGCAGTGGGAGCAGGGGCAGAAGCGTCCCGGTGGAGCGGCAAAGCGTCTCCTTGATGTGATTGAGCGCAAGGGGCTTGCGGTTCTTGTTTGATTCTTGAAGGGGGGATGGTGGCTGAAGTGCTATATTTGAGCTGATATGTGCCGCCGGGGTGCGGGAGTTTTTGTTTGTTTAATTCTTATGACGAAAAAAATATGGAACTGACTGGGAAACTGGTTGCGGTGCTGCCGGAACAGACGGGGAATGGAAAAAACGGTGTGTGGAAGAAGCAGGATGTGGTGGTTGAGACGGAGGGAAAGTTTCCGAAAAAGGTGTGCGTGTCGATCTGGGGGGATAAGGTTTGACCGGTCGCTTCTGCAGATGGGAGCGCAGCTGCGGGTATCTTTTGACCTTGAGAGCAGGGAGTTTAACGGAAAATGGTACACTGATGTGAAGGCGTGGAAAGTGGAGGCTGCCGGTGGAGCCAGTGGGGGAGGTGAAGGGTACACGGCGGCTGATGAGGGGTATGAGCCGGGTCCTTCGACTTTTGATGACGGTGAGGCTCCGTTCTGAACAAACACTGAAACGCAGAGCGAGGTAGGGGGCAGTCTCTGCCTTTCCTGTTTTTTTATGAAATTGGTTGTCGTGGGTGATTACGGGTTTCTTCCGGACGAAACGGTTTACCTTGATCTATGATTCCAATGGATTTGTATATATTGTTATAATGACGCAGTTGCCGTGTTTCCCCCATGACTGGCGCAACATTTTTTGGGAACCAAACGCATATTGCCATGAAAAACGCTTTTCGCCTGCTCCTCCTTGTTCTCCTTCCCCTTTTCTGTTTTTCTGCTTGCAAAGGCGGCGGTGACACGAAAGAACCGGTTGCTGCTGTTGATGCTCTGCATCCCTTTGAGGGGGTGATGAGCATGAAAACGACCATGCCGGGCTCCGGTACGGCCACCATGACGATCTATATCGGCCCGAAGGGCGTCCGCACTGAAACCGAGGCCGCTCTTGCAGGCCTTTCCGGCCGGATGCCGGTAACGGTTATTTCTCTTAACTCGGCTCCCGACCGCATCTATATGCTCAATGATGCAGCGAAGACCTACATGGAGTTTGATACGGCGGCGGTTCCGGCGGCGGATTCAGCTGATGCCGGTGTTCCGTTCAAGGATGCTGTTGTTGAACAGCTTGGAACGGAAACCGTCAATGGTTACCGGTGCAATCATATCCGCATCACCAGCACCAAGGGCGGGGAGGCTTTGGAGATGTGGCTGAATCCGGATCTTCTGGGTTATTTCGCCTATTCGCGGATGCAGGCGTCGGGCCGCGAGTCAGTTGCTGCTCTTGCTGCGAAGCTGAAGGCGGAGGGGATTGACGGGTTTCCGGTTAGAACGCTGCATGTCAAGTCGGGCGTTGTGACTGATCTTGTGAATGTGGAGCGGACGGTTTCCGATCCTGCTATGTTCGCCATCCCTGCGGGATACACGAAAACCGAAATGCCGGACATGGGCGATGGTATGCTTTCTGAGAAGAACCTCGGGAAGATGAAGGAGGCGGCTGAAAAGATGCAGCGGCAGCTCATGGAGCGCTGAGGGGGGGAGCTGTCGGCTTTTTTTGTTAGAGTTCGCCGAGATATGTTTTTATTGACTGGTGGCGCTGGAGTCCGAGCTTCTTGTGCATGCGGTAGCGGATGCTTTCCATGCCTCTGGCGCTTATGCCCACTGCCTTCGCTATGTGGACGGTGCTGTAGTTGATCTTGATGAACAGGGCTATTTTCTGTTCGCGGCGGTTGAGTACCGGGTGTTTTTCTTTCAGTCGTTGTAGGAAGCTGAAATCCGACTGGGTGAGGTCAACGCCAAGGTACTCTTCAAGTTTCTGCTGATCGGCGAGCTCCAAGCAGATGGATGTCATGGATCTTCTTGTTTGCATGTCGATGGGGAGGGCGTGCAGTTGGTTGAGGAGCTCAAGGAGCGTTGTTCTGTTGTTGCCCTGGGCGCCTGCAACCCGTTCCAATTCAGCCTCATTGTCGGTTGCCGTCTGCCGGAGGCGTGTAATCTCATCCTGTGTGCTGCTTGTTGCCTGGTTGTGTTCCATGATGGTTCCCGTGGGTTTTGGGTTCGTTGCTTATAATATAGATTGTAGGTAATAATACGGAAAACATTCTTCTTTGCGCTTATCGTCCGTTTTTTTTACTTCTTTTTGTTTTTCCGGGGGGCTTGGCCCCCTCG
>FUWD013231706.1_pt1 | contig 10308 bp, 8 predicted proteins | sample 1063281 | NCBI WGS metagenome assembly FUWD01 (sample SAMEA79048168, study PRJEB19326) | metagenome | biome: marine
AATGTTCCAGTCGATATATGCTCCAGTTCACAGCGATCTTGAGCTTGGTGAGCCGTTCCAGCGAGGAAATGTTCGTCGAAAAGTTAGAGAGGATTGATGTTTTTCATGACGGCAGAAAAGGTGTGAACGAAACTGCTGTAATATACGAAATTCAGAGCTTTTTGCAGACGCTAAGTTATTGTTTTTATAAAAGATAAATCGTTTTCGAATAAATAGAGATGCCCTATAGGCAAGATCATACTTCCCCTCGGTTTGTAAATAAGTGCCACGAAGACAAACCTCAGCCCTCCAACTCCTGCCACATTGGCGCTCCGCCTCTCATCCCTCTCATGCTTTTTGCTCCGCATTTTTCTCAAACATTCGTAGCTTAACGCTGCTTTGTTTTGAGTATTCATGAGCGTCTTTTTCTACAATAACGGCTATGGGCGCCATAACTCCATAATGGCTAATGAACGGAAATCCAGAGGAATCGAACGCAGCAGGGGATGAACGGCTCAGTGGGGTAGTTGAAAAGGTCTCTTTTTTCAGCTCTGAAAGCGGTTTTTCCGTGCTTCGCCTCTCCTCGGGTCCGGATGAGGTACAGATGACTGTTGTCGGCTGCATTGCCTCCGTTGCTCCGGGTCAGCATATAGAGGCCGTGGGCCGATGGCAGAACGACCGGAATTGGGGCATGCAGTTTCGTGCTACCACTCTTTCGGTTGTTGCCCCCAAGAGCCGTGAGGGGATGGAGAACTATCTTGCTTCCGGCATGCTGAAGGGGGTGGGGCCTCACCTTGCCTCGGTGATGATGGGTGCCTGGGGCACGGATGTTTTCATCATATTGAGGCTGAGCCGGAGCGGCTGCTTGAGCTGCCCGGCATAGGGCAGAAGAAGAAAACACAGATTGTGGAGTCGTGGCAGGGGCATAAGGCAGTGCGCGACATCATGATTTTTCTCCAGTCGCACGGGGTTGGAACTGCAAGGGCATTGAAAATCTACAAAGTCTACGGCTCTGACGCTGTGGAGACAGTCAAAAACGACCCCTACCGTCTCACGCGCGACATTGTGGGCATAGGGTTCCGCACGGCCGACGCCATTGCCCGAAGCATCGGCATTGCCGAAGACTCTCCCCTCAGGGCACGGGCCGGCATCAGCTGGGTGCTGCAGGAGCTCTCCTCAAAGGGCCACTGCCGGGTTCCCGAACCGATGCTGCTCGATTCAGCCCGCCAGTTGCTGCAGATGCGTGAGGATATCCTGCAGGAGGCCCTTCAAAACGAACTCACTGTGGGGCGCATCATTGCCGATGGGGAGGCGGAGAATCGCCACCTTTATCTTGAGTCCCTTTGGAAGGCTGAACAGGGTGTGGCAGCGGGTATACAGAGGATTGCTTCAGGCAAGCTGCCCTGGGGGAGGATTGATGTTGAGCGTTCTGTGGCGGAGGCTGAAGAGCGCTCACGCCTTGAACTCTCCCCCTCACAGAGCGAAGCGGTGCGCCTTGCGCTTTCAAGCAAACTGCTGGTCATCACCGGCGGCCCGGGCGTAGGCAAAACTACCATCATCCGGACGCTGCTCTCCATTCCCGAGGTGTTCGGACTCAGTGTGCTGCTCTGCGCCCCCACCGGCAGGGCTGCCAAACGGCTCGGTGAAGCTACCGGACGGGAGGGGAGAACCATCCATCGGATGCTTGAGTTCGACCCCTATACCTACGACTTCAAACGCTGTTCCTCCAACCCCCTCAACGCCGACATCATCATTGTTGATGAAGCTTCAATGATTGATGTGGTGCTGATGAATCGCCTGCTCTTGGCTGTTTCCAGCAAAGCCGCCGTCATTCTTGCCGGTGATGTTGACCAGCTTCCCCCTGTGGGGCCGGGCGCTGTGTTGGCCGACATCATCAGCTCCGAAGCTGTTCCCGTTGTCCGTCTGACGGAGATTTTCCGGCAGGCTGCACAGTCGATGATCATTCAGAACGCCCACCGCATCAACCGCGGAGAGGGGCTTCTTCGCCACGAGGGCCCCGAACTGACCGACTTTTATTTTGTCTCTGCCTCCGGCTCGGAAGAGATACGCCGCAAACTCCTTTCTGTTGTCGCGGAACGGATCCCTGAGCGCTTTGGGCTCGATCCGTTGGAGGGCATCCAGGTGTTGACTCCAATGAACAAGGGCCCTCTCGGCTCGCAGTCGCTCAACACTCTTCTGCAGGAGCGCCTGAACGGCGGGGGAGGCAAGCGGATTGAGCGGTTCGGAATCACTTATGGCAGGGGCGACAAGGTGATTCAGACCCTCAACAACTATGAAAAAGAGGTGTTCAACGGCGATATCGGAATCATATCCGCCATTGATGACGACGATGCAGAAATGCAGGTGCTCTTTGATGGCCGTGAGGTGCGCTACCTGTTCAGCGAGCTTGATGAAATGGCTCCGGCATGGGCCATCACCATCCACAAAAGCCAGGGCTCTGAATACCCTGCAGTGGTTATACCGCTTTCCATGCTCCACTACCCAATGCTTGAGCGGAACCTCATCTACACGGCGGTGACAAGGGGGAGAAAGCTGGTAATGGTTATTGGTGAAGAGAAAGCCCTTGCCACGGCCATCGGGAAGTGCTCTTCAAAGGGCCGCCTTACCGGCCTTGCCGCCACGCTTCGGGGTCCGATAGGCTGATTGCCGTTCCTTTTTTATTATATTTCCCGCCGTGCAATGGCCCGGCACCGCCGTTTCCCTAACAATTTTTTTTCCGTTCAATGCGATTGTTCAACCTGGTCCGTCTCGCACTTTTCCAGATGGGTTTCGGCATCATGCTCGGGTTTCTGCACGACACCCTCAACCGGGTCATGGTCAAAGAGCTCGGCATCGCCTCCACAATCGTCTTTGGCCTCATCAGCCTCAAAGAACTGCTCGCCGTGTTCGGCGTCAAGGTATGGGCTGGCAGCATGTCCGACCGTTCGCACTTCATGGGTTACAAGCGTTCTCCCTATATCCTTCTCGGTCTTGTGAGCTGTGTTGTCTCTTTCATGTACGCCCCCGTAGCGGCTTATCAGGTGCAGGTGAGCGGTACTGACTTCGCTACCCTTTTCCCCGCAGTCCTGTATGACATCGGCCTCTGGCAGCTCATGGTGGTATTCCTCCTTTTCGGATTCGGTTTGCAGGTAGCCACCACCGCCTACTACGCCCTCATTGCTGACTATGTGGGCGAAAAACATATTGGCAAGGTAACTTCCTCCAGTTGGACTCTTATGGTGCTTACCACCATTATTTCAGCTCGTGTCGTCGGCTCCTATCTTGATGTCTACACTCCCGAACGCCTTGTGAATGTGGGTATTGCTGGCGGTTTTGTTGCCCTTATCCTCGGCCTTATCGCTTTTGTGGGAGTTGAAGAGCGCAATACCGAGAGGAAGAAAGGAAAAGCGGAGGAGTCGCTCGGTTTCGCCCAGTCGATTCGCCTGCTTTCCCAGTCACCCAAAACCATGTTTTTTGCGTTTTACATCTTCCTCTCCATTTTCGCCCTCTTCTCCAACGAGATTGTGATGGAGCCTTTCGGTGCCGATGTGTTCGGCATGCCCGTAGGGGTGACCACCAAGCTGTTCCGTCCAACGATGGGAGGCATGCAGCTGGTTTTCATGCTTATCACCGGGTTTCTTCTGAACCGCATAGGGAACAAGAACGGAGCCCTCATCGGTAACCTGTTCTGCATGGTCGGGTTTTCCATTATCATTGCAGCAGGCTTCGCCCTCGACGAGTCCATGCTTCGCATTGGCCTTGTAGTTACGGGTATCGGCCTCGGTGCTTCAAGCGTAGCGAACATCACCATGATGATGACCATGACCGCTGGCCGCAGCGGCGTCTATATCGGCCTCTGGGGAACGGCCCAGAGCCTTGCCATGTTCCTTGGTCACTTCGGCGCAGGCATCATCCGCGATGTGGTGCACGCCTTCAGCGGTAGCTACATGATGGCCTACAGCGCCATTTTTGGCCTTGAAATCCTTGCATTCGGTGTTGCCAGCCTGCTGCTTCCCAGAATATCCAAAGAGGAGTTCGAGGAGGAGAGCCGGGTGAAGTTTTCCGAGGTGCTTGCAAACAGCGGCGTCGACTGAGCCTCCGCTCAACCATAAGCAATTACTACCATGACCCATGTGTTCGGCCCTGTATCCTCAAAACGCCTCGGGCAGTCGCTCGGCGTTGACCTGCTCCCCCCTAAAAGCTGCACCTGGAACTGCATCTACTGCCAGCTCGGTAGAACGAAGGAGTAACCCTTGAGCGGCAGGAGTTCTATCCGAAGGGAGAGATTCTCTCAGAAATAAAAGAGGCTGTAGACTCCGGAGCGCACATAGACTGGATAACCTTTGTCGGTTCAGGTGAGACCATGCTCTACCGCGGAATAGGTGGGCTTATTGACGAGGTGAAGAAAATGACGGATATTCCTGTGGCCATTATTACCAACGGCTCCCTTTTCTCCCTTCCTGAAGTCCGACAGGAAGCGCTTAGAGCTGACGCAGTGCTTCCCTCACTCAACGCCGGCTCAGAAGAGCTACACCAGAAAATCAGCCGCCATGCTCCGGGCTTTACCTTCAAGCGGCACCTTGAAGGGCTCACGGCATTCCGAAGGGAATACACAGGCAACCTCTGGGTTGAGGTAATGCTACTTGGAGGAGTCAACGACACCGACGCAGCCCTGAATGACATTACCGGCGCTCTCCGTCAAATCAGCCCCGACATGGTGCATCTCGTCATCCCGACCAGGCCCTCAACCGAAAAGGATGTTCTTCTCCCAAGCGAAGAACGCATTGAACGGGCATTTGCCCTTATGCAGGAGGTGGCTACCGTTGTGCACCCGATAAAAGGGTCTATGGATCTTTCCGGCACCCCCGACATTCTTGAAGCAGTAACCGCCATCACCCTTCGCCACCCCGTTCAGGAGCGCGAACTCAGAAAGGCCCTTGAAGATCGTTTCTCCAGCGCTCCACAGAAAGCCGGAGAGCTCATGAAGGAGATGTTCGCCACCGGTCGGTTCAGCCTCATCAAACAGGGTGTGGAAACCTACTGGATTAAAAAGGCGGAGTGAGCGTTATTGTTTCGAATGCTCAGCGGTAATAGTCACGATCCCTTGTTTTGTCGTCACGACGGTCGTCTTTTTTCTCGTCCCGGTCCTTCCGGTCGCTCTTTTTGCTATCTTTCTTGTCATAACGCTCGTCACGGCTATCATCACGGCGATTGTCGTTGCGGTTGTCGTGTTGGTTGCGTAAGTAGGGGGAGCATCCCGTAGCCAGCAGCAGCAATGAAACCGCAAGTAATTTTTTCATATCGTCCTCTCTTCAGGTCTGGTTGTCATCATTATTGGACTGCCGTACATATCCACTTCATACTTATTTGACGCTCTAAGCGCCTTTCTTCCTTCGGTGCTTCAGAGCTCATATCGACAGAATTTTTTTTATTTGACAAAGAATTCACAGGCATAAAGCGCCGGTCGTTCATGAACACCATTTTCCTTGCGGCAGTCTCACTTCTGCTGCTATACCTCGGTTATCGCTATTACAGCTCTGTTCTTGCCCGCCAGCTTGGCATCGATGAATCGGAAGAGACTCCCGCAGTAAAACAGCATGACGGCGTGGACTTCGTGCCGGCAAAGCACTGGTTGATTCTCTTCGGCCACCATTTTGCCTCCATTGCAGGGGCGGCTCCCATCATTGGCCCAGTTATCGCCTGCCTCTACTGGGGCTGGCTTCCCGCCCTTGCATGGATTGTTTTCGGCAGCATCTTCATGGGTGCTGTGCATGATCTCGCCTCTCTTGCAATCTCTGCTAAAAATGAAGGCCGCTCAATAGCCGACCTCACTGAACACATCCTTGACCGTAATGCCAAAATCGTTTTCAGCCTCTTTGTTTTCCTGACCCTTATCCTCATTGTGGCTGTGTTCGCCGCCATTGCCGGCCAGACCCTCGCCAACACCCCTGAAGTGGTGCTTCCCACCCTCGGGCTCATTCCTGTTGCTATCCTCATCGGCTGGTTGATGTATCATCGCGGTTTCTCCATCCTGCTCTCTTCACTGCTCGGTGTTGCCATGCTCTTCGGCTTCCTCGGTCTGCTTATTTCCCGTCCTGAGCTCTATGCTCCTCCGGTGGTGGCGGTTTCATCCGACCAGGGCTGGATGTTTCCCCATGTTCTTCATCACCATCGGCTGCGGTGCGGTATCAGGCTTCCACAGCCTTGTGGCAAGCAGAACCACCGCCGAGCCCGGCAAATACCTGCTCGCCTCCATTGCCATCATCCTCATTGCTCTGGCACTCTTCATTCTGGTGCAGAGCATCCGCGTGGTGCGGAGGAAAGCTACAGCTTAAGAGACCGTAAGAAGAGCTCAGAGTTTTCGTTCCGCTCTACCAGTATGCTGGTGTTCTCCGCAATACGGAATGTTGCCACAAGCGCTTCCAGAAGCAGCCTCGTAAGGAGCACCAGCAGGAAAAAGACTATAGGTGCCATCAGCACGCCGCCAAGCCCGCTCCAGAAGCTGTACTGCATAGACGCAAATCCTGCCCCGAGTGGTACCTGTGCGGTATGGCCGCAAAAACCATCCCCAGAATGTAGAGGTATTTTACAATCTGCAGGGTGATGAACTCTTTGAATGAAAAGTCGAAGAGTTTGCCGAAAAGTGATCCGTTCTGCATGGTTAGCTCCTTGTTTCTGAATTGAATTTGAGAAATACTGTCACAAAACTGCTGGGCCTTATGGCCCATGCGCAGGGTCATACTTAAGTAATTTACCAAGATTTATGCCACAGTGGCAACCTTCGCGCCAAAAAGGTTATTGCGGCAAACAATCTGGTAGGAGATATTCTGTGAAATACAGGCAGTGGCTCTGAATCTGCTCCAGGGCGGGACGCGGTGATGTTCCTGAAATCTTTTTCGTGAACATCATGAGATCAACGGGGTAAGGTGGCCGGATAAAAAGCATTTCTATATGTTGGTATCGCTTATCTTAAAGCAATCACCGCCTCGATGGTTTTGACAACCTGTCAGAGGTCATAGTTCTCATAAGATGCAAGAAGATCCTTGCCGCAATATTCGCATTGGAATTCAGCACGGCGGCCGATATCAATTTGGATGTTCGCCCAGGATGACTCGCCTTACAGTCGTGCGATGGCGTCGGTTTGTGTCAACATGAGTGTACGGTGGGTGGGTGATGATTGAAAAAAGGGTTATGAAGAACTGGCCAGCAGAGAATTTGAAGGCCAGGAGTGCTGTGCTGTCTTGCTTGGCATTTGCTTACGATAAGGCACAGTAATAAGGAATGTCCCGCTTTATTTTTTTTCATTGGTTAAACCCCTCAGGCTTTCAGCAGTTTTCTGTTGAGCCTTCCCAACACCCTGATTGTCTGCACCTGTATGGCTATTAACGGGATATAAAGCAGAAAATACCCCAGAGAAAACTTCTCAAGAAAATCGGCTGCGACCAGTCCCTTGTTGATAAGAAAATTTCCGAGTACGAAAAACGCCACCCCCGGACATATCGCCGCATATGTAACGACACTTTTCCCCTCGCCGCTGATGAACTCGCTGAAATATCCGAGACGCTTCATGACGGCATAGCCAAGCAAGCCGAAAAGTAGCTGCATGGCAGCCAGCGCACTGAAAAAGATCACATGGAACCAGGGATGGACTCCGGCTCCGAAGTTATGCACCAGACCCATGGAAATACGATTAACCGTAATACCAAAAATCGTCAAGACGGGAATAACGATCCAGAGTGAGACCGAGGCTTCGTAGTTGATCCCGTTAGAAAGCATCGACCGGAAACCCAGAACTATCTTGATCACGCCGAGCGTAATAACGATACTGGTAAAGAACGATGCGAAATGATACCCAGTCCCGAAGTCACTGGCTGGTGACTCATCGCCGCCGATGCTGACATGCCGACCCCGACCATTGAAAAGGCAAAAATAGAGAGCATTTGACTCAGGCTGTTGTTCCGCTCGCAATCGAAATTGCCGTACGCGATGACCCTGGAAAAAAACGCAAGAAAAATCGCCCCGGCGTAGATACCGACAAGCAGAAAAGCAAGCATCGCAAAGGGAAAAAGATATTCCACGATACTCCAGAGTCCCGGTACAAATAATGCCCCGAGCATGAACATGACATTTATGCTCATAGCATATGTCAGAGGAATAGCCATGAGCTGAACTTCTCCATCCGACTCCCTCAACTTCGCATACGAGTCCGTCCGGCTGAACCCTCGATACTCACGGATATTCCAGACGAGCAGCCGAAAATGCTGAAAAGAGTAGAACACAATTCCGGCATAGCTCAAAATGATGAGAGCAACAATATCCAAACGACCGGATGAGAGTGCCACAGCGACATCCTCGAATACTGGGATCGGTCGTCCCTCGTGTTCACCATGAACATCATAAACATAAAAAAAGTAACCACGATACCACCGCTCCCCAAAGAAGCCAGAAAGTAAATGGGCGAGTAGCCCGCGCCGAGATTTTTTTTGATTTTCACTTTGTAGTAACCCTTGCTTTAACTTTTTTTCAACAGCACTTCATCAGAGCAGAAACATGCCCTTTGCATTACCTATTTTTTGGATATCAGCTTCAGAATCCTGTCCATGTTCTCTGAGTCATGCCGGTTCATACACTCCTTCAGGCTATTATTCAATACAAGAGAATAGGTTTTATCCAAGGCAGCTTTTGCTGCCTGAAACTGAACAATAACCTTTTCACATTGTTCGCGTTGCTCGATCATCCTGACGAGCCCCTGAGTCTGCCCGCTGACCTTTTTTAATCTCGTAATGATATCATCCATAAGTTTTTAACTCGAGTTCTCCGGGAATCAAACACCTACTTATACCGGGTAGGGGTATCAAATATGCATTTTTTTTCTTAAAATAGGTAGTGTTTTTACATCGCTGAGTATTTCGGGGAAAGTGTGCCATTTAGGTATGACGGTAACCCTTCCGATGGGACTGTTTTGCTTGGCATTTGCTTGCAATAAGTCATAGTAATAAGGCAATCATATTGCTATAGTCATGGAAACACCCCCACGAGCGTGGGGAAGACTCGCAGCACATCGGCCTGACTCTGGGCCCGTAGGAAACACCCCCACGAGCGTGGGGAAGACAGGCAGGCATGTGGCGCAGGACATCGAATGGAGAAACACCCCCACGAGCGTGGGGAAGACGACGAGGTTCTCACCGATCTTGTGGGATGCGGAGAAACACCCCCACGAGCGTGGGGAAGACATAGGCGTTGATTCCCTTGGCGCGGCAAGACGAGAAACACCCCCACGAGCGTGGGGAAGACGGAACAGAAAGCTACCGGCGTTTGGCTGGTTCGGAAACACCCCCACGAGCGTGGGGAAGACTTGACCCACTGCATCGTTTCTAATTTATAAGCGGAAACACCCCCACGAGCGTGGGGAAGACGCTCTGAGTTGCCAGCGAATCCGCCATGACCTTGGAAACACCCCCACGAGCGTGGGGAAGACTAGACCCGCCCGCGCTTTCTCAGCCTGCATATAGAAACACCCCCACGAGCGTGGGGAAGACTTGGGTGTCATGCTTCTATCTGAGCTGGTGTGGGAAACACCCCCACGAGCGTGGGGAAGACATTTGCCGTTGGCGGAACAGACGGCACGGCAGCTGAACACCCCCACGAGCGTGGGGAAGACATACCGCCGCCAGGCTTATGCCAAATAACGTGAGAAACACCCCCACGAGCGTGGGGAAGACTCCCGCATAGCTTGTCAAACTCCGCCCAGTCTAGAAACACCCCCACGAGCGTGGGGAAGACACTGCCTGTGCTTCTCCTCACCAACTGGTCTAGGAAACACCCCCACGAGCGTGGGGAAGACAGCCGGTTGGCCAACTCCCGCCGGGCGGCCGCGGAAACACCCCCACGAGCGTGGGGAAGACCGATGTAGCCTCTCTGCCATCGTATCAACCTAGAGAAACACCCCCACGAGCGTGGGGAAGACACTCATACCGCCCTGCTCAGGCATAGGCTCGGGGAAACACCCCCACGAGCGTGGGGAAGACTAAGCTCAAACTCAGAAATGCCGCCAAAGAAGTAGAAACACCCCCACGAGCGTGGGGAAGACTTATCCGTAGCGAAATAGTCAGTGATCAGATTGGAAACACCCCCACGAGCGTGGGGAAGACCTGATGCAGAAGTGCGGGCGCGGGGCGGTTTGGGAAACACCCCCACGAGCGTGGGGAAGACACATTCGATTGGCTGTCATCTTTTGAAAATGAGGAAACACCCCCACGAGCGTGGGGAAGACTGGAAGGTCCAGCGCTGCCCATCTATGATGCTAGGAAACACCCCCACGAGCGTGGG
>FUWD013172173.1_pt1 | contig 10300 bp, 13 predicted proteins | sample 1063281 | NCBI WGS metagenome assembly FUWD01 (sample SAMEA79048168, study PRJEB19326) | metagenome | biome: marine
ACGGCCCGAAGATTGAGTTTGTACTTAAAGATTGCTTAGATCGTGAATGGCAGTGTGGCACTTTACAGGTTGATTTTTCAATGCCAGAGCGTCTTAATGCACATTACATTGCTGAAGATAATTCTAAACAAACACCAGTTATGTTGCACCGTGCAATTGTAGGATCGCTAGAAAGATTTGTGGGTATTTTGATTGAACATTATGAAGGTGCTTTTCCATCTTGGTTGGCGCCAATCCAAGCTGTTATTTTAAATATTTCTGAAAAACAACACGATTTTGTTGCTAATGTTGAGAAAAAGTTAAAGGGGGGGGGGACTTAGAGTGATTTCGGAGGGGGGGAAATGAGAAGATAGGCTTTAAAATACGCGAGCACTCCATGCAACGTTACCCTTACATTTTGGTTGTAGGTGGACGAGAAATGGAGAACGATGAGATTTCAGTACGTAAACGTGGCGGTGAGGATTTAGGCTCTATGTCGATAGAAGCGTTTGTTAAATTAGTAAAAGAGGATTAATTATTAAAAAACCATATAAAGTAAAAATTCGAATTAATGACTATATTAAAGTTTCAGAAGTTCGATTAATTGATGCTAACGGCGAACAGGCCGGTGTTGTAAATATAAATCAAGCAAAAGAGATGGCAAAAGATGCTGGACTAGACTTGGTTGAAGTGTCGCCTAACGCTGAACCACCTGTTTGTAAGATTATGGATTTTGGTAAATTTTTATACGAACAAAAGAAACAACTGAGTGATCAGAAAAAGAAACAAAAGAAAACCCAAGTTAAAACTATTAAATATCGTCCAGGCACCGAAGAAGGTGACTACCAAATTAAATTCAGAAATTTGGTTAAGTTTTTAGATAATGGTGATAAGGTTAAAGTAAGTATTTGGTTCCGTGGACGCGAAATGCAACACAGAGAACTGGGCATGGAAATGCTAGACAGAATTGAGAAAGATACAGAAGAATTTGCCAATGTAGAGCAAAAGGCAAAGATGGAGGGTCGTCAGCTAGGCATGATGCTGGCACCCAAATCAAAAAAGAAGTAACAAGTTTAGATTGTGCTGCGTTATTTGACCTGGCCTAATCAAAACCTTGTCACTTCTTTTATAAAGGAATGGTGAAATTTAGATTTCAAACATTTTTTTATTTTTAATAATGTTATTTTTTATAAATAGCAAATATGTCCAAAGGACAAGGAGTAAATTATGCCGAAGATAAAAACCAATCGAGGTGCTGCGAAGCGCTTCAAGAAAACCGCCAGTGGCGGTTACAAATGTAAACACTCTCACCTGCGTCATATTTTGACAAAGAAGAGTACTTCTAGAAAACGTAGCTTACGTTCACCAGACACTGTTGAAAAGGCAGATGTACCAATGGTTCGTAAAATGTTACCGTACAGTTAATAGGAGTATAGAAAATGGCAAGAGTATCAAGAGGTGTGCAGGCGCACGCTAAACATAAGAAAATTTTAAAGAAAGCTAAAGGCTATTACGGTGCAAGATCAAAAGTCTACCGTGTTGCCAAGCAAGCAGTAATCAAAGCGGGCCAATATGCGTATCGTGATCGTCGTCAAAAACGTCGTCAGTTCCGTAGACTTTGGATTGTTCGTATTAACGCTGAAGCACGTAATAATGGTTTGAGCTATTCAAGACTGATTGACGGCTTAAATAAGGCAGGTATTGAGATTGATCGTAAAGTTTTATCAGACATCGCAATTTTTGATAAACCAGCGTTTGCTCAGATTGCAGATCAGGCTAAAGCCGCAATTGCAGCTGCTACCAAGTAAATAACTTTAAAAAAGGTTGTAGAAGTTTCTATAGCCTTTTACCAAATTTAATTCTAAAATGATTAACGCGATTCTTGATCAAGCTAAGGCATCAATTGCTACAGCGGAAAACTTAAAAGAGCTTGACGACTTACGAGTCAAGTTTTTAGGCAAGAAAGGTGAGCTTACTGCACTTTTGAAGGGCTTAGGGAAGTTATCAAAAGAAGAGCGCCCTAAAATGGGTGAAGCCATTAATCAGGCAAAAGTTAGTGTGCAAACATTACTAACTGAAAGGAAAAATCATTTAGAAACCATTGAATTAGAAAAGCGTCTTTTGGAAGAAAAGATTGATGTTTCACTTCCGGGTAGAAATGTTGAGATGGGTGGACTGCATCCAGTTACCATTACTTTAAACCGTATTCAATCCTTATTTGCGAAGAATGGCTTTGAGGTCGAAATAGGCCCTGAGATTGAAGATGATTTTCATAATTTTACGGCGCTGAATATCCCTGAGCATCATCCGGCACGTGCCATGCACGATACCTTTTATTTTCCCCCTCAAGGAGGGACTAAAAAGAGCGATGAAAGCACGGTCTTAAGAACGCATACTTCGCCAGTGCAAATTCGCACCATGGAAAACAAAAAACCGCCACTACGCATTATTGCACCAGGTCGAGTTTATCGCTGTGATTCTGACGTCACACACACGCCAATGTTTCACCAAGTTGAAGGCTTGATTGTGGATAAAGAAGCTAATTTTGCGCAACTCAAAGGTCTGTTGATTGACTTCTTGCGTGCCTATTTTGAAAAAGAAGACCTTCAAGTGCGTTTTCGCCCATCATATTTCCCATTCACCGAACCTTCGGCTGAGGCTGATATCGAATGTGTTATCTGTGGTGGCGAAGGCTGTCGTGTTTGTAAAAAAACAGGCTGGCTGGAAGTATTAGGTTGTGGTGTTGTGCATCCTAATGTTTTAAATTCAGTTGATGTTGATAGTGAAGAATACACTGGCCTTGCTTTTGGCATGGGCGTTGAGCGATTAGCAATGTTGCGCTACGGCGTGAATGATCTTCGTCTTTTCTTTGAAAATGACATTCGTTTCTTGAGGCAGTTTAAATGAATATTTCAACGTCTTGGTTAAGAGAATGGATTAACCCTAATGTTACTGATGAAATGTTAGCTGAACAGCTTACAATGGCCGGCCTTGAGGTTGATGGTATTGAGTCTGTAGCGCCTGCATTCGACAACGTTGTAGTAGGTCATGTGGTGAGTTGTGAAAAACACCCAGATGCTGACAAGCTAAATTTATGTCAAGTTGATATTGGCGAAAGTGATAATTTACAAATTATTTGTGGCGCTAGCAATGTTCGCGCTGACTTAAAAGTAATCGTTGCTACGGTTGGTGCCAAATTACCCGGTGGCTTAAAAATCAAAAAAGCCAAATTACGTGGTGTTGAATCATTCGGTATGATTTGCTCAGAGTCAGAACTTGGCATGAGTGATTCATCAGAGGGTATTTCAGAGTTAGACAGTGATGCGCCGATTGGTCAAGACATTAGAGAATATTTAGATCTTGATGATAATATTATCGAGCTAGACATTACTCCAAATCGTGGTGATTGTTTTTCAGTATTAGGCGTGGCACGTGAAGTGAGTGCGAATTACAATAAGGCGTTTGAAATGCCTAAATTTGAAGTCGATGCACAAGGTGCATCAAGTATTAGTACCAGTGTGAGCAATGCACAAGCTTGCCCGAAGTATTTAACCAGAGTCATAAAAGATATTGATAATACGATTAAAACCCCTAAATGGATGGCTGACAAGCTAACACGGTCAGGTCAGCAAGTGCATTCTCCGGTGGTTGATATTACTAATTATGTTTTATTAGAATTGGGTCAACCAATGCATGCCTTTGATTTTTCAAAAATTAATGGTGCTATTGAAGTTAGAAATGCTAAAGCGGGTGAGGTGATTGAGCTATTAAACGAAACAACGGTTGAATTAAACAACGATACTTTGATTATTGCTGATGATTCAGTCCCACTAGCAATTGCAGGTGTCATGGGTGGTATGGGTAGCTCCACACAAGACGATTCAACTCAAATTTTATTAGAGAGTGCATTTTTTGAGCCGGTGTCTATTGCTGGAAAAGCAAGAAATTATGGTTTACATACTGAGTCCTCATTGCGTTTTGAGCGTGGTGTAGATTTTAATATTACTGAGGTTGCAATGGATAGAGCAACGCAGTTAATTGTTGATATTTGCGGTGGTGAAGCCAGTAACATTAATACTTGTGTTGACGAGAGTGCACTGCCAGAACTTGCACCGATCACTATCACTCAAGAAAAAATTCAAAAGATTTTAGGTTTTGAATTAGAAGCGAACTGGATTGAGGAAAAATTCACCAATTTAGATTTTGAAATTAGTAGTAAAACTGATCACTCTTGGACTATTATCCCGCCAAGTTTTCGATTTGATATTCGTATTCCTGCAGACTTAATTGAAGAGTTAGCAAGACTTTATGGTTATGATAAATTGCCTGTACAAAAACTTTCTTTGGATGCTAATATCAATGCAGTCTCAGAATCAATGGTTGATAAATACGACATTGCCCAAGGGTTGGTTAGTCGTGGTTATCAAGAGGTCATTACGTATAGTTTTGTGTCAGAACAGTATCAAGATTTAATCGATCCTGACGCTAAAAAAATTACTTTAAGTAATCCGATTTCTGCTGATATGTCGACCATGCGTTCATCACTTTGGGCGGGATTATTACAAACAGTAGAGTCAAATCAAAGGCGTGGCCACGCTAATGCAAGATTTTTTGAAATTGGCCTGTGTTTTAATGGTGTTAAAGCCGATGAGCAGTCGCAAAAAATTGCCGGCGTAATTACCGGTAATCGCCATGATGACCAGTGGTCGAGTGAAGCACAAGCGCTTGATTTTTATGACATTAAGTCTGACGTTGAATCTTTATTGTTATTAACTACTAACGTCTTCACATTTAAAGCCGCAGAGCATCCCGCTTTGCAAAAAGGCCAGACAGCACAAATTTTATTTAACGATCAGTCGGTAGGCTGGGTAGGAACATTAGCACCTCATGTACAAAAGCAATTATCACTGTCTAAGTGTTATTTATTTGAACTAGATTTGGCCAGTATACAACAAAGTCATGTGGCTAAATACCAGGCATTTTCTGTTTATCAAAAAGCAACGCGCGACATCGCATTGGTTGTTGATGAAACTATTCCAGTAAATGATTTAATTGACAGTATTCAAGACTTAAATCAGGCTTATTTAGTGGATGTGCATTTGTTTGATGTGTATGTGGGTGAAAACATTGAACAAGGAAAAAAGAGTGTTGCACTCAATTTGAGTTACCAGTCGGTTGAAGAAACTTTAAGTGATGATCAAGTTAATACGCAAGTATCAGAAGTGCTGGCGTTAATGCAGAGTAAATTTTTTGCGGTGCAAAGGTAATGTCAGTTACTAAAAAGGATATTGTTGATGCGTTAGTTGAACGATTAAGTATGAGTCATAATCAGGCACTTGTTGTGACTAATGAATTTTTTGATTCAATAAAGCAAACATTAGCTTTAGGAGAAGACGTTAAACTCTCTGGATTTGGTAATTTTAACATCAGACAAAAATCCGCTAGACCGGGAAGAAACCCAAAAACGGGCGAGACGGTTACAATTTCAGCAAGAAAAGTGGTTACTTTTAAGGCAGGACCAAAGCTTAAATCAGAGACTCAAAAAGGCCCTTAGATTATTACTCAGAAATAGCCGACATAAAGCCTTTTAAGATAGGCATAGCTTTATCAACCAGATCTTGGTTTTTTTGCTTATTAACAACCTGATCTTGCAAATTTTTATCAGTGTCTTTTAGTGAAATCTGATAGTCATCGTCAAATTCAAAAGCAATAAAATAAAAACCCTTGCCCTTATCTCTAATTGATTGAACAGAATGAAAATCAGTTTCCCAAGCTAATTCAGCCTGATAAGTTACTGATGAACTCGTATTGTCTTTTTGCACTAGGATAGTAGTAGAGCCAAAATGAAAAATAAAATTATTTGCAGAGCAGTCTGAAGCCGGTTTGATGTTTAATTCTCCACTCTTAAGTGCATCGGCAATTTGCTTTAATTGAGGGCTGGTTAACGCAATGTATTTTGCATCTAAATATGCATTAATGTTTGAATCTGGGTAATTATTTTCCAGAAATTTAATAAGTCTTTTAAGCATTGTACTATTTTTTAGAAAAAGCGATATTATACCTTACAACGGTTTTTCGATACTGTATAAGGGTTAAGACTTGTCTAAAGAGCCTGCATATTTGATTGCATACACATCAAAAATACTGATTGCCATGGCGGCAATAATTGGGCCAATAAACAAACCTAAAATGCCAAATTGCATAATACCAGCTAAAGTAGATAGCACAGTAATTAGGGTGTGATCCAGCGCACTGGATTGGTTGGAACTTTGTGAGAATTTTTTAATGACCATCGGTCTAATAAAATGATCAATAATAGTACCAATAATGACCGCACCAAAAAATACAATAATCAGAGCATCAGTGGTTTGCCCTTGTGCGTATAAATAAAGACTGAGAGGGAGCCAAATAATCAGACCACCGAGTACTGGGATAAAACTGGCAAGTGCCATGGCGATGCCAAAAAATAACACGGGTAATCCAATCATCATTACACCGATGGAAAAAATTAGACCTTGCAAGATAGCAATAACAAGAACACTGCCTACCAAAGTAATTGATAGACTTGAAAATTGATTGAATAAAATATCATCCAGGTGATTTTCTAAAGGTGATAAATCCTTAAGTCTTTTAACGGTTGATTTCCCATCAATATAAAAATAATAAAGCGAAAAAATAGTAATGATTAGGAAGAATATAAAGTGAGAAGATAGCGACACAATGCTTTTTAAAATTACCACTGAAAAATCTTTAATGTTAATTATAAAATTTTCTAAATTATTGCTCAGTGCAGAATTTAAGGTAACTTTGAGTGAGTCTGACAATGGCAGACCCGTGATTGTTTGTAAGAGCAGTTGATTACTTTGTTCAACTGTAAAATTGGTATTAATATTTTGTATTAAAGCCGATATTTCAAGACCACTGATCAATAAAATATAGCTCAGTGGTAATATTAATACAACCGTTACCAAGAGCGTCATCAGCAGCGCTGAGCTGGAGTTTGATATTTTTTTTTGGAGTTTAATGTATTGAGAAAAAGTTGCAATCGCAATCAGTAGTGCTAAAAATAGTGCCGGGATAAAAGGTGTAAATAGCCAAATTAAACCGGCAATTGCCAAGATTAACAATGTCAGCATAAAGCCATGTTCGTAGGGAATTCTCATAGATTTTCCATTTTAATAACGGTGTAAGCCAATTCTTCATACGGATGAGAAAATTTCATGGCTTTGATTACTGAGTCTAAGTGATCATCCACGCACATCATTTCTACTTTGTATTCTTCGATTCCTTCAAGTTCATCCAAATAGCCAATGGCGGGTTTAGCGTCATTAATCGGTTTAAATTGTCCCATGCCAATGGTTTGCCAAGCACAATTTTCATAATTGTTAAATTTACCTGCACCCGCATCGAACATGGCATTTTTGACGATCTCTAAATCCGTTTCGGGTACATAAAAACTAATTTGGTACATTAAAATTCACCCTTTAAATAGCGTAAGCGTTCAGATTGATTCATTCGTTCAATGGCGTATCTTAAAGTAGTTCTGGGAAGTTGTGCATAGTTTTCTCTTAAGAAGACTTTGCAAGCCTTGTTGTTTTTCTTATAAATCTCTCTAAACATCCAGCCAACAGCCTTATGAATTAGGTCGTGTTTATCATTGAGAAGTGTTTTTCCAATAGTAAAAGTTGGGTTAAATTCCGATTGTTTGATAAAGTAAAAAGTGGCCACAATAGCAATGCGTTTATGCCATAAATTCTCAGAGTGTGATAAATCAAATAATAATCCTAATTTATCTTGGTGATGAAAAATATAATCCCCAACAATATGTGGAGCACTGTAATCCACTAAGTCCCAATTATTAACCGCGTGTAAATTTTGTAAATAATAGTCAAAAACTGTTTTTGTGTTGCCGGCTTGGTACTGATTAATTAGAATAATTAATCCGCAAAACCTAACCTCGTGAAGTGCACTATTGATTAATTGGTCGATTTCGTTAAAGGCAATTGATTGATGTTGTTTGGCGATGAGTCTAATCTGTGGTGTACGCACACCGATGAATTGATCGAACTGTGAATACTGTCCTTTACCCGTTTTGAAAAAATATTCATTAATTTTTTTTCGCTCTGGCGTAGCGAAAGATTTAAGCTGTGCAATTACTTCTTGAGCGCTCATCGACTATACTATGGTTTTTTAATTAATGATCTAATCATACATGCAAACAGCGTATTTTGCCGGCGGATGTTTCTGGTGTGTTGAGGCAGTATTTCAGCGTATTAAAGGTGTTACACACACTGAATCGGGTTATTGCAATGGCGCTACTCAAAATCCTACTTATCAAGATATTTGCACGGGCGAAACCGGACACGCTGAGGTGGTTAAGATTGAGTTTGACGAAGTGCGAATTACTTTTGATCAATTACTAGAAGTATTTTTTGCCACACACAACGCTACCACACTTAATCAACAGGGTAATGACCGCGGTACGCAATATCGTTCTGCAATTTTTTATGTAAGTAACGAGCAACGGCAAAAATCTCGACAGTTTATTCAAGCTTTAAACAATGGTATTATTACTGAAATAAGCAAGTTAGATGTCTTTTATCCGGCAGAAGGGTATCATCAAAATTACTTTAACGACAATCCAAATCAACCATACTGTCAAATGCTAATTGCGCCAAAATTGGATAAATATTTTTCATCATGAATGACCAAGATCTTTTAAGGTATTCTCGCCAAATCATGTTGCCACAAATTGGCATTGATGGTCAGCAAACCTTGCTTGATTCAACCATGTTACTTATTGGCATGGGCGGTCTTGGCTCTCCAAGTGCATTGTATTTATCGGCAGCAGGCGTTGGCCATCTTATTATTGCGGATTTTGATAAAGTTGAGATCTCAAATCTGCAACGTCAAATAATTCATCACACCGATGACATTGGTAAATATAAAGTTGATTCTGCAAAAAATAAGATGCTGGCAATTAACCCAGATATTAAAATCACCACGGTTAAAGATTTAAACGATGAAAATTTGAGTTCATGGGTTGAAAAATCCAACGTGGTATTGGATGGTACGGATAATTTTGATACGCGCTTTAAGGTAAATCAAGCTTGTATTGAGCAAAAAATTCCCTTAGTATCGGCAGCAGTGATTCGTTTCGAGGGACAACTTTCAGTTTTTAAAGGTTATGAAGATGCTCAGCCGTGCTATCAATGTTTATATTCTAAAGAGGGTAGTAATGATGAAACCTGCTCCGAGAATGGCATACTTGCGCCAGTAGCTGGTGTAATGGGCTCGCTTCAAGCTTTACAAGCGGTAAAAGTGGTGCTTAATTTAGGCGAGCAATTAATTGGTAAATTAATAATAATAGATGCAATGGATTTAACCTTTAGAAGTATTAAGATTGGCAAAGATGATGCTTGTCCAGTCTGCAATAAAGAATAGGAACAAATATGAAAGCACTAATAAAAAAACACGCAAAAGAAGGTATTTGGCTGGAAGATGTGCCAATGCCAGAAGTGGGCAATAATGACGTTTTGGTGAAAATCAAAAAAACCGCCATTTGTGGTACTGATGTTCACATTTACAAGTGGGATGAATGGGCACAAAAAACCATTCCTGTGCCAATGACAACGGGTCATGAATTTGCGGGTGAGATTGTAGAGATTGGATCAAATGTGACTGATCTTCAAGTAGGTGATATTGTTTCAGGCGAGGGGCATATTACTTGTGGTCGTTGTCGTAATTGTTTGGCAGGGCGTAAGCATCTTTGCCCTAATACCATTGGTATTGGTGTTAATCGTACGGGTTGCTTTGCCGAGTATTTATCCATTCCTGCAGAGAATGTTTTTAAGCCATCTCAGGAGATTTCAACAGATCTATTAGCGTGTTTTGATCCTTATGGCAATGCAGTACATACTGCATTGTCTTTTAACATGGTAGGTGAAGATGTGCTGATCACTGGTGCTGGCCCAATTGGTATTATGGCAGCAATGGTGGCTATGCATGCCGGTGCACGGAATATTGTGATTACTGATCTTAATCAATATCGCTTAGATTTAGCCAAAAAAGTTGCGCCAAAAGTGATCCCAATTAACGTGAGTAAAGATTCAATAACGCCAGAATTCATGCAAGAGTTGGGTATTTTTGAAGGCTTTGATGTCGGCTTAGAAATGTCAGGCTCACCACACGCATTTGGCGATATGTTAAATTTAATGATTAACGGTGGCAACATTGCCATGCTCGCTATTATGCCTTCAGGTTCAGGTATTGATTGGGATCAGGTAGTTTTCAAAGGTTTAACCATTAAAGGCATTTATGG
>FUWD013172175.1_pt1 | contig 10300 bp, 15 predicted proteins | sample 1063281 | NCBI WGS metagenome assembly FUWD01 (sample SAMEA79048168, study PRJEB19326) | metagenome | biome: marine
GGCAATAATGACGTTTTGGTGAAAATCAAAAAAACCGCCATTTGTGGTACTGATGTTCACATTTACAAGTGGGATGAATGGGCACAAAAAACCATTCCTGTGCCAATGACAACGGGTCATGAATTTGCGGGTGAGATTGTAGAGCTTGGATCAAATGTGACTGATCTTCAAGTAGGTGATATTGTTTCAGGCGAGGGGCATATTACTTGCGGTCGTTGTCGTAATTGTTTGGCAGGACGTAAGCATCTTTGCCCTAATACGATCGGCATTGGTGTTAATCGTACGGGTTGCTTTGCCGAGTATTTATCCATTCCTGCAGAGAATGTTTTTAAACCATCTCAAGAGATTTCAACTGACCTGTTGGCGTGCTTTGATCCGTATGGCAATGCAGTACATACTGCATTGTCTTTTAACATGGTAGGTGAAGATGTGCTGATCACTGGTGCTGGCCCAATTGGTATTATGGCAGCAATGGTGGCTATGCATGCCGGTGCACGGAATATTGTGATTACTGATCTTAATCAATATCGCTTAGATTTAGCCAAAAAAGTTGCGCCAAAAGTGATCCCAATTAATGTGAGTAAAGATTCAATAACGCCAGAATTCATGCAAGAGTTGGGTATTTTTGAAGGCTTTGATGTCGGCTTAGAAATGTCAGGCTCACCACACGCATTTGGCGATATGTTAAATTTAATGATTAACGGTGGCAACATTGCCATGCTCGCTATTATGCCTTCAGGTTCAGGTATTGATTGGGATCAGGTAGTTTTCAAAGGTTTAACCATTAAAGGCATTTATGGCCGTGAAATTTTTGAGACTTGGTACAAAGGCTCAATGATGGTACAAAGTGGCTTGCCATTAGAAGATATTATTACTCATCGTTTTCACTATACTGATTTTCAAAAAGGCTTTGACGCAATGCTCTCAGGTGAATCTGGCAAAGTCATACTTAATTGGGAGGATTAGTAATGAGTTTTAAAAGTGCCAAACAAAGTATTGCAAAAGATTTAAAAGAGATTGAAGCAGCAGGCTTGTGGAAAACTGAACGCGTGCTCGCAAGCGAGCAGAAAAATGATATTATTCTTGAGGATGGTTCGCAAGTTGTTAATATGTGTGCCAACAATTATTTAGGGTTGGCTAATAATAAAGAAGTTATTCAAGCGGCTAAAGATAGCTTTTCCCAGTGGGGTTTTGGTTTGTCATCTGTGCGTTTTATTTGTGGCACTCAAACCATTCATAAAACTTTAGAACAAAAAGTTAGTGAATTTTTAGGTATGGAAAGCACCATTCTATACGCCGCTTGTTTTGATGCCAATACGGGATTGTTTGAAACTATCTTAACCAATGAAGATGCGATTATTTCTGATGAGCTTAATCACGCCTCCATTATTGATGGCGTACGCTTGTGTAAGGCTGCAAGGTTTCGCTATAAAAATAACAACATGGATGATTTACGCGCCAAATTGGTTGAAGCTAAAGAGGCTGGTGCAAGGCGTATTTTGATTACCACTGATGGTGTGTTTTCTATGGATGGCACGGTTGCACAATTAGATAAAATTTGTGATCTTGCCGATGAGTTTGATGCTATGGTACATCATGATGATTGCCACGCGGTAGGTTTTATGGGTAAGACGGGTCGTGGCGTGCATGAATATTGCAACGTGATGGATAGGGTAGATATTATCACCGGAACATTTGGTAAGGCACTTGGCGGTGCTTCTGGCGGTTATACTTCGGCGCGTAAAGAAATTGTAGATATGCTACGTCAACGATCGCGCCCATATTTATTCTCAAATACACTTGCACCTTCCATTTGCGCGGCCTCCCTTAAAGTACTAGATATGCTATCTAGTTCTACTGAGTTACGTGACAAGCTAGAATCTAATACTCATTACTTTAGAAAAGGTATGCAAGAAGTTGGCTTTGATGTGGATGATGGCGATCATCCAATTGTGCCAGTGATGTTGGGTGATGCTAAGCTTGCTCAAGAAATGAGTAAGAAGCTTTTAGAAAAAGGTATTTATGCCATTGGATTTTTCTTTCCAGTAGTACCAAAAGGCAAGGCAAGGATTCGTACTCAAATATCTGCCGCACACACTAAAGAGGATTTAGATAAGGCAATTAAAGCTTTTGCACAAACTTATAAAGAATTATCGCCTTAATTTGGCCAATTCTTAAAATTTCTTAAATTTTACGAATTGGCTTGTGTTGGATGTTAATTTAAGTCTTAAAACACCTATTATTCCTTTAAAAAACAATAGTTTGTGCTACTTTTAGGTGTTTTGGTGTACCTGTTGTGATTGATTTGAATAATTTCTTAAATTTTCTTTAAAGATGCGTAAATCTTATGGAATGTGGGTACAATAATATTCAAATACTTAATGACTTGAATGTATAAAAATTTTAGCAAATTAATATGAATACAAAAGAATTAATTAATGATGTGGTATCACTTCCAGTTGAAGAGAGAGTTTTGGTAGTTGATTTATTACTCCGTAGTTTGAATAAGCCAGAGTCAGATATTGATAAAAAATGGACAATTGTTGCAAAACAACGCTTAGCCGATCTTAGGTCTGGAGCGGTACAATCCATTCCAGGTAAGGAAGTTTTTGATAGAGTTTGGAATAGATTTGAAGAATGAGCTTTTCGTTTCATCCAGAAGCAGAAATAGAATTTAATAAATCAATAGACTACTACGAAGAGATAGAGTCAGGACTGGGCTATGATTTTGCGTTGGAAGTTTATTCGACAATAAAACGTTCAGTTGAGTTTCCAGATGCGTGGACTGTACTTGAAGGTGAAATTAGGTGCTCTTTAGTAAAACGATTTCCATACGGAATTCTGTACTCAAAAGAACAAAAGGGAATATTCATTGTTGCAGTAATGAACCTTCATCGTCAACCAGAATACTGGAAACATAGGCAGTAAAATGGACAAGCGCCAAACAGCAGTCCAGACAGACAAATACACCTACAGAGTTAGCTATTCAGAAGATGATAAAGAGTATGTTGGATTGTGCGCTGAGTTTCCATCCTTAAGTTGGCTTGACGCATCACGCGATAAAGCTTTTGCTGGTATTCAAACGCTTGTGAGTGAAGTTGTTGAAGATATGCGTAATACTGGCGAGGATATTCCAGAGCCTTTATCTCTTAAAAAATATAGCGGCAAGTTTATGGTGCATATTCCACCATAAGTGCATAGAAATTTATCAATATTGACACATGAAAATAATATTAGTCTGAATAGACTGGCGTCTTCTAAGTTATTTTAGTGAATAATAAATAGTTATGTAAAAAAAGATAAACTATGAAACAGATATCTATTGCAATCGTTGCTGTATTTAGATAATTTCTAATATATGTTTAATGAAAATTAATATTGGAACTATGACTATAACTCCAAAAATCAAGTGTATTCCTTTTCTAAAGCCACCCATTTCTTTATTTTTTACTGCAGACACTACATCAAACAATATAAAGATTGGCAAAGATAGAAGTAATATTGCTGCTAGTATTGCTGAGATTAGTTCCATTCTAAAATTTATCGTTTTATTTTAAGTAAGTTAGCATTTGGCTAGAATTTCTTTTTTGAGGTTGTGGTAAGCCTCATCGCCTTTCAGTATTTTGACAATTTCAAGCGCAAAGCAAACTGCTGTACCCACAGCTTGTGAAGTGATTATTTTCCCATCAATAATGGTGCCGGTATTTTTATCATAGCCATCAAGGCGTATTTTAGTTTCAATTGATGGATAGCAAGTAAAATTATCACTCAAAACACCGGCAGCATCAAGTGCATAGGGCGCAGCACAAATGGCACCAATGTATTTATCACTTTTTTTCATTTGTTTAGGATAGATTGTACAGTTTATTACTGGCTATGATCAGTACCGCCCCAGCCACTGGTAATGCAATCCATATTCTAGCCGCTTTACATTTGACTTCCTCCGATTAAGCAGGTCTGGTGGGTGTCGGTGGGACCCGGGGTCCACCTTTATTTTTTGTTCGTTTTTAGATTGATTAATAATACCAAAGGCAATATTCTTCTCAACATTCATGTGAGGAAACAATGCATAGTCTTGAAACACCATGCCTACTTCTCTTAATTCTGGTGCAACTTGGTGTTTTCCATTAGTAGACAATTGATGACCATCTAACTCAACTCTACCTTGATTAGCATTATCCAACCCTGCAATAAAACGAAGTGCAGAACTCTTGCCACTACCACTATCTCCTAACAAGGCAAATATATCACCTTGATCTAACTCTAGATTAAACCCATCTAGAACTTCATTGTTTTTATAAGTTACTGATAAGTCGTTAATTGACAGCATTTAATGTTAATAGTAATAAGAATGATTATCAATATTATATAAGATAATGATAATTATTGCAAAAAACTACTAAAAAATTGCCACCCACCAAGAATAACCGACAGCAAGACTACCAACAGCGCCAGGAAGCATCGCTAACCAGCGTCTTGATAAATTAACACCTTGTGTTTGTAAGATTTTATGTGCAAGCCATAAACTCCAAATCATGCCAATAGCAAATAAAAAAACTTTCGTATTAGAAACCATGTTTGAAGATAAGCCTATTTCCTTGAGTAGATCAAATAATTTAGCACCTAATCCAATAATTAACGATACCATTGCTACCGGCGCATACTGATACCCAAGCTCTTTAAATCTTATAGAAATACTCTCTGACGTTGAACTGAGTTTTTTGCTCAAATATGAAGATGCATAGGTAGTTGCAAATAATATTGAGGCTAGCAACACCATAAACCCTAACATAAACCCTACAATCATCATAAAGTCTAGCCAATAGAATACTTCTCTTCGCTCTGGCTCTACTACCATCAACCAAGATGGGCCAGACTCTAGCACCCACCACCATTCTTTATTGACCATCCAAGCGCCAATTTGTTGTCTCCAAATTTGAAACTGTGGCAATACCAACCATAAGAATCCACCTAAAGCTATGCCGGTACCTAGAAAGAAAAACCATATTTCAGCAAGACCAGGATTATGAGAGCGAATTTTTTCAATTTCTTCACCAGGATGACGAAGTCGCATATACAATCCACCCTTTGCCTGCGGATTAACACAGCGGAAACATTCAATACAATGGCGAGATTCTTCTTTATGTGGAAGGTCAATCATAATTGGGCAGGCAGTTTTCTCAGTGTAAATATCACCACCAGATTTCTTTCTCTTTGGTGTAAATTGCACAGCACCTAGTCGGGAAAATATTCCTAACAATAAACCAATAGGGGCACATATGCCTACACCATGCGCGCTTACTTCTGCCATATACATAACCAACTACAATAGCCAAAGCCATGGTACCACCAAAAACTACTGCCATTGAAAATGGATGATCTCTAACGCCTAGAGTTTGCCCCCAAATAGTCACTAATAAAAAGCTAACAATTGGCGTTCCTTCCCATTGTAGCCACAATGGAATTTTTAGTTTTAGGCCTTTTTTATTTGCAATTTCAGTCGCCGCACCCATTGGACAAAGTATGCCACACCAACTGCGACCAGTAAACACTACTGATAAGAAAACCAAAGGAAACCATAAGCCCCACATCGCATAATTAGCAAATAATGTAAAGTTATTCCAAGGGGTGTCGTTTTCTGTAGGAATATCAAGATAAAGCGGTACAGCAAGTGCCACAACAAAAAACACAAACATAAATCCATGTACCAAAATTAGCTTTTTACGATGGCGAAAGAAAAATGCCTCTACAGGCGTTGCAATTTTATTTGACCAACGTTGTTGTTCACGTTTTGGAACGTGGCGCTTGGGTAGGTTTTCAAGCTCTATCTTTGGCATTTCTATACATTTTTACCACGTTTTGACAAAACGTAATATGCAATTGGTAATGGTAATAAAAATACTAACTGAGATATAACACCTTCAATGGTTGGGAAGATACCTAAAAATTCAATACTAATCATTGATTCAATCGGAGTAGATGTAATCCAATGTGCAAGCTGAAGCTCCAAAATACCTTTACCAACAAAAACAAATGCTAAGTAATAAAGTTATAATGGCGGTCAACACTAAAGAACATTCCATTGTAAACGCATGTGCACTACGCATAATAAAGAACAATATTAATTAGGATACAAGAGCAAGAGCAAAACCACTTATCAAAGCCATTTGACTGATCCGATACGTCCCATTGAAACAGTAAAGCTCTCATGATTGTAATTCATAACAGCTTCTTCAAGAATTATGTCATTATTGGCATCGCCATCATCCCATTTAACAGCTATTGAGCCATCAAATTGCTCATTCACTGCATGTGAAATTGAAAATTTAGCATCACCTAAAGTAGTGTTAGCCCCACTGCCATAAGTAGCAGATATTTCACCACTAACAGTAGTAGCTAAGGCTACCTGCTCTAATGCCTCAACTCTCTTTTTCATTACATTAAAATCATACTCATCTACATTTGCCTGTACAGACGCAAATATCGATGATCCCAAAATTAGCACACTAGGTGCTATAATCTTACTTCTTTTCATGGTGTATCCTATATATTGTGTTTAGAAAAGGCATAATTCTATTCCAGTAGAGTTATGCCAACCTTTTATAGCGTTTAACCGCCCCTCAAAACTCACAAAAATTGTTATTTTGTTTTATTTGTAAATTTTAGAGTTCTTAAAATATTTATTTATTCTTACAACCTTTGCAGCATTTATTGCAGTCATTATTTTGAATGCTCTTAGAAGTCAATGGCTTATTGGCCTTGTTTATAAAGTCAAATAGTGTGCTTATATTTTTGTTAACTTTCATATATACCCTTAAAAAAATTAAATACCCCTTTAGGCCGGGGCAAGCCATAAATTACTAGTTTGAATATAAGAGCTTGAGAGAGTAGCAATTCATACTAGTAATAGATTCAATAGATTGCCCTACGCAGGACTAAGAACGTAGGGCTGTTAAAATAATCACTATCAGAGTTTGTTTATGAAGAGAGACAAGTGATCATTTTTAACCTCTTTTTTTAATTATTTACAATCCCATGGAATTCCAAATAATCCTTAAGCTCTTTCTTTGTTAATACAAAATACCCTTTTTTCATTTTCTATTCTCCATCAAGTTATTATTAATACTTTCTCTTAAAGTAGTTAGATGCAAATGATACTGATTATCATTAACAATTGCAAGTATTTCTTTAACTTTTTTTGAAAAAAAATATTTTTACTGTAAAAATAGTAAAAAAATGCTTTAATATAAGTACTTATAAGCCATTTTAATAATTTGATAAATTTTCTTACTTCTCCATAAATAAGGATATTTTTACTAAAAAATAGGCTGTTTTTTAACCAGAAATCATATTTTTAGCTGATTTAGATACTGAAAATATATATAAATATTAATTTTTATAACTTTTAAAATCCAATTAGCAAAATTTTCTAATTTTTTACAAAAAAAATAGCACGCAAAAGCGTGCTATTTTTAAAGAAATATTACTATTCAGTCTTTTTTACATCTGAGATTGAATGTAATTTTGTAACCCAACTTTTTCAATTAAGCCTAATTGTTTTTCTAACCAGTAAGTATGATCTTCTTCTGTATCCTCAAGTTGTCCGCGAAGCATTGTACGTGTTACAAAATCTTGCTCTTGTTCACACAGCTTAATTGCCGATTTTAAATCTCCTACTACTTTATACTCAAGTTGTAGGTCATTCTCAATGCATGACTTAACATCATTACCAATATTTAAACCATCTTGAATCGATAAATCTGGTGTGGTTTCTAAAAATAACAAACGCTTAATAATTTGATCAGCATGATCTGTTTCTTCCTCCATCTCATGATTTAAACGCTCGTGCAACTTAGACAAACCCCAATCATCATACATTCTAGAATGAGTAAAGTATTGATCACGAGCTGCCAATTCACCTTTTAATAAAAATTGTAATTTATCGATTACTTTTGTACTACCTTTCATATTGTTTCTCCTTTTGTTACATGATTGACTGGTGATAATTATCTGTACCGACTTTATCGAACAGATCAATTTGTGTTTCGAAATAATCGAGTCGATCTTCACATTCTCCCATACACTCTTTTAAATGATCACGCGTGACATAATCTTTCTCGCCTTCTGCTTCAGAGATTGAAGATTGTAAAACACCCCTAAAATAAACTTCCATATCAAGATTACCCTTTAATATCTCAGGCACATTCTCGCCAATATTAAGCTTTCCTAAATCCTGTAGGTTTGGCAATCCTTCCAAGAATAGAATGCGCTTAATCATCCGATCAGACTCTTTCATGGCTTTAATTGAATATTTATAATTCTTCTCACCTAAATCATCTAACCCCCAGTCATTTAACATTCTTGCATGCAAGAAATATTGGTTAATCATTGTTAACGACTCCTTTAACACCTTGTTAAGTGACTGGTTAATATTATTATCAATCTTCATTTATCCTCCTATTTAATAAACACTTACAAATTAATTTATATTATATTGACAAATTAATTACTTCTATATTATAATGAGAATTATTATCATTAGCAATTAATAATCATGTACATTTGTATTTGTAATGCAGTAACCGATAAAGATATACAGAAAGCTGTAAAAAATGGTGCGTGCTCAATAAATGATTTAGGAAAAGAATTAAAAGTTGGTACTTGTTGCGGTCGCTGTAAATCTTGCGCAAAAAGAGTTATTGATGAGTGTACTGCTACAAATATAGAATTTCCAGCATTAAACACTTTGCTAGCAACAGCATAAGAATACATATTCATTGGTAAATGACCTAAAATAAAGGCACTTGCATTTATGTTATTTGCCTCAATGGATACAATACAACGCACACAAGCTAGTCAAAAAGTCACCATTATTGGTGCAGTGGTTGATTTCCTGTTGGCTATTTTTAAAATTATCATTGGTATATTAGGTAATTCTGGCGCTTTAATTGCTGATGGTATTCATTCATTCTCAGATTTGTTATCCGATGGTGTAGTTTTATACGCCGCCAAGCATTCGGCCGAAGAAGCGGATGATGAACACCCTTATGGCCATGAGCGGTTTGAGACGGTTGCCACACTTGGTTTGGCCATCATCCTGGCTATTATTGGCACAGGTATTATCTTTGATGCGTTTAATCGCTTACAAAATCCGGGTGAACTTTCACACAGCACTTTGCTTTTAAGTGTTGCCGCCTTATCCATATTTTCTAAAGAGGCTTTGTATTGGTACACGCTAAAAGTTGCTAAAACTTATAAATCAGATATGTTGAAGGCTAATGCTTGGCATCACCGATCGGATGCATTATCATCAATTGTAGTGTTTATCGGTATTTTGGGTAGCTTGAATGGTTATTTGTATTTAGATGGTGTAGCCGCTATTGTGGTTGGATTAATGGTAATTTACATTGCTTGGGAATTAGGGCTAAGCGCCACCAAGGAATTAGTAGACACTTCGATTGATGCAGATCAGGTAGAAAAATTAAGACATTCTATTGGTCAAATTAGTGGTGTTAACAGCGTTCATTCGCTACGTACTCGTAAAATCGGACACATGATTTCTTGTGATGTACATGTGCAGGTTGATCCTTACTTAAGCGTGAGTGAAGGGCATATCATTAGTGTGAGTGTTGAGCGCGTAGCTAAAGAATGCCTAGAAGACTTAATGGACGTTACTGTGCATATTGATCCGGAAAGATGATGAAATTGTTGAGCCTTATGAAAACCTGCCAGAGCGTGCAGAAGCACTTTGGAATCTTAACCAAAGCACTGTACAACAATAAATGCGACGGAGAAATTAATCGCATTCAATTGCACTATTTAGACAGCAAAATTCACGTGGATTTTTACCTGCCATTAAGCTGTTTAGAATCTGAAAAAAGTAGCGATGAGATTTTAGCTAAGCTGCATGAAACCGTTAAAAGCTTAGACGGGTTTGGAAAAATTAAGGTTTATTTCGGTAAGGGCTAAAGACAATGATAGCCGTGGCACATCGCACCTGCTAGTGCATCCGCCGCATCTTCTTGAGGTGCTTTATTAAGCTTTAAAGATTCTTGAACCATGTAAGACACTTGATCTTTAGTGGCGTGGCCTTTGCCCACAACCGCCTTCTTAATTTGATTAGGACTGTATTCCACCATAGTAATGCCGTTTACACCTGCGGCTGAAATGATCGCACCGCGTGCATGACCGAGTTTAATAGCTGCATCTGGATTTGGCCTATCAGGGCGCATAAAAGCACGCTCAATCACCACCACATCAGGTTGGTATTTTTTAACAATTTGATCGATTTCTAAAAATA
>FUWD013172191.1_pt1 | contig 10300 bp, 14 predicted proteins | sample 1063281 | NCBI WGS metagenome assembly FUWD01 (sample SAMEA79048168, study PRJEB19326) | metagenome | biome: marine
CGCTTTCATCTCTATAATTTCATATATAGCACCCGACCTTGGTTCTCATTTCTCCACCAGCTCCCGGAATATCAAATTCTACAATACGAACTGATAAATTTACTTTTACTTTCTGGTCGTCTTGGAAAATTAAAGAGCGATTTAACGAATCTGTAAGAGCCCTTTTCCAAACTGGTGGGATTGATGCATCTGCATTAACTTCTTTTTGTTGAGCTTGAGGAGCAAATCCAACAGTTAAAGATTTTAATTCTGCATTTTTTCTATTCTCTACCATTCCCACTTCTTGAACATTAAAGTCCACTGGTGGAACCGAAACACAGCCAGCCGTTAAAACTAATACTGACAATAATAGAGTTAACTTCTTTGGAAAAAACATAATTAACTACTCCTAAAATATATTAAAAAAAATAACCACTTACTTCAATAATACTCTTTTTATCAAAATTTTACAAATGACCAAATTTAAACTCTTTTTTCCAAAAATATCAGTGCCAATACGCACAAAAGTAGCGCTATTTTTGATGGCTCATTCCAGATCTACACTCATTCCCATCGATAAATCAAAGTAGTTAATCTACTTTGGAGGAGAGTAATAAAGTTCTACCAAATTGCCATAGAGTAATTCGATAGTATATTTTTATCTTTAGTAATTAAGCTAACGTTATCAGTCATTGCTTGCGCAACAATTAAACGATCAAACACATCTCGTGTCCAATCAATTTCAATGGCATGGTCAAATATTGCAACACTATTAGAGTCTGATACTATTAAGCCGATTGATTGATTTAAATATTTTAATATAGCCTCTGGATGAGTTTTTATCCTGCCAATTTCATATAGATATTGCAATTCTAGTCTTACCATTTGGGAAATAGATAAATCGTTATTCCTTATTTCTTCTTTAGCCTTATTAGAAAATTTTTTGTCAGTATCGTCATACAACCAAACAACTGCATGCGTATCTAAATAAATCACAATTCTGGCTCTTCATTCCAATGCGGTATGTGTAAATCTACCAAATCTTCTGGATCTCCAACAATGCAATCATGTGGAATTAAATTTGCCAATTTGTCTTTTTTATCCTCAACAATAATTTTTACAATTTTACCTTTGCGCTTTACCTCTAGCGGAATGCCGGTTGCAATTACTTGATCAACGGATTTGAATAAATTTTGCCTTAGTGCGGTTAATGATATACTCATAATGCTCTCCTAATTTATGTACTGTACATATATTTTAACATAGACTGTACATAAAAATTTCGGAAATTTTGCGAATGAGTGATTTAAGCCCTTTTTCCGAAAATATCAGAGCCAATACGCACAAAAGTAGCGCCATTCTCGATGGCTAATTCAAGATCTGAGCTCATTCCCATCGATAAAGCATCTAAATTAGCATGTTTTTTCAATATTTCAGACATTTTGGCAAAGCTTGATGCTGAATTGGCAGGGCTTGGAATGCACATAAAACCCCTTAAAGAAATATTTGGGAAATTTTCAAAATGAGCGACTAACGCATCAATTTCATCAATTAAAACACCTGATTTAGTAGGTTCATTGTCAATATTGACTTGCAACAGTACATTGAGTTTTTCTAGATTTTCTGGACGTTGATCGTTGAGTCTTTTGGCGATTTTTAGTCGGTCAACACTATGCACCCAATCAAAATTCTCAGCTATTTGTTTGGTTTTGTTGGATTGAATCGGGCCGATAAAATGCCAGATTAAATCTTGACCTTTTAGAGTTTCAATTTTTTCTAAAGATTCTTGTAGGTAGTTTTCACCAAAATGGCGCTGTCCTGCATCAATAGTTTGTTGTAAATCTGTTGCTGGCTTGGTTTTACTAACAGCAATTAGCGTCACTTCTTGCGAATGCTTAACAGCGTCAATACGATGGTGAATTTTTGCTAAATTTTGTGCAATCATATCAATCGGTTTTCTGAAATAGGCCTTGCCTATTTCACTTTAAAAAACTGTTGTTGCGTCAAATACAGGTCCATCTACACAAACACGTTTCATCGCTGGTCCAGCGTCAGTTTGTACTTCAACCACACAGCCTGCACACCCACCAACCGCACAAGCCATGTATTCTTCTAACGATACTTGGCAAGGCAAGTTGTATTCTTTAGCCAGTTTTGCCACAGCCTCTAACATAGGGTGTGGGCCACAAGAATACACTTCAACTTGTGCAAGATCATCGGCTGATAAAGTGTCTAAATATTCTCTAGCGAGATCGGTCACATAACCTTTAAACACACCCTTATAATCTTGCAAGCTGGCAAGTCTACAAGCAACATTCCATTCTTCTAATAATGGCATGGTGTGACTTGCATTTGGGCATGGATTACCTATTTTGCTTAATTCTGGTGTAAAGGGAAAAGGCACTTCAGAGCCTAGAATAACAAACGGATCATGATTCGTGTCTTTCATTTGCTGTGCAATGGCAATCATTGGTGGCATACCCACACCGCCACCAATGAGTAATGGTAACTTTTTGTCCGTTAGTTCAAAGCCATTACCAATCGGGCCAATGATGGACAATACTTCGCCAATTTTGCGCTCAGCCAATTGTCGCGTGCCTTCGCCCACTACCTTGTAAAGTAAATCAAACGTGCCGTTATCAGTGTCAACCGACATGATAGAAATCGGCCTGCGCATTGCTAGTGAATCGGATACTGTGATATGGACAAACTGCCCTGGCTTGGTCGCTTTAGCGATTTCTGGAGAATCAAGCGTTAGAATGTATTGGTCGCCTTCAAATTGATAATGTGCCAAAATTTGACAATCGAGAACCTGAATACTACCTCGGTGTACTTTACTATCCATTAGAAGTAATTAAAGTACCGACACCACTGTCGGTAAACACTTCTAAAAGCACGGCATGCGATACACGACCGTCAATAATGTGTGTGGATTTAACGCCACTTTTAACCGCCGATAAAGCACAGCCAATTTTCGGCAACATGCCGCCGTGAATCGTGCCATCATCAATCAGTTGGTCTACTTTTTTAGCATCAAGGCCCGTTAATAAATTATCATCCGCATCCAAAAGACCGGATGTATTAGTGAGTAAAATTAGCTTTTCAGCATTGAGTGCCTCGGCAATCGAGCCGGCAACTAAGTCGGCATTAATGTTGTACGAGAAACCATCTTTGCCCACACCAATGGGTGCAATCACTGGGATGAAATCACCTTTCAATAATAATTTAATCACTGAAGTGTCAATTTTGTCAACTTCACCGACATGACCAAGATCAATGATTTCAGACGTTAAATGATCCACGTGCTTAAGTTTAGTAGCTGAAATAAGACTACCGTCTTTACCGGTCAAACCAATGGAATGACCACCGTGCTGGTGAATAAGATTTACAATTTGCTTGTTAACTAAACCGCCAAGCACCATCTCCACCACATCCATGGTTTCTGAATCAGTGACACGCATGCCACCAACGAATTCGCTTTGTTTGCCAATTTTTTCTAACGTTTGGCCAATTTGAGGCCCGCCACCGTGCACCACAATTGGGTTCATGCCAACGGATTTCATCAACACGATGTCACGCGCAAAGCTGGATTTTAGCTTTTCGTCCACCATGGCGTTACCACCGTATTTAATAACAATGGTTTTGCCCTGGAATTTTTGAATATAAGGCAATGCTTCGGTTAAAACATTAGCGATATTGTGCGTGTTGTCAGACATTTTATTTTATGTAAATTTTTATTAATTCGCTATTTTACAGTTAGACATGAGGTTTTAGTGACAAGCTTTCCCCAGCTTCTTCAGACGCCAGTAGTTATAGGGCCAAGGGGTGATAAACCCAAAAAACAGAGCGATAGGCACAACCCACCAAACAAACACCGCTCCGCCAGTAATTAGATAATCAGTAAGATTCATGGCAATTTCCATGGCAACCATGGAAATCAAACTCATGCCCACGGCAATTTTAAAGGCCTGTGAAAGTTGCATTTTTTGACTCACTAATAAATAAGTCTCAAGCAGGATACTGGTGATGATGCCGTTAAGCGTTGCCCAAAGAAAAATCACCAGCGTACTGGCACTGGCAGCACTAAACTGAAAATAAGCAATGGTACCAAAATCCCCAATGGCGCAACCAATCAAACACCATTTTGTGTTGGTAGCACTACGGCGCCAAGTGTGTTTGCAAGACCAAAAATCACTATCCATAAACCACCTCCAATCTTTATGTGTTCTATATTACTACAAATTACACCACTTTGGCTTATGCTTGTGCATCAGTAAAGTTTATTGCTTTTTTGTAGCCAGCGAATATAGGAGATAATTTTAGTAACATCCTTGCGTTTAATACCTTCAACAGGAGGCATGTTTCCAAACTTCCAGTGATGCGCCTTAGCGCCATTTAGAGCTGCGCGATAAAATGCTTCATCCCCATGGTGAGATGGTTTGTAAAAATTATGGATCAAGGGCGGTCCACTGTCAGTGCCTTTCGCCCAATCACCGTGGCATTTTGCACAGTTGTCTTTAAATTTACTCATGCCCAATCCTTGGCCAAATGGTACATTCACGCCAGTATCAGTCATTACTGCATGAGTATTTAACGAAAGTAAAAATACGACTGTAAAACTTAATATCATTTTCCTCATAAACATTTCCCTTTAAATTTATTGTTGAATATTTGACAATTTCTGCTGTTGGCGCACGTAAGCAATGATATCGCTCACTCTTTCTGGTGACAATCCTGTAATCATTGGCATGTCACCAAATTTCCAATGATGCTGTCTAACGCCACTTTTTACCGCATAATAAAACGATAAATCTGCATGGTGAGAGGTTCTGTATGTATTATCAAGCAAAGAAGGTCCGGTTTCTGTTCCTAATAGACTTTTTCCATGGCACTTCATACAGGTTGATTGATACTTGCTTTTTCCTTGAGAAATGTCAGGCTTGTAATTTAAATCAGGCAACAATTTACTTTTCTTTAAATCAAACCCTGTGCCATCGTAAAACAGTGCAAAAAATCCAATAACAAGCACCGCCATAAGTAGAAAAATTTTCTTCATATTACGCTTATACCACAACAAACTGTCCCATCATGCCACGATCTTCATGCTCTAAAATATGGCAGTGATACATGTACGGTGTTTTCTCGTCGCTGAATTTTGGAAATTCAATTAGCACCTGTACGGTTTCGTGCGGGCGTACTAATACCACGTCCTTAAAGCCAAGCTCGTGGCCTTTGATTTTTCCACGACGTGAGATAATTTTAAACTGCACATTATGAATGTGGAATGGATGTGCCATCATTGAGGTGTTTTCAATCTCCCACAGTTCGATACTACCGGCTTTTACCACTTCATCAATGCGATTAATTTTCATGGATTTACCGTTGATTTGAAGTAAATCTTTTGAGCCTGAAACCGCGCCCATCATCAGCTGCGGGCCCATCTGCATCTGCAACTTAAACGTCCTTTTTCTTACGATTGAGCGCATGGATGGCGTGTCATGTTGCACCAAGTATTTAGGAACTTTTTTACTAGATGAACTTACACCACTCGCATCAATTTGAAAAATATCAAACTCTAGTTTTTTACCTTGAGCCTGTTGCATCATCATCATACCTGTCATGCGATTGGCTGATTTTTGTTGGTGCATTTTATGGCGTAATATCGGCATCTTGCCATCGGAAACATCCACCAAAATCTCCGCACGTTCGGCTGGCGCGAGCTTGATTGAATGCGCCATCTCTGGTTTTTCTAACAAACCGCCATCGCTGGCAATGATGTTGAACATTCGTCCGTCATCAAAATTAAGGTGATAAGTTCTGGAATTAGAACCGTTTAAAAGTCGCAATCTAATTAAAGACTTGGTGGCTTTCAATACAGGGCTAATAACGCCATTGACCAGAATGGTTTCGCCTTTCTTGCCCATGAGTTTATCCCGAAAGTCACTTATGTATTTGAACGATCCATCTCGATTAAAGTCTTTGTCTTGAATAATTACCGGAAAATCATCCACGCCATAATCCAAAGGCAAACCTAATTTCTTTGACTCATCATCATCGACAATAAACATACCCGATAAACCGTGATACACCTGAAACCCTGTTTCATGCATTTGATGTGAGTGATACCAGAGTGTGGCGGCGGGCTGAATAATTTCAAACTCACTCAGCCAAGTATGGCTAGGCTTAATAGGCTGATGCGGCCCTCCATCTGATTTTGCAGGCAATTTAGCGCCATGCCAATGCAGAGTTGTGGTTCGATGAATGTTATTTTTAACCTTAATGTGCACACGATCACCCTTGCTAGCGCGTAGCGTAACACCAAGAAATTTTTGATTAATACCGAGCGTTGAGGTTAATCGATTAGGCAAAATTGCACTCTTACCCGAACGAATGTCCAAATCAAAAAACACATCTTTATCAACGCGCTTGCCAAATTCTAAAGGCGGTACTCGAAAAACATTGGGCGATAGAAACCCCTTAGCCTGCAACAATTGCTTAGGCAAAATGGCAAATGCCAAAATCGATTGAACGAACTGTCTTCTACTTAGCATGATTAATTATTTAAACCTTGAATCGTATTTTTGTTGTATTTCATTAGGCCACAAACTGTGAATATAATCTAACAAACCTTGCTTTTCAGCTTCATTTAATTGGTCTTTAAACGATGGCATCCAACCGCCAAGTTTAGCACCACCATCGTTAATCGTAGTCATTAATGCCTTTGGCGAATGATGCCAAGCATGCGCTGTGCCATTAACAGGAGGAGCTGGGAATTTTCCATCTGCATTCCTTTTTTTCCAATCCTTAGTCAATCCTTCTCCAGCTTGACCATGACAAGCAATACAATTTTTATCAAAAACAGACTGCCCTAAATTAGCACTCTTTTTAAGTTTTGTATTTTCGCTAAAAGAAGGCTGGCTTATTTTCACAGTTTCTTTTGCTGCTGATTTTTTCTGGTCTTTTTCTTGTGCATCACTGTCAAAACAACCGGTTAAAAATAACACGCTTGATAAAATTATTAATGTTTTCATATTCTTAGTCCTTTTATTTAAATAATGTATTAATCACTAATGGCCGTGCGTTTGAGCACGCTCGTGTTTAATTTTCTTTTGTGTTACTTTAACACTTAAAGACAGGGTTTGGATGTAATTAACCAAATGCCATATCTCACTTCTTTTCAGAATACCTTTCCAGGCAGGCATAGCGCCTTTTCCAGTAGAAATCTTCCAAGCAAAATCACCATCTTTGTGCTTGCCTGACATAGTCCTAAGGTCGGTTGGTCTTGGTTTTATTGTTGAGGATAAAGGTCCGTCACCCAATCCTGTAACACCATGACAGCTTGCACAATTTTTGATAAAGATGTCCTCACCTTGTTGACGAGAAGACTGTGTATAGGTGATTGGATTAGATTGTGCCTTGGCAAATGCTGGCGCATCCCAATGAGTGTTATCGTGACCATGCTTACTGCCACCTGCACCCGCAAAAGACAAACTTGCCGTGCAAAAAATAATTATTGCTGTGTGTATTTGTTTCATATCATTCCTATGTTGTAATTCATTAATGACCACTTTTTTTAGTAGTGGCGAAGTCACCCAAAGATTTTTATTAAAATCTAGATAGTGATGCCTAATTAATGATTAAACGGTAGGAGGAGGTGTGTTTACTTTTGAGGTGATCGATGCATAAGAAGTATCGATCGTTGACGATAAGAATGTTGCTTTAAGAAAAATCATTTCTGAAAATTTATCAGTGGTGCCAATCACTAAACACTGGGGGCAATCAACATGAACGTGGGTAGACATTGAATCCATTGTCATCGGCATGTTTGTACTTTGTGAATAATTACACTGAAAATCAGAATCTATTGTATTTGTTGACTCGGCATTTGCCCACAACATCAACGTCATCAACAGTAAGGATAGCGCTATTTTCATGATGGTAAATTTTATCACATAAATAAAGAAATCAAATCATTTAAAAAATCAAAGCCTTTTTTAGTAGGAGTAATTCTATCCTTAGTTAGATTGACTAATCCCATTGATTCTGCTCGCTTTAGCTGTTCATTAATAACATTAATGTCTTTCCCTGTTCTTGCTTTAAACAAATCAACGTCGAATCCATTTTTTAGCCTCAAAGCATTTAGCATAAATTCAAAAGACAAATTATCAATAACTTCAAGTGTTTTATTTCGATTTTGAATATATTCTTTGGGAGATTTAGATTTTAATGTTCTAACAACTTTACCTGTCTTTGATTCGGTAATTTTTCCATGCGCACCAGCGCCAATACCAATGTAATCACCAAAACGCCAATAATTTAAATTGTGTTTAGATGGAATTTTGCCAAAAGCAGATACCTCATAACGCTCAAATCCACATTGCTCTAATAGATCCACACCTTGTTCACCCATGCGCCAAATGTCATCATCCTTAGGCAATGTTGGTGGAAACTTAGCAAACAAAGTATTGGGCTCAATGGTGAGCTGATAAAATGAAACATGCTGTGGGCTTAGATCAATGGCTTGGTTAAGATCTGACAAGCAATCATCGATACTTTGCCCTTCCAAGCCATACATTAAGTCAATATTAAAATTATTAAATATTTGGCTTGCATAGGTGCAAGCCTTGCTTGCATCTTCAGCACTATGAATACGCCCTAACGCGTTAAGGTGACGGTCTTGAAAAGACTGCACACCAATCGATAATCGATTAATACCGATGTCTTTAAAAGCTTTGAATTTATCAACCTCGAACGTGCCGGGGTTAGTCTCTAAGGTGATCTCAATATTTTTTTCAAACGTAAGTTTTGATTTTAAGCCGGTAAATAATTCGTGCAATTCATCTGCACTCATGAGGCTTGGCGTACCGCCACCAATAAAAATAGAATGAATTGATCGACCCTGGACGTATTTTAAATCTTTATCAAGGTCCTTCAGTAGCGCCTCAATGTAGCCATTTCTGTCTTCACCTTCGTGGGAATTGAAGTCGCAATATGGGCATTTTTTAACACACCAAGGATAGTGAATGTATAACGAGAGTGGCGGAAGTACTATCAAGCTTTTAATTCTTCCAACAATGCTACGAGTGCTTTTCCTCGATGCGAGATAGAATTTTTAATCTCTGGTGAAAGTTCTGCTGAAGCGCATTCATGCGTAGGCACGTAAAAAAATCGGATCGTAGCCAAAACCATTATCACCGGGCTTTTTTGCGCAATATTTCCCCTTCCCAACCGCGTTGAAATGATAATCGGTGTCGGGTCATTAGCATGCTCAACAAATACAATCGCACACCAGAATCGAGCCGTGCGCTTGCCGTCAGCAACGTCACGCATCTGATCCAGTAATTTTTGGGTATTGGCCTCATCATCGCCATGATTACCCGCATAGCGTGCCGAATAAATACCCGGTTCGCCATTCAGTGCATCCACCACAATACCTGAGTCATCAGAGAGTGCTGGCAAACCCGATTGTTCTGATGCATTTCTAGCCTTAATCAATGCATTTTCAACAAAGGTCAAGCCTGTTTCCGGGACTTCTTCTACTTGCATATCTGACATGGATACTACTTGGTAAATACCGTTCAACATAGTGTTGAATTCTGCGATTTTCCCCTTATTGTTACTGGCAAGAATGATTTTTTTCATAGTATAATTGTTTGAATATTATAGAATTTATGGAGCGAATTATGACTCAAGACGAAATGAAGTTTGCCGTGGCACAAGAGGCGCTTAAATTTGTCGTAAAAGACACTATTATAGGCGTGGGTACCGGTTCAACAGCAAATTTTTTCATCGATGCATTGGCAACCATGAAGGATGATATAAAAGGTTGCGTTGCCAGTTCTGTTGCTACTGCTGAACGTTTAGAAGGTCATGGTATTAAGGTGTTTGATCTCAATGAAGTGGAGGCAATATCCGTCTATATCGATGGTGCCGATGAGTCCGATGATGGCCTAAACCTGATTAAAGGTGGTGGTGGCGCACTCACTCGTGAAAAAATCGTAGCAGCAGTGGCCGATAAATTTGTGTGTATCGCAGATGAATCAAAATTTGTAAAAACTATGGGTGACTTCCCATTGCCGGTTGAAGTGATTCCGATGGCGGCAAACTATGTTAAACACCAAATCACTCGTCGCATTGGTGGTACGCCTTTTGTTCGTGAAAATTTTGTTACCGATAATGGCAATTTGATTTTAGACGTTGAAGGGTTAAAAATTACCGATCCTAAAGCTTTAGAAACAGAACTAGACAGCATTGTTGGAGTGGTAACAAACGGCTTATTCGCTAATCGCGGTGCTAATGTATTGTTGCTCGGCACACCAAC
>FUWD013024320.1_pt1 | contig 10299 bp, 6 predicted proteins | sample 1063281 | NCBI WGS metagenome assembly FUWD01 (sample SAMEA79048168, study PRJEB19326) | metagenome | biome: marine
GAAGAACGCCTGCTCAGGGAACTTTCGGTCGAATTCCGGCCTGAAAGCGGCCTGTTTGACCGTGAAGGCACAAAAGGCATTGCCGACAAACTCTATGAGACGGCTCTTTCCTTTTACTTGCGCAAGGAAAAGGAAATTCCCGAAGAGATCATGGGGCAGATTGAAAAATATGCCGTGCTCAGCGTCATCGATAAAAAATGGAGGGAACATCTCAGAGAGATCGACTCTCTGCGGGAAGGCATAAACCTGCGGGCCTATGGCCAGAAAGATCCGCTGCTGGAATACAAGCAGGAGGCTTTCCGGCTGTTCGTCGTTCTTTTGCAGGAGATCGAACTCGAAACTCTTTCGTTGGCCTTCAAACTTTTTCCGGTCAATCCCGACGAAGCCCGCGAAATAGAAGCACGCCAGAAAAAGGAGGCGCTTCGACAGGAAAAACTTGTTGCCCGGCATCAGGCAGCGGAAAGCATCTATCAGCATATCGAGGAATCAGCCGGGTCGAATGCGGATAATGCGGGAGAAAATGTACCGCAAACGGTTATAGCCGAAAAAAAACCAGGGCGTAACGACCTGTGCCCCTGCGGCAGCGGAAAAAAATATAAAAACTGTCACGGCCAGCAGCCATGACCATCCTGTAACGTTCATCGTTCCCTATGAAACTCACTGAACCAGAAGTCACCCTGCAGCTTGCCCAGGAGCATGGCCTGAATGCCGAAGAATATCAGAAAATCCTCGATATTCTCAAGAGAACCCCGACGTTCACCGAGCTTGGCATATTCTCGGTCATGTGGTCGGAACACTGCAGTTACAAAAACTCTATTGCCGTTCTGAAAACGCTGCCGAGAGACGGCGGCGCGCTGCTGACCGGAGCCGGCGAGGAGAATGCCGGTCTTGTGGATATTGGCGACAACCTTGCCGTCGCCTTCAAGATAGAATCGCATAACCACCCGTCCGCCGTCGAGCCCTATCAGGGCGCGGCAACCGGAGTGGGTGGCATCCATCGCGATATTTTCACTATGGGAGCAAGACCTGTCGCATCCCTGAACTCCCTGCGTTTCGGCTCACCCAAAGACCCCAGAGTCCGCTACCTTGTTGACGGCGTTGTGCGGGGAATCGGCGATTACGGGAACTCGTTCGGCGTGCCGACCGTGGGAGGCGAAATCTACTTCGAAGAGTGTTATACAGGGAATCCACTGGTCAACGCCATGTCGGTTGGAATTGTCGAACACCATAAAACCGTCAGCGCGACGGCAAAAGGCGAGGGCAATCCGGTGCTGATCGTTGGGTCGTCAACCGGACGGGACGGCATTCACGGAGCGACATTCGCTTCAGAAGATCTCAGCGAAGCTTCCGAAGACAAACGGCCAAGCGTGCAGGTTGGCGATCCTTTTGCAGAAAAACTGCTGCTTGAAGCTACGCTCGAAGCTATCGCCACCGGCTATGTCGTCGGACTGCAGGATATGGGCGCAGCCGGCCTGACCAGTTCGACTTCGGAGATGAGCGCACGGGGAATTGAAAAAACCGGCCGCGGAGGCATAGACATCGACCTGGATCTGGTTCCGGCTCGCGAAGCAGGTATGAGCGCTTATGAAATCATGCTTTCCGAATCACAGGAGAGGATGCTTATCGTAGCGGAAAAAGGTTTCGAGGAACGGATTATCGAGGTGTACCGCAAATGGGATGTACAGGCCGTCGTAATCGGAACCGTTACCTCCGACAATCAGATCAGGGTGAGGCAGCATGGCCGGGTCGTTGCCGAAATTCCGGCCGAATCGCTGGTGCTTGGCGGCGGGGCTCCGGTCTATATCAGGGATGCTGTGGAAAAAAAACCGGCAACGCCGGTTGCCGAACTGATCGGCGACGAACGTCTCGACCTGCATGCGCTCTCGCTTGCCCTGCTTTCACGGCCAAGTATAGCCAGCAAGCAGTGGGTTTACCGACAGTACGACTCCATGGTTCAGACCAACACCATTACCCCGACCGGGACATCCGACGCAGCCGTGATACGGGTGAAAGGATCAAGGAAAGGCCTTGCCATGAAAACCGACTGCAACGCCCGTTACGTTTACCTTAACCCGCTGAAGGGGGGGAAAATCGCCGTCGCCGAGTGCGCGAGAAACATTGCCTGCTCAGGGGCCAAACCTCTGGCCATTACGAACTGCCTGAACTTCGGCAACCCCTACAAACCGGATGTCTATTTTCAGTTCAAAACATCCGTAGAGGGAATGGGCGAAGCCTGCAGGGCCTTCAATACTCCGGTAACCGGAGGAAATGTAAGCTTTTATAATGAAACTTCGATCGGAGGCGAACGCACCTCCATCTACCCCACCCCACCATCGGTATGATCGGACTGCTCGACGATATCGACACGGTTGTGGGATCAACCTATCAGCATGTCGGCGACGCGATTCTGTTGTTCGGCGATCCCGAACTTTCCCTTGATGGTTCGGAATATCTGGTCATGCAGTACGATACGCCGGGACAGGATGCTCCGGATATCGATCTCCGGCACGAAAAAAACCTTCAGGAACTGCTTGTGGCTCTGGCATCGAAAAAACTGCTTCATTCGGCTCACGACATTTCCGATGGCGGATTGCTGGTGGCTCTTGCCGAGAAAGCCATTATGAATACAGACAAGCCGCTCGGTTTTGATATCGACATTGAAAATGCCGCGATCCATCCTTTCCATATCCAGCAGCAGCTCTTCTCCGAAGCTCAGGGACGGGTGCTGGTGAGCATTGCGCCGGAATCAGCCAAAGAGGTCATAGAAGAAGCCGTGCTTTTCAATGTACCGGTACGGGTTATCGGCAAAGTAACCGAAAAGAAATGCGGCAATAGCCATCAACGGACGAACCGCGCTCTCCTTTACAAACGAAGAACTTGTCGAGGCGTATTTCAATGCGCTCGAACAGGCGCTGCATCTCGACGAACTGTAAATCCAACGCCATCGAGTCGCGATGCCGCAACAACCGGTTTACCGGTGTTGCGGCAATGACGGGCGATTGCCGATAACTTTTTTTCTGCGGAGGAGAAAAGATCATGCTTCCAGTAGTTACTGCGGCAGAAATGGCGAGAGCAGACAGTGCCGCTATAGACGATCTCCATATCGGAGCGATACGGATTATGGAGCTTGCCGGAGCCCGTACATCGGATCTCGTCAGGGAACTTTTCGAAAATGAAGGTATCGACGGCATCGTTTTTCTTTTGGTCTGCGGCAAGGGCAACAACGGCGGCGACGGACTGGTACTTGCCCGTCATCTGCTGAACCATGGCGCACAGGTCGATATTCTTCTGCTCTACCCCGAAACGGATTTATCCCCGATCAATCGCAACGCACTTGACATACTCGATGGCTACAAAGCCCTGACCGGGCAACTGCGTATCTTTCGTGGTCACGCCGAGGCTCTGCCTTTCGTCCGGGAGACACACTATGACGCTCTTATCGATGCGATACTCGGAACCGGACTGAAACTCCGCCGACAGCTCTCCTCTCCGCTTCGCGAAGGTATCGATCTGCTGAACGGCATCCATGAGCGTACCGGATCGCCACTCATAGCGCTCGATATTCCATCAGGTCTCGATGCTACATCCGGCGTTACCTCCGAAAGGTGCGTTCTTGCCGATATGACGGTTTCCATGGCTTTTCTGAAAACGGGATTTTTTTTCAATGACGGTCCCCGTCACTGCGGAGAGGTCCGTATTGCAGAAATTTCGATCCCGGAATTTCTGATCGATCCCTCAGCCTGCCGTTTGACAGATAAAGAGTTTGCCGCGGAACATTTTACTCTGAGAGAGCCTGAGGGCGCCAAGCACCAGAGCGGAAAGGTACTCATTATCGCCGGATCGCAATCCGATAACGCCTCGATGCTTGGCGCGGCAATGCTTGCCGTTAAAGCCGCACTAAAAACAGGAGCCGGGTATGTCTGTGCAGCCATCCCCATTGCCGGTGCTGGCGTGCTGCACGCCTATGCGCCGGAAGCGGTCGTCATCGGCCAGGAGATGGATGCCATCCTCGAAAAAGCCGGATGGGCGGATGCCGTGCTGATCGGATGCGGACTTGGCAGGAATCCGGAAACCGTAGATTTTATAAGGGAGCTGCTCCGTAAACCCGAGATAACAGGGTGTAAACTCGTGCTCGACGCCGATGCGCTCTTTGCCCTTTCCGGCACCGCCCTGCCTGCATCCGGAATCGATTTCGCCAATACCATACTGACGCCGCATTACGGAGAATTCAGCCGGCTTTGCGGCATTCCGGCTGACGATATCGCTCGAAACGCGCTTGTGCTTGCCACTGATTTTGCACGGCAAAACAGGGTCAATCTTCTGCTCAAGGGTCATCCTACGCTGATTGTGGGCGGCGATGAGGGGCTTATGCTCAACGACTCTGGCACTGAAGCGCTTTCTACCGCAGGTTCAGGAGATATCCTGGCCGGCATGATTGCTGCGATTGCTGCAAAAGGGGCTGCCATTCTCGACGCGGCAGCGGCGGCAGCATGGTTTCACGGCAGAGCCGGAGATCTGGCAAATGACATATCCAGCCTGGTATCGGCAAACGACATCCTCGATGCCATACCTGCCGCTGTGCAGGAAATTTTTTCTCTGGAGGAATAAGCCCTTCGACCTGCCCGTCCAGGCAGAGGAGCAGGTCCAGGGAAAACGTTGTGCAGAAATCAGGATTCGCTGTTTTTCAGGAACTTCCTGATATTTCTGGCGGCCTGACGGATACGCTCTTCGTTTTCAATCATGGCGACGCGGACATATTCATCGCCATAGGCTCCAAAACCGATGCCGGGACTGACCGCGACCTTGCCTTCCGTAAGCAGTTTCTTGCTGAATTCCAGACTGCCCATGCTCCTGAGGTGTTCGGGAATGCGTGCCCAGACGAACATACTTGCCCTCGGAGGCAGTATCGGCCATCCGGCATTATCGAAGCTTTTGATCATCACGTCGCGACGACGGCGATAAACGTCGCATATCTCCGCCACACAGCTCTGGTCGTCGGTAAGCGCAATGGTTGAAGCCACCTGGATAGGCGTAAACGTGCCATAATCGAGCCAACTCTTGATCTTTTCAAGGGCCCCTATGAGTTTGGCGTTGCCGACCATAAACCCGACTCTCCAGCCGGCCATGTTGTAGGTTTTCGAAAGGGTGTAACTTTCAACGGCAACGTCCTTCGCTCCCGGAACCTGAAGAACGGAGGGCGTGACATAGCCGTCAAAGGTTATCTCGGCATAGGCAATGTCGCTGATGATGTAGAAACGCTCTTTCCTGGCAAGCTCGACCAGACGTTCATAAAAGGAGATATCTACCGTGGCCGTGGTGGGATTGTTGGGAAAGTTCACCACAAGGTATTTCGGCTTCGGAGAGGACTCCCTGAGAGCGGTTTCGATATTGTTGAAAAACGCATCTTCATCGAGACGGTAGTCTTCGAGCATCTCCAGTTTCAACCGGTGAACATTGCCGCCGGCAAGAATGAACGCCTGGGAGTGAATCGGGTAACAGGGATCGGGCACCATAGCAAGATCGCCGGGGTTGGTGATCGCCTGCACAAGATGGACATATCCCTCCTTTGATCCCATCGTGACAACCACCTCGCGGTCAAGATCGAGATCGACATTGTACTTCCGCCGATACCAGCTGCCGACGGCCCCCCTCAGCTTGTAAATCCCCTTCGACACGGAATAACCGTGGGTTCTCGGTTTATTTATGCTCTCCACCAGCTTGTCAACGATATGCTGGGGTGTAGGGCCGTCAGGATTGCCCATCGAAAAATCGATAACGTCCTCTCCGGCCCTCCGTTCAGCCATTTTCAGCTCATTGACGGCAGCGAAAACATACTTTGGAAGCCTCTTTATCTTGTCAAACTGGATTTCATCAAACATAATCAGGTTCTGAAATAATTCATCTGCAAAAAACTGCATGCGTTGCAATATCATAAGCAAAAAGAGACTTATATCCATACTGCGGCTATTTTATTTTTCAAGCCGGGATGTACAGTCAGGACAACGGGATGCCTTGACAGGAATGGCGCTGCAGCAATACGGACACTCTTTCACGGCCGGCGCCGGTGCGGAAGGTTCAGGCTTGCCGCGTAACGAGGTGAGGGACTTGATAAGCATGAATACCGCAAACGCCATGATCAGAAAGCTGATAAGGGCGTTAAGGAAAATGCCGTAGTTTACGGTGACCGCCCCGGCGGCTTTTGCGTCGGCAAGAGCCGCATATGGACCCGGAGCTGAGCCATCCTTGAGCACCAGATAGAAATTCGAAAAATCGATCCCCCCGATCAGGAGGCCAAGCGGCGGCATGAGCACGTCTGAAACGAGGGTATTGACGATTGCTCCGAAAGCGCCACCGATAATTATACCTACTGCCATATCGGCCACATTGCCGCGAAGAACAAATTCTCTGAACTCTTTAAGCATAAATATGATTGTAATTGTTTAAAAAATGACAATATTTGGACAAGACTGTTTTTTTGGGAAATATAGAACACGAAAATCACTGCTGCAATCTCCCCCGCGTTAGAAAAGCCGGCTACTATCAAAATCAGCTTATTCTACAAATTGGACTTTATTTTTTTTTCCTTACAATGTTACGTTTGTGTCGTTTTGAATTCCGCTCCTCAACATGCTAATCAGTAACCCGGTGTCAAAACTCAATATCTCCTCCAATGATGCATTTAAACTGCAGATAAGTCAGCATACGGGAAATGACTACAACTGCTGTTATCAGTGCGGTAAGTGCACGGCAGGATGTCCGGCTGGAGCCTTTATGGATAACCCTCCCACGAAGATCATGCGTCTTGTCCAGGCCGGATACCTCGAGGAGGCTATGCGAAGCAATGCTCTGTGGTATTGCGTCGGATGCCAGACCTGTACGTCCAGATGCCCCCAGAACATGGATATTGCCGCAACAATGGATGCGCTCAGGGAGCTTGCCATCAAAACCGGCATTGTTTCCGAAGACCGCTCGAAAAAACTGGTTACAGCCTTTCATACCTCGTTTCTGAACAACATCCGCAAACACGGGCGGTTGCAGGAGCTTTCGCTGGTCAATAGCTACAAGTTGAGGACGCGCACCTTTCTTCAGGATGCCTCATCCGGCATTAAAATGATACGTGAGGGGAAAATCAATCCGCTCACTTCATTCAGCGGAAAAGAAGGCGTCAACGCGAAGAATCAGATCGAGAAAATCTTTGAACTCGCCGAAAAGGACGCGCATACCAGGGTTGCGGCAAGAAAGCCGAAAAAGATCAGTTTTTCCCCCCAACTCCCTCCAGCCATAAAACCGGGACAGACCATCGGATATTACCCCGGATGCTCACTGAACGGTACGGCCAAAGAGTATGATATTTCAGTGCGGAAAATGTGTGAGCTCCTCGATATTCACCTGCAGGAAATTCCCGACTGGAACTGCTGCGGTGCTACGTCTGCTCACGCGACAAGTCACCGGCTCGCGCTCCTGCTTCCGGCACGCAATCAGGCTCTTGCCGACGCGGCCGGGATGGACTACGTACTTGCGCCGTGCGCCGCATGCCAGAACAGGCAGGTTACCACCCGCAAGGCACTCATCGAATCGGAAGAGCTCCGCAATGAGGTGAAAAGCACAACCGGCATCGAGCCAACCGGCAGAGCAGAGTTCATCGGAGTCACTCAACTCCTCGAGGGTTACGGCGATGACGAACTTGCTAAACGGGTGAAACGCCCGCTCAGGAATCTCAGCCTTGCCTGTTATTACGGATGCCTGCTCGTCAGGCCGATGGATGCCATGAGTTTTGACGATCCCGAGAATCCGGTTAAAATGGAACAGGTCGTCACCACGCTGGGAGGCAACCCTGTTGACTGGGCATTCAAAATCGAATGCTGCGGAGCAGGATTGACGCTCGCCCAGCAGGAGATGGTCGAGGATCTTACGCACAGCATAGCGAGAAATGCATCGGTAAACGGCGCAAAGGCATTTGTGGTGGCCTGCCCGCTCTGCCATGCGAATCTTGATATGCGGCAGGAGGGTATGAGAAAACGGTATAATGATATAGAAGCCATGCCGGTTTATTATATTTCGGAACTTGTTGCTGTAGCTTGCGGCGCCGATCCTGCAGAGGTTGCTGTAGGAAAACATTTCGTTCCGGCGCTCGACCTGCTCAATAACCGGTAACCGGAGATACCTATGCAATACATTTCTGCAGTAAGGGACCGATTCCGCTCTCCCGTTCTGTCCGGACGCTCTTGAGGGCATTCTCGCCTGTATCAGAGATCTCCGACCATACAGAGAAAGAACGCCTGTCGTCTCTCTTTGTCTTCAGTCTGTTCCTGGGAACAGAACGTTTTTTTTTCAGTGAAACACTGAACCGGCAAACGGAAAAAACCGTTGCGGTTTTCAGAGGCACAGTCTTGCCTTGTTGAAACAACCAAGCGGCGTTGCTGCCTGGCCCGACGATCTACCAAATCATGAAAGAATGGCAAAAATAGGCGTTTTTATCTGTCATTGCGGCGAAAACATCGGCGCAAAAATCGATTGTACCCGACTCACTTCGGCCATGAACGACCATCCCGGCGTATCGGTTTCGGTCGAGTACAAGTATTTCTGTTCCGATCCCGGTCAGGAGAACGTGAAAAAAGCCATCAGGGAACACAATCTTACGGGAGTTGTGGTTGCCGCATGTTCGCCGAGAATGCACGAAGCCACATTCCGCAAAGCCTGCGCCGAAGCCGGACTGAATCCCTACCTGTGTGAAATCGCCAATATCCGGGAACAGTGCTCATGGGTACACACCGATCAGGATATGGCTACCGAAAAAGCTATCGAAATCACCCGTTCGCTTATCGAAAAGGTCAAGCTGAACAACGAACTGCAGCCTATAGAAGTCCCGGTAACGAAGCGGGCACTCGTTATTGGAGGCGGTATCGCCGGTATTCAGGCCGCGCTCGACATCGCCAATGCCGGTCAGGAGGTGGTGCTTGTAGAACGGGAGCCATCGCTTGGCGGCCATATGGCACAGCTTTCCGAGACCTTCCCTACGCTTGACTGCTCGCAGTGCATCATGACGCCGCGAATGGTTGAGGCTGCCCAGCATCCGAAAATCCGCCTGCTGACCTATTCGGAAATCGAACAGGTCGAAGGGTTCATAGGCAATTTCAAGGTCAGAATCCGCCAGAAATCCAGATATGTGGATATGAAAGCCTGCACCGGATGCGGAGACTGCATCCAGAAATGCCCGCAGAAGAAAATCAGCGATGAATTCGACTGCGCTCTTGGCAAACGACCGGCGATCTATACGCCTTTTGCCCAGGCGGTACCGAACATACCGGTTATCGACAAGGAACACTGCACCTTTTTCAAAAACGGCAAGTGCAAGGTGTGCCAGAAGGTCTGCGAGACAAACGCCATAAATTTCGAAATGCAGGACGAATTTCTCGACCTGGAAATAGGAGCCATTGTCGTTGCGACCGGTTTTCAGATTCAGAATACTGCCATGTACGGCGAGTACGGTTACGGGAAATATGCCGATGTGATCACCGGCCTGCAGTTTGAACGCCTTGCCTCTGCCAGCGGTCCTACCGCAGGGAAAATTCTGCGGCCATCCGACGGCAAGGAACCTCAAACCATTGTTTTTATCCAGTGCGCCGGGTCTCGGGACCCCTCGAAAGGAGTAAAATACTGCTCGAAAATCTGCTGTATGTACACGGCCAAGCACGCCATGCTCTATGCACACAAGGTCCACGGCGGTAAAGCACATGTTTTCTATATGGATATAAGGGCGGCCGGGAAAGGGTACGACGAGTTTACCCGCAGGGCGATTGAAGAGGATGAAGCCGCCTATTTGAGGGGTCGCGTCAGCAAAGTCTGGCAGGAGAACGGAAAGCTGATGGTGCGCGGCGTCGATACCCTGCTCGGCAAACCCGTTGAAATTGCCGCCGATATGGTTGTGCTCGCTACGGCCATAACCCCTCAGCCGGACGCAAGGGAGTTCGCTAAGGTTGTCGGTATCGGATGCGATGAGTACGGTTTTTATAATGAAGCCCACCTAAAACTCCGTCCGGTTGAAACCGCAACTGCCGGAATTTTTCTGGCCGGTGCATGCCAGTCGCCGAAAGATATTCCCGATTCGGTTTCCCAGGCATCGGCCTGCGCCAGCAAGGTAATCGGCCTGTTCAGCCGCGATCAGCTCGAACGCGAACCGGTTATCGCGATCAACAACGAATCTACCTGTTCCGGCTGCTGGGGTTGCGCTCTGGCCTGTCCGTACAATGCCATCGAGAAAAAAGACATTCTCAGCCGTTCAGGAGAACTCATCAAACA
>FUWD013231705.1_pt1 | contig 10299 bp, 8 predicted proteins | sample 1063281 | NCBI WGS metagenome assembly FUWD01 (sample SAMEA79048168, study PRJEB19326) | metagenome | biome: marine
CATCTGGGCTTTGGTGGCCGCAACACTCGGCCCAATTCAAAACGTACTTGGCTGGACCATTTCAGGTTCGTTGGTGCCCGGCTATGACCCGATTGCCAAAACAATAAGCGATCTTGCGGCAGACGATTCTCCTGTTCAAGCTATTCAATCGAGTTTCTTTCTGTTTGGTTCCCTACTGACGTTAGTCGGCGCGTGGCATGCCAAAGCGTTCTCTTTACCCGGACGCGTGGCGCTTGCCGCTGCTGGTTTTGCCGGATTCGGTTATACATTCTTTTCAACTCCCTCCCAAGACAGCTCCTCTTATTGGCACGTATTGTTCGCGACTTTTGCCTTCGTATTGTTTTCGGCTTGGCCACTGCTAGCAATGCGCTTTGACAAGCGATACCACTGGAGCATCAGACCCGTCGGCGCGATTCCAGCGACTCTAATTATGGGCATCACCACTCTATGGTTCCTGCTTACATGGCTTGAACCCGGACAGCCAATTGTTGGCTTATCCGAGCGTGTGATTGCAGTCATGCAGGTGTTGTGGCTGTCAGCTGCCATCTGGATGCAGTGGGCGCACCAGAAAAAGGCTGACGCGCGGCTTGTTACCAGCTAGTTCTAATTGATACAAACCTGGCCTTAGGCTTTTATTGTGATAACCGCCGGAATCGACCTAGCCGCAGAGCCAAAAGGCACTGCCCTGGCTCTAATCGAATGGAGTGATCGCTCGGGGAAGCTAATAGACCTGAAGGTAGGTGTTGCTGACAGTGTCATAGTAGGTGACGTTTTTAATGCCGAGAAAATTGGTATCGACTGCGCACTCGGGTGGCCAATGGAATTCGTAGATTTCGTCTCGAACCATAATGACCCAAATGCTAAAAGCCACCAGGTAGAAGGCGGCATGGATTGGCGTCGACGCCTTTCGTACCGAGAGACCGACAGAGCGGTTCGCGCTAAAACAGGCAGATGGCCACTGAGTGTTTCAACCGACCGACTGGGGCTCACCGCGATGAGGTGTGCTGGTCTTCTAGGAAGACTTGAGAAAACTGGAATACAGATTGACAGATCTGGTGCCGGTGTAGTTGCCGAGGTTTACCCCGGAGCAACTTTAAGGGTTTGGGGATTTGACACCACCGGCTATCGAAAGTCCGTTGATGAACGTAAGCGTCTACTAAACCAAATTCTTGAGCAGGCCAACTGGCTAGATACTTCCTCGTTCGCATCGCTAATGCTCGAATCATGCGACGCGTTTGACGCAGTGATAGCCGCCCTGGCAAGCAGAGCGGCATTTCTGGGTCTATCTGAGCCTCCGACTCAGAGCCAGATGTCACAGGCTCGCATCGAAGGCTGGATTGCATTGCCGGTTGGTAAAATAAGTGAGCTGATAGCGGGTGCCTAGGGATATTTACTGTGATTATTTAGCCCTAATGCGAAATGGTAACTGTCGACCCCTAGTGCTGAGGGAGCCTGTGATGCATGGAATGTGTTCAATACCAAGGCGATTCGGGATGCCTCAGAGGCTAGCTCGCCGTCAATAGGGATTTTGCAGAAACATCATCGATAATCAGATCGGTAATAAAGCCTCCGGCAAGAGCTCCTTGCAGGCTAGGAATGCGAGATTTACCCGAAACAACACAGACTCTCCTAGGCGCACGCTTGAGGACATCAAGGTCCAGGCCACTAGATCGACGGTTTAGTTTGACATCCTCCCAGGAGCCATCGGGTCGATAAAACACAGTTGCGATATCGCCGACCACTTTGTCTTCACGGAGGCTATCTAGGTCGGCCTGACTCAGATAGCCGGCGGTATAGACGTGACTTGGAACCTCGGCGTGCAGCGAGCCTAGACCGAAAAGCGCGACATCTAAAGAACCTTGAATGTCTAGAGTGCGCTTAATGCTGCGCTCCCTCCAGAGGATTGATTTAGTGTCCGAGTCATCAAAGAAGGCTGGCACTGGAAACTGCTCGACTACGGCACTAAAAGCCTCACCAAATCGACGCAAAATCTCACCGGAGTAGGTAACTCCCGTGGTGTGGTCATTCCCAGCTCCGTTTAGTTGAACAATCCTGGAATCACTCGTTTGCCTGCGGGTCAGGTGACGACTCACGGCGCTGGTAGTTGCCCCCCAGGCCACTCCCATTGTCATCTTCGATCCAAAAAAGCCGTTTAGCATTCGTGCAGCACTGAGTGAAACTCGGTCCAATTGCTCAACCGGGGAAGCAGTATCCGAAACTGGAACAAGGTGGGCATTTACGCCAAATCGGTCATTAATTTCACTGGCCAGTCGCCTTGGAGCATCGTCCGGAGTGTTGACCTTTATTTCAACGATGCCTCGATCTCTCGCCATCTGTAACAGTCTTGAGACTGAAGACCGGGACACATTTAGCTCGTTACCTATGGCTTCCATTGTGAGATCCTGCTGGTAATACAACTGGGCAGCCCTAAGCGAAAGCTTTACCTTTGATTTTTCGCTCAGCTCCTGATACATGACTAAAGTATTGCACGAATGTGCAAAGTGCTCGATTCGTATTTCCGGTTACGACAACCTCCAATAGGTTCACGTCTCTTGGACAGTCCTGAATGGAACCTAAGCCATGGGGCGGAAGGTAAGCATGAGCACGCTTCAATTGGAGAACATTGCCTTGAACGATCGCGCGACCAGCAACCCTTCCATCGCCGGCTTTATTATGGCCACCGTGGTGACGATCATGTCAGTGTCCAACACTCTGACCGTCACTTACTAACTCCCAGTTGGCAGTAATGGCCGAATGGTAAATACTCACGGCTCCAGCGTTTGCGTCGAGACCGTGAGTATTTTTAGCTCTGATGTGCCGAGCATGTTTAGTGAGTCGAAGAACAGCGACATGGCTTGGGAGTAAACCTTGACCCAAGGGAGCGGATCCTCCGCGATGACTTATTGGCCGCGCTTGCTGATCAGTATCCAAAATCAGAAGCCCAAGTTCCGTTGCGCTGGCATATTCGGCGTGGGCTTGGTGTGATTCCAAAGTTCAATTCCACCCAGAGAATTGATGAATATATAGACGTCTTTGACTTCGAGCGTTCCGAGGATGACATGCAGACCATCACTGCACTAAACACAAACTTTAGAACCGGAGTCGGTCTAGAGCATCGCAACTAAAGATTTAGACCCAATTCAGGGTTCTGGAAACCGCCTTCTTCCAGAGTGACAGGTGTCGTTCGCGTTCTAGAGCGGCCATCTTTGGCTCCCACCTTGCGCCCTCTTGCCAGCGATCTCTTAGTTGATCTAAATCCTTCCAAAAACCAACAGCGAGACCGGCCGCATAGGCGGCACCGAGCGCCGTGGTTTCAGCGACTACTGGACGTATCACCGGCACCCCGAGGATGTCTGCCTGGAACTGCATGAGAGTGTTGTTGTTGATCATGCCACCGTCAACTTTTAGCTCGGTCAGGTCGTGACCAGAGTCCGCATTTAGAGCATCTAGGACTTCGCGCGTCTGGAAGGCTGTTGCCTCGAGCGCGGCCCTAGCGATATGCCCCTTGTTTATAAAGCGAGTCAGTCCAACCAAGACGCCGCGCGCATCTGGTCTCCAGTGCGGTGCAAATAGACCGCTAAATGCCGGCACAAAGTAGGCGCCACCGTTGTCTTCAACGCTGTTAGCCAAGGCCTCTACATCTGAAGCCGAATCTATAATCCCTAGGTTGTCTCTTAGCCACTGGATCAGAGACCCGGTTACCGCGATCGAGCCCTCAAGAGCGTATACCGGAGCCGCATCGCCGAGCTTGTAGGCCACGGTGGTTAGCAGGCCGTTCTTGGAAAGTACTATCTCCTCACCGGTGTTGAAGATTAGAAAGTTGCCGGTTCCATAGGTGTTTTTGGATTGGCCCTTGGAAAAAGCTGCTTGACCAAAGGTTGCTGCTTGCTGGTCGCCAAGGATTCCGGCAATCGGGACATCTCTGAGCAGGCTTTGGCCGCTTACGGTTCCAAACACTTCCGAGGAGGAGCGGATTTCCGGAAGCATGGAAAGTGGAATACCGAACTCCTTGGCAATAGCTTCCTCCCACTCAAGAGTCCTGAGGTTCATCAATAAGGTCCTGCTGGCATTTGTGACATCGGTTTTGTGGACGCCACCCTCGACGCCACCGGTGAGGTTCCAGAGCAGCCAGGTGTCCGGGGTTCCAAATAGAAGTTCGCCCTTTTCCGCAAGCTCGCGAGCGCCAGACACGTTCTCTAGAATCCAGCTGATCTTTGTGCCGGAAAAGAAGGTGGCAAGCGGAAGGCCTGTAGTTTCTCGCAGTCGATCGACGCCTTCTGAACCAGCGAGACGGTCGACTATGTCTTGGGTTCTTGTGTCTTGCCAGACAATCGCGTTATAGACAGGTTTGCCAGTTGTCTTATTCCAGACAATCGTGGTTTCGCGCTGATTGGTGATACCAACTGCAGCGATGTCATGCCTAGTGATGTTGGCCCTGGAAAGCGCAGTTCCAATCACCTCGCGGGCATTACCCCAAATTTCCATGGGGTCGTGTTCGACCCAGCCTGGTTTGGTCATTATTTGCTTATGTTCTAGCTGTCCGGTCGATATAACCGAACCTGACTCGTCAAAAACAATTGCTCGAGTGCTGGTTGTGCCCTGATCGATTGAAAGGACGTATTTTTCCATGAGAATAATCCCTAGCTGCGTTGATAGTTTTCCCTTACCGCTGCCTAGAATACCGCTGTGAGCATTTCGAAGGGCTGGAGCGAGGCAACAATTCGGCTGCACGAATGTACAGATTAGAAGGCAGTCCAGCGCAATCTCCGATTCATATTCTGAGCGAATGTAATCGCTGCCCATTTGTTGCTATGAGTGACTGTCATGTGAGGAAAAGTCTCAATAGCTGCGCAGGTCTTTCTTCCAAGTTTGCGCTACCCTTCTTATCTGGAAATAACAGAGATTTTTTAGATATAAGAATTAAACTAGAATAAAATACTACTAAAATGGGTAATTATGAGATTATCTTCTAAAATATTGATCGACCAGAGTCACCGCCAGGCCTGGTCTGTCGATCCGGACGTCGCCTCCAAGATGAATCCTGTCAACCCGAATGACGCCGGGTATATCAGATTTGTGTCCGTTGTTGAGGAAATGGGCCATGAAGTCCTCGTGAACCATGAAAGTCTATTCTCGGCAGACTTGTTAGCTGGCATCGGGGTTGCAGTGTTGCCGCATGCTGCTTTGGATAAGTGGGAGAAGACCCTCGGTCGAGGCAGCCCAGAGTTAGGCAAAAGCGAACTTGATTCGCTTGAAATATTTGTCGCAAACGGTGGAGCACTGCTGGTTCTGGGGGAGACAGAACAGGACAAATACGGCAATAACTTTAACGAGCTAGTGGCAAGATTTGGAGCCGTTGTAACTAACGAAACGGTTCAGGATCCGGAACATTCTTACAAGGGGGTTCCAACATGGCCAATGGCAGCATTACCCAAGCTCGCTTCATCTGATCTGCTATTCCAAGTGACAGGGGTTTGTCTCTACCGATCGGCGACTCTCGAAATTACTGAGGGCACCCTTGCAGAGGTTTTCCTCCGCAGTTCACTCTCGGCCTCACCAGCTGACGCCCCAATGGGCGTCGCCATAAAGCATAAAAAAGGTCGAGTGGTCTGATAGCCGATTCGGATGTCTTCGGAGATGATTCGGTGAAGGATCTCGATAATGAGCAGCTTCTGAAGAATGTAATTGGCTGGCTAGTAAATTCGCAGCAAGCAATTGCTGATGTCGGGGCTAAGGGCACGAAATGGCCAACGGATGACCGCGCCTGGCAGTCCCTGAGCCAAGCAATAGAAGAGTTGCGACCATTGCAGCAAAAAGACGGTTCAATTCTTGATGATGGAGGCAACCTAGAAATAGCAGCGCGATTACTCCCAGTCATCACCTCGAGCATTCAGGCTCTGGCTCCCAGGTTCGCGCACCAGTCCATATACCTTGAATCCTGTGTAAGCGATTTAGAGAAATGGCGTTTGTCAGGCTTTTTGGTCCCAGATTTTTATGACTCTCTTGAGCTGTATCGTCCGGACCAGTACCGCACCAATTTACTTGAAAATCTAGCGGTGTTTTCGATGTATACCCAGAACGGCAATCCAAATCGAAACCTAGAGGCCGTGATTACTACGACTTTTTGGCCAGATTGGTTAGCCAAGATAGAAACTCGCTATCAAAATCCATCATTCATTCCAATTGAGTTCGTTGCTTTCACCAAGGGTTATGACACAAATTGCGCAACCCTTTTTCCGGAGACTGTGGCAGTGAGGGAAGTCAATACCTACTACTGGGGCGGAATCTTCTGTGACCGGGAGGCCGCAAGATTTAGACGTGTCAGCCGGTCGGCTCAAGAGTTACTAGATATTCCATTACCTCCAGATGCCGAAGCTCTGGTTCTAAACCAGGATTTGGCCAAGGAGACTTTCGTGCTTTGGGATCTGATTCATGACCGCACCCACTCCAAGGGTGATCTTCCCTTTGATCCCTTCATGATCAAGCAGCGAATGCCTTTCTGGATGTATGCACTCGAGGAGCTACGTTGCGATCTTTCAACATTTCGCGAGTCCATTACCCTGGAGAACGGAGGGGACCATCGAGCTAAGTTCATCCGCTATGCAATCTTGTTTGACCGACTATTCCGATTCCCGATTACGGGCGATAGGATTCGAAATTATGACGGACTGGGCGGCCAAATTGTCTTTGCGCACCTCCACCAGTCCGGGGCATTATCTTGGACCGACAATCGGCTCTCCTTCGATTGGAAACTCGTGAATAACTCAGTCGTGGAGTTGTGCCAGGCAGTAGAGGCCCTCTATCGCGATGGCATTAACCGCTCCAGACAATCACAGTGGATCGCGGCCTACGACTTTGTCGCTGGACTGGTTCCACCCCACCCAGCATCCAATTGGAGTAAAGGCACAGATTCGCTACCTACCAGTGGCGAACTGAGGGAAATGGTGAACCTAGTGTTGGATGACGAATTTCCTCTAAATGTTTTTTACGAGACTCTAAATCGCAATTTGCGAGAAGTGATCGATTCAACTGCCGGGATTACTAGCTAGTTCTGCTGGCATACTTCTTTATTATGGAAGCTCTAGACGGCAAAATACTGCAGGCGTTGAGTCTGGATTCGAGCCCGGCCATTGCCGAGCTGGCAGCTGAGCTTGGGGTTCCAGCCTCTACTCTGCACCAAAGGGTAAAGCGTCTTGAGGCCAAGGGATTGATTTCTGGTTACCGAGCGGTGATTGATCAACGCAAGGCAGGCCTCAAGTTGCACGCACTTGTTTCACTAACTCCAATCGACCCTGCTCGGCCGGATGATGTGCCCGAGGTAATGGCGGGTATTGCAGAAGTCGAGAGCTGCTGGTCAGTTGCCGGACATGAGTCCTACGTGATCAAGGTTGCGGTTAGTGAACCGGAGGAGCTGGAGGCGCTTCTTGCCAAAGTCAGAGCCCTGGCCAATGTTTCATCAACGTCAACAGTCATTTTGTCCACACCTTTCGAATACCGGCAGGCAGCCATTCCAGAGCCAAAGGAAGATCAGTGACCAAAAACCCAAGAGGATTTGCAAGCGATAACTACGCTGGCATTCACCCTGATGTTCTCAGGGCGATTGCGTCCGCGAACGAGGGTCACGAGGTTGCTTATGGTGAGGATTCCGAATCTCTAAAGTTCCTAGAAATCACAAGAGAGCTTTTTGGCAATGACGCCGTTGGATTTCCTGTTTTTAATGGGACCGGGGCAAATGTTATCGCGCTGCAGGCAGCAACGAAGCGCTGGGAAGCGGTCATTTGCGCCGACAGCGCTCACATTCATGCCGATGAAGGTGGGGCTCCAGAGAAGATGGCTGGACTAAAGCTTTGGACCGTGCCAACGCCGGACGGAAAGCTCACCGTGCAAGCCGCGAAATCCCAGATCTTTGATGTCGGCGTGGTTCACCGAGCACAGTCCGGAGTTATCAGCATTACCCAGACCACCGAGATGGGAACCGTCTATCAACCTGAAGAAATTGCTGCGCTAGCAAACCTTGCCCACGATAACGGAATGCTTCTTCACTTGGATGGGGCAAGACTTTCTAATGCCGCCGCAGCAATAGGCAAGACTTTCAAGGAGATGACTACCGATATTGGGGTTGACTTGGTTTCGCTTGGTGGAACCAAGATTGGTGCGCTAGCAGCCGAAGCGGTAATTGTGACAAACGCAAACAGCGTGAGAGGTTCTGAGCTTTCAGAGGCGATGCTGTTTCTTCGCAAGACCTCCATGCAGCTAGCATCGAAGATGAGATTCGTCTCAGCTCAGCTCAACGCTTTGTTTGAGAACAACGCAGATGTTGCAATTGCAAACGGCAGGCACGCCAATGCCATGGCAGCGATCCTGTATGCCGAAATCATGCAGATTGCGAAGACGAATTCTCTGATCTCAATTCCCAATACAGCGCAGGCAAACGCTGTTTTTCCGATACTTCCAGAAGCTCTCACCCTCGCCCTTCAGGAGGAATACCGCTTCTATGTTTGGAGTCAAGCAACTGGTCAGGTAAGGCTCATGTGCTCTTGGGATACCCAGGAATCCGATGTCAATGGTCTGGTCTCACTGCTAAGAAAGCTGGCCGGCTAGAAGGGTTTAGTAGTCCCCAAAAGATTGAACTACTTCTGAGCCACTGGAAGCCGAGTTTGGACGGAGTCGAACCAGCAACTCCCTGGCATTCGTCCTTGGTCCCATGGTGACTGTTGTCAACTTCTGACTATAGATTGTGGTAGCTCCCTTCACGTTCCTTGGTGATAAACCCGAATGTCATGTTCAAACTTGTCCACATTGCGAAAGCCTTGTCTGATTATTAAAAAGACGCGAGGGGGCGGAAATCTCGTCTGTGGTGAGTAAAAATTCTGTTCCAAAGCAAAAGAACCCCATCGCGAAGGATGGGGTTCTAGTAGGCCCCGTGGGATTCGAACCCACGACCCACGGATTAAAAGTCCGTTGCTCTAACCAACTGAGCTAGAGGCCCCTAACCGTCTCTAATTCTAACAGCGAGCTAGCTCTGAACATCATTGGTTGCGAATCGGACAAGGGCGAGAGCATCGAAGATCGCGACTTAGCCAAGCTGCAGCACCAGCAGTCATTATCTTCATATTCTTCGGGAGCATCAATCGGTGCCTCGAGGCATAATTGCATTTGGAATAGACACCGACCAAGAGTAACTAATACGGCCATTTCTTTTTATCCAGTGTCGGCGATCTGACCCATGTAATCCACCTCGGCAATTAGTCAGCTAAAAAACTTCCTAAAGCGCAGGGAATTTCGTTCTAAAACCCCCAGTTGACCCCCAAATGAAGATTGCTCGGCAGCTGCTATATGCGATTCCCGTCCTTTTCCTGCTCGTCGGTTGCGCACAACCCCAACCTAATATCGTGTCAGAGTCTCAAACACCCACGGCGGAGGTCCAACCCGAACCAACTCAGAGCGAAGCCCCCATGATTGAGGGCGGTCCCATTGATTGCGATGCAAGAGTTCGGGGGGGCATTGAGTCAACGGTCAACGCTCAGACCTCGGCCTTTGCACGAGATGACTTTGAGCTCGCGTACTCGTTCGCGTCACCATCATTTCGGTCCAACGTGACACTAGAGGGCTTCGTGGAAATTATTGCCGGGAGTTATGGCCCGCTAATCGAGTCTTCCAAGCTGATTTTCAATGACTGTCTGGTTGATTCTGACTCCGGACTAGCGCTGATTGATGTTCGGTTTCTACAAGCCGGAAATGACGTTTATGCCCTCAGATATTTGATGACTGAAGCCATGGATGGTTGGCGAGTCCAGGGCGCAAGTAACCTTCAAGTGGTTGGAGAGGGCGCCTAGGAAGGTCAGCTCATGGCCGCACCGGCAACTACTTCACGCAGCCGCCTGCGCAAGTCCTCAAGGACTTAATGGGAATCAGCTGACTGAGAGGCTAATTTGAGTTTTCAAAGCTAAGTTTGTTCAGGAAGGTGGTCATCGATAAGCCGATAACCCCCGTGAATAAAAGATCAATTAATAAGGGAGAATGACAATGGCACAAAAAGAGCAAAAGCCTCAAAAGAACACCAAAAAGGCCCCTGCAAAAAACTTGAAGGAAAAAAGACTGGCAAAGCAGTCCAAATCAGAAGGCAAAAAGCGCTCCGAATAGATCCACTCTTAGCCTCTTAGTGCCCATGTCGTGCATAAGTCCTGAGAAGTTACCAACTCCGGTAGGCCCCGTCGGATCGACCGACGACCCACGGATTAAAGTCCGTTGCTCTAACAACTGAGCTAGAGCCCTGCAGCTTGAAGTGTATCAGCCGAT
>FUWD013192703.1_pt1 | contig 10289 bp, 9 predicted proteins | sample 1063281 | NCBI WGS metagenome assembly FUWD01 (sample SAMEA79048168, study PRJEB19326) | metagenome | biome: marine
ATTTGACGAAAGTCAGTATTTAACACTCAATGAGTCGACTGGTAGTGACAACCTTATTGTCGGCCTTGTTGTTATCAATATCTTCTCTGCACCTGGTGTAGGTAGTGGACCTAATTACACCGTAGGGAAGCGTATTCGTGATCTCTATAATAGGATTAACGTGTCAGATGTTTATTTTGACGCGCCAACTGGACCATCTGTAATTACTACCACATTACCAGGTGGATTTTTTCAGACACAAGTTCGCGTCACCTTTGAATTTATTGAGGAACTCTGACTATGGCCTTTTATCGCGGTGAGGAGGGTAGCGTCAAATTCGATGATGCTGGCTCCTCTAATGCTGCAATCACCAGCACAAGATCCTGGTCTCTGACTCTTGATAAGGCCGTCCTGGAGACTACCTCTATGGGCGACACTTATGCAGGTAATGTCGGCGGCATTGTTAGTGGTTCTGGCAGCGTAGAAGTCATCTACACCGCTTCATCTAGTGATGAGACGGCAGCATTTGTTGACCACATCAATACGGCAACAGATGAGGGTACGGCCTCATTTGAATTGTTCCTTGACACTTCAGGCGACAAAAAAGTCACTTTTGATGGAGTAGTTACTTCTGCCGAGATGGGCGCAACTATTGGTGAGCTTGAGATTATCACCGTTAATTTTGTTACTAACGGTACTATCACTACTGCTATCTGATCATGGCTTTTTATCGCGGACAACAAGGAACTGTCAAGTTCGACAAAGATGCTGCCGGTGCTGCACTTAGTGAGATTGCTGCTGTGCGATCTTGGTCACTGAGTGTCGAGAAAGAACAGCTTGAAGTCACTGACCATGGCGATACTTTTCGTACTTATGTCGGTGGCCTCATTGGTGGGACAGGCTCTGTTGAGATGCTTTATGACGCTCCAAGCGCAGGCGACAAGCTCGACCTTATCAATGAGGTTTTGACAACTGAGGATGCTGCCAATGCCAACTTCGAGCTATATCTTGATGAGACTGGCGACAAAAAGATTAGCTTCCAGGCACTAATCACTTCTGCGGAGTATGCGGCTACAGTGGGCGAGATTGAAGTGATCTCGGTCAACTTCACTTGTAACGGCACGATTACTAACGGTATCTGATGACCCAGAAGGAAAGAACAGTTGACATGCTCGTCGGCATGTTTGACTTGTCTGAGCGCCGCAAATTTGAAGTCAAAAAGCCTGATGGTTCTGTCGGCATGACTTTGTACTTCAAGGCGATCACACGTGCAGATCGCAAGCGTGCTCAGTCTCTTGCCAACTCGGACCAAGCTCTTGACATTAGCACTCAGATGCTGTGTCAGATGGCCGAACGTGAGGATGGAAGTAAGGCATTCGCTTCGGCTGATGTCCCAAAACTACAGCGTGAACTGCCTGAGAAAGTCCTCAATGAGCTTGAGCTGTTCTTGTTTGACCTTGAAGAAGAAAAGGTCGATGAATCAAAAAACGACTAAAGCAGGACAACTGGCTCTACTTTGAGTTCTTTCTGGCCTGCGAACTTGGGATGACTGTCAGTCAGCTTCGGCGTGACATGACACAGGAGGAGTTTGTATATTGGGCGGCATATTTTGATCTAAAAAATGAGCGTGAGCGGCAAGCACAAGAACGTGCTAAAGCGCAGCGCAGGTAGAGTGTTTTTAGACATTTAATGCGATATAGTGGCCGCTGTTGAGATTATTGTCAAGGCGGCTCAACCCGTCCAGCAATTCAATCGAATAACTGCAGCCACTGATCGGCTCAAGAAGGGCGTAAAACGTGCCCAGGAGGCTCTAGACGCGGCTGGAAAGCAGGGCAGGAGGGCAGGTACTGCCATTAAGGGTGGACTCGATCAGGCGGCTCGTAGCGCAGATAAGTTTGCCGACAAAATGGGCAACCTTAGGAATGTATTGGTCGGCATTGGCGTAGCTGAGTTTACGCGGCGCATTGTGCAACAGGCTGCGACGTTTGAGCAGACACAATTGCGACTTAAGTTGCTGTCGGAAGAATTTGGTGAGTTTGATCGCGTACAGGAACTGGTACGTCAAAACGCTAAGGACTTCAACTTGTCACTGCAGGAATCAAGCAGTGCATTTAGCGACATTTTTGCACGCTTACGTCCTCTTGGCGTTGAGCTTGACGACATTCAAAATGTTTATGCTGGTTTTAATGCAACAGCATTAGCGAGTGGCACAAGCGCCATAGAGGCTTCTGCCGCCTTCAGACAGCTAAGTCAAGCTTTGGGCTCAGGCAGGCTGCAGGGCGATGAATTTAGAAGCATTTCTGAGCAGCTTCCAGGCATCTTGAGTCTTGTGGCCGAGGAAATGGGTGTGCAAGAGGGTCAGCTCAGAGAGTTGGCGAAACAAGGCAAGATTACTGCCGACGTTTTGATTAACGCTTTGGCAAAAGGTTTTGAAGTCAATGGGGAGAAAGTCAAGGCATTGATTGATCAATCGCCTGCTCAAAAGTTTCAGGCGCTAAACAATGCAGTTAAGGGTCTATCGACCACCTTGGGACAATCTTTGCTGCCGGCTCTTGTGCCAGTTGTTGAACAACTGACAAAGGTCGTCAAACTGTTTGATGGTCTGCCTGACGAAGTTAAAGCGCTCTCTGCAGCCGCTATTGGTATCGCAGGTGCGTTGGCGATTGTTCTACCAGCTCTCGCTGTATTCATTAAAAGTGTTGGGGTTGTTGCCGGAGGCATTGCCGCTATTGGTGGCGCTGCTGTCATTGCCAAAGGCGCATTGATTGCTTTGCCACTTCTTATTGTCGCCGGCAATTTGGCGCATTTTGCTGGTAAAGCTAAGGAGGCTGCAGAACGGCAGGAAGAACTTAATAAAGCACTAAAGGTTGGAAATTATGAGACCAATCAGCGCCTCCTAAATAAGGAGCTTGAGCGGCAGTTTGACTTGCAAGAAAAGCTGAGAGTTGCCGAGCGTATGGGTGAGATGGGCTTTGGCAATCAAGTCGGCAACATCAAAGAACTTAGGCAGCAAATAGACGGAACTAGAAAGAATATCAACTTGCTCATCGATCGGATGCTTAAACTTGGCAAGCCGACTGAGACTCCAAAGCCAAAGCCAACAATCTTGGATACTAAGGATGATCAAGGCAAAGACATCAATCAGATGCTGTCGCGTCGTCTAGAGCTGCTGCAAATTACATCTGATGAGGAGCGAGCAATCAAGCGACTTGAGCATGAGCGTGCTGACTTGCTTGCCAGGATCAACAAGACCGAAAATGCGACCAAGAGGATACAAAATCGCGAACTTGTAGATTCAATTTTCCAGGAAGAAAGTGACAAAGTAAGAGCCGACTTCGCCCAGAAGAGATATGACGCTTATGTCAAAACTCTTGACAATATATATGCTCAAGCCGATGCAACGGAGATTTTAACATTCAATCAGAAACAACTTAGTGATGAGGCCGTAAGACTCGCTGACACGATCAACAATGAAATCCTTACTGGCATTCAGGGCATGATCGAGGGCACGAGAACACTTGGCGATGTTGCTAGCAGCATACTGAGAAAGCTCGCCAATCAGTTCCTTGAGACTGCGATCATGGGCAAGCAAGGATCTGGCGGTATTGCTGGATCAATCTTTAGCGCCCTTGGTTTCGGGTCAAACCCTCTTTCAGGATTTAGCGGTGGCGGCTTGAAGTCAGGGCTGGATTCAAAAACATTGTTTGATACTGATCTAGGCTTGCCGTCTTTAAGCGAAATACCTAGTGGATTTAAGTTTGCTAATGGTGGTAGGCCCCCAGTTGGTAGAGCTTCTCTCGTTGGCGAGCGTGGACCTGAGCTATTTGTCCCTTCTCGTGCAGGCACAATTATTCCCAATAATCAACTCGGTGGCAGCACAAATATCGTTGTCAACGTTGATGCGTCTGGCACCGAAGTACAAGGCAATCAAGGCAACGCCGATCAACTTGGTCGCTTAATTGGTCAGGCAGTGCAGGCAGAATTGATTAAACAAAAACGGCCTGGAGGACTCCTTACCCGCTAATGGCTACTTTCCCCTCAATCAACCCCACTTATGGGGCAAGCAAGCGCAGCAAGCCGACAGTGAGAACTGTTAAATTTGGTGATGGCTATAGTCAACGCCTGCGCTTTGGATTGAATACTGATCTAAAAACTTGGACACTAACATTTGAAGTCGGTGAAGCTGATGCTGACACGATTGAAACATTTCTCGAAGCTCGCGGTGGAGCGGAACATTTTGATTGGTCGCCACCAGATGACACAGAAACTTATAAATGGATTTGTCAAGATTGGTCCAAGTCAATATCATATCTAAACAGGGCAACAATTAGTGCGACATTTCAGCAAGTTATTGAACCATGAGCACTGCCTTTCTTGAGCTTATTAACTCGGGTCCTTTTGCGATCATTGAACTATTTGAGATAAAGCTGTTTCAAGATCTGCATGGCGATGATGGTGAGTATTACTTTCATGCAGGTCGCAATCGTAAAACAACACTACCTGCCGGCTCAGATGACATACTTGAGGCCTTTTCTATAAAGTACGGTGGCACACCTTATATTCCGCTGCCGGTAGAGGCATCAGGCTTTGAGTTTGATGGCGATGGTACACTGCCAAGACCGACAATACGCTTTGCTAACTTGCAAAGTCAAATGACGGCCTTGTTGCTTGGAGTCAATCAAATCACGCCAGGCAACGATCTATGTGGCGCACGAGTTACAAGAATACGCACATTAAGTCGCTTCCTGGACAGTGATAACTGGGAGAATGGTGTAAACCCTTATGGAAATCCTGACTCTGGCGCAAATGCGCAGTTTCCGAAAGAGATCTATTACATTGACCGCAAAGTTGCCGAGAACAGAGATTTTGTCGAGTTTGAGATGGTGTCGTCATTAGATATGGCGAACACAAAGGCACCACGTCGCCTTGTGATGCAGAATCTTTGCCAGTGGGAGTACAAGAGCAAGGAATGTGGTTATGTCGGCTCTGATGAGTTCACCATCAATGGGGTGGCACTTTCGCGATCTAATCCTTCAGGCTTTGGTTATTCAACAAACCAAGAGAAACTGGTTGCTGGCGCGAGCTTAACAGAGGGCAATGCACTGGTTTCCACAAATGGGTGGTTCATCGCAAAAGTGCAAGCCGATGGCAACTTTGTCATTTACAAAAAGCCTGGTGGATCGTCAGATCATGCAATTTGGAGTAGTGGCACAAACATCGGCACAAACGCCAATGGCTATACCTTAAGAATGCAGGCCGATGGCAACCTTGTTCTTTACAACGACGATGTAGACCGCAGCGACTATGCAGGCGGCTCTGTTGTTTGGACCGGCAAGAACACACATGAGCTTGGTCAAATTTCATCATTGACTCGCCTTAGTGTTGATGGCACAGACCAGTGGTATCCAGCCGATGTAGAGATTGGACGCTCAGGTGCCTTTACTTGGGAAATAAAGGGCAGCAGTCCTACGGCTGCAGGTCAAACAACAACAGCGACAAAAAACTTCACAGAAACACATCCTGAGTACGGCAGCCGTTCCGTCAATATCACTTTTAACTTAACTTCAATTGCTATTCCTGCCGATCATTACTCAAAAGATCACAGCAATTACACAGGCTTTGGTTGGAATACAATCACGGGAATCACAATCAACAGTCAAACTGGATTTTGGAAAAACAACGAGGATTGGATCGCCAAGGTCGCACTGACTAGCAATAATCCTTTCCGCAGTAATCATCCGACAGAAGGCACATTGCAGGAGGCTGGCGCTGGTTACAAGGTTACAGCCACTGGTTATTTGAACAAGCAACTGCGCCTTAAGGACGATGGCGTTCTTGTTATTGAGGACACTGACGGCAGCAATGTTGTTTGGACTTCAACTAATGACCCGATCACAACAGAGCCAGAAGTTGTCGCTGGAACCTCGACACCTATTGAAGTGTCAGGCCAGTGCGGCAAAACAATTCGCGACTGTCGCCTTCATTTTACAAATGCAGATGGCTCCATTGGTGACGCTAATGGTGGGTTGCCATTCGGCTCGTTCCCCGCTGTTGGTCTGAACAACTGATGAAAGATTGGCAGAAGGCAGCAGTACAACACGCCGAAGCAGAATCACCAAAAGAAAGTTGTGGTCTGTTAATAGCACTTGAGGACACTGAGCACTATTGGCCGTGCAACAACTTAAGTGATGAGGATGATTTGTTTGTTCTTGACCCGATTGACTATGCAGCCGCAGAGGACATTGGTGAGGTGCTAGCAGTGATTCATAGTCACCCTGGAGCACCTGCATTGCCGAGTCAATATGACAAAAGGGCCTGCACTCAATACGGCTTGCCATGGCTGATATATGGCATGGCCGACGAAAGCTGGTCGAGGATTGAACCTTAGCTGCCGGTACAATTAAACAGCAGAGCAACTCATAACAATGCTTCGCAAGATTAAACTTTATGGACATCTCGCGGAGCACTGCGGTCAGAAAGTTTTTGAGGCTATAGCGAGAACACCGGCTGAGGCAATAAAGTTTTTGTTGTGTAATTTTCCCGAGCTGCGTTCAATCATGAATGCCGGCTACTACACAGTTCTTGTTGGTCCACATAGATTACAGCTTGGGGAGTCTCCAGAGCAACTGAGCTATCCATTGATGGCCGATGATGACATCAGAATCATCCCAGTTGTAACTGGAGCCAACTTCTTTAGAAATCTGGCTTTCATCGCTCTAGGTGCCGTGCTAATTGGAACGGCAATTGCTACTGGAGGCGCGTCTTTAACTTTTGGTATTGGTGGTTTTTCTGGTGGAGTTGGAATCTCTGCTGCAGTTGGAAATATCGGCGTAGGATTAGCACTATCAGGTGTTGCTGGTTTTCTGTCACCTACAGTGCCGACGCCTGATATTGACAATGACCCGCGCAATAACTTCAGCTTTTCTGGCATCCAAAACACAAGCAGGGAAGGCGTTCCTGTTCCAGTTGCTTATGGAGAGGTGATTGTCGGCAGTGTTGTTGTATCAGCCGGCCTGAACGTCGATCCGCTGGAGTGACATGCCAAAAGACACTTATGACTCAAAGCAGGTTGTACGAATTATTGACCTGCTCAGTGAAGGCGAGATTGAGGGCTTTCCCTCAGCAAGTGGTCTGACGAAAGAAACAGATCCGTATTTCTTGGCGTCTTTGAAAGACACCTTTTTTAACAACACTCCTGTTCTCGGAGACGGTGCAACAGTTACATCAAGCTCAACGAAAAATGATGCAGATATTGTTGAGAATTTTAATTTTGACATGCGTGCTGCGGTCTTTGAAAACCGCTTAGGTACTCAAACACAGTCGTTCTTACAAAACGTTGGCGATGCAAACCAGGCAACTACGATCGTTAATGTTGAGGTGCCAAAGGCAACAGTGCCAGATGGCACATCTACAGGTAGTTTTGTTGCAGACGGCACGCCAGTAACAAGGCAAATTACAGACACCGACGTGGATTCGGTCAGGATTACTGTTGGCACACCTGCATTAACGCGTCAGAAAAAAGCAACTGGCACCCTTAAGGGATTAAGGATCGAGTACAAAATTGAAGTTCAATATGATGGCGACGGATTTAATCCTGTCGATTTTGGTGACTACACAGGTGAAGACTATCTAGGAAACGGCAAATTTAAGATTGATGGATACACTCCTGATCTGTATCAGCGAGTACATCTGATTAACCTCACAGGCAATTTTCCTGTTGACATCAGGATAACGCGAACTTATCTGCTGAATGAGCCAGATGATGCTATTCAAGACACATTTATTTGGTATGACTTTACTCAAAAGGTAAGCGAAAAAACTCGCTTCCCAAATAGTGCCTTGTTTGGGCTCAAGTTAGACGCGCAGCAATTTCCAAGCATTCCGCAGCGCAGTTACAAGATCCGTGGCATAAAAGTACGACTTCCTCATAATGCGACAGTGCGTGCTGATGGGTCCCTGTCCTACTCAGGCACTTTTAACGGCACTCTAAAAACAACAAAGGAGTGGACAACAGATCCACCATTTATCCTTTATGACTTGCTTACAAACACTAGGTATGGCCTGGGTTCACAAATACTTACACCAGAGGAACGAGCCAAAGATTCTGCAGGCACTTTTACTGGTGCCTCCGATGTTGCAGAAAATTTAGACATTTACAGCTTCCAAAAGGCTTCTGAATACTGCGGTGAATTAGTTGACAACTTCAATGGTGGTCAAGAACCTCGATTCACGTGCAATGTTCTTCTGCAAACCCAGCAGGAAGCGTTCAAGCTGATCGAGGAAATGTGCTCTGTATTCAGGGCGATGCCTTTCTGGGAGCTTGGTGGCATTACCGTGTCGCAAGATGCGCCCGACGTTTTTGCATATACATTCAATCAATCCAACGTCACTCAAGCTGGGTTTAACTATTCAGGGTCTAGCCTCAAGAACCGACCCACATGTGTATCTGTCAAATACTTCGACAATGACTTGAGGGACTTTGCTTATGAACTGGTTGAGTTGGCAGAAACATCCTTTAAGCCGATCAGAAAGTATGGTTATAACAAACAAAACATCACAGCATTTGCTTGCACAAGCCGGGCACAGGCGCGTCGTCTTGGCCTTTGGTTTCTTTATTCGGCGCACAATGAGACTGAAGTTTGCACTTTTGAGACTGACATTGCTGCAGGCATCACTGTTCGGCCTGGTGATTTAGTCAAGGTTGGCGATCCAGTCCGTGCAGGCAAAACAGTTTCAGGCCGCGTTACTACAGGTTCAACTACGACAGCAGTCAAGCTCGATCGTACTAGCTCTGACATGTTTGGCACGCAAGCACCAAGCACCTTCACGCTAAATGTCATCACTGAAGGCCGTAACGCCGATGGCTCAGCAAAAACTGATCCGAGAACAGGTGCATTGATTTATGAAGTCGAGGCCATTGCCAACTCGACTATAAGCGGCAATACAGTCACGCCTGGTGAAACACTGAACAGTGCGCCTGTAGCTGGCACTGCCTTTGCTATTGGATATGACGGTTTAACTTTAAGCCTGTGGCGTGTTCTTAGTGTTGTCGAGAACGAGTCAACATATGCAATCACTGCGCTGGCGCATGAAAAAGATAAATACTCAGTAATTGAGGCCTCACATACATTTACACCTCGCGATATTACACAACTGGCAGAAAAGCCTGATCCCGTCACCAACTTGACTTTGGTCGAGGAACTTTATGAGGAAGGCGACAAAGTTCTGCAGCGAGTCAAGATCAACTGGCAGCAGTCACCCCGAGCGCAAGAATATGAAGTTGAGTATAAATTTGATGACGACAAACCTTTAAGGGAAATTGTTACTGCGACCGGCTTTGATATTCTTGATAGTGAGAGAGGAGTGTATGAGGTCAGCGTTACAGCGATTGGTTATGGCTTAGATGTTGAGCAAACGGGCAAACGTCGTTCTTCTCGTGCTACTGCCACGATTACGACAGTCGGCAAAAGCACACCACCAAGCAACATCGCAAGCCTGAACATTACGCCGATTGATCAGCATACGGCAGAGCTGCACTGGCCCGAAGCTGTTGATCTAGACGTTCGCAACGGTGGAACAGTTGAGATTCGCCACAATCCACGCACCACTGGTGACATTAAGTGGAGTGGAAGTGAAAAAATTGTTCCTGCTGTCAATGGCAGCTCAACCAGAAAAATTGTTCCGCTGCTGTCTGGTCATTATCTTGTTCGCGCAAAAGATTCTGTTGGCAACTATGCGGTTGAATCTGGCATTCCCAAGGTTCAAGTGGAATTACCAGAGCCACAGGATCTAGAAGTTGTTCAGACCTTTACAGAAAGTCCGAACTTTACTGGTACATTCTCCCAGTCGTTTAATAGTGTCACAGAAGGCGGCATCACCTTGGCGGGTAAAGGTTTGATCGATGCTATCACTGACTTCGACACTGTAACTAATTTGGATTTCTTTGGTGGAGTTGAAAGCACTGGCAGCTATATCTTCGCCAACACGCTCGATCTAGGAGCCACATTCGACGTTGAGTTGCTTTCCAACCTGCAGATGAAGTCAATCAACCCTGATGACTTCTGGGATTCGCGCACAAACCTTATCGATACTTGGAACGACGTTGATGCTGATGACCTGTCGGAAACTAATGCTGAGCTGTATGTTAGGGCGACAAATGATGACCCAGGCGGATCGCCTACTTATGGCACTTGGGAGCCATTTGCTAACTCGACTAAGCGTGGGCGTGGGTTTCAGTTCAAGGTTGAGATGGAAACAGAGAATGACACACAGGACCCTGTAGTCGAGACTTTAGGCGTATCAGTAAAGCT
>FUWD013191996.1_pt1 | contig 10285 bp, 6 predicted proteins | sample 1063281 | NCBI WGS metagenome assembly FUWD01 (sample SAMEA79048168, study PRJEB19326) | metagenome | biome: marine
CATTGTTGCCAGCTGTTCGACCATCGCAGCTGAGTTCTGCTTACTGATGGCATCCTTGTTTAAGCCTTGGCTGAGACGTGAGACACCAGTGTTTTCCTCTTTGTCCTCATCCAGCATTTGTATTGTCTGGAAGATAAATGGGTTAAGAGGTGCCTGTGGCATCGGAGATATTGCATCGGGCCTGGAAACATTCACGATGCCTCCGGTGCGATTGTCAATAAGCTCCCTTGGGTTAGTTAAACCGCCTTTGACCACCTGGTAACGTGGATTGTTTGTGATGACTGCATGGTCCAGGATTGACCTGGTCAACACTGTCCTGGCTGTCTGTGTGGGTACTACTTTAGAACCAAAGTTAGAACCAAAGAATGCATGTGGTATTGGTAATGGTACGAAAGCACAGAACGGTTTGTATGTGCATAGTTCTTTATGTAGTACAGCGTTACCAGCTTTGATTACTTTGTAAGTCTGAGCAATACCGGAAGCCGTAAGATCAATGTCCAAATACAACTCATAGACCGTAATAGCCCTGACTTGATCTTGGAAACCTTTAGCATTGAAACCCCTGTCACTACCGATTTCTTCATGCCGTGCCAGGACTTCTGGATCTGTTTCCAGCTCAACATCATCATGATCTCCAATCTTTGCTATAAGGTCCTCATCATACCCAGCATCCCGAAGTTCGGATATTGTCATCGTCGTGCGGTGGCCTATGAATGACACATCTTCCAATGATTTTGCTTGGGGCTCAATTAGCAGCTGCTCAGGTGCAATAGCTTCAATGACTACCTGGCTAGCGTCCTGGGAAATACGTAAGTCACCGCTGTAAAGACCCATTTCATCTTGTTCTACTTCTTCGATCTCTACATTGTCCTGGGCAACTACAGTATCAAACTCCTCTTCAGTCAGATCCTTGATTGGCTCCAGGTAACTTTCTTCTCTTTTGTCATAGTAAACTTTACAGACACCAGCTCTAGCCACCAGGCCATCGTGAATCACGGACTGCATCACTTCGAACAGATTGTTTTGACGGTTGGCTACATAATCGCAGTATGCTGTAGCAATCTCAGCAATACGTACATCCTCTCCTGTCTGGGCAGCGAAGCGTACTGTCTTATAGCCTGTGCTGAAAGTCTCTAAGAGTGCTGACTTCATGCTCTCGACAGCGTCATACACATCCATAGAGACATACTTACTGTTACCGTCGTGTGCTGGACGTGGGAGCGTGGCATTGTAATAGTCCACAACACGCTTTCTTTCTCTCGACAGCTGGCTGTCATAATACCCGATACTTCTGCGGATATTATCATCAAGTATCGAGATGAGCGTATCGTCATCTACTGCTTTGTAATCTTTTTTATCCATATTCAGACCATTTCAATATAGTAGTCATCTCCACTTTCGATTGGTTCCCAGGCACCTTCGTGGACGTGGTTTGCTAGTGCTAGTGCCATGACACAATCGTCGTAACACCCTGGTTCAGCTTCCATAGAGCCGCTCTCTGTCACCACATAGGTAAGCATTTCGCGGATGGTCACTTTGTCATTGAGTTCTATGTCACCTTCACGGACAGCTGCTCTGAGCTCATCGATGATTAGTGGCTTGGTTCGTGCTGTCGTACTAAACCCAAGTTTAATAGTTTCTTTGTCAGTAAGTTTGTCTACCTGGACTTCTGTAAAGAAGTGAGGGTATGCCATGTCTTTAGCTAACCTGGTGCACGTCAAAAGTCCGTGCCCATTGTTCTCAACTATGATGTGGGCCATGTTGAAGAAGGTACCAAGGTGGTACAGGACCGTGGCATAATAATCTGGGTGCACATGACCTCGCCAGGTAGCAACCTGACGCTTCTTACTGTCTAAGACTTGGGCAACAGAATAGTCCCCTCCGCGAACGCCCATAGCAACATCCGCACCCACTGTATATTGCTCACCAGGGTCATGACGTCGGTACATCGTTAGTTCGCCCCTGACGTTATTCAGCCAATCGTCACCCTCTAACGCTAGTCGTTCCTTAGGGTCCCTGGCCTCAGCTAAAACCTTTTGGAGCTGCTCAGGGTTAAACACTGGGCGACCTGTCGTCAGGAAGGCTTCCTCAGGCTCTGAGGGGTACTCCTGTCTAAACAGATCGATGCCGTTTTGTGCAATCTTTCTGCGGCGAAACATCAGCTGTTGATCGTCTAGGTCGTACTGTTCTGCTAGCTCTATCTCTTCCGGTGTACGCTCAAAGTTCTCAGGTACATCTTCCCGATACTCAGGATCTGCAAACCAGGGAATAAACACTGGTACAAATCCATTAGTACCCTCTACTGCACCTTTCCAGAGGTCATGAAAGACCCCACTGACGCCATTGGCTGTACTCTCGACAAATATAGCAGTTCCTGGTGCATTGGGGACAGCTTGGGTCAGTGAGTTCCAGTTATCTGATGCTGTTGTCTTGGACCAGAATGCTAGTTCTGATGCATGAACATGTGTAAGTGTTTCTCCTCGACCAATTGCATCACCACCAGCTGTCGCAACAACAAATGAGGAGTCGAGAACATCAAAAGACAATTCTCTACGTGATGAGTACTTGGTATGTGGTTTTAAAATCTCAGGGCAGTTTTCATGATACCTTTTAGTCATGTCAAACAGAGCACGAGTTGAGTCACTATGGTGTGTAATAACCATAGCCTTTGCTGCTTTGCGCTGGGACACACTAAAGTACAAATAGCCACCGACATAAGTCGATAGACCTTGCTGTCGAGCCTTTAAGATAATGACACGTACTTTACCATCTGTCTCCAGCTGCTTATTGACAGCGTCATCTAGTATCTTCTGAGCTGGTTTTAACTTTAGAGGTGCAATATCGCCTGTCTTAGTTCGGATCTTCAGAGCACCTTTGGCATAGAAGCTAAAGTCCGTATACAGACGCTTACGGACAGCAGCTAGCTCTTCCTTTGTAGCCATTGTGGCTATTCTTCTTTGTCTTCACCATCGTCAGTATCAAGAAGTGAACTTAAGAACTCTTCAGCCTTACCGACAGTGATTTCAGATTTATTAACAGGTTTAACCTTAGTGAAATCTAAGATTAATTTAGCTGCCTGTAATCTATCTCTGTTGTGGACTGGTGTACGCATGATCTCCACTGCGGTCTCCAGAGCCTCTTCAGCTCGTGGGTCATCGATGTCATACTCTTTCTTCATGATACTTACCGCCTTTTGGGCGTCCTCTTTTTGCGCTATCAATGATAGGCTTGATTGTTTCCTTACTGTAACCGTCTGGGACGTTTAGTGGTCTGCCGCCCTTGTTCTTTCGAGTTCGCAGCATTTCCTGAAACTTTGCTCGGCCCTCTGGAGTTTGATGCTGCCTTGCGAATGGGTTCTTTGACGGAGGTCTCGCCATGTTTGGGTTTTTATTCTCTGAGGTTTCTTCTTTCGAGGTACGTTTGGCTTGTGGCCCATCTGTCGTCTCCACTAGGTTGTTTATGATAGACAGTGTCTGTGGACATTGCTTGCAAAACACTGGTGCAGGGATTGCATAGGCAATCTCTTTCAGTATCATCTGCTGTTGTGGCTTTGTTAGAACCTTAGAGTCTTTGACAGACTCAATAGCTTCTAGGATTGGAACCAGGTCCAATGCAGTCTTTAACATTTTGCTCTCCTTGGGGTCTTATGCAGACAGTGCGCCTGGCATCATCGGTTGATTCAATGCGCCTGGTGGCATCATTTGCTGCTGTCTTTCGCGCTCTTCATCTTCTTGAGCTTGAGACATCATAGCAGCTACGACAGCTGCAACGACTGCGAATGGATGACTGAAGAATTGAATCTTAGGGTTCTTTGCCTTGTCAAACTCAGACCTAATCAAAGCTGTTGTCTTTGGCATTAGTTTCTTAGCTAACTTAGGGTTGAGAAGGTATACTAATACAGGATCTACAGCTGTTTCTCTGATGTTTTCCATGTACTTGATGTAGTCAGACCTTTGACCTTCAGCTGCTTCTAGTTCCTGGTAAGTTACACCATCTACCATTTGTAATTCAGCTATCCTGTTATCGAGAGCTTTAAGGTATCTTATAGAAGTTCTTTCTTGAGGGTTTTTAGTAGTATAAACATCTAGTTTTCTTTGGAGGTCAGATATTTCCTGGAGTATAGCGTTTCTTTCTCCTAATCTAATACGTTTTCCCCCTGCTTCGATTATCTGCAAAGAATCCATTAGTAGAGGATAAAGAGCAGATTTAGCAAAAGATCCTGTGGGGGCTGCATCAAAGTTACCTGTTAATGGATTGATGAAATCAGATGCTGACTGTTGATCTGCCTCCATATCCATATTGCCTAAAGTCATGCCATGAGAGATTTCGTGTAATATGGTAACTAAAGAGTTTAACTCTGGAGTAGGACTACCCATTTCATACTTGTAAGCACTTGGAGCTAACGCAAAGACAGTACCCTGAAACCCTTTTGGATTGTTTAGCTTTTTAAGGTTAGGTCTTCTTTCGCCTTTTGATATATCCATTAAGGCCGTAGGTTTTTCAGGATCAGTGACAATGCCTCTTAAAAATACACCTGTAGCAGTATCACTATAGCTCAAAGGTACATTTGAAAGGTTTTTATAAGCTTGCATCTCACTCCTAGAGTTAAATAGCTGGACGCTAATACCTAAGACTTCAGCTAGCTTTAATGCTGTCTGTATATCTTGAATACCATCTTCGTATTGACCGCCCTTTTTACCAATTTGGAATGCTGGGCGCATAGCCTTGATGGCTTGCTTTACCCTCTCTAGGGTTGTTTTTGCGAGAGGATTCCTGGCACTGGCTCGTCTACTATTACGGTCGGATCGTCTAGCGAGAGCTGGGACGTTTGATTCTTCGCCCTGTTGCGCTTCGCCATCTCGACCAGCTCCAGGATTGCGTCCTGCATATGTTCCTTGGGAATCTGGCTGATTATTGACTGCTCCGTCTCCGTTTGGATCGGGGAGTGCTTTTTGGATTTGGTCATCTGTTATCCCTTTGCTTTCTGCAAGCATGATTGCCGCATCTAGATAGTCGTTATCTGCGCCTCTACCTGGTGCAACCCCCAAATGCCGAAACAATTGCTTTTCTGGGTACCACATTAGGGCCTGGAAATCTGCTGTATTAATCATATAGCCATTCTGGCGTAGTTTTTCAATGGCAGCTCTAGTAACCTGGCGCATGTATGACCGTTCGCCTGGACCTGTAGGTGTGGCCTGTAACTGTGGTGATAAGTTGTCATTCATAGTACCAGCGGCTGTAAACAGCTCCGGTTTAGGAACTTTCTGTCCAGTACCTTTTAGACGCTTAGATTCTTGTGAGTAGAACCTTTGGTATTTCTTAGACAAATTGACAACAAACTCATCAATAACAGTGTCATCTTTAAGGTCAGCACGAGTAATACCCATGTCCTTAAGTGTTTCTTTGGTTAGTCTCTTCTCAAGTTTATCCTGGTTCTTTGTCTTTAAAGCCTCTCTAACACGAGCCCTGTTCTTATTTAGGTCTTTCTCTGATGTGTAGGGTCGGCCTGTAAGCCTGTTCCACATCCGCATCCACCAGATATCCATTGTTAGTGGATCATAGTTACCTCGGATGTTCTGGTAGAAACCTTGGCCTATCTTTGGACCAGCAATATAAGAACCTTTTACTGCCTCATTAGCACCTTCAGATCCTGGTACTTTGACATTAGTATTATATCTTTCGTTGAATGAAGCTGCCCACTCTTTTAGTTCATTTACAGTAAAGTCACTGTCTAGAAACTCTTGTATTGGTAAGTTAGTTCCAGAGGCTTGATACTGGTTAAAGAACTCAAATGCCTCAACCATTGCAGTGTTTCTCTTGCCACCTTTAATCCAGGTATCCGCTGGCATTTTACCGTTATCCATAAAGTACTGGAACACCTCAAGTGCGTACTTAAAGTTATCTTCTACTGCGATACCATTAGATGTAATTGCCAGTGCATAATCAAATGCAACTTCAGCATCTGGTGACTGGGTAATTCTAGGGTCTATTAGAGATACTACTCTTTTTGCTGCTTTAAGTTTACGGTCATACCATCCAATTGCGTTACCATCGCTCTGTAGAGCGTTGATAGCCTCAGTAGCCATGTAGTCAGATATTACATCTATGTTCTCTGGGGTGTAAGCAAATGGCTCTGTACGGCCTGTAGCTTTCTTCCACTTGTCAAACATAAAACCAGCAGCCTCAACCAGGCTTCTCTTTTGCTTAGGCTTATACGTACCGTCTCTCATAGCCTGGATATCTGTCTCTGTTGGTGCAGATGTCAGACGTGTAGCATCTATCTGGTCCTGAGGTAGATTCAATGGGTTAAGGTATGACTGTAGTGCTGGGGTGTTTGGGTCTATTGACTCATCTACTAGATCATTATTCTTAGAGACGATTGAAACCTTATCGTATACTGGGTGTTCTTTACCTCTGACACTAATATTACCAATGACGTTACCTAGTTGGACCTCACCCTGCGTAGTTGGTCGTAAACGTGGCTCACTAGGCTGGTTAGGGTACGTCTGTAAGGTTACTGGTGTTTGAAAGTCAGAAGATAGTGCGTAGTGATGCTTACCGCCTACTTCAGTAGAGACTATAGTGTTAGGCCCATCATAGTCTAACCACTTCCAGCCAGCTTTCTGTTTAAATAAGTTGACTTTGACCTTACGCCCATCTGCTTTTGTTGCTGGGGCTGCATTACTGTCATTAGTTTCTAAGATAGGCTTACCGTCTACTATGGAAACTGTACCACCGCTGTAAGTATTACCTGTTAGGTCTTGCTTAGTGTCTAGGTCAATGTAGTTACCACCAGGTGTTGGATTGTTAACACCAAAGACACCTTGCATATCTGCTCTATTAAAAGGAACAGGGACTATCCTGGCTTCATCGATCTGCGTTTCATTCGCTGCTTCTAGAGCCCTACGAACTGAGGACGCTAAACCAGTATCTGTATCTGTCTCAGGAGTAACACCAGCATCAGCTGCTGCTTGCAGACCTCTAGGTGCCTGTTGTCTGACTACACGATCAACGTAAGGCTGGACATACTTATCTATAGCATCCTGGTTGACGCCCTGGTCTTGCAGCTTCTGTACTTCTGTCTGCACAGTCTCGACTGGGTTAGAGCCCAGGTTGTTCGTTAAGTTGTCTAGGGCTGTAGCAATCTGAGCTTTCTCTGTAACTGACAGATCCTGGTCTAACTGTGCGTTCTCACCAAGTTCCCTGACAAAGTCCAGGTTGTCCTGGATACCACGGTTGTAGTTCTCCGGTGTTGTTAACTGTGCACCATACTGAGTATCGTTGTTACCCATAGTAGGAGCAGCTGTCTGTGCATCCGGTGACCTGTATCTGACTGGTTCTCTTACTCTCTCGACGTAGTCTGGGTTCTCTTTAATCGTCTGGTTTACCATTCGGATCAAAGGTGACAGCATTTTGTCATCAATCTTACGTCCAACCGATATTGACTCACGGTATTCTTGAATAGCTTTTAGAGTAGCTTGGTTGTCTGTAGTTGCCTCTATCAGGCGTAGGACCTTAGCAACACCACTCCGGTCAAGACCTGTTGACATCTGCATAATGTCTTGTGGGCTTTCTGGTGTAGGATCTGCTCCACGCTGAACCAGGTCTAGGTTTGCCTCACGTCGAGCAGCCTTAAGTGCTTCTTTGCGCTGGTCTGCATCTAACTGTGCTTGCTGTTCTGATGCTAGTTGAGCTGCTTGTGCGTCTCTTAGGGATGGAGCTGTAGGTGTCTGTAGTCCTGGGTTATTCTGGTTCTGCCTGACAAACTTATTAATCTGTGAGTAGTTACCTGTAAGTTTATCGACTGCTCTACCAGTGTTAGATATGCCTAGCTGTATTGGGACAGATGCACCACCTGAGCCAAAAGCAGCACCAGTAGATAACATGGGTCTAGCTATTCTTTCGAATGCTACTGCGCCCTTATCGTAGCCAATTTTAGATCCAAAGATAGAAAACTGGTCAGTGAATGCTGACAGACTGCCCTGGTAACCTTCGTTGTGTAGTTCTGTGAGCTGGTTGAGCTGTCTTAGTAGATTAAGTGCTTCCTGGCCCTCTCTGGTGTTACCAGCAAGGCGTACTAATGCGTCTATCTCTTGTTGGCCTACGATACTCTTAGTTTTACTTCGACCTTCTCTGTACGCTGCCTGGGCAAGTATCTTATCTCGTACACTGTTAAAGGTGTCTGAATCGTTAGGCTTGATGACTGAACTCATGTCATTAAAGCGTTGCCTTAGATCTTCAGTCAGTTGGACATGAACCATATCGACTGTAGCCCTGGCACCTCTTGAAGCACTCTTATTGATGTTCTTAAGGTTAAAGTTGTTTGCTTCAGCTGTTGCCTTAAATCGTCTTGCCAGGTCTCCAGCTGCTTGCTTCTCTACGTCGTTAAGGTCATCTGGGCTTACAACAGTACCATCTTTAGAGAATGCACTTTTGAACCTAACAGCAGCTGAGGCTGGAACATCGACTGCTGCAACACTGCCTGAGCCTATGATACCTTCACCGACAGCTTGCTTAGGGCTTACCTCTAGTCCCTTTTCAGTATCTATAGTTTCACCTACTTGCTGTACTAATGATTGTACTGCTTCGGTACCACCTTCTGATATTGCTCTTTTGAAGAAACCAGACATTCCTGGGGCTAATGCGTTTAAAGCACCTGATGTGCCTGAAGATCCCAACGCCCATAGCCAGTCCTCAGTGGTTGGTTCTTCTCGACCATTGTTTCTAGCTCTTTCTTGAACTATCGGTCCTAATAACTGTAGTCCTTCAAAAAGTGCTGGGCCACCGAATGCACCTATAGCTGCCCCAAAAGGGCCCCCAACCATGAAACCACCAGCAGCACCAGCTGCCCTGGTTGCCAGGGAGCCAGCAAACTGACCAGCTTGTTCTACAGCTGCTCTTGGAAGTTCGCTAAAGTTATACCCAGATCCACCTTCGTTAATAAATGCCGCTGAAGCAGGGTCATAGTTCTCCGGTGCCTCTGTGAGATTACTGAGGAAGTCAGCAGTTTTATCAAAGTTAAGAGATCTGGCAGTTTTAGATATGTTTTCTAAAGGTGCGTCTACTGAGTAGCGTACAGCACCTAAGAAAGACCTGTCTTTCTCTTGAGTTGGCTCAGGCTGCGTTTGATTACCTAGTCTACGCTTGAGTGCCTCAGCTATCTGAGCGCGAGTCATCGTGTCAGGAAACTTAAAGACCTGACCATCTGTGGTTCTTATTGTTTGCATGGCTACCCCTTACTCATCACTAAACTTGCCAGTGGCAGGGTCGAAGGTAACTTCTCCACCGTCAGGTGTTTCTAGACCCATCATCCGTGCATACTCGTACTGTTGAGCTTTAATTGCTGCTACAGCTGACATGTAATGTTTCTTAACGGCTGCAAGGTTAGCTGCAAATTGTTCTCTACTTGAAGACTGACGCAAGCTTCCTAATGATGCGTTAAGTTGTCTAAGTTCCATCTCACTAACTTGACCCAATGCACCACCTGTTGGTGAAGCATCTCTCATAGCTTGCAAGCGATCAAACCAATAGCAGCTTCAATGGTATTAATAGAAGCAGCAGTGTCGTGCGCTGGGGTACCAGGTATCGCTTGCATGATGTTTCCAAAGAACCCTGTAGTTTTAGTAAATGGGTTCCATGTTTCATCTGATAGATTATCTTCAACTGCCTTGATAGCTGCTAAAGCTGCCTCACTATAGGCCGCTGTAGGTGGTGCCATCATACCTTTCTTTTTGTTAGCATCTTGCTGCATCTTAAGAGCTAACATGCGTCGTGTTTCTTCTTCGTTCGCTCTAAGCATCTGCTGCTCATACTCAGCCATCTTGCCTTGACGGTTGTAGTCCATGATGTTGCCGTAGGCTTCTGCGCCAGCTGCTAAGGCTGGTAGTGCGCCTTCAGAAGCTGCTCCTAGCACTGCTCCACCCATAAGTATGTTACCTTCAGATGCCATATCAATTTGCTGGTTTGGTATTCTTGATGACATACGTCGGTTACCTGTAGCACCATTCTGCTGTAATGCTGGCTGCTGAGGTGGGTTAACGGTTGGAGATGGGGCAAGGACAGGTGTTCTAATCATACGACCTTGCATACCTATGCGGTCTTTTTCGTAGGGCATTGAGTAATATGCTTGTCTCATCATACGAAACTCCCACCATTGAATATCTTAGGAAAGAAACTGTCGAAGATCGGTGCGCTACCTACTGAATGAGACAGGTTGTAGCCAAAGTCACCAAAGCCTCCAGCGTTAGGAACAGACTGTCATTGCACCAAAGCCAGCCTGAGCACC